>MDSZ01091103.1_pt1 | contig 89628 bp, 75 predicted proteins | sample 811201 | NCBI WGS metagenome assembly MDSZ01 (sample SAMN05326647, study PRJNA326480) | marine metagenome | isolation source: seawater | place: Indian Ocean: North | collected 2010
AAGCAACTGATCTCGAGTTGACTCGAGCTTTTCCAATTTCGCTTTATGGTATGACTTCAGAAGAACCGTCATGGGATTCCCTCAAGTAAGTGATTGGTCTCTTGACGCGTTATTCTCATTCTAGTCGGTATAGAACTCGTCTAGCTTTGCCGCCTTGGCTAAACTCTGCAGTATTAAAGTTGAAAATTAAGGAATTTAGATATGAATTGGGAAGCGTTAGGAGCTATTGGTGAATTAATCGGAGCGGTTACGGTTCTGGTAACTCTCCTATATTTAGCTAAACAAATAAGAGATAACTCTAATATGTTGTCAGTTTCGGCTTATCAGACAGCCTTGGATGGCTACAACGATCTAGCCTATAAATTCTTTCAAGATCCTGACAACGCAAGAATAAGTGGCAATTTATTTACTGATGGGTTTTCTAAGTTAGATGTTATGGATGAATATCGTCTGAGCATGATGTGGAGGAGTTATATGAACCAAAATCTAAAGCTGCTCAGGCTGTATGAGTTGGGGGTTTTACCCAAAAAAGATTGGGATTGGATGGCAAACGAAATCAAGCACTTAGTCTCTAGTACTCAATTTGGCATAAAGTATAAGGACGATAACCCTCTTTTTGAAGACGTCTGGAGAGCAATAGATATTCAATCTGGAGATCGGATATCGAGGTTTGTTAAGGAATAGGAATTAAGGGCAAAAAGCATAATGGAATCATTGTGATCAAAGTATCCATTACTTTAGTTTGTTTGGTGGTCGTATATCAGTCGCCTGATCTAGAAGTGAGAAAAGGTTCACGCTGAGTTCTTTTCAGTGAATATTAATTCTGAGAAGCCGGTGAACTCTGCGCCTTAATATTGTTGTTATTGCGCAGATACATCAGAAATGAAAGTTGAAATGTTCTCTTTGACCTAAGGTTCATGGATCTTGAATAGACTAGTTCTGTAGACCTTTGATACTGCAGTTGGCTATTAATTTCTTTTAGTAATCTTTCTCCATATTTTTACGGCAATATTAAAACTTAAAAGTGGTTTCACGAGCTTATATATCTTGCCGGGAATGACTTCTGCTCTCCCTTTAATTGAAGCAGATTCTGTCTCCGTAACAACTTGTTCAGGATTAACCCACATCCACCGCGGTACTTTGTTCATAAGATGATTAAGTCCAGTTCTTTCATGGGCTTGAGTTCTAACGTAACCGGGAAGGCTGACTGTAATTGAAATGTTTTGTTCTTTAAGTTCCGTTGAAATTGATCTCCCATATGCATAAATGCCCGCTTTTATCGATGAATATAGTGAAGATTTTGGCATTGAGGCGATAGCTCCGATACTTGAAATTATTACGATCCTTCCATTTCTTCTTTCCAACATTTTGGGCAAGAATCCTTCAATCAAATCGATAACACCACCACACATCAAGTAGTAATAGTATTCTCTTTCTGCCTGTTTAATATCACCAGCAGCGCCATTAATTGCAACGCCAGCATTTGCTACTATCAGGTCGGGCGTTTCAAAACTACTTACAATCGAACTTATTGATTCCTTTTTTCCTAAATCAAATGTATGAAATTGCGCTTTTTCGTAAGACAATCTTCGCTTTGATTCTAGAGATCTCTCTTCATGCTTCGAGACTAAATCTAGCGCCCAATTTCTTCTACATAAATACCGTGCATATTCAAAGCCTATGCCGCTAGAAGAACCTGTAATAAGTGCTCTGTAAGTCATGTGAGAAGACTACGATCATCGAGGATAAAAATATGATTTTTCCCAACAGTCAAATTAGGAATAGATTTTAAAAATATTGTCTTGCTCTTGCACACCAAGAATCGTCGGCTCAGCAAGCGCTTCGACTACAGATCTAAAGGTAAATCCAGTTATTGGAGCATCTGGCTCAGCAAATGTGTCACCTATCTCAGGAATAGAAAATGCGCGTTTATATTCCTGTTCATATCTCATAGATTCAAAAAGTGGTACATCTTCGGTGGGTGCTGGTCCGATACTGTCGTTGTAGTCTTCCATCCAAATATAAGCAACTAACGGTAAGCTGAGGTCCGCTTCAGTCTCACAGAACTCAGGGAAAATTAGAAAAATCTTATTGTGATAGCCAGTTTGATCGATACCTAATATCGCCCAGCATTTGGTGCAGTAAACTTGAGTGGACGCAGCATCTTCACGGAGTTTGTAAGCTTTCATATGCTCAACACCCTTAGCTTTACGAAGATGCGAAGGCATGAGAAACAATTCTGGTAATGGTTTGGTTTTTCTGCCGCCCTTAATCTCTCCAAACTGAATTTTTTGCCGACATGAATTGCACCCACATTGAAAATGACAAGTTGCTTTATCGTCTACCAGATCTAAAGCACAGACGCCGCAGTAGCATGTAATCGTATTTTTCATTTTGTCTATTGTGTTTCCATTTGGGGCACGCCTTCAGGCAAATCAACCCAGTCCTGTTTCGTGCTGGACCAGACGCTGAAACTTGGGTTGAATCCGCTAGTGTCGTCCATTGTGCCTGTCTTAAGGTAAATCACATCAGGCTGGCTGGGCAGTGCGGAGTAGATAGGAGAACCACAGTTATCGCAGAAATATCGTTCGACTGAATTGCCGCTATTAGTATCACCGTCAACGTAAAGCTTCGGTGCGCCGTTTAGGTTGAATTCTGATTTCGGCACTGGGGCCAATGTAGAAAAGGCCGAACCTGCTTGCTTCTGGCAGTTCAGACAATGGCAAACGCCGTAGGCAGCAGGTTCATTTGGGAATTCATAGGTTATCGCGCCACAGAGACACCCGCCTGTATGAGACATATTGTTCTCCTTTTATTATTGTTTTGGTAATCCTACTACCACAGATCAAAAATAGGCCAATATTCTTGCCATTTCGCTTAAAACTTGAGTAAGCACATGGTGCGGGGCCTGTGAACTCTGCGCCTTAATATTGTTGTTCCTACGCAGATACATCAGAAGCCAATTTGAAAAAGAAGAAGAGTTCAGGAGCTAACTCTAAGAGTCCTCGCTATCCATACCGTACAACTTATCTAATATCGTCCCTGTTCCTCTAGTCATCCTCTGCCAACACAGTTTCCATGAGCTTAAGAACACATTGTCCGTGTTCTGAGGTTCCTTCCCTTAATCCCATGTCAGTACAAATATTGGGGACGAAGTCATTCTTTATGAAGTAGCCGTTCCATGAGCCTCCTCCTAGGTCATCGGGCCAAGTGAAAGTCCCTTGCCCAAGGAAAAGCAAAACTAGAATGAACTCATCCTAGTTTTGCACTTCCATTGGTACGGGTTTACCGTGACCTCAAGAATCGTTTTTGGGTAACCAAATTCTGCTGAGGATCATAGCAGCAACAACTGCCCACCAAACCACATTGATAGGATTGGAAAGTAAACTGAAAGTAGGTTCGCCGTTACCGCCATAAGCTGCAATAAACCTCAATGCATTGGGATTTTCGGTACCAATGCTCTGCAATGAGAGCGCCGCAGACTCAAGATTCAGCATCAGATTCCCACTTGCAAAAAGCCCATTAAATATTATGCCGATCGCGAAAAGGGTGACGAGGATTTTTACAACTAAGTTTCCTCCCTCCGCTGCAACCTGATTTGCCGCCCTAAAAGCTACCCAGACCATAAAAAATACGGCCGCTGTATAAATCGCATTACTAATCATAAAACTCGTCAGAATTGACCAAATTTCGAATTCGCTCATTTTCACTCTCTTCTAGTTATGGTCACGGAATAGTGACCGTAATCACTAGTAAGGGTCAATTTTAGTTCGGTTTTGTGAAGGCTTGTGACGGTTTTGTACCCATCACATTTTTCCACCCTGAATCGCGATAAAGTGTCAAATGTTGTGAGAGATCAAAACTCATCTCTCAAATAGGAAATTGCTGTCACAAAAGTGAAACGGCAAGAAGGTATAATAAAAATAATATAAAGTTCGTGGCGACCGGTGACTATGCCACAGCCATAAATTAAGGTCGCTTTAGCTATGAATTACTTGCTATCAAACCACGATTGGAGCCACCCTGTTCCTATAGCTTACGGTCCGGGGCGCTTGGCAGAAATTGGCAAGCGCTGCGTTGCTCTCGATATGAAAAATCCCTTAATCGTTACCGACAACGATTCCAGAGAGCTTCCCTTTATTTTACGAACCCAGGCCTCACTGGAGCATCAAGGAGTAGGGTCACAGGTATTTTCCGATATTTCGCCGAACCCGAGAGATCACGAGATTAGGAGTGCCAAGGGCATTTATCTGAAGGGTAACCATGATGGTGTTATCGCAATAGGCGGCGGTAGCGGTATGGACGGTGGCAAGGCGACCTGCCTAACGGTTAATAACGATATCGACCTTTGGTATTTCAACTACGATGCGCCTTTAGCGAAAGTCGGTGCAAGTGATACCTTCCCCCCTTTGATCTGCGTACCTACTACGTCGGGCACCGGGGCAGAGACGGAGAGCACGGCAATGATCACTGACACTCAGCGAGGGATGAAGCTGTGTGTCTGGCACCCAGCCCTCAAGCCATCGCTTGCGTTACTTGACCCCGAGCTGACACTCGCTCTTCCAGCACACCTGACGGCATGGACTGGCATTGATGCACTCGTCCACGCGATGGAGGCCTACTGCGTGCCTGGCTTTCACCCCCAATGTGATGGTACGGCACTAGAAGCGATCAAACTTATTAGCCGCTGGCTCCGAATTGCCGTAGCTGATCCAAATAACCTTGAGGCTCGTGGTGGCATGCAAGTGGGTGCCTGTCTTGGAGGTATTGCCTTTCTGAAGGGGTTGGGGCTTGTCCATGCTATCAGTCACATGGTCGGTGCCGATTATGACACGCATCACGGTCTAACTAATGCAGTCGTTTTACCTGCGGTTACCCGATTCAATGCTCCCATGCTCACGGAAAAATTAGCTCCCATGACAGCAGCTCTTGGGCTAGAGGGTGATGGCTACGAAGACTTTTACCGGGCTTTGTGTACGCTGCTCGATGAGCTCGACATACCTCGCACGCTCGCTGACCTTGGCGTTCCCCTCTCTGCCGCACCAGAACTTGCGAGAAAGGTTCACCGCGACGCCGCGGCGGCCACCAATGCCCGCCCTGTTTCAGTAGCGGACATTGAAGCCGTGATAGAGGAGGCCATTGTTAATGGTCGGTGAACTCCGCAGCGGTAATTTAGTTGCGTTGCTTTTCTGATGGGTAGCTTTAGCCTGGCGATGGTGCTCAGTGTCATGATTTATTTGGGTGCCGGTTGGTATGCGGGGCGCAAAGTACGAAATCTCGATGATTATTTCGTCGCTGGCCGCAACGCACCAACGTTTTTAATACTGGGCACTTTGATCGCTAGCTTTATGAGCACCAATGGATTTATCGGTGAGGCAGGTATGTCCTATCGGGGACATGGCCCTCTGATAATTATCATGACTGCTGTTAATTGTATGGGCTATGTCGTTGGTGCCCTTTTTTTTGGTCGTTACCTGCGTCGTAGCCAAGAACTGACGGTCCCTGCTTTTTTTGGCGCACGCTTTCAGAGTCAGCGAATTCAAACATTAGCAGGCCTATCGATCGTTGTCGGCCTCAGTGGTTACCTGCTTGCCGTCACTTGGGGCGTCGCACTGATCATAACGCAGGTGACTGACCTCTCAGAGCCCATTGCGATAATTCTCGTCTGGATCAGTTACATGCTATTCACGCTGTACTCGGGATCCAAGGGTGTCATTTTGACGGATACCCTTATGTTCATTTTGTTTACGACAGCGGCTGTAGTTGCACTTTCTTTCCTCGTAAGTTTGAACGGCGGCTGGTTTGCCAGTATCGAAGCCCTTGCCGTCTTCGAGGCAAAACCCGACGTAATTGCTTGGCATGGTGTCTTAGGGCCCGAAACGAGGTGGGATACGCCGGGAGAGGCTATTCTGTGGGCACTAATATTAGGCGTAGCATGGGGTATCGTCGTTGCAGTAAGCCCCTGGCAATCCAGTCGCTATCTGATAGCAAGAAGCGAGCATGTTGTTATTCGCTCGGCCTGTGGTGCCGCGATCATTATGTTGTTGCTTTATTTGGTCACCACTTTCTGCGCGGCCATCATTAATCTCGGCGATCCCAACATAAAGCCTCCGGAAAGTGTCATCATCTGGGCTGCCGTGAATCAGTTGCCCACTTTCCTAGGCGCTTTATTGGCATGCGGTATTTTGGCAGCGGGGCTTTCATCGGCATCGACTTTCCTGTCTCTGGTCGGCTTCAGCTTAAGCAATGACATACTTAAGTTGGCAGAGAACAACAAAATACAGCTACTTGTCACTCGCTTGACCATGCTCTTGATTGGTCTGATCGTTATAACTTTAGCCTTAGCTCTGCCTAGCAATATATTTTGGATCACCTACTTCGCGGGTCCCCTCTTTGCTTCGTCTTGGGGTGCAGTTGCTTTTATGAGTATCTGGAGCTCAAGAATCACTGAAGCCGGCGCCTTTTGGGGCATGGCATCGGGGTTTTTAGTCAATGTAGGGATGAACCTCTTGTCGTTGAACAATATCGTTGAATGGCCCGTTATTTTTGACCCGATATTAGTTGGTGCTTGCGCCAGCTTCCTGACAGTGGTCAGCGTATCGCCGTTTGGTCGGGTCAGCACCGGTGAGGCCGACTACCGAAGGGCCCTACACCAACCCCCCGCGGGTGAGCTTGACAGCAGGGAAATCCGTAGAACCCTTGTCTGGCCTTCATTTATGATTTTGGTGGGTTTTGTCATCTCTAGCTTACTCTTTATTTTCTATGCAGAACCCTATTTGCAAGCTCAACAGGAGGCTTCTGAGGAGATCGGCACTCTGGCCATTGGTGAAACCTTTCTGGCGGTAGGATATGGGCTGCCTCTAATATTTGCGGGCTTTCTAGTTCTGAAAGCAGTTAAAAAATTTTATGGCAAGCAGGATCAGATCGCTACGCGCACTGATAGTCTCTAAGTGATGAATTCGGGGAACGTAACTACCAAAGCCCTAAAACAGGCATGTGGATCGCAAATCGGGTATTTAGGCCAAGAAATACTCAGCTAAAGTGAGCGGAGATCAGAAATTGAAATGAAACGGGGGGACTCGTTACATTTTTTAGTCTCCTATCTCTGAGTTCGTTTCTTTTTTGTATCCGAAAGCCTCTGCTTTTTTCTTTTCCGCCCTAGAGTCAACTGCTTGAAGATCACGCTTATCTCGCGCGACAAAGAGGTTAGGATGATTTAGTTGTCTTAAGGTATTATCTTAGAAAGTCAGTCCAATTAGGATAAAAAATGAAATCACCCGAAGATTTCAGCATGCTGGACCCAAAAGTAAGTAGTGAGCCTTGGGACCTCTATCAGGTTTTACATGAGCAATGCCCTGTTTATCAGATGCCTGAGACCGGAGCATTTGTAGTGACACGCTATGAAGACCTAAGAGCGGTATTGAAAAATCATGAAGCATTTTCCTCAGACGTCGGATCATTAGGAGGAGGCCAGTTTGCTAGTATCCACAGAGAAATCCTTGAAAATGGAGGAGGTTGGCCACACGTATCAACTCTTCAGCGCACAGATCCTCCAATTCACGATCGATATAGAAAACTTCTTGATCGAGTATTTACAATATCGCGTGTTCGAGAATTAACGTCCCATATTGACCAGGTGGTAGACCTACTCATTGATCGTTTTGTTGACCGAGGTGAATGTGAATTTAACGATGAATTTGCTATGCCTATGCCAGGTATCATCATAGCCGAACAATTGGGCCTGGATGCGGGTAAGGTGGAAATCTTTAAGAAGTGGGCCGACGCGATGCTGGGAGCGGCAAGAGCCGCAGTAGCAACGGAAGATGAAGTCCGAGCAAATGCAGAGATGGAATTAGAGGCCCAATTGTTCCTCGCAGATATTTTTGAAAAACGTCGCAAGCAACCCTCTGATGATCTGATGTCCGCTTTGGTGCACTCTCACGGCGAGGATGAGGAGCCGTTGACGATGGCTGAATTGCAAAACGTGATGCATCAACTAATCACTGGAGGTTTCGAGACTACTCAAACAGCCATCAATCATGGAATGTGGACATTGATTCGACACCCTGAGTTACAAAATAAGCTTAGAGAAGACGAGTCTCTTATAAAGCCTTTTGTCGACGAGGTTTTGAGATGGGAAAGCCCAGTTCAATTTCTTGCCAGGCGGGCAGTGCAAGATGTGAAAATGGGAGACACATTGATCACTAAAGATAGCATGGTGCTCGTCGGCTATGGAGCGGCAAATAGAGATAAAGAAAAATTCGAATGTCCTCACCAATTCGATATAGATCGACGTAATGCTGGAGCTAATTTAGCGTTTGGTAGTGGCAAGCACTTTTGCCCTGGAGCTTTACTTGCGAAACAGGAGATGATGAGTTCTTTCAAGTCGCTTCTGGATCGTTTAGAGGATGTCAAACTAGCTAAACCCCTTCCGGAACCTGTTCACCGCTTCAGCTTATTTTTTATGCCTATGCATGACTTTTACATCAGTTTTAAAAAGAGATAGGAAACAGCAGATTGGGCCTGCTTGAAATGTGAGCTGTTCTAAGCGCTCATGTGACTCTCAAACTATCTTAGATGTATCAACTAATTCAAAGAAGGAAGTGGTTGCTCTCGAAAAGCGTTTTTCGGGCTTAGATTTAAATTTAGGCCTTTTGCGTTGGCTTGTTTAAGAGAGGCTTGGTTTGACCTCTGGTTGTTAGCTCTCGATCGTAATCTCGCAAAAAGTATCTTAGCATTGCGAACTAAAGAAGCCTTAAAATGAGTGATCAACATCGTTAGCGGGTGACGCTCCTACTGGTCGTCCTACAACTTCCGCAGGTACGCCAGCGACGGTTACGTGTGGGGGTACATCTTTCATCACTACGCTACCGGCCCCTACTTTGGCGCCTGCTCCAATCTCTATATTGCCGATGACCGATGCAGATGCGCCTATCAGCACACCGTGTCGGATTTTTGGGTGGCGATCGCCCTGTTCTTTTCCTGTTCCTCCAAGTGTAACTCCGTGCAGCATAGTGACGTCGTCGTCGACAACGGCTGTTTCACCGATGACAATACCTGTCGCGTGATCAAGCATGATGCCGCACCCGATTTTGGCAGCGGGGTGGATGTCGACGCCAAATATAGCGCTCATCTGGTTTTGCAGATAGAACGCGAGGCTGTGACGTTGCTGATTCCATAGCCAGTGAGCAACTCGGTGAGATTGCAGTGCATGAAAGCCCTTATAGAATAGCAGGGGTGTAGAATAACTGTTACATGCAGGATCTCGATTGCGAACAGCTTCTATGTCGATCTCTGCGGCCCTGATAATCGCTTTTTCCTCCAGGTAGGCCTCCTCAAAAATCTCTCGTATGGCCATAGAGGAGACAACAGATGAATCAAGTTTGCTGGCGAGTAGAAAGCTGAGCGCATCTTCAAGGGTATCGTGATTCAGTACCGTAGCATGGAAAAAGGTCGACATGATGGGCTCAAAGTCCGCTCGGAGTTTGACCTCTTCACGTATGGTGTGCCAGAAAGATCCAGTGGCGGATACCTCTCGCAATTGGTTTTCTCCGACCGACACCATTTGATTTTGCTTGTCGGTTATCATTTTTATACTATTTTCCACATTATGTGTCTTTTAGTTTGCGCTGTTTTGAATCAAAAACAAGCTTAAAATGGGGAAAAGGTGCATCGTCCATGCAAAGATATTGATGAAATAGATGTTGAAGAGCACCTACACTTCGTTCACAGTGTCGACGCTCCGACCAAGGGCGCAATTTGCCAATGACAGACTTTAAGACGGTGGGCTTGGTGGCTCGCGTTGCCAATGACCAAGTTAGAGAATCGCTTCTTCGTTTAGAAACATTTTTAAGTGGTGAAGGGGTAGCGTTGATTTTTGAAATTGGAACGGCAGAAATCCTAGGACGCGAAGTCCGGCAGTGTGCTGATCTAAGCTTTCTTGGTGGAGATTGTGATCTGGTTATCGCGGTAGGTGGTGATGGCAATATTCTCAGTACTGCGCGGGCAGTTGCACCCTTTGGCGTACCTATTTTAGGTATTAACCGAGGTAAGCTGGGCTTCCTTGCTGATGTTTCGCCTGATGACATTGAAAGCTGTCTTGGCGCTGTTTTGACTGGTGATTACACGACAGAAGAGCACTTTCTCCTAGAAGGGGAGGTCAAGGGACAAAGCGAGGTGCCGTGTGCTCTCAATGAAGTTGTCGTTCATTCGGCATCTATGCCAAAAATGCTTGAAATGGAACTCTATATCAACGACGACTACGTCTTCACTCAGAACTCCGACGGTCTTATTGTTTCCTCGCCGACGGGTTCTACGGCATATGCTCTTTCCGCTGGTGGGCCGATAATGCACCCGAGCCTGAATGCGATTGCGCTGGTGCCCATGTTTCCTCACTCACTAAGCAGTAGGCCTTTGGTTGTACCAGCAGATGATGAAATCAGAATTGTGATTGGTCATGCGTCGGGTGTTGATGCGACAGTCAGTTTCGATTCTCATCAGGAGTTTAATATCGCAGCAGGTGATTCGCTTGTAATCCGAAAAAAGCGGGAGCGTTTATTATTGGTTCATCCTCCAGGGCATAGTTTCTATGGTATTTGTCGCAGCAAGCTAGACTGGGCGACGAGTTCGATAAGTCGATGATCGCTGCTTTATTTTTATTGTCAAGAAGGATTATTTCCCTTCGGTTGGAAATGTCTTTAAAGAAAGTGCTGGTGGATGGACTCAAAATGCTGATTAAACATGGATGCATCTTCGCGCTGACACGTTAATATTGCTAACAAATTCGTCAGCAGGAGGTAGCCATTGTCTGAAAAAGTAGCGTTGATCACAGGCATTACGGGCCAAGATGGTTCCTATCTAGCGGAATTATTGCTCGAGAAAGGCTACATTGTGCACGGCATCAAACGTCGGAGTTCGCTCTTTAACACGAAAAGAATAGAGCATATATTAGAAGACCGTCACCGTGATTCAGCTCGCCTTTTTCTGCACTATGGGGACCTTTCTGACTCTTCAAACCTCACTAGGATAATCAACGATTGCCAGCCTGATGAGATTTATAATTTGGGAGCGCAGAGCCATGTGTCAGTGAGCTTTGATTCGGCCGAATATACTGCCGATGTGGATGCACTTGGGGCGCTGAGATTATTGGAAGCGATTCGTTTCCTGGGATTGGAGAACAAGACTAAGTTTTATCAGGCTTCTACCTCGGAGCTTTATGGATTAGTGCAGGAAATTCCTCAAAAAGAAACTACTCCCTTTTATCCTCGGTCACCTTATGCGGTAGCTAAGCTCTATGCTTATTGGATTACTGTTAATTACCGAGAAGCTTATGGGATTTACGCCTGTAATGGCATTCTCTTCAACCACGAATCTGCGAGAAGAGGGGAAACCTTCGTGACCCGCAAGATAACTAGGGCCCTAGCCGCTATAGGTGCTGGTCTGGAAAAAAATTTTTACATTGGAAACCTTAACGCGAAACGCGACTGGGGACATGCTAAGGATTATGTGGAAATGCAGTGGCGGATGCTGCAGCAAGAAGCTCCTAAGGATTATGTGATTGCGACTGGTAGGCAGCTCAGTGTCAGGGAATTCATTGAGGCAGCAGCCTCCGAACTCGGTGTGACATTGAGCTGGCGAGGTGAATTTGAAAACGAGGTCGGTATCGTCGATTCTGTAAAAGGCGATCTTGCTTTCTCACCGGGTGACGAAATAGTCAGGGTTGATCCTGTTTACTATCGTCCAGCTGAAGTGGAAACTTTATTGGGAGACCCTTCAAAGGCACATGCTGACCTTGGTTGGAAGCCGACCACAACGCTTGAAGAGATGGTCGCTGAAATGATGGCCTATGATCTGGACCTGGCGCGGCAGCAGGCGTTATTGAAAAAGAGCGGTTTCGACGTAAGCTCTTCGAGGGAATAGGTATGCCTGGAATCTTCGTGGCGGGGCATAATGGCATGGTAGGGTCAGCCGTTTGCCGGAAGCTGGGTTCGTCAGTTCTCGTTGCTGGGAAAGATGAGCTTGACCTTCGTGACCAGCAGGCCGTTGCCACCTTCCTGTCTGCAAATAGTCCTGAGGCGATAATTGTGGCTGCCGCAAAGGTTGGTGGTATTTATGCTAATAACACCTACCCTGCAGAATTCATATACGACAACCTGATTATGGAGGCAAACCTCATAAATGGAGCCTGGCGTTCAGGCTGCGAGAAGCTATTGTTTTTAGGCAGCTCGTGCATCTATCCGAAGTTTGCAGAGCAACCAATTTGCGAGGAGTCCTTACTTTCAGATCAACTGGAACCAACCAATGAACCTTATGCCGTTGCAAAGATTGCAGGTATAAAACTCTGTGAATCTTACAATCGCCAATACGGTACTGACTTTCGATCGTTGATGCCGACGAACCTTTTTGGGCCAGGTGACAATTTTCACATCGCTGATTCACATGTAATTCCCGCGCTTATGCGCCGAATTCATAATGCAAAGCTCAAGGGTGAAGCCAGCGTCACTGTCTGGGGGTCAGGCAACGCGATGAGGGAATTTTTGCACGTTGATGACCTCGCCGCAGCATGCGCACACATCCTGGAATTGCCTAGAGAAAAGCTTGATGCAGTGACGGAGCCAATGTGTTCCCATTTAAATGTCGGGACTGGTAAAGATGTGACTATTCGAGATTTGGCAGAAATGCTGGTAGGAGTGATAGGTTTTGACGGTGAAATCATATTTGATTCGGAGAAACCTGATGGTGCGCCGCGGAAGTTGTTGGACGTTAAGAAGATTAATCTGCTCGGCTGGGAGGCTTCAATTGGTCTTGAAGAAGGTCTAGCGTCTACATATAACTGGTTTTTGGAAAATCAAACTAAGTTAAGGATCTGAGTTGACTATATCTTCAGGCAAATCGATATCCTGCAGTACGCCTGAGTCAGATACGTCAATTTCCTTCACAGCATGGCTGCTTGCTGCCAGCAATCCTCTGGCGCCGATGTCCCCTCGCAATGCGGACAATTGATCGAAGAAATCTCGACCGAAACCCACGGGATGACCGTGATGACCGCGATGTACTGGGAGCACAATCCGGTTGGGTGTTAGCTCATGAATTAGCCTTTTAAGGGTCTGATCGCGGATGTTAGGCATATCGGCAAGGCAGACAAAAGCCCCCTCCCACCCGCTCACTTTAGAGAAGCTGTTCGCGAGTGAGTGGCCCATGCCCATTGCCGAGTCGGGTGCCAACATGATGGTTAGCGAGGAATTTTTGTATCGAGATTTGAATTCCTCTTTAAGTGTCTGATCATCATGGCGAAGCGTAAGGATGACGTGCTCAAAGTTGTATAGAGCATTCTCTAGCGCTGACTCTAGGATCATTTTGCCATTCCTCAGCTTTGCCTTGCGTTTGTCGCTTCCAAATCGGCGAGAGCTACCGGCAGCGAGAACTATGGCACCTTTCATCGGGTTGCTTCTGGGTTTGCATTTCTTTTTATTTGAATTAGATTTTCTCGGAGCTTTTTCATGATAATCGGATCAAAATTGGCGCTTCCTATTATCCAGTGTATTTGAGATTGCGTACTTTCTGGTTAGGATCGAATAAAATCTGCACTGGATAATCTACATCGTGTTTTCTAGATAATTGATTAAGGTACTCGAAATCTCTGTAAGAGAAAACCTCGTGTCGTTCTGTGGCTACCTTTCTGCACAAGGTGTTAAACACCGACTCTCGGAAGAGGGCCTTAATCAGGTGCTCTGGGTTGATTCGGAAGCGGCGGCGACCTTTGTTCGTCTGGCATTTGAAAAATATAAGTCGGGCGAGCTGGAGGTTCAGAGACTTGCCAATTCCCACTCCATTCTGCTCAGCTTTGCGTCTGGGTTCAGGCGCTACCCTTTTACTCTGTCTCTTATTGTGATCAATATTTTATTGTTGCCTCTTGGCATGAGCTCCAACCAACTGGACAGCAATACGTTGTTTGCTCGCCTGATGTTATTGGAAATTGAACAAGTAGGTGCTGAGTTCTATTTCGTTCCATTGGAACAGACCTTAAAAGAGGAACAATGGTGGCGTCTGCTGACTCCTATGTTCATCCATTTCAGCTGGCTTCATATAGTCTTCAATCTGCTTTGGGTCTGGGAAATCGGTCGGCGCGTAGAGATCATAAATGGCGCGTTTGCCATGCTCTGCCTAGTTGTATTCGCCTCTATATCGGCGAACTTGTTGCAGTTATTGATAGGTGGTCCCAGTTTTTTTGGTGGTATGTCAGGAGTCGTTTTCGGGCTTTTGGGGTATTCAATGGTCTGGACTCGCCTGGTTCCAGAACGAGGCATGGGCGTTGCTAAAGGGATCTATGTATTTATGCTGATATATTTGGCCGTCGGTTTTACCGGTGCAATCGACGCACTGGGATTTGGCAAACTTGCCAATGGCGCGCATTTGGGGGGACTTTTAGCTGGGTTTGTTACAGGAGGATTAGCTGTTCTGTTTTATCGTTTTCGTCTTCAGGATCGGTTACGCTGAGCTCGATTTCGTAGCCTGTAAATCGACGCAGGTTGATTACGCCTGTCTCAAGGATTAGGTATTGGCCCTTAATACCATTTAACTTACCCACAACTTCAGGTGTCTTGTCGAGGTTCAGGGATAGTATTTTTTCTGGATATTCGTTTACCGGGTAAACTAGCGTTTGTACCTTAGCATCGACGATTGGTTGAATTGCCTGGACACCAAAGCGATGTAAAACTGGGTCGAGGTCAGTTTTCGCGGTTCGCATTAAGTTATCTCTGGCCTTTTCCAAATTGATGCATTTAGCCTCACCTTTCAACATTTTCTGCCATTGAGTTTTATCAGAAACATGCTTTTTTAGAGCGACTTCAACAAAACCGGACTGTTGTCGGCTCATGACTGTCATAATGGGTAATGCCTGAACGGCGCCTTGGTCAATCCAGCGGGTCGGCAGGTTACCTGGTCGTGTAATGCCGACCTTGAGGCCTGATGAATTTGCCAGGTAGACTATATGGGGTTGCATGCATATGTCTTTGGCGAAGCTGGCATCTCGGCAGGTGCCTTTTTCAAAGTGGCAACGTTCGGGCGAAACCATGCAGAGGTCACACTGCGCTAGCTGCTTGAAGCATCGAAAGCAGTAGCCTTGGCTAAAACTCTTTTTCGTTGCTCTGCCACATTCGATGCACTCGATCCTTCCTGTAAAACTCAACGAAAGCGTAGATCCCAGCCAATCGGATATTCGATGAACATAATTGTCAAGGCGCAAAAAGTACTCGATTGGCTGATCAATTGAGCAACCATTAGTGGGAATGGCGCTGGACATTTTTCGGAGAAAGCCGTGCATCTGAAGAGTGTAACCGAAAACCGGTTTTATGAATCAGCCAAATTACTCATATGACGTCGCGGAGATACGATAATTGCCTATATTTTGACTCTGTTAGTTGGGACTCGCGGATCTGCATCTATCACCTTTTATAGGGGTTGATTTGATAAAATAGATCCTCGTCTGAAACTGAGCGAGCAAGTGGTATGAAAGAAGGCCAACCAAAAGCGATATACCTGAAAGACTACAAGGTGCCTCCCTACCTCATTGATGAAACTAATCTTCATGTTGATATCCATGAAGATTTCACGACGGTTATTGCAACGCTAAGGATAAGGCGTAATCCTGAGTGTTCGGATAAAGAAGTTCGCAATCTGAATTTAGATGGTAGTAAGGGCCTGTATACCCAGCAGATCACTATTGATGGTCGTGATCTTTCGGCTAATGAATATCGGGCTGACGAAGACAACTTGACAATCTTCGATGTGCCAGACGATTTTAGTTTGACGACCAAGGTCGTAATCAGACCACAAGATAATACCGCTTTGGAGGGACTCTATAAGTCCGGTGATATGTTCTGTACCCAGTGCGAAGCGGAAGGCTTTAGAAATATCACCTGGTATGCCGACCGACCAGATGTTCTTTCAAAATATACCACTACGGTGTTAGCCGACCAGGAAAAATATCCGGTGTTACTTTCTAATGGTAATGATATTGACCGGGGCGAACAGGATGGGCGTCATTGGGTGACTTGGCAGGATCCTTTCATGAAGCCAGCGTACCTCTTTGCTCTCGTCGCTGGCAACTTGGAGTTCATTGAAGATGAATTCGTAACTATGAATGGTCGCGCTGTAAAGTTACAGATATTCACTGAGCCTCATAATATCGATAAAGTTGATTATGCCATGGCTTCATTGAAGAACTCGATGAAGTGGGACGAAGTCAACTACGGTCGCGAGTATGATCTGGATATTTTCATGATTGTCGCTGTTGAGAGTTTCAACATGGGCGCCATGGAAAACAAAGGCTTGAATATTTTCAATACATCGTGTGTTTTGGCGAGACCTGATACCACGACGGATGCGACCTATCAGCGTGTGGAAAGTGTTGTTGCTCATGAATATTTCCATAACTGGTCCGGTAATCGTGTCACTTGTAGAGACTGGTTTCAGCTTAGTCTCAAGGAAGGATTTACTGTACTTCGGGACCAGCAGTTTTCTGCAGATATGGGCTCCGCGACTGTTTGTCGGATAAACGATGTGGCGGTTCTGCGTTCGGCACAATTTCCAGAAGACGCAGGCCCAATGGCTCATCCTATTCGACCAGACTCGTTTATTGAGATAAATAATTTCTATACCGCGACGGTCTATGAAAAGGGTGCGGAAGTGGTTGGAATGATAAGGACCCTTCTGGGGCCAAAGAGATTCAGAGCAGGTACGGATTTGTATTTTGATCGTCATGACGGACAGGCAGTGACTACTGAAGATTTTGTTCGGGCTATGGAAGATGCGAATGATGTAGATCTGAGGCAGTTTCGTGTCTGGTATCGGCAGGCTGGCACGCCCGTATTGCGTGCAACTGGTCGCTATGATGAAGCTGCTCGGACTTATACCCTTGCCCTTGAGCAGTTATGTCCGGCAACGCCGGATCAAGACGAGAAAGAACCCTATCACCTGCCATTCAAACTTGGTCTACTAAATCGAAGTGGTGAGGATATCCGGTTTCCAGTGGTGGACCTTGATGTTGCCAGCATAGAAGAAGATGGAGGTTTTTCCGCTGTCCTGAATTTCAGAAAAGCAAAGCAAGAATTTGTTTTTAGAGGTTTGGATGAAGCGCCAGTGCCCTCCTTGCTGCGTGGTTTTTCGGCGCCGGTGAAGCTAGATTATGCCTATGATCGAGAAGAGTTGATGTTCTTAATGAGTAATGACTCGGATGGTTTTAATCGATGGGAGGCCTGCCAACGGCTTTCGGTTGATGTGATTCAGGAAGTAGTACAACAGATCGAGGTAGGTGCTACGGTGTCGGTTGATGAGCGCTTGATTGCAGCTTTTGATGTCAATCTTACCCACGCCTTGGAGCACAACGCTGATACATCGCTAGATAGAGCCATGATCGCTAACATGCTGGTATTACCTTCAGAATCTTACTTGATCGAACTGGCTGATTTGGTGGACGTGGATGCTATCCATTTGGCACGGGAAGCCGTAAGAGATGAGATCGCAGAAAAACTGGGTGGTCTGCTGATCTCAGTGTATAGGTTTAACCAGTCAAACGATGAGTTTCGAGCGGAGGCGGGGCAGATAGCGAAGCGTTCCCTTAAAAATGTAGCGCTATCCTACTTGATGCAGCCCGCAGCGACAGAGATGGTGCCTCTTTGTTATGAACAATTTGAAAGAGCCACCAATATGACAGACACGAGTGCTGCTTTAAGGGCATTGGTAAATTCGAATGCAACTGCATCAGTTGAACCTCGAAACAAGGCGCTCGAACGATTCTACAATCGATGGAATGATGAAGCATTGGTAATCGACCAATGGTTTGCAATCCAGGCTAATTGTCCGTTACCAGGTACTCTTGATCGGGTTAAGACGCTAATGACTCATGAAGCGTTTGATATCAAGGTGCCCAACCGAATGAGGGCGCTTGTGGCGCAGTTTTCGGCGGGCAACATTGTCAATTTTCATCAGATAGATGGAGGTGGCTATGCTTATTTAGCTGATTGTGTGATTGAACTGAATGCCATAAATCCACAGATGGCGGCTCGGGTACTTGCCCCGTTGACGCGTTGGAACAAGTTTGACTCCAATAGGCAGTCATTGATGAGGTCCGCGCTTGAGCGCATCCTGGAAACTGAAAAGGTTTCAAATGATGTATACGAAATAGCGAGCAAGAGCTTGTCTTCATAATAAGGAACGGTGACAAAAGTAAGTAAATTACTCTAATCGGGGTGGTTAGTTGTTAGCACTTATAAGCAACTTATTTCTACTTTCCGTGGTAGTAATCCTTAAAAAATGATTTGCCTCAGGTTGGATTCAAAGATTCTGTTAGCATTCGGTTGCCAGTCGAGGCCGGTGTTTTATTTCGCAGTGCGTCAACGGCTTCAATCATTGCGCTGCCGCGCCAGCTAGTCTCAGACTCGTTCGAGAAAAGATGAGATTCCAATTCGCCGAGCGCTTTAGCAAGTTGTTCACTTTCATGACTCAATTGGTTCCTGTGACTGACATTCGGATATCGTGCTTTTGCCCAAAGTAGCAATTGATGATGGGCGTCTCTGGCTCGATTTCGGGTGCAGGCAGTTTTCAACGCTTTATATTCTCGCTGCTCATCAGGGACTACGAAAGCCGCAGTCTCAGAGGGAATGACATTGGCCGATTCGAGCACAGCGACGTGGCGCCGAAGAATCAGCCATTGCCAGGCCGAAAACAGAAAAAGTAAACCCAGAAGAATCGTTGACCATTTCCAGTAACTTCTTTCAGATGTTTGAATAACTGAGGGCTGGGACAATTCGGTTACGGGTATTGTCACCGTGGGTACATTTGAGGTTTTGGTCGATGAAGGCAAAACTGTCACAGTGACTGCAGGCAGAATTGCAACTTGTTCTCTATCGGTCAGTGTATTCCACCAGGGTATGGCGATTTCAGGTAGATAAAGTTCGCCCGCTTCGATAGGAACGATGCCGATAGTAGTAATTTGTCGGGCATTGAGCCCATCTTCGCTAACTTCGTTTGCGGTGCTAGGTGGATCGGCGTAAACCTTCGCATTGTCGGCGCTGAAATTAATCATTTCGGGTAAGCTGGTATTGGCTAGTCCTGTAACCGAGAGGGTGATCGTTCGATTGACAGGTTCACCCACCTCGAAACTTCTGTTGGGATCGGCCCAAGAGTCTACCAAGGTTAAATTTTTCGCAGGCAACCAATACTCACCAGAAAAGCTGGTAGGAATCGTTTTGACGTTAATCCTGTGAGACTTGGAGACAGCGCTAACGGGTTGTTTGCGAGCGAAAATTCCGCCTCGCCCTAGAGAACCATTGAACCGCTCCTTAGGAATAACAAGCTCTCCACTGCGTTGTGGGAAAATGGCATAACGTTTTTCTAGCACATAATATCGCGTGCCGTTAACAATGGATTCATAACGTTTTTCATTGTCGAGTGTTTCGACAACGGTGTCTGGAAGTTCGGGGGCTTGAGGGAAGTCGCCTCCAATCGATTCGTTATAGAAGAGCTTGACGGTATAAATAATCTGACCTTGAACATAGACCTCATTGGTGTCGACGGTTGTTTCGAAGTAGACAAATTGATTCATCTGCCGTTGTTCTGCGGCTGTTAGTGGCTGCACACGAATGGGTATCGGCCGAGTGCTGAAACTACTGGCTCGAATAGCAGGAATGTTAAGGTTGCCCAAGCGCTTTGGTGCAAGTCGGATGACGTAGTCGACGTAAGAGATGCTAGTAGTCCGGCCATTGATGATGGAAAAAGAGCTGTTACGTTGAGGAGATACGGATAGGACCTCGAAATCTCTATCAAGGACCGAAAAATCTGGTTCGTTGTCCGCTGTTTCGTTTGACGCTCTCACTGTCAGTGTTAGGAAGTCTGAATCAGAAATAATGGTTCGGTCGACCGTTGCGACTAGGTCGGCTCGAGTTGTCGCGGCAGTCAACGCTGTCACGAGGATAATAAGTTTACCAATCAGATGTGTCATTCGTCGCCACTTTACCTTCTCGCACACGTTGTTCGTGCTGTTGCTGGAACTTTCTGCGCAGTAGTCCGCCTGGATCATCTGGTACCCGCCTTAACCACTGTTGGAGAGCTTGTCTTTCCTCTTCATCTAGAGGAGAGGTTTGCTCCTCATTAATCTCTTGCTGTTCCTGAGGGTTTTCTTGAGCTTGTTCTTTTTGTTGCTCCGTTTCATTCTGTTGCTGCTTGTCAGTTTTTTCTTGTTCCGCTTGATCTTTTGATTGATCTTGGTCGCTGTCCTGCTGGTCCTGTGATTGATCTTGGTCGCTATCCTGTTGGTCCTGCGATTGATTTTGGTCGCTATCCTGCTCATTCTGTTCCTGTTCTTGGTCCCGCTCGTTCTCGTTTTCCTGTTCCTGCTGCTCAAGTAGGTCCTCGATTAATTTCTTGTTAAATTCGGCATCATCATTGTCAGGATCGAGTGACAAGGCATGGTCGTATGCCTCTATTGCTTCATTGAACAACCCTTGTCTTACAAGGGCGTTACCAAGATTATATTTGCCATCGCTGTTATTGATTTGACCGAATTGATTGGCGGCGTCCTCAAAATTTCCGCTGCGATAGTTGGCAGTTGCCCTCCAGGCATTGCTCTCGAACAGTTCGGCCGCTTTCGCGGTTTCGCCAGCTTTCAGAGCGTTCATACCCTGTTCATCGGGTGTCTGCCAGAGATCTGTCCAATCAAAAGCCAAGGCGCTGTTAGACGGGAAGACGAAAACCAATGCAAGGCACCAGACCCATCCCCGGCGAAAAGCCAGTGCAGCGATAGGCAAAAGCAGTAGCAAAAGCCAAGGCCCTTCTTCGAACCAGACGTCGAAGTCGCGTTCTAAGGTTCGAAACTGAGTGTCGCTCTCCAGAAGTCTCTCAGACAGGAGATAATTTAGATCCTCATCGGTAAGGCTCATTGGTGAATAGCGACCACCGGCGAGTTCGGCAAAGTTTCTAAGATTGTCGGCGTCCAGTTTTGGGATGACCAGTCTGCCGTTGGCATCCTTCAAATAGCCTGCATTTGGTTGTCCAGCATACAAAGGTACAGGTGCGCCTTCTGCGGTGCCGACCGACAGAACCGAAACAGGGTAAGCGCTGCTGAATGCCCTCGCTACGCGTTGAGACGCCACGACGTCCCGAATTTCATCAGTGATGATCAGTATTCTTCCGGATGCTACGCTAGCTTGGTCAAAGAGGTCGATGGCTATTTTAAGAGCTGAGCTGAGCTGACTGCCAGGTGCAGGGATTATGTCGGGTGATAATGACGATATCATTGCGGCAATGGTGTTGGTGTCATCTGTTAAAGGTGAAACTGTATGTGCGTCACCAGCAAAAACGACAAGAGCGGTAACACCTTCTTCGCGTTTTTCCAGCAGATCAATCAGCTTTCTTTTGGCCCGGACAAGTCGATCAGGTTTTACGTCGGTTGCCAGCATGCTCCTTGATAAATCGAAGACCACCACAAGGGCATCTTGGCGCTCATGAACGGGCTGTGGTGTTTGCCGCCAGACAGGACCTGCTAAGGCTACAATACCCAGCACCCAGGCGATGAAAACAATAGAGAGTGGGCTTCTGCTCGCTCGTTTCTGTGGATTGTCCAGAAGATGCGACAAGAGGTGTGGATCAATCGCTGTCTCCCAGTTGCTGTGCTGGCTTTGTCTATAGTGCATGAGCAGAAAGATCAGCAGCGCAGGTATCATGGCGTAGAACCAGTATGGTCTGAGAAAGTGAAAGTTGTTAGCTATGTCCTGAATTAGCAGATCGTTCATGCGATATCTGCTTTTTTTAGTCGGCCTTTAATTCGGTTGGTGAACCAACCCATCAAAGTGGGATGCAGCAAGCATACGCAAAAGCTTGTGAGTAGCGCAATTGCCAGCGGATACCAGAAGAGGGATCTTATCGGTCGATAAGTTTCGGCGTCCTGTTCGAGCGGTTCAAGTTTATCGAGGGCTTGATAAATTTCCTCAAGTTCCTGGCTCGACCTTGCTCTTTGGAATATGCCTCCGGTGTTTTCAGCAATTCTAGTAAGCGTTTCGATATCTAGCTCTGCTGATGGATTAACTGTTCTATTGAAAAGCAAGCCAGGCACTGACATTTCCTCTGCACCGAAACCGATCGTGTAAATGCGTATGCCTTCTTGGGCCGCCAGTTGGGCTGCTTGGGTTGGCTCGACTTCGCCGACATTACTTACTCCATCGGTTAGCAGCACTAGGACCCGGTTTTCTGCGGGTCTTTTTTGAAGACGCTTCACAGCAAGGCCTATAGCATCACCGATTGCTGTCTTACCGCCAGCGATGCCTAGGGGTGTTTCTTCCAGGAGTGTTCTTACTGTCTTGCGATCAAATGTAAGAGGCGTCTGTAGGTAGGCACGGGTGCCGAATAAAATCAGACCTAGTCGATCGCCCTTGCGTCGTTCGACAAAGTCACCAACCACATCTTTTACTACTGTCAGGCGAGTGGCTATTGCGCCTCGATGCTGCATGTCCTCAGTTCCCATGGAGCCTGAAATATCGACAGCTAGCAAGAGATCGCGGCCTGTCGTAGGCAAATTAATCGGTTCACCTATCCATTGCGGTCTGGTAGCGGCGGCGACCAGCGCAAGCCATATCAATACCATTGCAAGGCGGCTGATCAGTGTGCTGCTGCTCTTGCCCGATATACCTGTAACGTAGCTTGATGCTATGTTGAAAAAAGGTACCTGCAACGAGGGTTCTCGATATTCTGCTCGAGGAAGTACCCAATAAATCAGCAATGGCATCGGCAGGAACAGTGTTGCGTAGGGCCACAGAAACTCGATCATCAGGATGTTTTCACCAGGAAACGATTATCGTGCTGCCGGATCCACTGAGAAGCAAAGGACTGCATTTTTTCTACGTTAACGCTGAGTTCTGGACGATAGTTACCGTCGATCAGGAGCTCCATTTCACCAATGGAAAAGTCATGGCTCCCTGAGGAGTTGTCCAGGAATTTTACCCATGCCTCTCCTGTAAGGCTTGCAACTTGATCTCGAGGAAAGTGGCTTAGCGCTACGCGTTTTAGTAAGCCCTGCAGCGCCGCCAAATAAATCCTGTCATCGCCGTGTGATTCCCAATCGGTCAACAGGAGATCTAGCTCCTTGAGAGCTTCTCTTCTATATTTGTTGGCCCGCCAATGTCGAAAAAATTTAGTCAAGATTGCTGCTGCAGTAACGATGAAGATTATCGCCAACAACCACCAACCGGGTGCTGGTGGCCATGTTTCTATCATGCCGGGTTGATGTATGTCGCGCAGTTCAGCGAGAGGATCTGTAGCAGGTTGCATGATGGAAGATTGAGGCGATTGGTAAGTGTTTGCCATTTCAACTGCCTGCTAGCGCTGAAGCACGGTGATTAAGTCCCTGAATAATTGATTGATTAGTCTTTAACTTCAGGAAAGGTGAGCGAACACGAAGAAATTCCTGCTCTAAATCTTTTAGTGACTGTCGGAAACCAACCTGGTATGCCTGTCGGTATTTCCTATTAGCAGTGTTAATTCTGGATCGAGTTCGGCCATCTGTAATGCTATATAAATCTGGCAGGGGAAGTTCATGTTCCAACGGATCTGAAACGTGTATGCCAATGACGTGATTTTGACGTGCCAGTGGTTGGAAGTGAACTCTGCTTGCTTCATTGTTGTTAGAAAAGTCGCTAATAATGAAAATAACGCTGCCATGTTTGGCAACACGGCGAACATTCGCTAGTGCGTCTGCAAAGTAATTATCTGATTGTGAGTCCACGCTATTTTGGGTTCGATTCAATGCGTTGTTAAAGTCGTTTATTTCAGACAGGAACCGCAAAACCGCGTTTTTACTGCGGCGGGGTCGTACCTCTCGGTGACTTTGCTCGGAAAAAACAATTCCCCCAACACGATCGCCTCGATTTAGCATCGTCCAGGCGATCAACGCAGCAAGGCGCGCGGCTTGAACTGATTTGAATGTAACCTGACTGCCGAAAAACATTGATCTAGACTGGTCGGTTAAAATCAGTACGGGACGCTCTTTTTCTTCCTGAAACAGCTTCGTATGAGCCTTTTGGGTGCGGGCTGTAACGCGCCAATCTATAGTGCGCACATCATCCCCAGGTTGGTAAACTCTGACTTCTGAGAAGTCAATTCCGCGACCCTGAAAGTTCGATGTGAGCAGGCCTGCGAGTGGGTTAGCTGTTTTGTTATCAGTTAATTCCGTAATTTCACGTGCTGCATAACGAAGTCGAATTAAATCGCGCAGGTTTGTAAAGGCTCCGCGATACTCGTGTAACCTCGCAATGTAATCGTTATCCGATTGTTTTTGGCTGATAACCATCAGGCGGCGGCTACCCGTTGAATAAGCACATCTAGAATATGATCGGCGTCAATGCCGATCGCCTCTGCCTCGAAGCTGACTATAATTCTATGCCTGAACACATCATGCAGGACTGCTTGCACATCATCAGGCGAAACAAAGTCTCTTCCTAAGAGAAACGCGTTGGCGCGTGCGCAGACATCGAGGGCGATGGTGCCACGAGGTGAAGCGCCGTATTCTATCCAGTTTGCCAAATCGTCACCGTAAGCTGCGGGATTGCGAGTCGCCATCGTTAGTTGGACGATGTATTCCTCAACGACGGGCGCCATATGAAGATTAAGAAGTTCCTTGCGACACGCAAAGATCGCATCTTGAGTAACCAGGTTGACTGCGCTATCTCTTTCATCAGCTAACGCCTCGTCGCGGACAAGTTTTAGTATCTGTCGTTCTGAGATTGAATCGGGGTAATCGATTTTGACATGCATAAGGAAGCGATCAAGCTGAGCTTCTGGAAGCGGATAAGTGCCTTCTTGTTCGATGGGATTTTGAGTTGCCATCACTAAGAATAACGGGGGTAAACTGAAGGTTTCTCGACCATAGCTGACCTGTCTTTCGGCCATTGCCTCAAGGAGGGCAGATTGAACTTTTGCTGGAGCCCTATTTATTTCGTCTGCGAGAATTAGGTTGTGGAATATTGGTCCAGGCTGGAACTCGAAAGAATAGTCTTCAGCGCGGTAGATCTCGGTGCCCGTTACATCCGAAGGTAAAAGGTCAGGTGTGAACTGTATTCTGTGAAATTCGCCTTCGATGCCGTCGGCTAGTGTTTTGATGGCCTTGGTCTTGGCAAGTCCCGGAGCGCCTTCCACTAGTAGATGCCCGTCCGCGAGCAATGCCATCAGTAAACGATTGACTAATTTCTCCTGACCAATGATCTTGCCACCGAGCCATTGTTCAAGTTCCGTTAATCTCTCTCTGTACATGGGTTACTTCTTTGCTCCATTAACTTGGTTCTTATCGCTTTCTAGACAACAGTCTATGCCCTACTAGACAACAGTCTATGCCCTAGTTGTAACGAAAAGATTGTTTTGTTTTGAGTATCAAAATGCACTGTTTTGGTGCCCTCTTTAGACAACTATCTGCTTTGTGGGTTCCGCGACCGGATAATACTATAGATGTTGAGAAGTTGTGGTGCGTTAAGGCCTTTTCCTTGTCATTTTTTTGGGCTTTGGGCGGGCATTCCGTTACACTAAATGTTGTTGTTTTAATCCGTGCAACTGACGGCCGAAGTGAATAGAGGAATAACAAAAATGACCAATCTTAAAAAGACAATATTTGCTGCAGTCTCTTTGTTAATGTTTTCGAGCGGGGCGTCAGCTGATGAATTGAATGGTGCCAATACGGCTTGGATACTTACTTCGACAGCTTTGGTGCTGTTTATGACTATACCAGGTCTGTCGCTTTTTTATGCAGGCCTCGTAAGGGTAAAAAATGTCCTCAGCGTGCTCATGCAGTGTTTCGTGATCACTTGCTTAGTATCGATTTTATGGTTAATCGCCGGGTATTCTTTGGCTTTCTCCGAGGGCAACATGTTTATTGGCGGCTTGTCGAATTTGCTGATGGGGGGTATTCAGGAAGACACGATGAGCGGTGACATTCCCGACAGCGTTTTCGCGATGTTTCAATTGACGTTTGGAATCATTACGGTTGCCTTGATAGTTGGTGGTTTTGCTGAACGGCTGCGATTCTCGGCTATGCTTCTCTTTTCGGGACTTTGGTTATTTGCAGTTTATGTGCCTGTCACCCACTGGGTTTGGGGCGGAGGTTGGCTCGGTGAAATGGGACTTCTGGACTTTGCCGGAGGTACTGTTGTACATATTACCGCTGGGGTTGCAGCGCTTACCGCGGCGATGGTCATGGGCGCGCGTAGGGGTTTCCCGGATACACCAATGACTCCTCACAATATGACTATGACAATTACGGGCGCCGGTATGTTGTGGGTGGGCTGGTTTGGCTTTAACGCAGGCAGCGCTTTGGCGGCAAACGGTGATGCGGGTATGGCAATGCTCGTGACTCATATTTCTGCTGCGGCTGGCGCGTTCACGTGGATGTGCGTTGAATGGGTTCGTTTTGGCAAGCCTTCGGCGCTGGGTGCCGTCACTGGCATGGTAGCAGGACTAGGGACGATTACGCCTGCATCTGGCTTTGTGGGCCCTGCGGGTGCTCTGGTAATTGGCGTCAGTGCTGGAGTTGTTTGTTTTTCGGCGACGATGTGGTTGAAACGCGTTCTTAAGATTGATGATTCGCTGGATGTCTTTCCTGTGCACGGTGTAGGAGGAGCATTGGGAACGATTCTCGCCGGTATTTTTGCTAGTAAGAGTCTGGGTATCTTCAGTGGGCAGGGAGACGGTGCTGCGATTGGTGATCAATTGTTGATTCAATTGACTGGTGTAGTATCTGTTGCTGTTTATACAGCGATAGTCTCGTTCGTAATATTGAAGGTTGTAGATGCGATGCTTGGGCTCCGGGTCTCCGAAGACGAAGAGACGGAGGGACTTGATCTTAACCAGCATAATGAACGCGGATACGATATTTAGCTCTTCTTGAAACGGGGGCAGTTCGCCCCCGCTGTCAGTTATGTACTGAGTCTCGATTGAATACGTCCAGAGAGGTCGTAGATTGTTGAGGCTTATCTGGGGATTTTAAGATTGGCGCAGTTTCACTAGTATATGTAAGCAGCGAGAAGTGGAATTGTGCTGCCTGCTAAAAAACACTCTATAGTTTTCACTTGAACGTTTGTCGTTAGAGCCCTCTGTTAGCTGCTCTTCCTACAAGATGCTCACAAAGTGCTGAAAATTCTAGCCCAAAGCCTTTTGCGCCGTCTGGATATAGGCTAGTCGGTGTCATGCCTGGAAGTGTGTTGACTTCAAGCAAGACGATCTCGTCGTCTGAAACAACGAAATCGGCTCGAGACAAATCTCTGCAGCCGAGAGATTGATGGGCAGAAACTGCGATTCGTTGTAATTCTCGTGTTATTTCGGGCGTTAGCTCGGCGGGCATTATGTGATGTGACCATCCTTCGGTATAGCGATGGTCAAAGTCGTACCAGCTGCCCGAAGGCGTTTTTATTTCAATAACTGGGAAAGCTTCAGAGCCCTCGGCAGTATCCAGTACACCGACAGTGATTTCTCGGCCGTATATCCTCTTTTCAACGAGAAGTCTGGGATCGTATGCGGAGGCATTCACTAGAGCGCTCGAAAGTTCGTCAACCTCTTCAATAAGAGTCACGCCAATAGCGCTGCCCTGGGATGCTGGTTTAACCACTACCGATTCGCCCAACCGTGCAGTAATGTAATCGAGGTTCTCAGCGACTGGGGTATTGCTGTAAACGACACATTGGTCGGCTACTGGCAGTTTGTTATCTCGGAAAACCTGCTTTGCGGCTATTTTATCCATTGCTAGTGCGCTGCTATGTACATTGCTGCCGACGTACCGATAGCCCATTATCTCTAAAAACCCCTGCAGCGTGCCGTCTTCCCCCGGCGGGCCATGAAGAATGGGAAAGACAACGTCTGGATCGAAGGCATTTAAAGTTGTCGCTATACTTCGTTCAAGTTCAACACTAAGTACATTTGAGAAATTCGCTTCTAGTGCCTTTATGACACCCTTAGCACTGCTGCGAGAGACTTCAGCTTCCGCTGAATTACCTCCGTTGATCACGGCGATTTTAAGGTCTTTCAAGGCCAGCCAGCTCCTGAGTACTCAACATCAATTACTTCAATTTTCGCAGAGCGCTCTTGTTTGCATCTTTCTGGATCTGAACTCCCAGATGTTAGGATATGAAGTGTTTTACCGGTTTTTCCGCCAAGCATGCAGGCGAATGCGCCTGTTTCTAGCGTCACACGATCAGTTACTAATCCGCCTTCCTCAATGCGCAGTGCCTCGTTTGATGACGGCGAGGCGACCCAGACGCCCTGTTCTGAGTCTAGGCATATTCCGTCAGGAATTGCTCCATCGAGTTTTGCCCAAAGTCGGCGATTTGTTAGATTGCCGTTGGTTTCTATGTCAAAGGCTGTGAGTCTCGCAGCCATCGATTCTCCAACGATCAGCGTTTTTTCATCTGGTGTGATGACTGTCCCGTTTGGAAAAGCTAAATCTCTAGCAACGATCCGACTATTCCCATCCGAATCGACTAGGATTAGTTCGGCCTTTTTGAAGCTGCTGCTCGCATGCAGGTCGAAACCGAAGTTGCCAATATAAGACCGACCTCTCGAATCTGTGACCATATCGTTACAATGAAAGCTGGCTAGGTGTGAAAGATCAGCGAATACGCTAAGGCCTTTGTCGTCTAGTAGCAATAGTTGGCGCTTTGTCATTGACACAATTAACAATCGTTTATTGGATAACCAACCTAGCCCGGATGGTTGGTCGTCACTGAGCGTGATGATTTTCTCCAGAGCACCGAGGCTATCGACGCTATAGACAGTATTGTCGTGCATATCGGAAAAGTAGAGCTTATCGTTATACCACCTCGGACCCTCCGCGAAGCAGAGACCTTCCACCAGTACTTTAGTATCAGCCATAAAATTTCCAAATCCTGAGCGTCCGAGTTTACAGCGGATCGTCTCGTAAATCAGGAGTGAATTGAGATGGACACGTTCGACAGATCTGGGGTTTAAATAAAATATGCACCTAGAGATTTGGTTAGGAGTCCTGATATGAGCTGCTTACGGATCGGTGCGCAACTAAGATTACAATTGAAACGCTTCGCTATTATTGGGCCGAAAGTATTACTTCTGCACATTAGCGAAGTTATGGGGGATACTGAGTTTATTCTGATCGTTATGTCCGTGCGGTGACTTTCATTCGCAGAACATAAGGTATGAGGTTTTCTATGTTTTAGATCGCGTAACTTACTTATCTTCAGTTAGATAAACATGTAACGATGTCTAGTAACGTGAAGACCCTAGCTGGACAGAAGCTCAGCTCTATCGAATAAAAGATTTCTAAGGTGTATAAAATGAGATTTGCTCTTCAATAGCGCAAAGATACATTCGGTGAAGCGCCTGGCGTCCGCCGGTCATTGTACTATGCAGAGTGCGTTATAGAATCAGCGGCCATTTCATTTTATAAAAAGCGAGAAAGTGGTTCAGTTGTAGTACATTTATCATTTGAGAAAAAGTTTAAGTTCATCGAGACTGAAAGGCCAGCTGATTTCATTGTCGTCCGGCCTAGCAATGACTGGCACTCTCACCCCGTAGCGTTTCATGAGCTCGTCTGAGTCTGCAATTTCTATTTCCTTAACGTTGAGAGATATGCCCGAGTTTTGCAGTTGTCTTATGAGTAGCATGGCCTGCTCGCAGAGATGGCAGCCCATGGTAGTAAAAAGTCGGATATTCAATTGTCAGATCTCGTGAGTGAGAAAAACTCCGTTGCATTAGCGGTGGTTAACTCGACTATTTCTGCCGCAGAAACACCACGGCACTCGGCGACTTTTTCGGCTATTACAGGCAAATACATCGGTTCATTTCTTCTGGATTTTGGCTTTGGTCTGATGTTTCTTGGCATCAGGTAAGGTGCGTCGGTTTCGATCATAAGACGACTCTCAGGAATGTCTTTAACCAGTTCTAAAAGGTGTTCGCCACGTCGCTCGTCGCAGATCCAGCCGGTAATGCCGATGTAACAATCCAGATCCAGATAGCTGTAAAGAGCGGTCTTTTGCCCTGTGAAGCAGTGGACGACTTTGCGGCAGAGATCATCTCGGTGTGCTCTAAGAATGTCTTTAAAAAGAGGATAAGAATCCCTCTCGTGAAGGAATAACGGCAGTCCAATCCGGTTTGCGAGTTCAAGATGACTTTCAAAAGATGTTATCTGTATTTCTCTTGGAGAAAAGTCTCGGAAGAAATCTAGTCCGGTCTCTCCGATGGCGACGACTTTTGGTTGCTTTGCTAATTCTTCCAGTTCTGTGAGCGTGAGGTCGCTAGTTTCATCAGCGTGGTGTGGGTGAATGCCCACCGTTGCATAAAGCTGATCGTGCAGTTGTGCCACCGCAGATGCCTGCTGGCTGCCGACTCTGGAGGCTCCGGTTACGATCATCTGGAGAACTCCGGCCTCTCTGGCACGAGTAAGAACTTGATCGAAATCAGGTGCAAAGGATTCGTGGGTAAGATTCGCGCCAATGTCTATTAACATTATGAACTTCTCACGAGTCGTATGTTAGTGACTCAACAGGTATTTTGAGCTGCCGTTGCGAAAAATAGTCGCGCTCTTGATCGTAAATTAGGGGTTTAAATTCACCCATCTGTCGAGCGTAAATAACGGAAAACATAAGAACGTTCTGCACGTAATTTCGCGTTTCTCGAAATGGAATCGACTCTATCCAGACATCCACAGATAGATCTGGGTTTAACCAGCGATCTACGCGTCCAGGACCGGCATTATATGCCGCTGAAGCTAGTATGCGGTTATTTTGATAGCGACGCAGCATCTGGGCCAGATAATGAGTGCCCAATTGAATATTCAGATTTACCTTTGTTAGTTCTGAAGTGGACCGGTATCTGGTTCCTGTTTTATTTGCAACAAGTCTCGCTGTTGCGGGCATGAGTTGCATTACTCCAAGGGCCCCTGCACTGGATTTAGCATCAGGCATAAATGCACTCTCCTGACGTGACACAGCAAGGCTCCATTCTACAGGGATGTTAGTTCGTCGTGCGTGGCTGATGAAGTTTTCTTGGAACGCAAGGGGAAAACGATAATCCAGGTAATTCCATGCATTTGCTTCAATCATTGTCTGTATCGCTGCTTTGTGCCAACCCCAGCGTAAGGCTACGCTAGCGGCGATTTTCCGTTCTACAAGAGTTAAGTCGGAGGTGCTGAAATACCATTCGCGTCGAGCGCGAGATCTTTCGTCGAGCGCGAGTAGTTCCAGAGCTCTTTGTATACCTGGCGATTCTTCAAAGGACAGCATCTCCTCTCGGCTTATCTGCACAGATTCTTCCTCGAAGCTGTAGTCGAGATTCATTAAATCTGCTGAGAGAAAACCGTAGAAAGACCTCTCTGTGGCCAGTTCATGAAAGATACGATGGGCGACTTCTCTGTCGGCCGAATCTAAAGAACTGGCAAGAACCCTGCCTTTCCAATATTTATAACGGGACGAAGACTGCATATCATCTGGTAAAAGAGCGATCAGAATAAGTACGTCACTTAAATTATCCTGCTTCAGATTTTGACGGATTCTCGCTTCGACGAGCGCGGGATGTTTATTCAGATTGATGGGTAAGCCGTCTACCATATTGGCGGTGTCGGATCGACCCGCAAGATAAATGCCTATGCGGGCATAAGTATATTCGAGGTTTTCCTGATCAAATGCATAGATAGACGCGTAGTGCCTCAGCGCCGCTAATGCGTCAACTGGATCTGTTCTTGCCAGTCTAATGGCGCCATGAAGAATAATTTCACGGTTTCTTTCATTGTCTTGGTTGAACGATTTGTAGCGTTTTATTGTCTTTGGCTTTAAGTGCACAAGCCGGAAATTAGTCGCGTTGGTTTTGTCGCTCTTGTGGATGAAACGTAGGAGGTAGCTTGAGAGTTTTCTCTCGTTTTCCTTCAGGCTCAAAGCTAATCTTGACCATGCATTTTCTTGTGTAATACCTCCTGCATTTCGCCATACCTGAAAAATCGGATCACATGAGTCTGGTTGAGAATAGCCAACTAACCATAGACTCTCGGCTTGTCTGAAGGCCTCTTGTACAAGATTGTTTTTATACAAAGCGAAGCCGTAATGACATGCAACATCTTTGTTTATAGGCAGCGTTCCTTCTCTCTTGAAGCGCTCGTGATAGGTTAGGAAGGTTTCCCATTGACCTCTTTTCGCCAGGTTTTTTAGCCAATGATTGATTAGTGGCTGAACCAGAGGGGTATCACTGTACTGTTCGATAAAGTTCAGAATGTCATTGGGTGATTGTCGCGAGATGCGGTGGGTGATTTCGGAATAAATTACATAAGGATAGAGTGGATAGTTCTTTAGTTTCCCCTTTAGTTTCGTCAACTTTGTGAATTGGCCGTTCCGGGCAAGATCAATAGCATCAAGGTACAGTTTGCGCTGCTCGAAGCGTTCGACATCAATACTTGGGCTATAGGATATAGGAATTGAGGCAGTCGTTGCGCAGGCTGTCATAAACAACATGCCTATAACTAGTCCGCTTATGGTTTTAATAAATTTAAAGTGAGATAAAGATGACATATCAAGTTCGTTGCATATCTTTTGGAGTAGACCTTTGTCCGCATCCCGGGCTATGTAGTGGAGTGTCATTTTATACTGATGCCCGACAGAATATTTCTGTGAAAAATCCCTGAGAATCTTCACCGATTAAAACAGAAAGTATAAACCTTTAGCGATATTCAGTGATGCAGTGAATAGGCCATAAGCATTAAATGGCTAGTATTTCAGTCCCCAACGAGAACGGCCAGCACGTCGCAGGGCGCGCCATGTAGGACGCCGTTGGCAGTGGAACCCAATAGCAAAGCTAGCCCGTGGCGACCGTGACTACCAACGACAATTAGGTCGGCGTTAATCTCGTTAGCTAAAGTATGTATTTCTGTTTCGGGTCTGCCGAATATCAGGTGACGGTCAGTTTCTTCAATACTCAAAGCTTCTGCAAATTCCGCAAGATGAGATTTGGCAGTGTCTTGTATTTGCTCTTGAATTGTCGAGAGGTCCATTGGTATGTCGCCACCATAAGCCAGAGACAACGGTTCAATGACGTGTACGCAACTCAGGCGACAATCGAAAGAGTTTCGAAGGCTTAACGCTTTTTGCGCAACGTCTCTCGATTCCACCGTCAGATCAACGCCTACAAGTATGTGTTGGTATTCGCCCATCACAGTCACCGTGTTATGTTGTTATCTGTCGCTGATTTACTGGTAAATTTACACAGATCGAAAATTGATCTCAACTTTTGTGAATGGGGGGTTCAGATTGGTATACCTGATAATCGGTATTGTTCTATTGATAGTGCTTGTACCGATTTTTTCGGTTCTTCCGTCAGCGCGTCAAAAACAGCAGATGATGATGCGTCAGACAGCGAGAGCCGCAGGAGTGTCAGTAGATCTAACGATTATCGATGATCCAAATCCCGATCAAGATAAGTACCTTTCTCACACCGGACGCAAGATTCCCGCGAAACTCGAGGTCGTAGCATATCGAATCCAGCGTCAGCGAGGTCATGACTGGCAAAGAATGTCTGATCTTAGGTGGTGCCTAGAGCGACGTCTGGATGGTGGTTGGGTATGGGTCACTGACGGTGAATTGTTATCTAAAGAAATGCGAAATTTTCTTGATAAATCTACTGACGATCTCCCTGTTGACGTGGAACGGATAGAAGAGTCCAGACATACGATTTCCCTCTACTGGCATGAAAAAGCTGAGGGAGACGAAGACTATGTACTAAAATTTCTGCGACAGTGCGCTCACCTGCCGCTCCATGAACACCCGCCAGATAAAGGTCTGACATCGAGAGAATAAGCGCTAGAGGGTGGCTCAATGACATGGATGTCTATCGACATTGATAGGACCTGAAAACGACCTTGGCTCAATTTGTTGCTTGACCTTATTGGTTAATGACCTTATATATGTCGCCCGTTTAGCCTAGTACAAACATAAAAGAAACAACAAATTGAGATCGGATGGGTAAATCCTTAGTCATCGTTGAATCACCAGCCAAGGCAAAAACTATCAATCGTTACCTGGGTGACGACTATATAGTGAAGTCGAGTGTTGGTCACATTAGAGATTTGCCAGTCAGCGGCACCTCCAAGGTCGACCCTAAAGCGAGAGCTAAAGAAGCAGCCAAAACTCGCAAAATGCCGCCCGAGAAAAAAGCTGCTTATAAAAAAGAGAAGGCCCGCAAACAACTAGTCTCGCGGATGGGTATTGACCCTTCTAATGACTGGAAAGCTAATTATCAGATACTCCCCGGGAAGGAAAAAGTCGTATCAGAGTTAAAGAAGCTTGCCCGTGATGCGGATCAGATTTTTCTTGCAACGGATCTTGACCGCGAAGGCGAGGCAATAGCATGGCATCTGCAAGAAGCGATTGGTGGAGACACGGATCGCTACCGACGTGTTGTGTTTAATGAAATTACGAAGAACGCCGTACAGGCAGCGTTCGAGGAACCTGGCCAGATCAATATGGATATGGTCAGTGCTCAGCAAGCGCGACGATTCCTTGACCGTGTGGTTGGCTATATGGTTTCCCCATTATTGTGGGCGAAGATAGCTAGAGGTCTTTCAGCAGGGCGCGTTCAGTCGGTAGCTGTCAAGCTGATTGTTGAACGAGAACGGGAAATACGAGCATTTATACCGGAGGAATACTGGGAGGTTTTCGCAACTTTAAGCGAACAGCATGCGGAAGTTGGTTTAGGTGATTCGGTTAGGTTCCAGGTTACTAAGGAAAATGGGGGAAACTTCCGGCCCGTAAGCGAGGAGCAGACCCAGATAGTTCTAGCAAAGTTGCGTGTTGCGGAATTTAAGGTCTTGAGTCGGGAGGACAAGCCGACGCAGACTCGTCCAACAGCTCCATACATAACATCGACCTTGCAGCAGGCGGCTAGTACTCGGCTTAGCTTTGGCGTTAAGAAAACCATGATGATGGCACAGCGACTATACGAGGCTGGGTATATAACTTACATGCGAACTGACTCGACCAATTTGAGCAGCGAGGCCGTCGGTGCCTGTCGCGCTCTCATTCAGTCTGAATATGGTGATCGATATGTGCCGGAGCAGCCGCGCCTTTACTCGAGTAAGCAGGGCGCGCAGGAAGCACACGAAGCGATTAGACCGTCAGATGTAAAGATCAAGGCAACAGCGTTGAAGGGCATGGAGCGGGATGCTGAACGCTTGTATGAGCTTATTTGGCGCCAATTCGTGGCCTGTCAGATGCCAAACGCCGACTATATAAGTAGCGCGGTAGTGGTGAATGCAGGTGACTATGAATTGCGGGTTCGAGGTCGGATTTTGAAATTTGATGGTTATACTCGTGCACAGCCCCCAGCTGGTCGCAAAGATGAAGAACAACCGCTTCCAGAATATGCGGTTAATCAGGTCTTAAATCTTGATCAATTGTTGCCAAACCAGCACTTTACTAAGCCGCCGCCTCGTTATGGTGAGGCGAGCCTCGTCAGAGAGCTTGAAAAAAGAGGTATAGGCCGGCCGTCGACTTATGCGTCGATTATTACCACTATTCAGGATCGGGGTTACGTTACCCTCCAGAGTAAACGCTTCTATGCAGAAAAGATCGGCGACGTTGTAACAGAAAGGCTCAGTGAAAGCTTCGATGACTTGTTGGATTATGGGTTTACTGCTCAACTGGAAGAAGGTCTAGACAAAGTATCAGAAGGGCAGGTGCAGTGGCAAAATTTACTTAATGACTTTTACACCGACTTCGAGCAAAAGTTGGACATAGCCGGCGGTGAGGCCGGCATGCGTGCGAACGATCCGACTATGACGGATATCCAATGTGAGAAATGTGGGCGGGGTATGCAGATTCGAACGGCAAGCACGGGTGTTTTTCTTGGGTGCTCTGGTTATGTGCTGCCGCCGAAAGAGAGATGTCGACATACCATTAATCTGATTCCAGGTGATGAAGTAGTCAGTGCTAATGGCGACGAGGAAGAAGAGTCTAGAATTCTAATTAACAAGCGTCGGTGCGAGATTTGTAACTCAGCCATGGACAGCTATTTGATTGACAAGGAACGTAAATTACATGTTTGCGGTAATAACCCCGACTGTTCTGGATTTGGTATTGAGCGGGGAGAGTTCAAGATAAAGGGTTACGAAGGCCCTGTGCTCGACTGCGATAAGTGTGGTGCCGAAATGCAACTAAAGACAGGTAGATTTGGTAAATACTTTGGTTGCTCCAGTGATGACTGCAAGAACACGCGTAAACTCCTCCGCAACGGTGAGCCAGCTCCACCGAAAATGGATCCTGTGCCTATGCCTGAGCTCCAATGCCAAAAGGTAGACGACACCTACGTGTTACGTGATGGTGCCGCAGGTATATTCCTTGCTGCCAGTCAATTCCCAAAGAACCGAGAAACTCGTGCGCCTTATCTGGATGAGATTCTGCCGCATCAAAATGAGATTGACCCGAAATACCAATTTTTAATGCGGGCTCCGGCAAAGGATTCATTAGGGCAGCGTAGTTTGGTCAAATTTGCTCGTAAGACCAAAGAACATTACGTCATGACTGAGAATGACAAAGGTAAACCTTCCGGCTGGCGTGCAGACTACTTAGATGGCGAATGGGTAGTAACGGAAAAAATTCCCGCTAAGGCAAAAAAATAATCGATTTGTTCTGCTTCCGATGTATTATTCTTCTAGTGCCTTAAGATTCCTACGCCTAGTCCTTCGATATTGAATTCCTGATCACGTAAGTCTACCTCAATCACTGAGTAGTCTTTGTTTTCAGGTTCAAGGGTTACTTGGTATTTGCTGCGTCCCTTGCGATATCTTTTTACAGTGACCTCATCCTCAATACGAGCGACGACAATATCGCCATTTTGTACGTTAGTCGTCCTATGGACCGCTAGAAGGTCACCATCTAATATTCCTATCTCTATCATGCTGTCACCGCGTACCTCAAGTAGATAGTCTGCCGCAGGTTTAAAGAAAGATGCCGGTAGTTCGCAATAATCGTCGATGTGCTCTTCGGCTAAAATAGGATTACCTGCAGCAACTCGACCGACTATCGGGATGCCATCATTCTTGTTGTCTGGTAGCTTGATACCCCTCGAAGTTCCTGGGATTATCTCAATTGCGCCTTTCTTAGCTAAAGCTTTTAGGTGCTCTTCCGATGCATTGGCGCTCTTAAAACCAAGTTCTTTGGCAATGTCTGCCCTTGTCGGTGGATAGCCTGTCTCGTCGATATGGTTTTTTATAAAACCTAGCACTTCGCTTTGTCGTTGCGTCAACTTATTCATAAGAACTGATGTTTTTTTATACAGTAACTGGAATTATATACAGTAAATAGCTGCAGGCAACACTTTTTTCAACACCTGGCACTAACCTTCTTCGGGTATAATTGAAGTCCTTTTTGTCTAACGCAGGAGCAGAGAATAACTCGATGATATGTCTAAACGACAATGATCGACCTCAAATGAGCGGTTTTTTCCCGTTCTGCAGGGCGACTGCTATTGCATTTTTGTTTTTGGCTCCTTTTTTTGCGAGTGCCAACAGCTATTGGTTAATTGGCAGTTTCCCCGATCGTTCTTTAGCTTTGTCGGAGGCCGAACGAATAAGCTCATCTTTAGTTAGAGAGGTCTATTTGCGTGATGGCGGAGAGCGGTACCAGGTATTAATAGATGTGACAGAAAACTTTTCGGATCAAGAAGTCCTTCGTCGGCGATTAAGGGCTGCCGGCATAGAGAAGTTTTCGCCAGTTGATTATGGCGACAATAGTACGCAATTGGAGATGGTCTTCAACTTACTGGATGGTGATGTTGACTTTGCTGAGTTAGATGGCGTAGCCGACGATTTAATAGAAGAACTTGATAGACAAGATATTGCAGAGATTGATGCGATGTTGGCTGTTTACGATTTTGATGTTCCGTTGTCGATAGGCGATGAAGAATTATCTATAGGAACCGAGGACGAAGTTTTATTTGATGGTCTCTCTATGAGCAGCGATTCTTTGCCCGAGGCAGACGCTGTTAGCAGCAGTGGGGTGTATGTTTGCGTTGCCAGTTTTATGTCTGAGGTTAAAGCAAATTCGATGGCGGGTCATCTGGAGGTATCTGGATATGATGTTCTAGTGCACGCTGTTTCCGTAAATGGATCTGAATTTTTTCGTGTTTTGGTAGGTGCTGTTCGTCCCTCAGACGAAGAAGGACTAATCGCAGACCTCAAGGATATGGGCTATTTGGATGCTTGGCTGGTCAAAGCTGAAGTCGCGGTGGCTTTGCCAAGAATCCCGGAACTTGGAGGCGAGCTAACATTTACAGATGATCCGGTTGTAATTAAAAAAACGCATCTGACGCCTCCGGCAATATCTAATGAAGCCTATCCGGGCGATGATAGCGACTATAATTTGGCTCGTTTGCGTCGAGATTGAGCGGCTATTAGCCCGATAACCGGAGAAATTTCATGGATGGAATACTGATTGAACTGGAACAATTGATCTACCGACCCGATGTAATATGGTTGTTTTTGATTGTTCTCGCAACCGTGACGACCAATTATGGCGCTAAAAGGCTGCTTCTGGAGTTACAGAAACAGACAACGAAAACGAAAACCATTTGGGACGACGCATTGGTCAGCAGCGCGAGACGGCCTCTGTCATGGTTGATCTGGGTGCTGGGTATTGGATTCGCTGCAGATGTGATTACTGCTGACACAGGGTCAACTTTAGCCCAACTCACCGACCCTGTCCGGTTTATAGCTGTTATCTTTCTTTTTACTTTTTTTCTCTACAGGTTCATTACTGAAGCTGAGTTTGCTTTCATTGCCGATGGTGCCGATCGTACAACCGCGAATGCCGTGGGTAAACTTTTACGTGTGTCAGTTGTTATCACTGCCGTTTTGACGGTCCTGCAAACCTTAGGGGTCAGCGTTAGTGGTGTGCTTGCTTTTGGTGGCATCGGCGGCATAGCGGTGGGTTTCGCAGCTAAGGACCTGCTAGCTAATTTCTTTGGTGGCTTGATGGTATATCTTGATCGGCCTTTTGCGGTAGGTGATTGGATTCGTAGCCCGGATCGAGAAATAGAAGGTACGGTCGAGGATATCGGATGGAGATTAACCGTAATTCGAACCTTCGACCAGCGGCCTCTGTATATTCCTAACTCAGTGTTCGCGACTGTTTCTCTAGAAAACCCTTCCCGCATGCTTAATCGTCGGATACACGAGACTATAGGACTTAGATACGATGACATCTCAAAGGTTCGGGTTATCGTAGACGACGTCAGGCAAATGTTGCGGACGCATCCGGACATCGATGCTGATAAAACGTTGATGGTTAACTTTAACGCTTTTGGAGCATCATCTCTCGATTTCTTTGTATACACATTTACCCGGACGACTGACTGGGTAGCCTACCATGGCATCAAAGAGCATGTGTTACTCCGCATTTATGAAATTATTGAGAAACATGGGGCTGAAATAGCTTTTCCATCACATACTCTTTACATCGAACCTGAACCCCAAACCTCAGCTAGATGTTAGCCCAAAGGGGCAAATGAGTTAGAGGATCTTTAACTTTTTCCTTGAATCGACATTCTCTTTTGAACATGGGGGAGTCTGATTAAAGAGCCACGTCTGTTTCGGGGCAATATGTCGCTATGTTTCTAAATCAGCTACACTATCCGCTGATAAATTTCTGTTTTAGCTATGTCGAATCTGATGTTCTATAAGCAGCCCGTTCCGCTGAATAAAGCTACTCACAAAGACAAGAAGATTCGTTCGCAAAATCGAACTTTTGAGTTTTCAGCACGGACGAATTCGGTGATTCTTGCTGGAGTAGAATTTAGTGAGGCTAGTAAAGAATATCCTATTGTCTTTGCTGAGGCTGGTAAGAATATTGTTCCTGTCGCGATGCTTGGTCTGCGTAATGGAGAAAACCTCTTTGTTGATGAATCAGGGCTTTGGGATGCGCATTATATTCCAGCATTTGTGCGTCGTTACCCCTTTGTATTAGCCGATACTCCAGAGAATGATCAACGAGTTGTTTGCATAGATGAAGCCTATGAAGGGTTCACTGATCGGGATGGAGAGCCTCTATTCGACGGAGAGGAACCGTCTCCCTTGCTTAAACAGGCGCTTGACTTTCTGGAACAGTATCAGAAGCAATATGTGCGAACCGAATCTTTCGTCAAACGGCTTCGGGACAATGAACTCCTGATGGCTCTTAATGCCAAGGTCGATGTCCTGAATGGGCAACAGTTCGGTCTGACAGGATTGTTAGCAGTCGACGAAAGAAAGTTAGTGGAACTAAGCGATTCAAAGGCCATCGAGCTATTCCGCACCGGTGAGCTTAGTTGGATTTATTTCCACTTAACGTCGTTGGGCTGTATGGGGAGGATAATCGAACGTATGGCTGCCCGTCATGGTGGAGAGAAAGCTAAGCAATAATCTCCATGGCATAAGGCCTAGTAAAATTTTTATAGATATTCTTCGGTATTTGACTAGTCGTCCTCAGTTGCCCTAGACATGTATCGATTAATGCGGACGATTACACCAAACAAGGGGTGATCAAGGTAGTGTAATTCATTGCTACGCATGCGCCGTGATTGAACCATGCGATAGGTTTCGTGTACGTAAAAAAGGCCTCGATTCTCTTCTAGTTTGATTAGATCCTGATAGTCCAACAACATCTCTTCAGGGAGGTCTATGTTCGCGGATTTAGGGCGATTCAAACCACCTGCATTGATGTCAGTTCGTGGTTTGAAATTGCTATACCAGAGGTCAGACTGGACATGCAGATAGCGGCCGCGACTGAATCCGAGAGTCCCTTCAATCTCATGGCGATCGTTATAACGTTGGCCTGCTTGAAACAGAATGAAAGAGGGATCGTCTTGGATAGGTTGTAACCATGACTGGTGGCTCAAGACACTGAAACGAGAGGATCGGTTTAATCTTCTAAGGATACCCTTTAGTGTGGAATCCTCCAGAGTACTCTTGAAAGCCCGATTGCCTGCGCTGTTTGGATTCTGAGGTGGTAACTGGAAAGTTTCATTGAAAGCCTCTGACTCTGTTTGCGTTGACAGCTGATTGCTGTTTGTAGTCGCAGGTCCTTTTATTTTCATAGTTTTTTTCGAGCCTTTTTCATCGCTCTTCGTCAGCGCGTCTAGGATGAGTTGGTTGCGCGTGCTATTGCCTTCGTCTTCGAAAAGAAAATTGTTAGGACCAAAAAAGGTTTCGACGGATTCTTTGATTCCTAACTTTTTCTGAGCTTCAAAATGTCTTAGTTGTGAAAGATTCGAGACACGAGGTTCCGTTACCGCGATTGTGCTGTGCGGGTAAGATGGCGTGAATTCCGACCATGTTTCTGTGTCCGTTATTGTCTGGTTTGGCTTAAAGAGAATAACGTCGATTTGATACCATTCCTCAAAAGAGTTTGCCTGGGCGAGAGTTGCTATGGTCAGCAATGAAGCCAGTAAGGCAAAACTAATGGGGCTATAAATCTTTGGAAGCAACCCTTTTTTCATCCAATCGTTCAAGGAGTCGCTCCATTTTACTGAAGCGGGCCTCCGCTTTCTCCATTTTTTCGTCGATAACTAATTGATTTGGGGCGCCCAGTCGATAACGGTGAGGTTCTGATTGAACTAAGCTGACAATAGTTCCTGGGTCGACCAGGGTTTCCTGGTCAAAGTCTATTTTGCCTCCAGTATTGTTGGCAGTGAGTTTTTTGATTCCAAGGTCCATTGCTTTTAGTTTGATCTGTGTCACTCTGAATAGATTTTTTACTGACTCAGGCAGCAGACCAAAACGATCTATCATCTCAACCTGTAATTCACGCAATTGTTCTTCGGATTTCGCGTTTGCAATTCTCTTGTAAAGTACGAGTCGCGTATGTACATCCGGCAGATAGTTTTCGGGAATCAGGGCGGGCAGATGAAGATTGATCTCGGCGCCTTCCTTGAAAGGACGATCTAAGTTGGGGGTTTTACCGTCTTTTATGGCCTTGACTGCTCGATCTAGCATTTCCATATAAAGTGAATAACCAATGGTATGTAAGTTGCCAGTTTGGCCGTCTCCTAGTAATTCACCGGCCCCCCGAATTTCCAGATCGTGAGTCGCAAGAATGAAACCTGCACCTAGGTCCTGGGCATCCGCTATCGCCTCTAGCCGTTTCTCAGCGTCAGATGTCATCGCCTGAGGGTGAGGTGTTAGAAGGTAAGCATATGCTTGGTGGTGCGAGCGACCGACACGACCACGAAGTTGATGTATCTGAGCAAGACCGAACTTGTCGGCTCGGTCCATGATGATTGTGTTGGCGTTTGGTATATCGATGCCGGTTTCGATGATTGTTGTGCAGACGAGGACGTTAGAGCGCTTGTGATAAAAATCGCTCATGATCTGTTCCAGTTCTCTTTCTCTCATTTGTCCGTGACCAATCGCGATAATTGCTTGGGGTACTAGTTTATGAAGAGCATCTGCTGTTTTTTCTATACTGCTAACCTCATTATGTAGGTAATAAACCTGGCCTCCGCGCATTAGTTCGCGCTGGATTGCCTCTCGCACCAGTGCATCATCTTTCTCACGCACAAATGTTCTAATAGATAGACGTTTGGCAGGTGGCGTCGCGATGATCGAAAGATCCCTCATGCCGGACATAGCCATATTGAGGGTTCGCGGTATTGGCGTTGCTGTCAGCGTGAGGATGTCGACTTCCGCTCTTAGTGATTTAAGCTTTTCTTTCTGACGCACTCCGAACCGATGTTCTTCATCAATGACCAGTAGTCCCAGGTTATTAAAATCAATGTCGTCTTGAAGCAAGGCGTGAGTGCCAATAACGATATCGAGAAGACCTCTTTTTATCTTGTCGATAGTTTCTGCTTGTTCTTTGCGAGTCCTAAACCTGGATATAGTGTCGATAGTTACGGGCCATTCAGCGAAGCGGTCGCGGAATGTTTCAGTATGCTGTTGGGCTAGCAGTGTGGTGGGTACCAATACAGCCACCTGCTTGCCTGCTTGAACTGCAAGGAATGCGGCTCGCATGGCCACTTCGGTCTTGCCAAAACCTACGTCGCCGCAGATCAGCCGGTCCATTGCTTTTGATGCTGTCATGTCCCCGATGACATTAAGAATGGCTGATTCCTGATCTACGGTTTCCTCGAACGGAAAAGCTTGGGCAAACTGGTCGTAATTTTCATCTGGAACTGGGTAAGAGAAGCCTGTTTTTGCCTCGCGCCTGGCGTAAATGCTCAATAGCTCGGCAGCTACGTCATGAATCTGCTCAGCCGCTTTTCTTTTAGCCTTTTCCCATGTGTCGCCACCTAATCTGTGCAGTGGTGCAAGTGATTCCTCGGAGCCCGTATAACGAGAGATTAGGTCTAGCGAAGCGACAGGGACATACAGCGTAGCCTCATCCTGATACACCAAAGTTAAAAATTCCGCTTCTTGCTCATCGACTGAGAGGATCTGTAGACCGCGGTATCGGCCCACGCCATGGTCAATATGAACGACTGGCGCATCGATTCGCAATTCCGTTAGACTCTTGATAGCTAATTCAGTGAAGTTGTCCCGCTCTCGGTTGCGGCGACGTTCCTGTAGAACCCGTTCTCCAAATAGCTGCTGTTCCGTGAACATTACTAGGTCGTCTGTGACCAGACTTCGCTCAAGTGGTGCAACTGCAATAGAAAGTCGATTTTCGTTTTCTATGTAAGTTTGCCATCCATCTACATTGACCCCTTGCAGACCATTTTGGGTCAATAATCCATCGACAACTTCGCGGCGGCCATTCGACTCAGCGACGATTAAAATTTTCTTCTGTTGTTTTTCGACAAAATCCGCTAGTGCGACTAGTGGTTGAGCTGTGCGTTGGTTCGCAGCAAGGTTTGGCAGTTGTTCGTAGCTGAATACATGGTGCGCGTTTGCATTCGCTTCCCGAAAATCTATGCGGGTATAGTTTTTGAAATGGGAGAACAACGCGTCTTTCTTCAGGAGGAGGTCTGTTGGTGGCAGGATCGGCCTTTCTCTGTCGTAACGGAGACTTTCGTAACGAGCCTCCGCCTCTACCCAGTATTCGTCAATTCTAGACTCGATGTCGGCGCAGAAAATTCGGGTGCCGTCGGGGAGATAATCAAATAGAGTTGCCATCTCAGTGAAAAACAATGGCAGGTAGTATTCGATTCCAGCAGGAGCTATTCCTGAACTCATATCACGATAAATGGGGCAGTTTCTGCCCTCGCTATCGAAACGCATATACCAGTTGTTTTGAAAGTGTTTTATTGTCCTGTCGTCAAGCGGGAACTCTCTTGCGGGTAGTAATGCTATTTGCTCTACTTGTTGGGTTGAGCGTTGCGTTTCGGGGTCAAATGTTCTCAGCGAGTCGATTTCATCGTCAAAAAGATCGATCCTATAGGGGATCTTGGATCCCATCGGGAAAATATCCATGATAGAGCCCCTGACCGCATATTCTCCATGCTCAATTACAGTCTCAACACTATGATAAGCAGCTTCCTGCAGTTTTCGACGCATTTGGTTGATGTCGAATTTTTGGGATGTCTCCAGGACCAAACTATTGCCGAGGATAAATTCAGGAGGAGCCAAACGCTGCAATAGGGTAGTAGCTGGAATCACTAGTAAGCCGCGCTCCGACATAACGAGTTGATTAAGGACGCCTAGGCGCTCAGAGATGATATCTTGGTGAGGTGAGAATTTGTCATAGATAAGTGTTTCCCAGTCAGGCAGGCTTAGAATGGTTAGTTCATCCGATAGAAAAAATTTCAACTCGTTGGTTATTTGCTCGGCGCCTTGTGTGTCGGCCGCGATGACAAGATTGAAACCTGTCAGATCGCGCACGGTGTTTGCAATAGCGTGTGTTGCTCCGGCTCCTGGCAGGTTGGCCCAAAGTTGTCTGTCCCCGGGTCGGCTGGGTAGAGCAGGTGTCGGCATGTGAAGAGATTTTGCCTGCGAAAAGATGGCAAGATTATCCTTACCCTCCTCTGATGGGAAGTCATGAATTTTGTCTGCGGTCAGTTTCTTAGTCTGGCAAAACAATTGTCAGGGTAAATATTGCTAAGCCGCTAAGAATTTGTTGGTCATTAGGCGAATTAGTTGAATCTGAGTAGCCGACGAATCATAATTCGCAGGCTTTAAATGCCTCTATTTCAGCGCATATCGAAGAGTAGTTAAAAAAGTAGCATTCACATAGGAGAATCGCTAGTGGCTAAACCTGGTTTAGACGGCGTATTTGCAGATTTTAAGGAGCGAGAAGCTCTTGCCGAAGCAATGATCCCCATGATTGGCGGATTGTATCGCCGAAATGTAGTGATCTACATACATGGTGTTCCGCTATATAACCAGGCGGTGATTGAGTTAATGAAAGCCCATCGTTTCGTTCGCCAAATAGAAAAAAATGAGATGTCGGAATTTGAAACGCATCCCTTACTCGAAATTCTCTGTCAACTTGATCTAGGTCCCGCTCACATTGACATCGGAAAGTTAACATCGAATTTCATGGCCGATAATGAAGGCTTATCACTCGACAGCTATGTCGAGCGAGCCTGCGCGGAGATCATTGGCCGTCACGATACCGTAAGTCATGAGCCCAGGGACGTAGTTGTTTATGGCTTTGGACGAATAGGCAGATTGCTAACTCGGTTGTTGGTTGAAAAAGCCGCAGGCGGACAAAATCTAGTTCAGCGCGCTGTTGTTTTGCGTCCTCCTAAACACCCAGTGGAAGATCTTTACAAACGAGCTAGTCTTCTGCGTCGGGACTCGGTTCATGGCTCATTCAAGGGTACGATTCGGGTGGATGAAGAAAGTCATGTCCTGATTTGTAATGGTAATGCAATTCGATTCATCTATGCCTCAGATCCGTCGTCAATTGATTACACTCAATATGGAATAGATAAGGCGCTGATTATCGATTCGACCGGTGTTTGGAGGGACCGTCAGGGGCTAGAACTGCATCTTCAAGCCAAGGGCGCTGATAAAGTTCTCCTGACGACCTCTGGCAAGGGTGATGTCGTGAATATAGTTTCGGGCGCAAACTCGGACCTGTTGACTCCGGAAGACAATATTGTTGCGGCTGCTTCCTGTACCACTAACGCAATCGTTCCGGTTTTGAAGTGTATGAATGATCATTTTGGTATTGTTCACGGTCACATGGAGACGGTGCACGCGTATACTGATGACCAGAACTTGCACGACAATACACATAGCAAAGAGCGGCGGGGCCGCTCAGCACCGCTTAACATGGTGTTGACCGAAACCAATGCGACCAAGTCGATTGGGAAATTATTGCCCGAATTAGATGGGAAGCTAACCGGTAATTCCATTAGAGTTCCGGTGCCTAATGTTTCCATGGCAATACTCAATCTTACATTAGAGAACGAAACCACTGTCGAGGTGGTAAACGACTATCTCCGGGACGTAGCGCTCAATAGTGCAATGACCCGACAGATAGACTTTACTATTTCGAAGGAAGTTGTCTCTACAGACTTTATTGGTAACCGGCACGCGGGGATTATTGACTCGCATGCGACGATTGTTCAGGGAAATCAGGTCATTCTCTACGTTTGGTACGATAATGAGTTCGGATATTCATGTCAGGTCGTCCGTGTTGGTCAGAAAATGGCTGGAATCAAATACCCGGTTATTCCAGCTCAACCTTCGACTGGAGAACCTTTGTCCAAAGAAGTGACTACGCTTAAGGTGGCTCAGTAGTCCCTCTTTTCTGGCCTTCAGTCTTCTGAGTGCTTATAATTAGCGCCGAATTTTTGACGCCACAGCGGGCTTCGCTAGCAAAATTTCGTCGAAACCTGTTCTCTAAAAGAAGTAGCGATTTAGGACAGTTCCAAAAAGTATGATAAAGATAAAACGCGGACTTGAACTTCCGATCACAGGGAACCCTACGCAAGAACTCGCCGCGGGTCCCGAAATACGTCAGGTAGCACTGGTAGGCTATGACTATCCTGGCCTTAAGCCCACCATGGAAGTGCGCGAAGGTGATCTAGTTAAAGCAGGTCAACTAGTTTTTTCAGACAAGAAAACTAAAGGTGTCCGATTTACTGCTCCGGGCAGTGGGAAAGTGCTTGCTATAAACAGGGGGCCGAAGCGAGTTTTCGAATCGTTGGTGATCGAGCTGGATGATAGTCCGGCATTGAACTTCACAAGTCACAGGTTCGACAAGCTTGCAACGCTAAATCGCAGCGAGGTCGTTGAGACTCTGATTGAAAGTGGCCAATGGCCAGCGATTCGGACGAGACCTTTTAGCAAAGTGCCTGATCCAGAAGACGGAGAAGTTGATGCGATATTTATCACAGCTTCTGATACGAAGCCTCTAGCACCAGAGCCGGCACTCTGGATCAACGAGCACACTGAAGCGTATCTCGCTGGCATAGATGTATTGTCTACGCTGACAGCGGGCCGAGTTTATGTTTGTTCGATGTCTGGAACATCATTACCTGACTCAGAAAACCCGAAAGTTAAAAACGAAACCTTTTTTGGGCCGCACCCGGCCGGTAATGCAGGCACCCACATTCATTTCCTTCATCCTGTTCATCTGAATCGTAGTGTCTGGCACATTGGTTACCAGGATGTTATTGCGATCGGTCATCTATTTCTCACAGGTGAACTTTTTTTCGATCGCATGGTTTCTTTAGCAGGACCCACGGTCAGTGAACCTCGAGTAATGCGGACACGCCTAGGCGCTAGCACCGATGAAATTACTGAAGGCGGGCTAATCGGGACAAATAATCGAGTCATCAGTGGATCTGTCCTAGATGGCAGAACTGCAATTGATGGTACGGCTTTCTTAGGCAGATTTCATAATCAAGTATCTGCGCTTGCGGAAGGCACTGAACGTGAGTTGCTCGAATTTGTAATGCCTGGGACTAATAAGTTCTCGCTGACACGTCTTTACCTCGGCTTTTGGGGCCGCAAGAAATTCGATTTAACAACCTCTACAGGTGGTAGTGAACGTTCGATCATCCCTCTAGGCACATACGAACAAGTCATGCCAATGGACATTTTGGCGACCCAACTTCTACGAGCACTGGTTGTTGAAGATTTCGATTCCTCGATAGACCTGGGGTGTCTTGAGCTTGATGAGGAAGACCTGGCTTTATGCACATTTGCATGTCCTGGAAAATATGAATACGGGCCCTACCTTCGGCATATGTTGACGCGGATTGAAAAAGAGAGCTAGAGAAATGTCTTTACGCACTGTATTGGATGGAATTCAGCCGCACTTTGAGAAAGGCGGAAAGTTTGAAAAGTACTACGCCGTCTATGAGATGGTAGACACCATTTTCTACTCGCCTGGTTACGTAACTAAGACCTCATCACACGTTAGGGACGCGGTCGACATGAAGCGCGTTATGACAACGGTGTGGTGGTGCGCCTTCTTACCCATGTTAGCGGGAATGTACCATGTTGGTTGGCAGGCAAACGTTGCTATGGATCAAATGGGTGTCGAAGGTCTTGAAGGTTGGCGAGGTGCAATTGTTGAGCTGATTGCTGGGTACGATAAAAATTCGATCTGGGACTGCCTGATTTATGGTGCGGTATTTTACGTGCCGATCTATATCGTTGTTTTTATAGTCGGTGGCATGTGGGAAGTTCTTTTTGCGGTCACACGGGGTCATGAGGTTAACGAGGGATTTTTTGTTACCAGCATTCTTTTCTCGCTTACCCTGCCTGCAACCTTGCCTCTTTGGCAGGCGGCGCTCGGTATTTCTTTTGGTGTTGTTATCGGAAAAGAAATATTTGGAGGTACTGGTAAGAATTTCCTTAACCCGGCACTGACAGGGCGAGCCTTCCTCTATTTTGCCTACCCAGCGGACATATCAGGTGACGCTGTATGGACGGCGGTAGACGGTTTTAGCGGTGCGACCCCGCTCGGTATTGCCGCGATGGAAGGGATAAGGGATGGTATGGTCGGCGGTCTTACCTGGATGGATGCGTTCTTGGGAAGAATGCAGGGATCCATTGGCGAAACCTCGACGATCGCTATTATTATGGGTGGCGCGATTCTCGTTTTCCTTAAAGTAGCGTCTTGGCGAATTATTTCGGGTGTCATGCTTGGGATGGTTAGCACATCCTTATTGTTCAACTTTATCGGTTCCGAGACCAATCCTATGTTTGCGTTGCCCTGGCACTGGCATCTGGTGATCGGAGGGTTCGCATTTGGCATGTTTTATATGGCTACCGATCCTGTCTCTGCATCAATGACTAACACCGGTAAATGGTGGTATGGCGCGCTGATAGGTTCGATGTGCGTTTTGATCAGGGTCGTTAATCCCGCGTTTCCGGAAGGAATGATGTTGGCTATTCTTTTTGCGAACTTGTTTGCCCCACTTTTTGACTGGGCGGTGGTACGAGCCAATGTGAAGAGGAGGCTTGCTCGTGTCGGAATCTGAACAACAACCGTCAAAAAATAAAGACTCAATCAGAAATATTATTTCGGTATCGCTGATGGTGTGTCTTGTCTGCTCTATAGTAGTCGCGGGTGCAGCAGTTGCGCTGAAGCCTCAGCGCTTAGCCAACAAGGACTTAGATCGAAACAAGAACATCCTTGAGGCGGCCGGACTCTATGCGAAAGATTCGTCATCAGCCAGCCTTAATATTGCGGAACTATTTGAAAATTTCGAGATACGACTGGTAGATCTCGAAGAGAAGCGGCTGTTGAGTGATCTTGAAGCTTCTGATCTTGGGTTTGATCCCGCTAAATATGATCAGAGGAAAAGTGCTAAGGATCCAGGATTGTCTCGTGCGCTTTCGAAAGAGGAGGATATCGCATCTATCTCAAGACGGGCACGTTACAGTGTCGTTTATATTTTGCGCTATGAAGGTGTCCTCGATAAGGTTGTAATTCCCATTCATGGATACGGCCTCTGGTCAACACTCTATGGATTCCTTGCGTTGGAAAGCGATCTGCGGACGATTTCAGGCATCACGTTTTATGAGCACGGCGAGACTGCTGGCCTAGGCGGAGAGGTGGATAACCCTGCTTGGAAAAGCCAATGGCAGGGGAAAACTTTATATGAGGCTGGTGAAGTGCGGCTTGAGGTGCTTAAGGGTGCCGTAAATCCGGCATCTGCTGATGCTAAGTATCAAGTTGATGGTTTATCCGGTGCAACTTTGACAAGCCGCGGGGTAAATAACCTCATAAGCTATTGGATGGGTGAAGACGGTTTTGGCCCTGTTTTACAGGATATTCGAGGATAAATAGCAATGAATTCTAAAGAAGTCTTGATGAACCCTGTGTTCAATAACAATCCCATCGGCCTCCAAATTCTAGGAATTTGCTCAGCGCTCGCGGTTACTACTAAGATGAGCGTGGCGTTGGTCATGTGTCTAGCCCTGACAGCTGTCTGCGCCTTCTCAAACCTGTTTATTTCGATGATTCGTCACCATATTCCAAGCAGCATTCGCATTATTGTCCAGATGACAATTATTGCCTCTTTGGTGATTGTGGTTGATCAAGTGCTGGGGGCGGTAGCCTATGAAATCAGCAAGCAGTTGACTGTCTTTGTTGGTCTCATTATCACAAACTGTATTGTTATGGGCCGTGCTGAGGCCTTTGCCATGCAAAACCCACCTGGCCTGAGTTTTATCGATGGCCTAGGTAATGGTCTGGGTTATAGCGTGGTTTTGATGCTGGTTGCTACGATCAGAGAATTTTTCGGCTCAGGAAGCCTTTTTGGCCACCAAATTATGCCGATCGTTACAAATGGTGGTTGGTATTCCCCGATGGGTCTTATGCTTCTTGCTCCTAGCGCGTTTTTCATTATCGGTCTGCTGATCTGGGCTCTCCGTGCATGGAAGACAGAGCAGATTGAGGAGGTAGAGTACGAAATTGGCGGTCATACGGCGATGACGAGGGTCTGATTATGCTGGAATATTACCTTAGTCTTTTTGTTCGAGCCGTTTTCATTGAGAACATGGCGCTCGTGTTCTTCCTTGGTATGTGCACTTTCATCGCGATTTCGAAGAAAGTTGAAACTTCATTTGGTCTCGGTATTGCCGTTGTCGTGGTACTCACCATAACTGTGCCGGTGAATAACATGATTTACCAATACCTTCTTGCTCCTGGCGCGCTGGCTTGGGCGGGACTTCCGGAGGTAGACCTCAGTTTTTTGGCATTCCTTTCTTATATCGGCGTGATCGCTGCTATGGTTCAGATGTTGGAAATGTTCCTCGACAAGTACTTGCCAGCGCTCTATAACGCCCTCGGCGTTTTTTTACCGCTAATCACTGTCAACTGCGCAATCCTCGGTGCATCGCTGTTTATGATGAATCGCGACTACAACCTTGCCGAGAGCGTTGTATACGGTTTTGGCTCTGGGGTGGGCTGGGCGATCGCTATTGTCGTATTAGCTGGTATTCGCGAGAAAATGAAATACAGTGATGTCCCTGAGGGCCTACGAGGGCTTGGAATAACGTTTGTTACTGTTGGATTAATGTCGTTGGGTTTTATGTCCTTCGGCGGTATTGCGCTTTAAAGGCAGTAGGCTATGAATTATATGGAAATCGTCCTTGGTGTAACCATGTTCACGACCGTCATTATGTTACTCGTGTTCGTTATTCTTTACGCCCGAAAAATGATGGTGTCTAGTGGTGATGTGACGATAGAAATCAATGGTGATCCGGAAAAGACAATCGTCGCTCAGGCTGGAGGCAAGTTACTCAATACCCTCGCGGACGCCGGTATTTTTCTCTCGTCGGCATGTGGGGGAGGGGGTACCTGCGCACAGTGTCGTTGTAAGGTCAAGGAGGGTGGAGGATCGATGCTGTCCACCGAAGAGGGTCATTTCACACGAGGGGAGGCGAAAGAAGGATGGCGCCTGTCCTGCCAGACAGCTGTAAAACAGGATTTAAAAATAGAAGTTCCTGCTGAGTTCTTCGGCGTTAAAAGATGGGAATGTGAAGTAATCTCCAACGATAACGTTGCCACTTTCATAAAAGAACTAATCCTTAAGCTGCCTGAAGGAGAAGAGGTCGACTTCCGAGCAGGTGGCTATGTGCAGTTCGAAATACCTCCATATGAGATGGATTATAAAGACATCGAAGTCGATGAAGAATATAGAGGTGACTGGGAAAAATTCAGTGTTTTTGACCACTCATCAAAAGTAGACGAGACCACGATTCGGGCATATTCGATGGCGAACTACCCGGAAGAGAAAGGTATTATGAAATTTAATATTCGTATTGCGTCGCCGCCACCAGGCACTGACTTTCCACCTGGTCATATGTCTTCCTACATATTTTCCTTGAAGCCTGGGGACAAGGTTACAATTTTTGGGCCCTATGGGGAGTTTTTTGCGAAGGAAACAGAGGCGGAAATGGTCTTTGTTGGCGGTGGCGCTGGTATGGCTCCAATGCGTGCTCATATCTTTGACCAGTTGAAGCGGCTTGGTACTGATCGAAAAATTACCTTCTGGTATGGCGGTCGTAATCAACGGGAGCTTTTCTATGTTGACGAATACGATAAGCTCGCTGAAGAAAACGAAAATTTTGACTGGCACATCGCGCTTTCCGATCAAAATCTCGAAGATTGGGATGGTTTAACAGGATTTATTCATAATGTACTTTACGACGAATATTTGAAAGATCACCCAGCGCCAGAGGATTGTGAATATTATATGTGTGGACCGCCCATGATGAATGCGGCGGTTATTGGGATGTTAGAAGATCTCGGCGTAGAACGAGAAAACATTTTCCTTGATGATTTTGGAGGCTAAAGCCGGACTAGTCAGGAAGCCGCTGTTCGCTGTAGGGATATCCTGCCTCGGTGGGAATGCAGATAAAGGTGCCTTCCTCTCTCTTTTCCGTCCATGGTAGGACTTCGACAACATTGCGCGCGTGCGCCATAGACATTGCTGTTTCAACGTCATGGCTCTGCCCTAGTAACTCGACATTCATCAGAGTTGGGAAGATTATCGTGTAGAGTCCATCGCTGGCGCCTTTGACGGCAGCTTTGGGCGTTATCCATTTAGAATCTACCGACTCATACCCATCATGTACAGCTAAATGATCAGCGGGGGCAGCGGCGAGATAGAAGTGTGTATCGAATCGTTTTGGCATCATTGGTGGTGTAACCCAGTGAGCGAATAGCTGGAGCCTGTCACAGGCTAGTTTGAGGTCCTCTTTTTTGAGAAACTCTAGCAGGGTTATTTCTTTCTTGTTTAATTTGTCCCTGTAAGCTTGAAGGCTAGCAATTCTATCCCTTGAAATTAACCCTGACTCTGCGCCCGCTCGCGCTAGGAGAACACCGCTTTCCTCGAAGGCTTCGCGAATTGCTCCTACCATCATGCCTAGTGTCTTATCGTCGATTGAATCAGCCGCGTCACAATGGGATCTAACGTCGAAGTCACTAGGGTCTACCTTGCCTCCAGGGAAAACAAGTGCGCCTGAGGCAAAATCGATTTGATGGTGGCGAACAACCATAAACGTCTCAAGGCCCTCAGGGCTATTTCTAAGCAGTAAGATAGTTGCGGCTGGAACAGGCATAGATACTTTACTCAATTATAAGATCCTCAATTACAGGTTTGATAAGCTCTTTCAGTCGGGCAATTCTGATCTATCGAACAGTTGATTGTGCGCTGCATGACTCATTACCTTTTCTGCTTCGATGACTCTTGGCCCGTCGCGTAGGATGAAGACGTTAGCACTTTGCTGTTCGTCGAGCTTGATAATTCGGTCACCGTCAACGGCAATTATGCCTGGTCCACTTATTTCACTTTTCAGATTAAAGTCTAGCGGTATTGTTTCTTCTATACCCACATATTGATGCAGTCCGGGTGAAATTGGCACATTGATTTTATGTGCAGTGTTTTCGTTACATTTGACCATAACACCAAAGTCGTCGTGGAACCCGCAGGGCAAAATGTAACCACCAATAGGAGAAATTCCTATCGAGGCTGGTTCGGCTCTTGTGAGAACAATTGTGTCGAGATTTTCTGAGTTAAAGGGTAAAAGACTTCCTAGAAAGTCATTTCGCAAAAGCACAGCATCGATAAGTGCTGTTTCCTTATCATCTCCATAGTCAATATGAACGCGCTTACAGCGTATGCAGCTATCCGCAGCTACAGTATCACTCGCTATAAGGCCTGCCGCCGCGCCGGCAACTGAAGCCTCGAGTCTGTAGGGAAACACATTATTTGTGCCCGTCGAAAGAGGGAGAATGGTTGCATTTGGTATCTGTGAGGCTACTATGCGGGATGTCCCATCTCCACCAAGCACGATGAAAACTCTGCATCCAGCGTTCCACATCAGACGGCACATTGTCCGAGTGTCTTCAGCTGAGTGCTCCAACTTAAACCTCAGTATTTCTACCTGATCTCTGACTGGTAAGTTTTCCACGGCCTTCTCATTGATTCGAAAAGGCTCGTTAGCAAGGAAAATGCGCTCCACGCCTGTTGAGAAAGCTCCTAGCACAAGGCGAGTCACTTGCTGCTGTTTCTCGTGATGGTCTGAAGTGCTTGCTCTAGCCGCTACCCGACGGACGTCTCTGCCTGAAAAGGGATTAACAATAATGCCCAGATTCATTGAAAATCTTTATGTGCTATTGACCCTTACGGGTAAATACCCAAGTTTCTTCGGACGAAAAGCTTTTGTTAAATGCGTAGCCGTCGCCCTTGAAGCTTTTTAGGTCCTCTGGTTTGTTCAGCCTGTTGTGTACAATAAACGAAGCCATAGAACCGCGGGCTTTCTTAGCAAAAAAACTGAGAATCCGATAGCTACCATTGCTGTAGTCTTTAAAGACAGGCGTAATTACATTGAGGTTTTTGTCTAATTTCTCTGCTTTAACCGCTTTGAAGTACTCATTAGAAGCTAGATTGATTAATGACTTGTCTCGATGCTCGGCTAACTCATGGGTTAAGGCATCTCGGATTTGGTTGTCCCAGAAATCGTATAGATTTGTACCTTTCTTATTCCTGACTTTTGTGCCCATCTCTAATCGATACGGTTGAATGAGGTCTAGTGGTTTCAGCACACCGTAGAGGCCAGAGAGTATTCTTAAGTTTTTCTGTGCGAAGGTAAAATCTCTTTCGCTGTAACCATCAATATCGATACCGAGGTATACGTCGCCTTTGAATGCTAAAATTGCTTGTTTCCCATGCGGTGAATTCAACTTGAAGTTTTTGAACCTTTCAACATTTAATGCAGCTAATTTCGGGCTTATACCCATCAGGCTACTTAAATCTTTCTCGGTCTTCGATCGCATAACCGAAACGAGCTCCTTCGTCTGCTTTGAAAAAGTTGGTTGAGACGATTTTTTAGTAGCAGCAGGGCTGTCGAAGTCTAACGTTTTCGCCGGTGAAATGACTGTCAGCATTGGGTAAGTCGCGTGATTTTGAAAGGTATTAAGAATAGGGAAAGTATTTGAAAATTGCCATAGGCTGTGCCGCATTAGGGGAGCCAGTTTATCCCTTTTGTCAAGTGAATTATGAGAGCAGCTTGTAGGTTTGGATATGGCGGATAGTCTCGCGTACACATAACTAATATTTAAGAAGCTGTTTCCTATTGATGAAGATAGTGTTCAAGCTCGTTAGCGTCAAAGTTATCAAAAAGAATCATAATTGGCCTGAAAAGTTTGTTTTAGACGGAAAAAGTCTGCACATCTCATTTTGGACCTAGTAGGAGCAACATCTTTTGCAAGATTGAGATAGATGCAACATTACAGCAATTTCGATTGTAGCTATGGGTGCCGCTTTCGCAAAAAAGTAAAACTATTTTGTGAAGGGAACAAGAGGCGATCCTCGTCTAATAATACTTAGAACCGTTAGTCAGTTGAACATGGACATGTAAACGCCGATGGCGCAAAATCTCGAACGGTCGGCATGTATCAATAAATAAGAATAAGTCCTTGGAGGCGAATTGAGTGTTTATTGTTTTTTACGCGCAAATTTAGTACGAAATAATGGTAATCTTTAAAAAATTCACAGCCCATCTGCTGGAAGGCTCAAAGTAACATGGGTGAGAGGGTTCTAATGGTTAGACGCTCGCGATACCACGATCCAGAGCAGATTTCATCAATCCGGAAAGTCATAATCCCAGTATTCGATATGAAAATGAAATTACCGATTAAATTTGCACCATTATTTTTGGCTATTTTTTTGTTTGCTGGCCTTGTTACAGACACTTTTGCAGTTGATGCTCCTGTAGCAAAACTAGTGGGTATTCAGGGCGAAGTCGAATACAGTCGTAAAAACGGAAAAAAATGGAGCCCCGTTCGAAGAAGCAAATACCTTTTTCCAGGTTATTTGGTCAGGACTGGTGACAATGGTTCGGTCACGGTTATTGACCAAGTAGCGCAATGTTCTCAATCAATGGGTAAGAACAGCATCGTGAAGGTTAGTCAAGACGGAATATTGGTGATTGACGGAAACCTGTCCGAACCTGAGGCTGAAGATACTTCTATCTACCAAAGTATCCAAAATAAGTTCGCTAGTGCCCAGCGTTATACAACCGTCCGACGTAGTGTTTTAGGAGGGGAGGAACGGCTTTGTGATAGTAAGGTACGAACCATTCGAAAATTAACTCTCTCTAAAACTCACTCTGATTTGGTTTGGAGGAATGCCTGTCCTGAATTTTCGTATAAGCTTGTCATAGACGGTGCCGAGGCAATACAAGTGCCCGCTCAGTCAACAGCCGAAATGATTCGATATAATGTAAAGAATATGAGTCCGGGTGAGCACACGTATAGAGTTGAAGTGTTAGATAGAGATGGAATAGTTTACATTCCGCGAAGAGACAGTAGTTTCACGATGTTAACTGATACGGAAGAAGCACAGGTTCTGCTTATGCTAGACGAAGTGGGGGACGATATTCTTCTGAAGGTGGATATATTAGAGGACCAGGGATTGTTTGTGGCTGCAATGGATACTTACAGAAGCTTCTTCAAAGAGAACCCTAAAGAAAATGAATTGCGCCCTTTACTAATCCAGTCCTATCAACTTTTGAAACTTAGTAATTTAGGAGAAAACGAAGCCCGTCTTTACAACTCTATTTTGCAAGAAGATTTGTAGCCCAGCAGTCTAAATTGATTGTTAAAATTAACATTAGTGCGAATATAGTTTTTGTTAAATACTTAACTTCTACAACTCTTTAGTTTTTTCATCGATCTCCTGAGGAAACGCGGTGGTTCATAAAAAACGATTCGATTCTGTGGCTGTCGTGTTGTTCTTCTTGATAGCTATGTTTCTTGAATACCAAGAAGCTTTTTCGTTGCTTGAAGACGAGACTCTTTCCTATCGCCACATTCTTCGAACGCACCTCGGCGACGAAGTTTTTACAAACCCCTCTGAAGACATAATTATTGTTTACACCGACAGGGAGTTTTATGAGGAATATGATGCTTATCCATTGCGAAGGGTGGATTTAGCGGCCATTGTCGACAGACTAGCAACGCTTGGAGCTAAAGTTATTGGCGTCGATATGTTGCTTGATTTCAAGAGCGCTTATGGCGAAGACGAATCTTTAGAAGACGCTTTTGCGAGAGCAGGGAATGTGCTGCTTGTTTCGCGAGGTCAAATTGAGGATGGTGAATATACAGGGCTCCAGACAGCGATTCCCCGTTTTGACGACGTAACTGTAAACGGTTACTCGAATATTTCTGCAAACAGCGCTATTTCTGAACGGATATTTCGATTGCGGATCCACGAAAGTATTTTCAATCTATATGACGCTTGGCCTTTCGCGATAAAAGCAGTCTCAATGTTTCTAGATGAGGGTGTGTCAATAGCAAACGATAGACTGCTGATTGGAGAGAATATAAGTGTCCAATTAGATCAGTTCCACGATCTTTACATTGATTACCCTCTGTTACCTGGAAGAGGTAACTTTACAGCCGATTTACATGATGTAATCGGTCTTCCTGCCAATGAATTTCTATTTGTAGAGGATGAAGAAGAGCTTGAGGACCTAGCTTATTTTGTAAAGAACAAAATTGTGTTGGTTGGAGAGGTCTCAGAAGTTGCTCACGACGAATTTGAAACACCAGTGGGTAATGTATTTGGTGTGGAAATAATCGCAAATACTATTTCTACGGTGTTGCGAAATGGTCCTTTAATTCCTGCCCCTGCATGGATAGAGATGTTAGTAGCCACTATCATGCTAGTCATATTCCTTGGAAGTGGGCTTATCCAAAACCCGCTTAAACGGAATTTATTGAGTATTGGTGCCACATTATTGTTCATAGTGGCTGCGTCATGGGTCTACGTTGCTGCCGGTGTCATCGTTTCAATGAGCTATGTCGTTTTAGCTGCTTTTTTGTCGATTATCCTAATAAATCTTCGTTTTTATCTCGCGGAAATGAGCCAGAAAACGATGATCAGGGACATGTTTAGCCAATACCTATCGCCTGATGTCGTGGAAGATCTTGTTGAAGATCCTTCAAAAGTTCAATTGGGTGGTGAAGAGAGAGAAATGACAGCATTTTTCTCAGATGTTGCTGGTTTCTCAAGTATTGCCGAAGACCTTTCTCCGACCGAACTCGTACATCTTCTTAACGATTACCTCACTGAGATGTGCAATATTATTTTAAGTTACAGAGGTACCATTGATAAATTTGAAGGCGACGCCATTATTGCTTTTTGGGGTGCACCCGCGGTCGTCCCTGATCATGCCAGACGTGCGTGTCTTGCAAGTATTGATATGGATAAGCGATTGGTCGAACTCAGAGAGCAATGGAAAGCGGATAGTCTGCCCGCTCTTAAAGTAAGAATGGGACTTAACTCTGGTTTAATGGTTGTTGGTAACATGGGCAGTGAGCAGAGGTTAGATTATACCATGATGGGTGATAGCGTAAATCTGGCAGCAAGATTAGAAGGAGCCAACAAAGCTTACCGCTCTAATATGATGATTTCGGAGTACACCTTTGCAGCTTGCTCCGATGAAGTAGATGTGAGGGAACTTGATCTTTTGCGTGTGGTTGGGAAAACTGAACCAGTAACTGTCTATGAGTTGCTTGATCGAAAGAATCAAACTTCTGCAATCAGAGCAGACCTTGTCGAACGGTTTCATAAAGGGTTAAGTCTTTATAAATCGGCAGATTTCGTGACTGCCTGTGATGAATTTAGAGCCTGTTTGGAAATCGATGCCTTGGACGGTCCGGCGGAGGTTTATTTAAGACGATGTCAGAGTTATATAAATGATCCTCCAGACGTTGGATGGGATGGTGTATTTACGTTAACGGAGAAGGGCTAATGCGAGTTAGGAATAAGATCGAAGAAAAGCTCAGTGTAGCAATTACGCTCCAGCACCTGGAAGTCATTAACGAAAGTAATAATCACAATGTGCCGCCAGGATCTGAGTCACACTTTAAAGTGGTTCTGGTTTCTCCCGACTTTTTAGGCTTGAAATTGATTGCTAGACATCGTTTAGTGAATAAAGCTTTGGAGAAAGAGCTAGCTTGTGATATCCATGCGCTGGCTTTACATACTTATACAGAAGAAGAGTGGCGCAGCAAAAATTGCGAAGCTCCTATGTCTGCTCCTTGTCTAGGTGGGTCCAAAGCAGGTTGATTTAAAAATGGACGACCCTCAATCGATTACTGTCGATTGTGTAAGAAGATTAGCTTCTGGTAGAGAATCTGTTAATTGTCTTCAGCTATGCGATGGTGAGCGTGTTATTGAGGTTGTTGTTAATCGAAGACGTAGAAAAACTCTGGATCTTCAGGTTCGTAGAGATGGAGTTGAGCTTAAGGTCCCGATCAATCTGTCTTGGTCTGAGATAAACAATTTCTTATCGAAACATTTCGACTGGATTTTTGAGGGTTTGGTTGAGCTTTCTAGTCGTCCAGTAAACGATGCAGATAGTTATGTGAGGGGAGGCGAAATTAGTTTCCTTGGAGAACGTTACGCCTTGGAGCTGGTGAAAAGTCAGACTGCAGTTATCACTCTTGATGGCTCCGCGCTTTACGTGAGTTGTAGGAATCCGGATATTCCTAGTCAGGTAGAAAGGGGTGTAATGAGGTGGTACCGGCGGCAGGCTGAAGAAATTTTTGAGGAACAGCTGCAACGAATAAACAAGCTCTTTGCGGACGATCTGCGACCTTCGGGTCTGACCGTTAGAAAAATGCGCTCACGCTGGGGAAGTTGCTCAGTTTCGGGTCAAATCTGTCTAAACTTACTACTTGTGCGTCAAAAGCTGCCCCTAATTGACTTTGTGGTAGCGCATGAACTCTGTCATTTACGCCATTTCTCCCATAACAAGGATTTTTTTCGTTTGCTCAGCAAGGTCATGCCAGACTGGCGTGATCGTGAAAAACAGCTTCGCGATTAAAAAACTCTCCTCAACAGAGGTTCTAAACCTTGCCAGATATCGTCTAGCAGTTTGGGTTGTGCTTCTGCCGTCGGATGTATGCCATCGCGTTGAATTAGTGCCTTATCCGTAGAGGTGCCCTCCAATAAAAAAGGAACAAAAGGCAACGAGTATTTATCTGCGAGGGTTTGGAAAAGGCGCTCGAAAGATTGGGTATATCGACGCCCATAGTTCGGAGGTAAAACCATGCCAATTAGTAGGACAGTGCTGCCCGCAGACTGGGCCTCCGAAATCATCTTGGATAAATTTCCAGTGATCTTCTCTATCGGGTAACCGCGCAGACCGTCATTGCCGCCAAGTTCTAATATCAAAATATCAGGTTGGTGGATTGCAAGAGTTTTAGGTAATCTTGTCAACCCTCCACCTGTGGTTTCTCCGGATACGCTGGCGTTAACTACCGTGTAGTGCGGATATCGATTTTTGAGACGATCGGAAAGCAGGCTTACCCAGCCTTGATCCGTTTGTATTCCATAGGCAGCACTAATGGAGTCGCCGAAGACCACAATTGTTAAGGCTTTTGGTCCGGCGTTGACGGCTGGACTTAATGTTAATAACAGACCTAGGAGCGCTGAAAAGATGCGGCGTTTGATAGATGGATAAGTAATGATCAAAGCAAAAGACCTTGGAAAAACAGTAAGCACCTCGGAAGGTGCACTTATCATCTTGAAAGGTATTAATCTTGAAATCAAGAAATCTGAAAGCGTCGCGATCGTTGGTGCTTCGGGTTCTGGTAAAACAACTTTGCTGAGCTTGCTTGCTGGATTGGATACTCCCACCGAGGGAGATATTTTTCTGCGCGATTACGAGCTGACTGCGTTAGATGAAGAAGAACGAGCGGCCGTCCGTGCAGAATTGGTCGGATTTGTCTTTCAATCTTTTCAGCTGCTGGCCAGTCTGTCGGCTATTGAGAACGTCATGTTGCCTGCGGAGCTTAAAGGGGATAGGTTAGCCGAGCAGAAAGCGAAAGAACTCCTCGAGCGGGTCGGACTTGCGCACAGAAAGAAGCATTATCCCAGGCAGTTGTCAGGCGGTGAGCAGCAGCGAGTGGCAATAGCTCGAGCATTTGCCTCTTCGGTAGATATCCTCTTCGCGGATGAGCCTACCGGGAACCTCGATACAGGAACAGGACAGAACATCATAGATTTGATTTTCGAACTTAACGAAGAATTTGGGACTACGCTCGTTCTGGTTACTCATGATCAACGTTTGGCAGACCGCTGTCAGCGTTCGATTCTAATTGAATCAGGTGAAATACTTGATGGGCTAAGTGCTCGCTTTAAAAATTAGCTCTTGGTGTTGTAGATGACGATAATTAAACTTGCTATGAAACTGCTGTGGCGTGATTGGCGTGCCGGTGAATTAAGTCTTTTGCTGGCTTCCCTGGTTATAGCAGTTGGTTCGGTGACGACGGTAACGCTGTTCGTAGATCGTTTGCAACAGGCGTTGTTGGCGGAGTCGGCGACATTTCTGGCAGCTGACCAAGTCATAAGTTCATCTGTTCCGATAGACCCTGAAATCACCGCTGAAGCGCGTGCCATGGGCCTCACGACATCAACCACAATGAACTTTCTTTCAATGGTGTTCTCCGAAGATAGGGCGCAGTTTACTTCTGTTAAAGCGGTTGATGATAAATACCCTTTGAGGGGAAGGTTGATCGCCGGAGATTCACCGTTTCTGCCAGGCCAACCTGTAGAGCGAGGTCCAGTCAAGGGTGAAATCTGGATGGAGAGTCGCCTGTTTCCGGCGCTCTCCGTTGTTAGGGGTGATTTACTTGATGTGGGAACAGCTAGCTTTCCTGTTACCAGAGTGCTAGTCAAGGAGCCTGACCGAGGCGGAGGTTTTAGTAATGCGGGTCCCAGGGTTCTTATGCATCTTGATGATGTGCCCGCAACGGACGTAGTCCAACCTGGTAGCCGTATTACCTATCGTTATTTGTTTGCTGGTGAGTCTGCGGTCATCATGAAATTTGCCGAGTGGGCAAAACCGAGACTGGGTGTGGAAAGCCGTCTGATTAGCATTAAAGAAGGTTCTGAAGGTATTGGTGATGCGTTAGAACGAGGTGAGCGATTCTTGCTTTTGGGAAGTCTTTTGGGCGTCATTTTGGCGGGCGTTGCGATTGCACTTGCGGCTCAACGTTACAGTCTTCGCCATTATGACCATGTGGCGATCATGAAGACGCTGGGCGCTGGACCTAAGACAGTCGATGCAGTATTCGTTGTTATCTTTGTTGTCCTTGGACTTCTAGCGACATTAGCGGGTGCCGGGATAGGTTACGGTATGCAGTTTGGAGTGACCGAAATACTGTCGCCGTATATTCCGATCGAATTACCAGATCCCTCACTACGGCCTATTTTTCTGGGTCTCATCACTGGATTTATTTGCTTGCTTAGTTTTGCTTTGCCTCCTCTATTAAAGCTCCGATCGATAGAACCCGTTCGAGTAATTCGGCGAGAACTTGGAGACCCCAGTGCCTCTGACTTGATGGCTTACAGCTTTGGTGTTCTGGGTACTTTAGGTCTGATGTGGTGGTACTCCGCGGACTTGCAACTTACCTTGATGATTTTTAGTGGTGCAGCCGTTTCTTTATTTCTTTTATTCGTAGTCTCTAAACTCTTATTGAGTAGTGGCAGTATAGTTGGTATGCAGGCAGGAAGCGCATGGCGCCTAGCTCTGGCAGGCATGCGTCGGCGTGGTCAGGAGAACACTTTGCAGATAGTTGTTTTTGGTTTAGCTATTATGCTGCTGTTAATTCTATTCCTCGTCCGAACAGCTCTAATAATTGAGTGGAAAGCTCAGATACCAGAAGATGCGCCTAATCATTTCGCCATAAATATATCACCAGAAGATGTTGACCCCATAAGGAAAATGCTAACGATCAATGGCGTCGAATCTCAACCACTCTATCCAATGATTCGAGGAAGGATCGTCAAAGTTAATGAAGAAACGGCTAAAGATCGCGATTTTCGACTGAGGAGGGAAAGCGACGATGGTCCGCGGTCAGGATCAGGAAGGAACCTGACCTGGTCGGATGTGCTACCAGATGACAATCGATTAATCGCTGGAGAATGGTGGAGGGACGATTACGATGGTGAGCCCTTAGTGTCGCTAGAACAAGAACTCGCGGAAAGAAATCAACTGAAGATTGATGATGAACTGATTTTTAACATTCAAGGTCGTGAACTGGTTGCTCGGGTAGGCAATATCAGGACAGTGGCTTGGGATAATATGCAGCCTAATTTCTATATTATCTTCTCGCCTGGGTCTCTTGATGAGTTCCCCTCGACCTTCATGACTAGTTTTTATCTTCAGAAAGAAAACAAGTTGTTCCTAAATAAATTGCTGCATACCTTTCCAACAATGACCGTCATCGAAGTTGATGCACTAATAGAGCAGATCCAAAGAATCATTAACCAAGTTACGTTAGCGATAGAGCTTGTATTGATTTTGATTATTGCATCAGGCGTCTTGGTGCTCTTGGCCAGTATTCAAGCTTCGATGGATGAGAGACTGAAACAGCACGCTATTCTAAGAACCCTTGGTGCGGGGCGTCGCCTCGTATTGGGCAGCCTTGCTATTGAGTTCTGTGTCCTTGGGTTCTTCGCTGGTATTCTGGCTACATTAGGCTCGGAAATAACAGTTTTTGTGCTGGAGAGGGAGATTTTCGAACTAGATTATAATTTGAACCCTCAACTATGGCTGCTGGGCCCGATGACCGGTATTGTGCTGATCGGCGTCATCGGTACTTTTGCCACGTTAAAAGTTGTTCGGACTCCACCCGCTAGTGTCCTGAAGGAGGTCAACTAGCGACATATGAACTAACTTTATACCGTGAATTTATTTTGCCAAGCCTCTTTCTTTAGTTTCATGGTTCGGGATACCAGGTTCCATCATCCTGTTTTCTAAGCCAGAGCTGCGAAAACCAGTAATAGCGATTGCCTCTCGGGAGGGTGCAATTATAACGGGAACGCCCAACCGGTATATCCCGGATGGGGGTTATGACGAGGCTTTGTTTGGTTTGAACGATCTCCATTAACCCGCCTGGACCATAGCAGGCGAGCCGGCTTGTGTTGAGTGTTTCGTCTAAAAAGGTGAGATGCAGGGGAGGTCTGTAGTTTTTATCGACAAGGGGCTTCATGACTAAAGGTTTGACTGGGAGTGCCAAGCTTCGAAGTTTGTCTCGGAATGCTTGTTCGCCGACATAGATGCCAGCCAAGGGGTATCTGGGCAATAACCGCAGATCTGAATAAGGACCTATAGCTCCACTCTGTTGGCCAAAGCCAATCAGTTTCAGAGATGCGATGATCTCTAATAGTTCTAAATTGTACTCCCCATAGGGATAGGCAAAAAAGGATGATTCAAATCCATGCTCTGCTAGATGAGCTTCAGCGGCCTTAACCTCATGGATCATTCGTGTTCGCCAGGCGAGTGCGTCCTCCCCTGGCAAACGCCTGACCATATGTGTATGAGTTGTGGAGTGGTTTTCTATAGAGGCGCCGCTAGCTGCCATCTCCTTGAGTTGACCCCATGTAAGGTAGAGGCTGCCGGTGTTGACGAAAGGAGGGGCCACAAAAATAGTGAATGGCCAATTACGTGCTCTTAGCCTGGGGAAAGCTTCTGTGTAAATGCTTATGAAGGCGTCGTCAAAGGTAATCGCTACCTCCTTTCGTGTGAGCGAGCCTTCCTTTGCATTGGCTACCAATTCGTTTAGTGGAAGGACAGTAAAGTTTTCGCTTTCGATGATGTCCAGATGTTTTTCGAACTGTGTAGCTGAAATGCTGGTGATTGCTGGGGTAGTGGTATCTACGTGATGATAAAGTAATACGACGCCTGCAGTGGTCTGCATTGGAAGCCAAGTAAGCAGTGTTAGTATAATGAGCCAACAGGCCTGGTTCTTTGTGTAAAAGAATCGGTGTAGAATCGAGCGCCATCCGTATACAAGTAATGGCGGGCTGATGGCAGACGTCAAGCGTGAAAGAAATAAACTGCACAAGCGCCTGCGGCGGGAAACCAGTAAGGCAATTATTGACTTCAATATGATCTCCGAGGGAGATCGAGTCATGGTATGTATTTCTGGTGGAAAAGATTCTTTGACCATGTTGGATATTTTACTCAGCTTGTCCAAGCGCGCACCGGTCAATTTTGACATTATCGCGGTCAACTTGGATCAGAAACAACCAGGTTTCCCTGAAACCGTCCTGCCTGATTACTTTGAAACAATCGGTGTGCGCTATCATATTCTCGAGGAGGATACTTATTCTCTGGTCACGGATATCGTGGAAGAGGGGAAAACCTATTGCGGGTGGTGTTCTCGGTTTCGTCGGGGAATCCTCTATAAATATGCGAGAAATCACGGCTATAATAAAATCGCGCTTGGTCATCATCGAGACGACATGGTCGAAACTCTGTTTCTCAATATGTTTCATGGTGGAAAGCTTAAATCGATGCCCCCGAAATTGTTAAGCGACGATGGCGTGAATATGGTTATCAGACCTCTTGCGTATTGCCGAGAGAAGGATATAGCTAGATACGCTGATCTAGAAGAGTTTCCTGTCATACCTTGTAATCTTTGCGGGTCTCAGAACAATTTACAGAGACAAGTCATCAAGCAGATGCTGCAAGAATGGGACCGGAAACATCCCGGTCGCATAGAAACGATCTTTAAATCCATGTGTAATGTAGTGCCGTCGCACCTCATTGACACTGATTTTTTTGACTTTGCGGAACTAGAGGGTAAACAAATTGATCCTTCGGCGCTGCTGTCCATCAGTCCTAATTAAGGTACCTTTACTTTTGATTTATAATGGCGCGGTCAGCTACTAGCATCTTTAATCGTTCCGAAAAGATCTACGAGGGGATTTTTATTTCACATGACTGTGCGCTAGCGAATCGGTATGTTTGTGAAAGTCGGTCGTTCTGAAACAGTCGAATTAATGGTGTCACTTTGCTGCGCCTGCGCTAAAGTAGCGCGCCACTTGAAATCAAAAAAATTAAGCTACACTTCAGTCGACAAAGCGTGAAATTTGGAGATCAAAACAATGAGTGAAACAGTTCTAAACGACGCTGAAAAAGTTCTGAATGAGATTGAGAGCTCTTTGGCAAAAGATGCAAGAATTCCTGATTCTAGACCCGAATGGACTTACCAGTCTCCTGCAACGATTGACCTCAATGAGATCGACTTGATAAACCCTTATCTCTTCCACAACGATTATCATGTAGAACTTTTCGAGCGTCTACGTAGCGAGTCGCCTGTGCATTTGCAGGAAAATCATGAGGAAGTTGGTTCTTTTTGGAATGTAACCCGTTACGAAGACATCATGTCGGTTAACACTGATCATGAGAATTTTTCTTCGGATGGCTCTATAGTTGTTGATGACAACGACGAGGAATTTCCTCTGCCAATGTTTATCGCGATGGATCCCCCGAAACACGATAATCAGCGTAAAGAGGTAAGCGGGGTTGTTGCGCCTTCCAATCTCGCGAAGATGGAAGATCTAATACGCGGACGAGTCGTCCATATCCTGGATTCGCTGCCGCGTGGCGAGGAGTTCAACTGGGTAGACCTCGTCTCAATCGAGTTAACTACTCAGATGCTGGCAACGCTCTTCGATTTTCCCTTTGAAGACAGGCGTAAGCTTACACGCTGGTCGGACGTCGCAACTGCGGGTCCAGACTCTGGTATTGTAGACTCAGAAGAGCAGAGACGGCAGGAACTTATTGAATGTTTAGAATATTTCACTCAACTCTGGAACGAGCGAGTTAACGAAGATCCTAAGCATGATCTTGTTTCCATGCTCGCTCACGGAGAATCGACGCGGAATATGGATCCAGTGGAATATTTGGGGAACCTGATTCTGTTAATCGTCGGTGGCAACGATACCACACGAAATTCGATTACTGGCGGGGTCCGTTTTCTGAACGAAAACCCCGAAGAGTTCAAAAAGCTACGAGACAACCCGGGTCTGATTCCTAATATGGTTGCTGAGATCATTAGGTATCAAACACCTCTCGCGTACATGCGGCGAACTGCAACCCGCCAAACCAAGATAGGCGGTCAAAATATCGATAGCGGTGACAAAGTGCTGATGTGGTACGTTTCCGGTAATCGAGATAGTGACGTGATCGTTGATGCCGATAGATTTTTGATTGATCGGAAAGATGCCCGCCGACATTTGTCTTTTGGGTTTGGTATCCATCGATGTATGGGTAATCGACTCGCTGAAATGCAACTAAGAGTGCTTTGGGAAGAGCTTCTACCACGCTTTACGAAAATAGAAATGGTTGGTGATCCGGTCAGTGTGCTTTCTAACTTTGTCAAAGGTTATTCGCAACTACCCGTTATCGTTCGATAGTTCACTTAATCAAGATACTGTGCAGGTCGGCCTCAAGCGCTGAGGTTGTCGACGAGTTTCACTTTGCACTCGTGTCGGAATACTCTTTAGTGAGAGGTGTTCCATGTTCAAGCAGTGGTGACCATAGAGCTGCCTTATGATTCAAATCCAGCCGACGATCATCAAGCTGCGCTCGATAAACCAGTATGTCGCGAGTCCCCCAACCATATAGACAGGCAGTACGGCGATTCGCATTGGGATAGTAATGACCATTTGAAGTAAATAGGTAAAACACAGAGCGATCGCGATAATGACCAGTTGACCGACCTCGATACCGATATTAAAAAGTAACAGAGCGATGACCGCTGTGTCCTCAGGCAGGCCTATCTCAGAAAGTGCGCCGGCGAAACCAAGCCCATGCAGTAAACCGAAAATAAATGTAATCAACCAAGGTTGGCTTTGGATCAGGCTTTTCGAGTCGCTTAACGCCTCTGCTGCCAGCATGACTATGCTCAGAGCGATTAATGACTCAACGGGGCCTTGAGCGACCGAGACAACGTCAAAAGCGGATAACCCTAACGTGATTGAGTGAGCGACTGTGAAGCTGGTGATCACTTTTACGAGATTCATCCAACCACTAATCAAGTAAAGTAGCAATAAGACAAACAGAACATGATCGATGCCGAAAAACAAATGTTCTATGCCGAGTACAAAGTACACCGGTGTAGAAGCCCCTTGGGTCGCATCAATCGAAGGCTCTCGGCCATTTACAAGATAATTTTCGCGGCTCCCGTCAATTCTCTCGATGGTGATCATCGTGTCTATCAGCGTTTTCTCTAATCCGGATATTCTTATTTGAGCCAGCGGCTCCGTGCAAACTAGAGTAAAGCTCTCAAGGAGGGCCGCTGCACTGGTTCTCGCATCGCGACGGCTTTGTTCGCAGTTGGTTTTGACGGCGAGGTTTAGAAATCGTCCTTGTACCTGTGGTTGTTTGAAGCTGACATCATAGTTTGTCTCGCTAGTCTGCGTTAAAGTTAAAAGAGCCGGTCTAATCTCGTGAGCACCCGCCTGCAATGCGAGTAAAAACATTACACTGGTCGTAAGTAGTCTATTGATATTCGACTTCATATTGGGTTGCGAGCTCGTCGTAATAGTTGTCGAGATAAATCTCGCGGCGTTCATACATGAGGTCGGTCAAAACTTGTTTCTCTATAAATGGCAGGGGTGTGATTTCGCTCACGATTAAGGCGTCAAGGCGCACGAAGTGTAGGCCGAATGTACTCCTAACAGGACCAACCCATTGGCCTTCTTGAAATTGATCGATTTGTTGAGCGAAGGTGGTTCCGAAATTGGAAGTAATTTCTTTTAAATTTTTCCTCGCGAGGGTGCGAGGAAGTAAGGAGCTTTGGCCTAGTTTGCGCCAATTTTCATTTGCTTTTAATGATTCTCTGATACTTTCGGTCAGTATGGGATCAGAATAATAGACCTGCGATAGTGAGTAGCGATCTGGCAAGGTGTAATCTTCGATATTGTTGTTGTAGTAAGCCTCTAGATCAGCGCGGGTGATATCGCTTTCGTCAACCTCCTGCGCTAAGAAGGTCAGTTTCTGGACAAGTCTTCTCTTTATGATTGTGTCTTCATCGTCGAGTCCGAGTCGCAGAGCCTCTCTGTAAAAGACTTCTTCACGGATCCAGTTATGAAGCAATGATTCTAGTTCTTGCGCTGTAGGAGGAAGTCCCATCTGAGTTTCCCAGAGACTCACGATCTGATTCTCGACCGTCTCGTCGACGATAATTGGTTGTGGTCCATTGAGCCGTTCGGCGGCGAACAATAAAAGACCGATGATGACAAACCAAATGATGGGCTCTTTCATTCGTGCGGACTTGTACAGATGTTCGACGATCGAGTACGTTCCTGAACGAGATGATGGACAAAGATAAAGTGGGAATTGATCATCTTAACTATCATCCGGTCGTCATCGAAAACAATGTCAGTCGTAACTGAAGAGGTAGGTTGGGGCATTGAATTCTGGTCTCATGTGACTTGTGGGATGACACCCGAAGGAAGAAGAAAACACATTGATTAATGATGTTGGTGTTCCAACCACGCACCTTAGCTGTTAGTTAGGGTTCAAGCAAGCGCCTGGCTCACCTTGGTATAAGGTCTCTTTATGGATTTATTAGTCTTACGAAATGTTCCTAAATGTCCAGCGCTGCTATGATACTGCCGACTTCCTATAGCTGGCACGATAGATTGAGCTACGAGTTCCTGGGTAAAGTGGTTTCAGGCCCTTTCACGATCCCTTCAGGCATTGTCGCCACTGCGACGCCAATTATTCAACGCTTGTTTGATACGACACCCGAAGTTGGTGTTATGACGACTAAGAGTATTGGTCCTGTACCAAGATTGGGAAATCGTGAACCGATTATGACTCAATATGCGCCGGGTTGTTATATGAACGCCGTCGGCTTGACTAATCCCGGTGCAGAAGCAGCTTTATTGCAATTATCGTCGTTAGTGGTACCTCCAGATCGCTTTCTCCTCACATCGATATTTGGCGGTAATATCGAAGAAATTGTCTCGGTGGCCGAGCTGCTTGCGCCGCTTTCCGATGGTCTTGAACTGAACCTCTCCTGTCCACACGCTAAGGGTTATGGCATGGATATGGGGCAGGACGCCGGCCTTGTTCGTGAAATAACTGCGGCTGTCAAAGCGGCAGTGGACATACCCGTTGTTCCTAAATTGACACCGAATGTAGCTGACATTGCGGTAATCGCGGAAGCCGCAGTGGCTGGAGGCGCCGATGCATTATGCGCTATTAATACAGTAGGCCCAGCCTATTTCACTGCCTACGGTTCGCCTGTTTTGCAGAATACGGTCGGTGGAATGTCGGGTCGCGGAGTCTTACCTCTTGCACTGAAGTGCGTTCGCGACATTCGAGAGGTCGTCGATGTGCCGATTATTGGTTGTGGAGGTGTGACAAGTATTGCTGATGTGCGTGCATTGAAGGACGCTGGCGCTCAAATTTTCGGCGTAGGTTCTGCTCTAACGGGTTTAGATTCGGAGGAGGTAAGTCAGACTTTTGCTGCTCTGCAGAAAGCGCTGGAAAATGAATATCCTGTATCTATTGCACCTCAGGCGAGGGTAGACATGGATTTCATGCCCTACACGTTGTTGGAGGTAGAGCGTGTCTGTGAGGATATCGCCATTCTCAGATTCGATAAGGATCTCGATGTTAACGCGGGTGAATTTATCTATACCTGGATACCCGAGGTCGGTGAGAAGCCATTTTCGGCGCTAACTGACAAGCCGTTTTCTCTCGTTGTGATTGATGTTGGTGAGTTCACTAGCAAGCTTTTGGCTCTGGAACCTGGGAGTATTGTCTATGTTCGAGGTCCGCACGGGGAGGGTGTTGCGCCTCCCAATAATGCCAGGATAGTCGCCGTTGCCGGTGGGACCGGTCTAGCGGCAGTCTATCAGATCGCGAGGGACTTCGGTAATGCTGATGTTTTTTTAGGTGCCCGCACAAGTGACCGGCTTTACTTTAAAGATGAGTGTGCTGCGATTGCTACTACGCATATAGCGACCGATGATGGTAGTGAAGGGTATCAAGGTTTGATAACAGAGTTACTAGAGTGCTGGCTGTTAGAGCAGCCAGAAGCAGAACGAGACAACATGGTCTTCTATAATTGTGGCCCCGCACCCATGGTGCATGCGGCCGAGGCAGTTGAGCGCAAGTTCGCGCGTTCTGAGCAGGTTTATTCAGCAATAGATTACCTGACCAAATGCGGAGTTGGTATTTGCGGTGCGTGTGCTGCTCCGGATGGTCGACGACTCTGTGTTGATGGTCCATTTCTGGTTCAAGAGACAATTATGAACGAAGTCAAAGTAGAGAAAGTGCAAGAGTAGAACGAGGTTCAAAATGGTCGAAATTGATACAGGTACGGAGGAACTTCTTTGTACGGTGAGGGATAGAGTAGCAGTTGTTACCTTGAATAAGCCTCATAAGAAGAATGCCCTGGGAGATATTCTTACGCCGGCTCTGCGGGAACTCTTACCGGTGATCGAGGCCGACGATCGGGTTGGTGTGGTTATGATTACGGGAGCAGGCGATGCTTTCTGCTCTGGTGGGGATGTTTCGGGCATGGGTGGAGCATCTAGTGCACCTAAGTCTGAGGCAGAGCGCATAGACGAGTTGACTTTCAAGCAGGAGACGCTGACGTTGAGGTTGCATCAATTGGGGAAAGTGACGATAGCGGCGCTTCCGGGTGCGGCGGCAGGAGCTGGCTTGTCGATCGCCTTGGCTTGCGATCTGCGAGTTGCTTCGAGTCGTGCTTTTGTTACTACTGCGTTTAAGAATGTCGGTCTTTCGGGCGACTACGGCTCCAGCTGGTTCTTACCACGATTAATTGGTCTGGCTAAAGCCAAGGAGTTGTTTTACACAGCTGACCGGGTGAATGCAGAGGATGGCTTGCGTCTAGGAATATTCAATGCAGTCTTCCCTGAAAATTCGTTTAGAGACGAATCCTTTGCCTATGCTTGTGAGTTAGCTAACGGTCCTACTGCAACGCTAGGGCTAATGAAAAAGAATCTGCATGCTGGCATGGATCAGCCTTTGTCTGATAGCTTACGTCTTGAGGCAGAGCACTTAATATCGGCTATCGGAGCCGATGAAGCAAAGGAAGCGATTAGCGCCTTCATGGAAAAACGTCAGCCGCGCTTTCATTAGACGTATCCTATCGACTAAAGCCTCAGAAACTCTGGGCGAGCAGGGTACCCGTGCTCGTAATCAGTAGCGCGGCGATAAACGTTGTGCCATGATCGTCGATCTCGAAGTTTCCGAGTATTTTGTCAGTCAGCCAGAGAAGGAATTTATCAATGACGATGAGAAAAACGCTCAAAGTCAGAATAACGAAAGGCAGGCTTAACAGTTTTAGTGTGGCTCCCAATGTTTCATTAATGAATCCGTAAATACTCGTTTCGAGTAAGGCTGTGCCGTAGGAGTCGACGCGTACGCCGGGCGGCACTCACGCAATCATAAAGCCGGAGGCGCCTAAACAAAGAATAATTAAAACTAGTTCAATCATTGCCTGTTTCCTCTGTGTCTCTATTTCTCTATTTCAGCTTCTACCTTCCCATCTCCTTCTCCCTCTTGTCCCTACATTATGTTTTCTTGGGGGCTCGTCGATTCAGATTGATTGTCGACAGCCAGATAGCTGCAAAGGCCAGTTGACGCTCCGCGTTGTTCTCTAAGTTATTGATAGCTGGAGGTATGGGTTAGTCTAAGTTAGTCAACTTGATTAAAAACTGGTTTCTTAGGGGATCGTGAAAACAGGAAACCGCATTTTAGAGTGTTCTCTTGTATTTCAACGTTTTCTCGATGGCATTAATCATAAGCCCGGCCACATCTTTTTGGGTGGCATTTTCTATACCCTCTAGCCCAGGTGATGAATTTACTTCGAGTAGTAATGGACCGACCCTTGATCTAATCACGTCAACACCAGCGACGGTCAACCCCATAGCTTTTGTTGCTCTGACAGCGATTCGTTTCTCTTCACTCGTCGCTTTGACCACTGTAGCGGAACCTCCTTGGTGTAAGTTTGCTCTGAATTCGCCAGGCGCTGCGGTTCGTTCTATTGCGGCGACAACTCTGTTGTTGATGACAAAGAGACGGACGTCTTTACCGTCAGCTTCCTTGATGAACTCTTGTACTAGCAGATTAGCATTTACAGATTTAAAGGCATTGATAACACTTTCAGCTGCTTTGACTGTTTCTGCTAAGACCACACCTCGACCCTGCGTGCCTTCTAGCAATTTTACGATTAGTGGTGCGCCTCCGACCATCTCAATTAGCTCTTTGGTATCAATAGGTGAATTAGCAAAACCAGTGACCGGGATATCAAGTCCGCTTTTGATCAACAGTTGCAGAGAAAATAGTTTGTCCCTCGATTGGCTTATGCTGGCTGAACTGTTGAGAGAATAAATTCCCATGCTCTCGAATTGGCGCGTGAGTGCGCAACCGTAAAACGTAGCGCTAGGCCGGATACGAGGAATGATGGCATCCAGGTCGTCGACGATATGACCGCCGCGATAGTGGACCTCAGGCGTCTCATCGTCGAGTTTCATATAGCAGTCTTTGATATTGAGGAAAATCATCTCATGTCCTCTTTCGGTGCCGGCATCCATTATTCTGGTGTTGCTATAGAGTTCTGGATTGCTGGCTAATAAGCCGATTTTCAGACCGGATCCTTCGGAATCAGTAATGTTATAGAGTTGGCGGATATCCTGTTCAGAAAGACGACCTAAAGCTAGAGTCTGCGACGGATCGACCAGTATTCTCCCGTTCATTGCTTCGCGGCCGAGAAGCATTCGATAGCCCATGCTATCTCGATTTGTCAGTGTCAGCTCTATCTCCCAGATTTTTTCTCCTAGCTTTACCGGGGTCTGAATGACATATCGTTTCTCTGCAGCTCCGTTAGTAGACTTAACTACACGTCGATCGATAATCGGTGATTCACAGCGCACGCTGATCTTCCTGTTTTGCTGAACAGGGTGTATATCGAAAGAAACCCAAGGTTGACCACTGCGTTTGAATGCATGAATGTTGAAGGCGTGTAGAGAGCTGGTTTTTGCACCAGAATCGACTCTGGCCTTAACCCCTGGGATGCCTAGCTGAGGGAAAATACACCATTCGTCACTGCCGACGATCAGCTTTTCTTCGGTTTCTTTCATGACGAGAGTCGCTCAGTTTTTTCAAGGCGCGCTAGGTTAAGGATCTAGCGTTGCCCTGGCAAGCCCTCTATAGTAGTCGCTCGTTTATTGACTGGAGCCTGTTATGCTCGACCTCTATTACTGGCCGACTCCGAATGGAAAAAAAGTCACTATACAGCTTGAAGAGTGCGGCATCGACTATAACTTAATTGAATGCAACATAGCTAAAGGTGATCAGTTCGGTAATGATTTTTTGAAAATATGTCCCAATAACCGAATGCCGGCGCTAGTTGATCAGAACCCTGGTGATGGTCAGGGACATCTATCGGTCTTTGAGTCTGGTGCCATCATGTTATACATCGCCGAGAAAACGGGTCAGTTTATCCCTTCGGACAGGCGGGGTAGATTTAATGTCACTCAATGGTTGATGTGGCAAATGGCTAACCAAGGTCCTAAAACCGGCGAGTGCGGTCATTTTCGGCGGCTTGAAGATTCAGAAGGTGACCAGAGCTACGGCATCACACGTTTCACCGATGAGGTGAATCGGTTTTATGGCGTTCTGAATAATCAGCTTTATAACCAGCGTTACATATGTGGGGATGAGTATACGATCGCAGATATGATCTGTTACCCCTGGACTGTGAACTGGGAAGGTCAAGGGCAAAACATCGAAGATTTCAAGTATTTTAAACGTTGGTTCGAAGAGTTGAGCGAGCGTGAAGGCGTGCAACGCGGCATGGCAGTGGGCGCTGATTTGCGCAATGACTTTTCGACACTATCCGATAAAGAAAAAGGTGATCTGAGAGCAATGCTCTACAACCAAAGAGCCCGTCCTGCGCCAGAGCACGGTGGTTTGGAAATTTGAATCTGACTTATTTGCGCTTTTGTGTCAGCTTGGAGTATTAACCGGTAACCGCGCCTTCAGATGCAGAGCTAACTAATTTGGCGTATTTCGCTAGTAAGCCGCGAGTAGCGTATGGAGCTGGTTGTTGCCAGCTCGCGCGTCGCCGGTCGAGTTCAGCCGTGTCGACATTTACGTTGATTGCTTTTTCATCGGCATCAATTGTGATTTGATCACCATCCTCTATCAAAGCAATAGTTCCACCCTCAAAAGCTTCAGGCGTTATATGCCCTATTACGAATCCATGTGAACCACCGGAGAATCGGCCATCCGTAATCAGCGCAACTTTGTCAGAAAGACCGCGTCCATTTATGGCGCTAGTTGGCGAAAGCATTTCCCGCATTCCCGGTCCTCCACGCGGCCCTTCGTACCGAACGACGACTACGTCACCTTCGACTACTGTACCATCCAGAATCGCGGCAAGTGCCGCCTCTTCCCCATGGAAACAGCGTGCGGTTCCGGTGAACTTTAGGCCTTCGTGACCAGTGATTTTGGCGACGGATCCTTCAGTTGCAATATTGCCTCGGAGAATAACGAGGTGTGAATCTTTCTTAACTGGATCAGTCATCGGGCGGATGACTTTCTGATCTTCAGGATAAGGTTTAACCTCCGAGAGATTTTCAGCCAGAGTTTTACCGGTAACCGTCAAGCAGTCACCGTGAAGAAGTCCTTCAGCTAGCAGATCTCTCATGAGTGGCTGGATTCCGCCGATTTCAATCAGTTCACTCATGGCGTATTGACCAGCGGGCCGCATATCGGCGAGAACCGGGACTCTCATGCCGATACGAGAAAAATCGTCGATTGAAAGAGGGATGCCTGCGGCATGTGCTATAGCCAATAAGTGGAGTACCGCATTTGTAGATCCCTCTAGCGCTATGACTGTTGTAATAGCATTTTCAAAGGCTTCGACTGAAAGGATGTCTGAAGGTTTGATGCCGCGCTCAATCAGGCGGACAACAGCTTCTCCTGCTGCATAGCTATCCAGCCTTTTGTTCTGAGAGACCGCTTCTTGGGCCGAAGAATTGGGTAGCGATAAGCCCAAAGCTTCAATCGCTGAAGCCATTGTATTTGCTGTGTACATGCCGCCACATGAGCCAGGTCCGGGTATGGAAGTGGCTTCGATATCTCGGAGCTCAATATCTGAAATTGCACCTGCTGCATGTTTTCCGACGGCCTCAAAGACTGAAACAATGTCGCGTCTATCTTTACCCGGTTGAATAGTGCCGCCATAGACAAAGACGCTTGGCCGGTTTATTCGAGCCATAGCCATGGCGCAACCTGGCATGTTTTTGTCGCAGCCACCTATCGCGACGAAGCCGTCGAAGCCTTCTGCGCAAACGACTGTTTCGATTGAGTCAGCTATTACTTCTCTTGAAACCAATGAGTAACGCATGCCGGGTGACCCCATTGAAATGCCGTCGGAAACAGTAATCGTATTAAATGTCACCGATTTGCCGCCTGCTTCGTCGGCGCCTAGTGCAGCCGAGTCAGCCAGTTCATTGATATGAACATTGCATGGAGTAAGGTTACTCCAAGTGGATGCTATGCCAACCTGCGATTTGCCAAAGTCCTCTTCCGTAAAACCCACCGCATATAACATGGCTCGTGCGGCGGCTTTTTCGTTGCCGTCAACCACAAGAGAAGAGAAAGGTCGGTTTTTGCTTTTGCCGGTCATGTCGGTATACCTTTTTGCTTTGAGCGTTTGCTCTATTTGGGTGGAGGCAAAATAACGCATCGTCTTTATTAATACCATTGATAATCGCGCAAGACTCAAACGCGTTTTCTGGCATACTTCGGAGCGAAAAGTGGAGGAACTATGTCTAATTGGCAGGGCATTGCATTCAATCAGGTACCGGATTCAGAGAATCAGATTCATGGGGATGAAGTGGCGAAGCGGTTTGGATTCAAAGGAGGGCTAGTTCCTGGGGTGACCGTGTCCGCCTATCTTTTGCATCCTGTTACTGAACTATTCGGTAAGGCTTACCTTGAGCGTGGTTTGTCGAACTGCCGCGTCAGTTCGCCACTTTACGATGAAGAAAAGTTCGAGGTCGAGATTACTGATCTCGGTGATTCGCACTGTCACACATGCTTGAAGCGTGAGAAGGATGAATTTCTTGCAGTAGCCGAAGTTAAGATCCCTGAAACAGCCCCTGCGCCACCGCTTTTTCGAGGTGATGCTATCAGCTCGAAGCCAGTAGGCTTAGCAGCCACACGAGAAAATATGGAAGGACTAATGCGTACAGGTTGTTACGCGTTTAAGTACCATTGGGATGAGGATCATGCTATGAGCAGTTACCTTAGAGATCGATCAGAGATGGCAAATCTCTATGCAGTTGACGGTTTCGCTAACCCTTCCTACATCCTCGGAGTTTCGAACTGGGTGCTTGCCAGTAATATCGCAATGAACCCTTGGGTGCATTTGGAAACTCGTGCTCAGAATTTTGCGGCTCTACCCGCTGGCACAGCTATCATTGGTGAAATGTCAGTAACAGATGTCTTTGAGAAAAAAGGCCATCAATTTGTTGATTCAGAAATAAATGTTTTTGATATGGATTCTCATCAGTGTTTTTCTGCAATTAAATTACGCGCGATTTACCGACTTCGAGGAGCCTGACCTGGGTTGTAATGAATCTTTCGAAGCTATTTCCTTAGTTTCCGTTATCTGCTTTTTTAAAGCAGACAAGTGTCAAGCTTTGTCGGTTGTGTTGGCTTAACCCCGCTATTCTGAAAGCATAAATTGGTAATTAGTCGGTCTGAAACTCATAAAGCAAGGTACGACTTGCTCCTATCACGTTTGTGACGGAGAATCGCGGCCACCAAGTGTGCGACACAGGTTGATATCAGTGATAAATTTTAATCAGGCTGCGGAGAATAATAAAAAACCGATTTTCACAGAGCTCAAGCGCATTTTGGTCGAGCCTGGTGCGTTACTGGAGATAGGTAGCGGCTCGGGCCAGCATGTGCTCTATATGGCCGAGCTATTGCAGCATGTAATCTGGCAACCGACAGAGATGGCGGTAAATCTAAGTGCATTAGCGCATAACCTAACGAGCAGCCGCATTCACAATATATTACTACCCCTTGAATTGGAGGTGGGTAAGGATTGGCCGAATGGCGAGTATCGATATGCCTATGCTGCCAATGTTTTACATATCATGAGTGAAAAGTTATTGCCTAGTATCTTCAAAGAACTTAAAGAGGTGGTACAAGCAGGAGGTATTGCCGTTTTTTATGGACCTTTTAAATACAATGGCTATTTTACAACTGACTCCAACGAACGCTTTGACGAATGGTTGCGAAAAAAATTCAGCGAGGCTGGCATTAGGGATATTGAGATGGTTTTAGCGGAAGCTCACAATTCAGGCTTTACGTTGATTGAGGACATTGCGATGCCGGCGAATAACCAACTCTTGGTATTCAGTCGACAATGACAACCGGTTTATATAAGTTTTTTGGCTTTTTGGCATTCGGTTTCGCGCTGGTTGGCTTTCTGCTTCCTGTATTGCCTGGTACTCCTTTCTTGTTGTTATCCGCTTGGTGTTTTGCCAGATCGTCGGAAAAATGGCATCAATGGTTACTGAGCAGCCAGCTTTTTGGACCGATCATCAGAGAGTGGGAAGCTAATAGATGTATCAGCCTGCGAACCAAGGTCGTGTCGATATCTACTATGCTGCTAGTGGGAGGAACCTCTGCCTATTTCACGATTAATAGCCCTTGGCTTCTGGCATTAGTTTATTCCTTAATGTTGGCTGGAGCAGCAGCGGTCTTGTCTATCAAGACCTGTCCAAAAACGTCGCCGAATGGTCGCTAGTGTCTCGACGTTCAGTATCCGATTTAGATAAGATCCGCGTCCAGCTGCGAGGAAGCTAGATGAAAAATAGTGCAGAAGCGACGCAAAGAATTCGCAGAACACCTTATACGTCCAGAGTAGATGCTGCAGGAGTCAGTAGCTATTCAGTATACAACCACATGTTGTTGCCGACGGTCTTCGAGTCAGTCGAGGCCGACTACGAACATTTGGTTAACTTTGTTCAGGTCTGGGATGTAAGCTGCCAACGCCAGGTTGAACTTCAAGGAGTTGACGCGGCGAGACTTGCTCAATTGATAACACCCAGAGATCTTAGTAAGACCCAGGCGCTCCAGGGCAAGTATGCGCCGCTTTGCGACGAGAGGGGTGCTGTTATGAATGACCCTATCATTATCAAGTTGGCTGAACAGCGTTGGTGGCTGTCAATAGCGGATGCTGATATCAAACTATGGGTCAAAGGTTTGGCTTATGGGCTTGGCTTGAGTGTCAAAGTTTTTGAGCCAGACGTTTGGCCTTTAGCTGTACAGGGCCCTCTCGCGGAGCAGTTAATGGAGCGTGTTTTTGGATCTATTATTCGAGAAATCAAATTTTTTCGCGGTGCATCGCTGCCATTCCGTGGCAAGGAAATGCTAGTGATGAGATCAGGTTGGAGCAAACAGGGTGGGTTCGAAATCTATCTGAATGACTTTGCGCTAGGCGAGCCGCTTTGGGATGAATTGTTCCATCGAGGCCAAGATCTCCAGGTCCGGGCAGGATGTCCCAACCAAATTGAACGTATCGAGTCCGGGCTTCTGTCATACGGAGCCGACATGAATGAATCCAACAATCCTTTTGAATGCGGCTTGGGGCAATATGTAGATCTAGAAGCTGATGTGGAAAGCATGAGTTTGCCGGCACTCCGCCAATTGGCGGGAAGGCAGGAACGGGAACTTACGGCTATCGCTTTTCCGGAAGAAATTGATTTGTCGAAATCTGAACTTGTGGAAAATGGGCAAATTGTTGGTCGAGCTACCGCTCAGGCGTGGTCACCTAAGTATAAAGAATTCATTGTCTATGCGATGATGGAAACCGTTCGCCTTGAGGCAAGTTCGGAGATCGTTATTAACGGACTCGAAGGGCGTTTTGTACCCTTAGTGCGAAAAGCTTGATGATTCAGGTATTCGGGATGCTTTAGCTTTTGTTCATCGATTAAGAACCCTAAATCGAGAGTAAACCTCGTCTTGATCCATATAACACCCAACTAGGCGGCGCTCCCCGTCAGGCAATATCTCATCACGTCCATGTAGTATTCTGCGGTTGTCAAAGACAATGAGATCGCCAGGGTTTAGCCGATAACGAATGGTAAAGCGTTGATCCCGTGTGTACTCGTAAAAGATTTTTAGGGCTGCGTATGCGTCCTTAATTCGACTTTTTGGCATATGAGGCATACTACGAACGGGATAGAAAGCGCGAAGAGTCAGTGGCCGGTTGGCGGAGGGTAGCTCGATGCATGATCCGATCCATCGGTGATCTGCATCTTCAGCTCGATTCATAAAAACCCATTCGTCGGTTGTTAGCGACTCGAATGCCTCGGGTTGCTCTTCTCTGATTGCTTTGACTAGGGTGTAGCCGTCACTCAACAATGACTCACCACCGCTCGAGTCGTTGACCAAACAGTGCAGGAACTGAAAGCCTGGCGGCGTTTCACGTGATGGAAGGTCGGTGTGTTGGCCTAGGGATAGCATTGTATTGGCAGTCGAATCAGGCTCCGCTTTAGACTCAACACTGAAAATATAACCAAAATTTGAGCTGCGAATGCAGCCTACTTTTGTAGCTATTTCCTCGATGAAATGATCTTCAATAGGTGTCTCTGTCAGTCTTGCTGCGCCGTATTTGATTAGTAAGGTCAGCCACTCCTTGAAGACAGAGTCGTTAAAACCAGTGTAGTTGATTGTCGGTGGTTCAATGAGTGTGTCTGTGTTCCATGGTTGTAGATCAGGTAATGATTTATTGGGGGTCAATTTGCCTTCAGCTGCGTAGCGCAGCCAGCCCGGATGAAGCACGTATGTTCGACCGTTCTCCCATTCGATTTCCAGTTCCCCCGTAGGTCCGACGATACAATTGCACAGTGCTCTAGGTTCAGGCAGCAAACGTGGTTCAAGCATGGATTCCCTGCTTATTGGCTCGAGGCCGTAACCCTCCGCATTTTCAGCTAGCCAGAGGGCGTAGGCATCGAATGTTAGGCCATCATCCCAGGTGATCCGAACGAAACCATCTAGAAGAGTGGCAGACGCAATTGGATGCCACTCGTGGTTAATGAAGTCAGGTGTAAGTGGAGGCTGTTTCATAGTGAAATCATACCCCTGGTCCAGACCTAAAACAGCCCGGTAATCTCACCGCTTTTATTCAAACCGATATTAAGAGCGGCTGGATTTCGGGGTAGACCGGGCATTGTCATAATATCACCGCAGACCACAACGATGAAACCTGCGCCTGCACACAGTCTCACCTCTCGGACGGGTAGTCGGTGCTCATCGGGCAAAGAGCCCCTCTGCTTCGGGTCGACGGTCAAACTGTATTGTGTCTTGGCGATGCACACCGGTAAATGACCAAAGCCAGCTTCTTCAAATCTTTTCAGGTCTCGTGCGGCGGTAGCGGTGAAATCGACGCCGGTGGCCCTGTAAATCTTGCTGGCTACAGCTTCTACTTTAGTCTGAAGGGGATCTGTATCGTCGTATAGCATCTGAATTTTGGAGTCTTCTGTCAGGGATGACAGCACCAACTGCGCTAGTTCTTTCGCGCCTTCACTACCTTCAGCCCAATGATTTGAGACAGCAGCTTGAATACCTTGCTGGTTGCAGAGCTCTTTTAGCAGCTTCAATTCCTCTTCCTTATCGGAGGGGAAGTGATTGATGCAGACGATCGGCTGCAGGCCAAACTTCTGGAGGTTCTCGATATGGTATTGCAGATTCACGAAGCCAGCCCTTACTGCTTCGACATCGGGTTTTGTTAAACCATTTTTTTCTACGCCGCCTTGCATTTTCAGTGCTCTTACCGTGCAAACAAGAACAACCGCATCGGGTTTTAAATTTGATTGTCGGCATTTTATGTCTATGAATTTCTCAGCGCCCAGATCAGCACCGAATCCCGCCTCGGTAACAACTATGTCATTCAGCGCGAGCGCGGCCCTAGTTGCAGAGACCGAATTGCAACCGTGCGCAATGTTGGCGAATGGCCCTCCATGCACAAAGGCGGGGTTATGCTCCAGACTCTGAACTAAATTAGGCTGCAGAGCGTCTTTTAAAAGAACGGTCATTGATCCTGCAGCTCCGATGTCAGCGACGGTGACCATGCTCTTGTCATGGCGTTGTCCGATCACAATTTGTCCTAATCGTTTTTCTAGGTCGGAGACATCCTCTGCAAGACATAGAATAGCCATGATTTCTGAGGCAACTGTGATATCAAAGCCAGATTCTCGCGGTACACCATGCGCTGTGCCGCCCAGTCCTTGGGTAATATATCTAAGCGATCGATCGTTCAAATCAACGACACGTTTCCAGGTTACCTGACGTGGATCGATTTCGAGTTCGTTGCCCCAATGAATGTGATTGTCGATCAATGCAGCGAGAAGGTTGTGCGCACTGGTAATTGCGTGGAAGTCTCCGTTGAAGTGAAGATTGATATCTTCCATGGGAATAATCTGAGAGTATCCTCCGCCTGCGGCACCTCCTTTCATGCCGAAACAGGGTCCTAGAGAAGGTTCACGAAGGCAAACCGTAGATTTATGACCCAATCGGTTTAGACCATCGCTCAACCCTACGCTGGTCGTTGTTTTACCTTCACCCGCTGGCGTAGGGGTGACAGCTGTTACAAGAATAAGTTTTCCATAATTTCTTGGATCTGATGTCACTACTTGCTCTAGGTCTATCTTGGCCTTGTAATGCCCAAATGGAATTAGAGATTCAGGAGGTAGCCCGAGACGTTGCTGAGCTAATAATAGAATAGATTGCGGAGCAACTGATCTGGCGATTTCGATATCGGGTCGTATGTCTCTATTGCCGATAAGCGGTTCATTTTGTTTGTCAGGTCTAGACATATCAGTCTCAGCCCAAGGTAAGTGTTTTCGGGCAGGCATTTGACCTGAGGAATATACGTCTCACTTGCTCTTGTGCGACGTAAAAACAGCTAGATTGCGTCAGTAAACGGGTTTAGCCTCGGGAAATAGAGTCATTTTTTTTATCCATTCTGAAGTCTTACTGATGCCACCAAAGGGAAATATATGTATAGCAGAGGGTCTTGAGACTGGATAAAAGCGCATCAGATCTTCAAGTAGTGCAGAGGGGTTCCATTGGGTTAGTAATTTTCGCGCGTTTCGATTATTGAGCATCATCTTGCCAGAAAGTGAGACACCGCACTGCAGAGCATATTTTGCTAGGGACGCCGGGCTGGCAGGACCGGCGATACCTAAATGAACTGGAATGGAGTTTGTAATCTGATTAACCTGATCCAACCAGTTGATAAATTGGGGAATATCGAATGTGAACTGAGTCACGACGTGAAGTTCAATTGACATTGCTTCGGACCAGGCCTTCTTTACTGTGAGCGCATCGTAGAGAACCTTAGGCGCAACTAATGGATGTCCCTCAGGGTGGCCCGCGATGAAAACCCGTTCGATGTCATGTTGTTCAATCAGTCCAGTGTCGATCACGTCCAATGTATCTTTAAAAGGACCGAGCGGAAATTGAGTATCACCTGCGATCAGCAGGAGATGTTTTGTATCTGTCGATCTGATTGCGGCAAGCCAATCGGATAAATGGTCCCGACTTTGAAACGATCTCGCGGGTAGGTGGGGTATTGCCTTGCGTCCCATAGATACAAGGTTTCTCGTAGCGATAATCGTACTGTCGAGGTCAGAACCAGGTAAGAAAGGCACGAATACTGGCGCAGAAGGTAAGGGCTGGACGATTTCAGGTGTCGTTATGACTTGCGCAGGTAGAGCTTCAATGGAGGCATTGGAAAGTAATTTGTGAATGTAGTTTCGGCGTGCTTTCGGGTCCGATTCTATAATGGTCATAAAAAGTCGGCTTTTAAAGTTCTATTCTTTTGAAGGAGCGTCAGGGCTCAAAACCTAAGTACGGGGCAGAAGTTTATTGTTTTGCTTTAGCTTTAGATGATCCGCTGCGACACGCTATTGGCATTTTAGCGTCACGCGGCTGGCGTTTTCAGTGCTTGTCAGGTCGTCTGCAACTATGCACAGCTAAGGAAAAATAGCATTATCCGGCAATCCTTAACTCGGACGTAAAATATGTCGAAATTTCCATCGCAGGCAGATGTCGTAATTATTGGTATCGGAGGTATAGTCGGAGCGTCCGTTGCTCACCACCTAATTGAGTTGGGTTGGAAGAATATAGTTGGGTTGGACAAGTCCGCTGTGCCGACGGACATCGGATCAACCTCCCATGCCTCTGACTTTTGTTATAGCAATGCCGGGGATAAATTCATGACATGGACTACCCGCTACAGTCAAAACTTTTATGAAGCAAGGGGCAACTACGTTCGCATAGGTGGTCTCGAAGTGGCTCATGTGGACGATGATGAGCGTATGCTTGAGCTGAAACGTAAGATCGGTCAGGGCAAAGCATACGGCACGAGGGTTGAACTAATTTCTTCTCGCGAAGCGAAAGAAAAGTTTCCGTTGCTGAACGAAGATTCGATTCAGGGAGCCATGTGGGATCCCGATGCAGGCTTGGTAGTACCTCGTTCTCAGGCCGTTGCGGGTGATCTTGTCGAGGAGGCTGTTGAGTCAGGTCAATTGAAAGTACACGCCTATACCCCAGCAGTCAGAGTGGATCATGAGAATGGTCAAATTAAAGGTGTGGAAACAGCCAAAGGGTATATCGCGACCACCCGGGTGGTTCTCAGTACGGGTATTTGGGGGCCACTGATCGCAGATCAACTGCAGGCTCCCTTGCCGTTGATGCCTCTGGAGCATCCTTTGCTGTTTTTTGGGCCCTGCGAACTGCTAGAGGGCACTGGTAAGGAAATTGTTTATCCGCTGTTTAGGGATCAGGGCAATTCCAGTTATGTTCGTGATACTGGTGATCCTACTACGCCTGAAGGTGGGCATATGGAATGGGGTTATTACCAGACGGATGAGCCAACGCTTGTTTCTCCCCGCGATATACTCGAACCAGAGAATGCTCGGATGTCTCCTTCGATGCGTGATCTAAAGCTTGAGCAAGTTATGCATGCGTACGAGCGTGCTGTTGAAGTAACTCCTATCCTGGGTGAGCTAGGTTGGGAGGATCGACATTCTTTTAATGGCTTGTTGTCGGTAACGGTTGATGGTGGCTCTCTATTAGGTGAAGCACCTGAGGTCAGGGGGCTTTGGTTCGCTGAGGCTGTCTGGGTTAAGGATGGTCCTGGTATCGGTAAGGTTGTCGCCGACTGGATGACAGAAGGTCGAACAGAGCATGACTATTTTGGCGTTGATATATCCAGATTTTACCCGATCCAGAAGTCCGCCGAGGTTATCTCTAGCCGATGTTATGAAATCGCGAAGAAGGTTTATACGCCCGCGGTTCATCCAAGAGAGCCGTTTGCTTCAGGCCGTCAGCTTCGAGTAGGACCTTTTTACCCTAGAGAGGTTGAACTTGGCGGCTACTTCATGGAAGTAGCGGGCTGGGAGAGGGCACACGGCTATCAGGCTAACGAAGCGACTTTGCTGACGAAGTACAGAGATCAGGTGCCCATAAGAGAGCATGAATGGGATGCGCGCCATTTTTGGGAAGTATCAAACGCTGAACATCTGGAATTATCTGCGTCTGTGGGCATGGTCAATTTGTCGCACTTTGCAATATACGACATTTCTGGTCCGGATGCGGAATCTCTGATTGAATATCTGGCTGTCGCGAAAACAGGTGGCGATACGCCAGTTGGGCGAGGGATTTATACCCATTTTTTGGATGACCAAGGCGGCATTAGAGCTGATCTGACTATCGTTCGTTTGGCAGAAGACGGATTCCGCGTTATTTGTGGTGGCGATACTGGGCATCGTGATCTTGTCTGGATTAAAAATATGGCGTTTTTGCGCCAAGCAGATATTCGTATCGATGATCGGACAGAAAGCTTGGCAACGCTTGGGCTATGGGGCCCACGGGCCAGAGCCACGCTCGAAAGTTTGATGGCTCAACCTGATGATATCTCACGGGAAAACTTTCCGTTTGCCACAGCGAAACAAATCGATATCCAGGGAATTCCTATCTGGGCATTTCGTATTTCGTATGTGGGTGAGCAGGGCTGGGAACTTTATGTGCCTTATCCCTATGGATTGAGGCTCTGGGATCTGCTGTTTGCCGCGGGTGTTACGCCCGTTGGAATTGAGACATATGCCAATAGCCGTAGGTTGGAAAAGAGCCTGCGCCTACAGAACGCTAATCTGCTTACTGACTACAATCTGTATGAGGCAGACTTGGCACGGAAACTTGTCAAGAAAGCCGAATTTCACGGTAAGTCTGCTTATATATCTCAACGTGAATTGGGTGAGCAGGTGGCTTATCTGTGTACACTTGTGATGTTGGAGAATATCGATGCGGAAGGGCTGCGGCGCTACCCAGTTGGCGAGTGGCCTATTCTTGATAAAGATTCTGGTAAGGTTCTGGTAGACGATAAAGGTCGCCGCTCCTACGCAACCGATATAGCTTTCGGCCCGTCTTTGGGCGTTAACGTTTTGATGGCCTATTTGCCTGTTGAGCTGGCCGTGGTTGGTAACGAATTTCACCTGGAATACTTCTGCGAACATTACACCGTAAGAATAGAGGCAGTTGGCTATAGCGCCTTGCTCGATCCCGACAATGAAAGACCGAGAAGCTGATTAGAACATTGCTGATTTTTTGCTTTTCAACAAGACGTTGTCGGGGTTAATCTGCGATCTCAACTGTAGTTAGTCGTTTCGATGTCTGAGTTTAAACTTGATAGCAAAGAGCCTATTAAAATAGGTTTTTTCTTGATTGAAAATTTCACAATGCTGGCACTGGCTTCGGCGTTGGAACCATTGCGTATGGCTAACCAACTAAGTGGTGAGGAACTATATAGTTGGACTTTGATTGGTTCGACCACCGATCTAGTAACGGCCAGTGATGGTATTCAAATTAGTCCGGATAAAACGATTGCAGATGTTGGTAACTATGACTTGGTCTTTGTGGTGTCGGGTATTAATGTTATGGAAAGCCACCAGCCTCAAGAAATTCGTTGGCTGAGAACATTAGTTGGTCGCGTTCGCGTGCTAGGTGGTCTTTGTACCGGTTCATATTTGCTAGCCAAGGCTGGTCTCTTGGATGGTTATAGTTGTAGTGCGCACTGGGAATGTCTAGCTGCATTACAGGAAGAATATCCGCTTGTTTATTGCAACAACCACCTCTTTTCGTTTGATCGGGATCGCATAACCTGTACGGGGGGCGATGTCCCGATGCATATGGTGATGCATCTGATCAGCATGAATCATGGGGCTAATTTGGCGAATGCTATTTCGGATATGTTTGTCTGTGAGCGTATCCGAGACAGCAAGGAGCCGCAGCGTGTTCGGTTATCTGCGCCAAATTTTGTCAATCAACCGAAGCTCTCCGAGGCCCTGCAATTGATGGAAGCCAATGTTGAAGAACCTATTGAACTGAAGGAGATTGCGGATTTAGTGGGCATATCCAGGCGTCATCTGGAACGCCTCTTCCTAGCGTATTTAAATTGTTCTCCCAGTCGATTTTATCTGAAGTTGCGTCTTGAACGCGCGAGGCAATTGCTTACGCAGACGCCTTTATCCATTGTTGAAATCTCCGCAGTATGCGGATTCATTTCGGCGCCCCATTTTAGCCGTTCGTATCGCAAGCACATGGGGCGGTCACCGAAAGCAGAGCGTGATCTGCGGAGAAAACCGTCGTCTAATATGATGTTGTTGGAAGAAAGTTCAGGTCAGATTGGGACGAACTCGGGCCTATCACTTGGAAAGGCTAAGAGTGAGAGTTCCTTTGGTTCCGTGCTTGCAATAGATAATTAAGGTTGGGCGTCCTGTCGATTGGGCAATTGAATCATGAATGTGACTATTGCTGCTAGCATGAAAGCAAAGCTCCAGACCTTAAATGCGGTTCCGTATGTGCCTGTTAAGTCGGCCAGATAGCCGGTTATCAGAACCCAGAAAGTCGCAGGTGCTATGAACAGTGAGAACAGACCGTTGGCTCGAGAGAAGCGTCGAGTTCCGAAAATACGTGAAATTAGTACAGATCGAACAGGGATCATGCCTCCGAAGGCGAGGCCGATTAGGACTGCAGCGAGCATAATTAATGCGTAGCTTCCCTCGAAAACGAAGATAAGAGCCCCTGTTAGATAGGAAAAGATCCCACAAAGTACTGTCAGTCTTGCGTCCCACTGATCCATCATCCAGCCGAAGACGACTTTGCCCGCTATAGCCGCAATGCCGGACAAACCTAAAAGATAAGATGCCTCATAGAGTGTAAATTCAAATTCCGTAGTCAGGTAATTTGGCAAATGGGTCACCATTGCACTGTAGACACCGTTCATTAACGTAAAGGTGACCACGACGCTCCAGAAGGCTTTAGTTTTAAGAAACTCCTTATAGACCTCGATTCCGGGAGTTTCTAATTCATTGGTGGGGGCATGATGTTCAGTTCCCGTCGGATCGCCATCGGGGTGCTGGTTGATATCTTCGGGTTGTTGCTTGACGACGAAAAAGGTGAGCGGGAGGATAATCGCGGCAATAGCGCAAGCGTAAAGTGTGTAGGTCCCCTGCCAGCCGATCGAAGAGAGAAAATATGCAGCTACGGTCGGCATAAAAATTCCTGCGACGGATATGCCCATTATGGCTCCGCCAAGCGCGATACCACGGTTGCGAGTGAACCAGTTCACCATGAGTTTGGTTTGTACCAATGGTCCCACCGTTGTCCAGCCAACTCCCTGAAAAATCAGTAGGGCAATAAGAAAGCTGGTATAAGTATCTAACCAGCGGTAAGTTAGATAGCCGGTTGCCAACCAAAGTGAGCCTAATATTGTTATCCAGCGAACCGGAAATCTGTCTATCAGGTAGCCCATGAAGGGTGCTGTGCAGCTTCCGGTGAATAGCGTTAGGGTTATCGCTAGTGAGATCTCTGTTCGACCAACATTGAAAGATTCCATCCACTCTGGGAAAAACACGCCTCGAGTATGTAGGAAAAAGCTGGAAGCAAGGAACAGGACGGTAAAGCTGTAACCAACAACAATATATCCATAGAAAAACTTTGGTTGTGACAAGGATCGTACTTCTGAACTTTTCGTGACTTGCGACAGAATGAACTGGCTAGGTCTTAAAGTCTAATTTGGGTGGGAATTGCGAACAGCGCAATACGAGTCTTGTCCGTCTCATTCAAATTGGTTTTCTGAACAAGTATTCTTTCTTTTAAAATTAGGCACTGCGACGACGACGGCCTGGTCTGCTTCTTCTGCCAACGCTATCGCCTCTCTCCGCTAATGGTTCCCGATATCGTCTTATCCAGTTTGTGCAATCAGGATCGTGTCCCATCATAACGTCTGCAGCCATTACCGACTGCAATACCTC
>MDSZ01114012.1_pt1 | contig 88799 bp, 74 predicted proteins | sample 811201 | NCBI WGS metagenome assembly MDSZ01 (sample SAMN05326647, study PRJNA326480) | marine metagenome | isolation source: seawater | place: Indian Ocean: North | collected 2010
GTGCACAAGATCCACCGCACCGGCGCCGGCAGCTTCGACGCCGCCAACGACGACTACCTGATCCTGCTGGCCGAAGGCCGCCTGGTGAACCTGGGCAACGCCACTGGCCACCCGAGCCGCATCATGGACGGCTCCTTCGCCAACCAGGTGCTGGCGCAGATCTTCCTGTTCGAGCAGAAGTTCGCCGATCTCTCCGCCGAGAAGAAAGCCGAGCGCCTGACCGTGGAAGTGCTGCCGAAGAAACTGGACGAAGAAGTGGCCCTGGAAATGGTCAAGGGCTTCGGCGGCGTGGTCACTCAGCTGACCAAGCAGCAGGCCGATTACATCGGCGTGACCGTGGAAGGTCCGTTCAAGCCCGATACCTACCGCTACTGATCACAGCCACAAGCGGCAAGCCGCAAGCTGCAGGACGGGACCCGCGCCCTCTGCAGCTTGAGGCTTGCAGCTTGCCGCTGGGAAGGGAACCTTCTCCATGAGTCAAGAACGCCGTTACAGCTTCGAGTTCTTCCCGACCAAGACCGAAGCCGGGCACGAAAAACTGCTGAACGTGGCGCGCCAGCTGGCGAGCTACAACCCCGATTTCTTCTCCTGCACCTACGGTGCCGGAGGCTCCACCCGCGACCGCACGCTGAACACCGTGCTGCAGCTCGACGGCGAAGTGAAGGTGCCGACCGCACCGCACCTGTCCTGCGTCGGCGACAGCAAGGCCGAGCTGCGCGAACTGCTGACCCTGTACAAGGACGCCGGCATCAAGCGCATTGTCGCCCTGCGTGGCGACCTGCCCTCGGGCATGGGCATGGCCAGCGGCGAGCTGCGCTACGCCAACGAGCTGGTCGAGTTCATCCGCAACGAAACGGGCGATCACTTCCACATCGAAATCGCCGCCTACCCGGAAATGCATCCGCAGGCGCGCAACTTCGAGAGCGACATCGCCAACTTCGTGCGCAAGGCCAAGGCCGGCGCCAACAGCGCCATCACCCAGTACTTCTTCAACGCCGACAGCTATTTCCACTTCGTCGAGCGCGTGCAGAAACTGGGTGTCGACCTGCCGATCGTGCCGGGCATCATGCCCATCACCAACTACAGCAAGCTGGCGCGTTTCTCCGACGCCTGCGGCGCGGAGATTCCGCGCTGGGTACGCAAGCAGCTGGAAGCCTACGGCGATGACGTCGAAAGCATCCAGGCCTTCGGCCAACAGGTGATCAGCGAGATGTGTGAACGCCTGCTCGACGGTGGCGCACCGGGCCTGCACTTCTATACGCTGAACCAGGCCGACCCCAGCCTGGCCATCTGGAACAACCTCAAACTGCCACGCTGAGGCAGTTCACCCGCAGGCTGCCTTCGGGCAGCCTGCTCGCGTCACACCCCGCCTTGCCGCCGAAGGATCGCCTGCCATGCTCAAACGCTCCACGATCAATGCCTCAGTCAGCCCCAAGGGCAGCCTGGAAACGCTCTCGCAACGCGAGGTGCAGCAACTGCGTGAAACCGGTTCGGGCAGCGTCTATCGCCTGTTCCGCCAATGTGCACTGGCAATCCTCAACACCGGCTCGCACAGCGACAACGCCAAGACCATCCTCGAGGCATACCCGGATTTCGAGGCAAAGATCCACCAGCAGGATCGCGGCATTCGCCTGGAACTGCTGAACGCTCCCGCCGACGCCTTCGTCGACGGCGAGATGATCGCCAGCACCCGTGAAATGCTCTTCAGCGCCCTGCGCGATATCGTCTACACGCAGAGCGAGCTGGAGAACAAGCGCATCGACCTGGACAGCTCGGAAGGCATCACCGACTACGTCTTTCACCTGCTGCGCAACGCCCACACGCTGCGCAGCGGCGTCGAACCGAAGATGGTGGTGTGCTGGGGCGGACACTCGATCAGCTCCGAGGAGTACAAGTACACCAAGAAGGTCGGCCATGAGCTGGGCCTGCGCGGCCTCGATATCTGCACCGGCTGCGGCCCCGGCGTGATGAAGGGGCCGATGAAGGGCGCCACCATCAGCCACGCCAAGCAGCGCAACCTCACCGGCCGCTACCTGGGCCTGACCGAGCCGGGCATCATCGCGGCGGAAGCACCGAACCCCATCGTCAACGAGCTGGTGATCCTGCCGGATATCGAAAAACGCCTGGAAGCATTCGTGCGCGTCGGGCACGGCATCATCATCTTCCCGGGCGGCGCCGGCACCGCCGAGGAATTCCTCTACCTGCTGGGCATCCTCACCCACCCGGACAACCAGGACCTGCCCTTCCCGGTCATCCTCACCGGGCCGAAGAGCGCCAGCACCTACCTGCAGCAGCTGCACGACTTCATCGGCGCGACCCTCGGCAAGGCCGCGCAGCAGCGCTATCGCATGATCGTCAACGACCCGGCCGAAGTGGCCCGGGAGATGGCGGTCGGGATCAAGGCCGTGCGCCAGTTCCGCCGGGAACGCAACGACGCCTTCCACTTCAACTGGCTGCTGAAGATCGACGAGAGCTTCCAGCATCCGTTCGAGCCGACCCACGACGCCATGGCCAGCCTCAACCTGACCCGCGAGCAGCCGCTGCATCAGCTCGCGGCCAATCTGCGTCGGGCCTTCTCCGGCATCGTCGCGGGCAACGTCAAGGAAAACGGCATTCGCCTGATCGAAGAGAACGGCCCGTACGAGATCAAGGGTGACGCCAGCATCATGGCGCCCCTGGACCGACTGCTGCAGGCCTTCGTCGAACAGCACCGGATGAAGCTGCCCGGTGGCACGGCCTACGAGCCCTGCTACCGCGTCGTGTCCTGAACGCGCCTGCCGGAGCGCACCCTTGCTGCGCCCCAGCCCCCTTGCCAAAGGGGGACTATGCTTAAGCCATGAGAGCAGTCGTACGCGTCGTCATTGGCCTGCAGCTGATGTGCTGCGTGGCCTTCGGCCTACGGGCCGAACCCTTGCGCCTGGTCACCGAGGCGTGGCCGCCTTACGTCTACGAGGAAAACGGCCAGCCGACCGGGCTCGACTACGAGATCACCCGCGAGGTGCTGCGCCGCCTGGGCCGCGAGATGCAGTTGCAGTTCATGCCCTGGAAACGCTGCCTGCTGGCCATGCAGCAAGGGCAGGCCGACGGCATCCTGGACGTCTTCTACCACCCGTCGCGCGAAGCCAGCATGCAGTTCGCCTCGGAGCCGCTGAGCGACATCGAGTTCGTGCTGTTCTACTCGCGCAGCCGACCCTTCCGCTATCGCCACATCGACGACCTGCGCGGTCTGGTGATCGGCATCTCGGCAGGCTACTGGTACAACGACGACGCGTTTCGCACCGCGCAGACCTTCCGCCGCGAAGAAGGCCCCAGTCACGAGGCCAACATCGGCAAGCTGGCGCGCCATCGTGTCGACCTGGTGGTGAACGATCGTCGCACCGGCATGTTCCTGGCCAACCGCCTGGGGCTGGGCCGCAAGATCAGCTACAACGCGACGCCGGTCGGCCAGGACAATCTCTACCTGGCACTGGCCAGGACAGCGGAGCTGCGTACTCTGGCCCAGGCCTTCAGCGAGGAGTTGCGCCGTTTCAAGGCCGAGCCGGCCTATGCCGAGCTGCAGGCGCGCTACGCCGAATCGCCCGGCGCCGACGAAGCCTCCACGCCGTGAACCAGCCGACAGGCTGGTGGATGCGCAACGCGCAAGCTCTGTTATACTCGGGCCTTCCCGCCAGGCTTGCGCCCGGATGCTGGTTCTCGGAAGCCAGCAGTACCGGACGGGATCATGCCCCCCACGCGTGATTCAAGCCAGGCAATATCACCCCATAGGGCCACGCCCTCACTACGTACAGGATTGCCCATGTCCTTTGCTTCCCTCGGTCTCTCCGAGGCTCTAGTCCGTGCGATCGAATCCGCCGGCTATACCCAGCCCACTCCGGTGCAACAGCGGGCCATTCCCGCCGTGTTGCAAGGTCGCGATCTGATGGTGGCGGCCCAGACGGGCACGGGCAAGACTGCAGGTTTCGCCCTGCCGATTCTCGAACGCCTGTTCCCGGCCGGCCATCCGGACCGCGAACAGCGCCATGGCCCGAAGCAACCGCGCGTGCTGGTGCTGACGCCCACCCGCGAGCTGGCTGCCCAGGTGCATGACAGCTTCAAGATCTACGCCCGCGACCTGAAATTCGTCAGCGCCTGCATCTTCGGTGGCGTCGGCATGAACCCGCAGGTCCAGGCACTGGCCAAGGGCGTCGACGTACTCGTCGCCTGCCCCGGCCGCCTGCTCGACCTCGCCGGCCAGGGCAGCGTGGACCTTTCCCACGTGGAAATCCTGGTACTGGACGAAGCCGACCGCATGCTCGACATGGGCTTCATCCATGACGTCAAGAAGGTGCTCGCGCGCCTGCCGGCGCAGCGCCAGAACCTGCTGTTCTCGGCGACCTTCTCCAAGGACATCACCGATCTCGCCGGCAAGCTGCTGCACGATCCCGAGCGCATCGAGGTCACGCCGCCGAACACCACCGTCGAGCGCATCGAGCAGCGTGTGTTCCGCCTGGCCGCCAGTCACAAGCGCGCACTGCTTGCGCACCTGATCACTCAGGGTGCCTGGGAACAGGTACTGGTGTTCACCCGTACCAAGCACGGCGCCAATCGCCTGGCCGAGTACCTCGACAAGCATGGCCTGCCGGCTGCCGCAATCCACGGCAACAAGAGCCAGAACGCCCGCACCAAGGCCCTGGCCGACTTCAAGGCGAACAAGGTACGCATACTGGTCGCCACCGATATCGCCGCCCGCGGTCTGGACATCGACCAACTGCCGCACGTGGTCAACTTCGAGCTGCCCAATGTCGAGGAGGACTACGTTCACCGCATCGGCCGCACCGGCCGTGCCGGACGTAGCGGCGAGGCCATCTCGCTGGTCGCCCCGGACGAGGAGAAGCTGCTCAAGAGCATCGAGCGCATGACCAAGCAGAAGATCCCCGATGGCGATCTGATGGGCTTCGATGCCAGCACCGTGGAGGCCGAGCGCCCCGAGGCGCGCGAACCACGCCAGCCGCGCAACGCCGGCCAGAAGAAGCAGAAGGCCGAGTCCGGCGACAAGCCCAAGGGCGAGCACCAGAACGGTGGCCGCAAGGACAAGGGCAAGGACGGCGGCAAGGATCAGAAGGCCAAACCACAGGGGCAGAAGCGCCGCCGCGGACAACGCAGCGGCACTGGCCAGGGCCAGCCTGCTGCGGCGATTCCAGCCCTGCCGCCAGATCGTGATCCGGAAGAGTTCCTCGACGACGATATCGACAACTTCGGCAACCGCGTCGACTACGTCAGCCCGGCCCAGAACAAGCAGCAGGGCCGTGGCCGTCGTTCGGGTGGCAATCCCGGTAACGGTGGTACCCAGCAGGGTCAAGGCCAGCGCCAGAGCAACAAGGGCCCGCGCAGCAACAATGGCGGTGGTGCCGGCAATGGCGCTAACAAGAACCGTCGCCAGGGCAGCGGCCAGGGCGGCCAGGGCCAGGGGCGCAACGGTGCCAACCGCGGCCGTGGCCGCGCTGCCCATGACGGCCGCGTCACCTCGCTCGACCGCGACGAGCTGCCGCGTGCAGAGGCTGCCGTGCGCAGCCCGCGCGACAAGCAGCCAGTCATCATGCACAAGAGTTCGCGCCTGGACCGCTTCCCCACGGCCGAGCAACTCGATGAGCTGAGCAACAGCAACCGCCCTCGCGGCGAGAAGCCGGCACTGCTGACGCGCAACCGCGACGAGTGAGCGCCGACGCAGCAACAAAAACGCCGCCCCTGAGGGCGGCGTTTTCGTTTAGGGGAAAAGGCGAGTGGATCACCACCCCTCTCCCCTCGAGCCCCTTTCCCATGAATGGGAGAGGGCCATCGGACGACCGCTGGCTAGCGGCCGCTTTCCTTACTGGCGAACGCCTTCGATCGAAATGATCAGCTCGACGGTTTCCGAAGCCGGGCCGAGGTCCATGGCAATGTCGAAGTCCTTCATCTTCAGGGTCGTGGTGCCTTCGAAACCGGCGCGGTAGCCGCCCCACGGGTCCTTGCCTTCACCGATGAACTTGGCCGCGATCACCACCGGCTTGGTCACGCCATTGAGGGTCAGGTTGCCGGTGACGTCAGCGGTGCCTTCACCGGTGGACTTGACCGAGGTGGACTCGAAGGTCGCGGTGTCGTGCTTGCTGGCGTTGAGGAAGTCGGCACTGCGGATGTGCTTGTCGCGCTCGGCGTGGTTGGTGTCGACGCTGGCGGTCTTCAGGCTCACGCTGACCTTGCTGGCCTCGGGGTTGGCGGCGTCGAAGCTGAACTTGCCGTCGAAATCCTTGAAGGTGCCGTACAGCCAGCTGTAGCCCAGGTGGCTGATCTTGAAGTTGACGAAGGCGTGCTGGCCTTGCTTGTCGATGGCATAGTCGGCCGCCATGGCCTGCCCGCCGATCAGGGCGGAACCCAGAACCAGTGCAGCGAGGGCATTCTTCAACATGGGTGTTCTCCTTGCGAGGTTGTCGATCTAGGTGGGCCTTGGCCCGATGATGAATAGCTTCAGCGCCCGAACATCCGCAGCAGGGTGCTGTCGCGGTCGATGAAATGGTGCTTGAGTGCGGCCAGGCCGTGCACGACCGCGAAGATCACCAGGCCCCAGGCCAGGTATTCGTGGATATCACCGGCGATATCTTCCTGGTGCTCGATGCCCGTCAAGGTGGCGGGCACGCTGAACAGCCCGAATACCTCGATACCACGGCCATCCGCGGTGGAAATCAGGTAACCGGAGACCATCACGCCGAACAGGCCCAGGTAGAGCGCGGCATGGCCCAACTTGGAGGCCAGGCGGGTGAGCGCGCCATGGTTCTCCAGCGCCGCCGGCGCCGGGTTGAACAGGCGCCACAACACGCGCAGCAGCATGGTCGCGAACAGCAGAATGCCGATGCTCTTGTGCAGGTCCGGCGCACTCTGGCGCCAGGGGTCGTAATAGCTGAGCCCGACCATCCAGAAACCGAGGGCAAAGAGGCCGAACACGGCCAGCGCCACCAACCAGTGCAACAGCACGCTGACCAGACCGTAACGAGCAGAGGTATTACGCCATTGCATGGGGACTTCCTGATTCAATTTCCGAGCAAGACTAACGGCAAATATATCGATTTAAAGCGGAAAATTTCGCTATGAAACATCGAGAAATGCGATAGCTCATTTCCATGCCTCCAAGCCGATCGGATTAGTGCGCCGCCGCTGCCGCAAAGTTCGCAAGCATGGCTACAGGCGGCGCAAAACACCGGACCAGCGGCAGTTTCCATCCCCGCGCGCGCCTTCTGGTAGGCTGTGCCGCCGAACAGCGGGAGATTTCTCATGAGCCAGAACGACCATTGGATGCAGCGCGACCTCGACGTGCTGTGGCACCCCTGCACCCAGATGAAGGATCACGAACGCCTGCCGCTCATCCCCATCCGCCGCGGCAAAGGCGTCTGGCTGGAGGACTTCGACGGCAAGCGCTATCTGGATGCGGTCAGCTCCTGGTGGGTCAACGTCTTCGGCCACGCCAACCCGCGCATCAACGCACGCATCCGCGAGCAACTAGACAGCCTCGAGCACGTGATGCTGGCCGGTTTCAGCCACGAACCGGTGGTGGAACTGTCCGAGCGCCTGGTGCGCCTCACGCCCGCGGGCCTGAACCGGGTGTTCTACGCCGACAACGGTTCCTCGGGCATCGAGGTGGCGCTGAAGATGAGCTTCCACTACTGGCTCAACAGCGGTGCGCCGGCCAAGAAGCGCTTCGTCACCCTGACCAACAGCTACCACGGCGAGACGGTCGCGGCGATGTCGGTGGGCGATGTGTCGCTGTTCACCGACACCTACCGCGCCCTGTTGCTCGACACCCTCAAGGTACCGACCCCGGACTGCTACCTGCGTCCCGAGGGCGTGAGCTGGGAAGCGCACTCGCGCAGCATGTTCGCCCACATGGAACAGACCCTGGCCGAGCATCACCACGAAGTCGCTGCGGTGATCGTCGAGCCTCTGATCCAGGGCGCCGGCGGCATGCGCATGTACCACCCGGTCTATCTCGAGCTGCTGCGTGACGCCTGCAACCGCTACGGCGTGCACCTGATCGTCGACGAGATCGCCGTGGGGTTCGGCCGTACCGGGACGATGTTCGCCTGCGAACAGGCCAACATCACCCCGGACTTCATGGTGCTGTCCAAGGCGCTCACCGGCGGCTACCTGCCGATGGCCGCCGTACTCACCACCGACGATGTCTACGCGGCGTTCTACGACGACTACGCGACCCTGCGTGCCTTCCTCCATTCGCACACCTACACCGGCAACCCGCTGGCCTGTGCGGCGGCGCTGGCGACCCTGGACATCTTCGAGCAGGACAACGTGATCGAGGCCAACAAGGCCCTCGCCACGCGCATGGCCAGCGCCACCGCGCACCTGGCCGAACACCCGCACGTGGCCGAGATCCGCCAGACCGGCATGGCCCTGGCCATCGAGATGGTGCAGGACAAGGCCAGCAAGACCGCCTACCCCTGGCAGGAGCGACGTGGCCTGCGCGTCTATCAGCATGCCCTGCAGCGTGGCGCGCTGCTGCGTCCGCTCGGCAGCGTGGTGTACTTCCTGCCGCCCTACGTGATCACACCCGAGGAAATCGACTTCCTCGCCGAGGTGGCCAGCGAAGGGATCGATATCGCCACGCGTGAATCGGTCAGCGTCGCGGTGGACAATCGCTTCCCCGATCACCGCGATCCAGGCTAGCGACGACGGCCAGCGGCAAGTAACAGCGCAGAGGCGCAGTGCTTTACACTTGCCGCTTCGAACTTGTCGCTCAGTAGCTATTCATATGCGCCTATCCCGCTTCTTCATCGACGCCCCGCTCTCCCTCGGCCAGCACGAGCTGCCCGAGGCCCAGGCGCACTACATCGGCCGGGTGCTGCGTCATGCCGTGGGCGATGCCGTGCAGCTGTTCGACGGCAGTGGCCGCGAGTACCTGGGCGAGCTGATCGAGGTGGGCAAGAAAAGTGTGCGCGTGGAACTGCGCGAGGCCCTCGATGGCCTGGCCGAGTCCGCGCTGCGCATTCACCTCGGGCAAGGCCTGTCACGCGGCGAACGCATGGACTGGGCGATCCAGAAAGCCACCGAGATGGGCGCGACGGAAATCACTCCCATCGTCTCGACACGCTGCGAAGTGCGCCTGAAGGATGAGCGGGCCGACAAGCGCATGGCCCACTGGCGCCAGGTGGCGATCAGCGCCTGCGAACAGTGCGGGCGCTCGGTGCTGCCGGTGATCCACCCACCGCTGGAGCTGGCCGCCTGGCTGCAACAGACCGAAGCCGATCTGAAGCTGGTGCTGCACCCGGTCGCCGCACCGCTGCAGAGCCATGAGCAGCCAGGCAGCCTGGCCTTCCTGATCGGGCCGGAAGGCGGCTTGAGCGATGCGGAAGTGGAACAGGCCATGCACGCCGGCTTCCACGCAGCACGCCTGGGACCGCGTGTTCTGCGCACGGAAACGGCGCCAGTGGTGGCCCTGAGCGTCGCTCAGCAGCTGTGGGGCGACCTCCAGGCGTAAAATGTCGCCTTGGCGTAACAAAATGTGACCTCAAGAGATTGCAAGCCGAGCAGTCTTTGTCATGCTCTGCGCGCCGCGTGCGCGACCTGCTTTACCAGCGACCTGCGCCCGGCCGAGGCCGGCGCCCCGCTGCGTCGTTCCTCTTCCAATAACAAATCAACGGGCTTCGGCCCCGCCCAAAAGGCGGCCGCATGCCCAGGAGCATTGCATGAACGAACTGGTCTCGACCCTCAACGGTCTGGTCTGGAGCCCGGCGCTGATCTATCTATGTCTCGGCGTTGGTCTCTACTTCTCCCTTCGCGGCCGCTTCCTCCAGGTCCGCCACTTCAAAGAAATGATCCGCCTGATGTTCACCGGCAAGACCGATGAGCACGGCATCTCCTCCTTCCAAGCCCTGACCATGACCCTCGCCGGTCGCGTCGGTACCGGTAACATCGCCGGTGTGGCCACCGCCATCACCTTCGGCGGCCCGGGTGCGATCTTCTGGATGTGGATGGTTGCCTTCCTCGGCGCCAGCTCGGCGTTCGTCGAGTCCACCCTCGGCCAGGTGTACAAGGAAAAGCTCAACGGTGAATACCGTGGTGGCCCGGCCTTCTACATCGAGAAAGGCCTGGGTCTGAAGTGGTACGCCTGGCTGTTCGCCGTGGTCACCGTGTTCGCCTGCGGCCTGCTGCTGCCGGGCGTACAGGCCAACTCCATCGCCTCCAGCGCGCAAACCGCATTCGGCATCGACCCGAACGTGACCGCTGCCCTGCTCGCCGTCCTGATCGGTCTGATCATCTTCGGTGGCGTCAAGCGTATCGCCCACTTCACCCAGGTGGTGGTGCCGTTCATGGCGCTGGGCTACATCCTGGTCGCCCTGGTGATCATCCTGCTGAACATCGAAAAGCTGCCGGAAGTGATCGCTCTGATCTTCCGTAGCGCCTTCGGCCTCGAAGCCGGTTTCGGTGCCATCATCGGCATGGCTATCCAGTGGGGCGTGAAGCGTGGCGTCTACTCCAACGAAGCAGGCCAGGGCACCGGCCCGCACGCCTCCTCCGCGGCAGCCGTCAGCCACCCGGCCAAGCAGGGCCTGGTACAGGGCTTCTCGGTCTACATCGACACCCTGTTCGTCTGCTCGGCAACTGCCTTCATGCTGCTGATCACCGGTCAGTACAACGTACAGGCTCCCGATGGCAGCGCGCTGTTCACCGGTATCGCTGGCGTCGCCGCCGGCCCGGGCTACGTGCAGACCGCGATGGAGAACATGATGCCCGGCTTCGGTAACGCCTTCGTTGCCATCGCCCTGTTCTTCTTCGCCTTCACCACCATCCTGGCCTACTACTACATCGCCGAAACCAACATTGCCTACATCAACCGCAAGGTGAAGCGTCCGATCCTCACCCTGCTGCTGAAGTTCGGCATCATCGCGGCCACCGTATACGGCACCGTGCGCAGCGCCACCGTTGCCTGGGACCTGGGTGACCTCGGCGTGGGCCTGATGGCCTGGCTGAACATCATCGCCATCGTGCTCATGCACAAGATCGCCTACAAGTGCCTGAAGGACTACGAGCAACAGCAGGACGAAGGCAAGGACCCGGTGTTCCACCCGGAAAAACTCGGCATCAAGAACGCCGACTACTGGGGTAGCCACACCTCGGAAGACAATCTGGAAGAAGAAAAGAAAGCCGAAGCTGCAGAGGCTAACGCGCAGCGCTGATTGCGCTCGCTAACGGCATAAAAAAGCCCCGGCCATGTGCCGGGGCTTTTTCGTTGGGGCCTGCTGCGCCGTGCAGCGCGACTCAGATCAGGCCGGCATCGTCCAGCATCTGCTCCAGGGCCACCAGATCCGGGATCCGCACCACCTCATCGGCAATGCGTGCGGCGCCCAGCTCGAGTGGCGCCAGCTCGACATCGGCCGCAGCCAGGTCGCTGCCGACCTTCAGCGAGCGGGGAATGCCCTGCACCAGCAAGGCAATGAACTTGACCTTGGGGCGACCGCCCAGTGCGTTGATCACCGCGACCCGCGCCCCGCTGGCGACCTGCGCCTGGCCACCGCTGGCGGCCTCGAAGGAGAACAGCGGCAGGCTCAGGTCACGCCAGGCGATCTGGCCGAGAAACCACGCCGGCGCACCTTCGCTCACCTGGGGCGCGCGATAGGGAATCAGCTCGGCGACCGCCACGTTAGGCAGCAGCAGGGGGCGGTCGGCCAGCGGCACCAGCAACCCGGTGAGGTTGGCTGCACTGTTCTGGGTGGCGACGGCTTGACTCATGAAAACGTCCTATACGGGGGCAAACCCCGATCAACTGCAATGTTCGGCAAGGTGATTGACCAGGGCCACGGCCAGCTCGCGCGGGTCGGCGCTGAAGCTGCTGTAGCCACCCTCGCGCAGGCTGTCGGGCATGCTCGGGCAGGCGCAGCTGTCGCCGCGCTGGGTCCAGATCACCCCGCCCTGGCGTTTGACGTACGCGGCGGCGGCACTGCCGTCGCTGCCCATGCCACTGAAGACGATGACGCCACACTGGGCGCCGAACTGTTGCGCCAGATTGAGCATCATCTGGTCGATGGAGGGGCTGTAGGGCTCCGGCCAGCCGCGCTCGGCGATCTGCATGGCACCCTGATCGTCGAAACCCAGCTCGCTGGCGATCGGCACCACCACCACTTCGCCACAGCGCACGGGGTCGCCCTGGCGTGCCGGATTGACGTGCCACTGGCTGTGCCGCCCGACGGCCTGCGGCAATGCCGCTTCGAAGCTGGCGTCGATGTGCTGGGCGTAGATGAAGCCGATGGGCAGGCCACCCGGCAGCGCATCGAGAAAGGCTTTCACAGCCGCCGGACCACCCAGCGAGGCCGCCAGCAACCAGACCTGACGCGCCGGTTCGCCAGCCTTCAGCGGCGTATCGGCGAGCGCCTGCGGCAGCTCGAGGCGGGTCGGCCGCTGCGCTTCGTCCAACAGGGCCTGCAGGCTGGGGCCAACGGCCTGGGCCGGGTCGCCGACCAGACGCTTGAGCTTGCCGAACAGGCTGCGCTCCCAGCGCGGATAGTTTTCGGACTGACGTTCAGGGGCATGCCCCTCGCCGAACAACACCGGCGCGCTGGCGCGCTCCAGCAGGCTGTCGACCAGCGGCGAATCGTCCGACTGGGCCAGGTCCACCAGCCACAGGTCAGTCTCGCAAGCGGCCAGGGCATCCTCGTCGAGACGCGCCGGATCGCTGTTGAGCACCACCTGGTAACCACCACCTGCCAGCGCCTGCTGCAGCACATGGCGCTGCAGCGAGGTGTCGGCGATGACCGCAATGCGCGCGAGGGATTTCTCTGTCATGTCCGCTTGACCTGATGGCTATCCACCAACTGAGCGATGGTTTCGAGCAGCAAGGACTCCTGATAGGGCTTGCCGAGGTACTGGTTGACGCCGATGGACATCGCCCGCTCACGGTGTTTTTCACCGGTACGCGAGGTGATCATGATGATCGGCAGGTCCTTCAGGCGTTCATCGTGGCGCACCAGGGTCGCCACCTCGAAGCCGTCCATGCGCGGCATCTCGATGTCCAGCAGCATGATGTCCGGCTTGTGTTCCTGCAGCTGGGCGATGGCATCCACCCCGTCCTTGGCAGTGACCACGTTCATGCCGTTACGCTCGAGCAGACGACTGGTGACCTTGCGCACGGTGACCGAATCGTCCACCACCATGACCAGAGTCGGCCGGTCGACTTCGACCTCTTCGCTGATCGCCACCTGGCGCGAAGCCAGACGCGGCAGCAGCTGATTCTGCAGGTGCGCGTGCAGCACGCGGATGGTCGCCAGCAGGTCGAGAATGACCACCACGCGCCCGTCACCGAGGATGGTCGCACCGGAGATGCCATGCACCCCGGCGAACTGCGGGCCGAGGCTCTTCACCACGATCTCGCGCGAACCGGCCAGGCTGTCGACCTGCACGGCCACGGCGTGCTCGCTGGAGCGCACCAGGATCACCGGCAGCGGCAGGCTCTGGCCCACCAGCTTGGGCTGCTGACCATTGTTCAGCAGGTCACCGAGGTACTTCAGCTCGTAGGCCTGGCCGGCGTACTCGAAGCGCGGCGCATCCGGGGCGTAGTAGGCCTCCAGCTCGTAAGGCGAAACGCGCACGATACCTTCGATGGTGTTCAACGGAATGGCGTACAGGTCCTCGCCCGAGTACACCATCAGCGCGCGGTTGACCGACACGGTGAACGGCAGGCGGATGGTGAAGCGCGTGCCCTGGCCCAGGGTCGAGTCGATGCTCATCGAGCCACCGAGCTGCTTGACCTCGGAGTGCACCACGTCCATGCCGACGCCGCGTCCGGAAATCTGCGTGACCTTCTCCGCCGTGGAGAAACCGGCCTCGAGGATGAACTGCAGGATCTCGTGATCGCTCAGGTCGCTGTCGGCGTCCATCAAGCCACGTTCGATGGCCTTGCGGCGCACGGCTTCCAGACGGATACCACCGCCATCGTCATCCAGCGTGAGGACGATATCACCGCCCTCGCGCCCCAGATTCAGGCGGATGGTGCCGGCATCCGGCTTGCCTGCGGCGCGGCGTACATCAGCCACTTCGATCCCGTGGTCGACGGCGTTGCGCAGCATGTGCTCCAGCGGCGCGACGATACGCTCGAGCACGGTACGGTCCATTTCCCCCTCGGCGTTGCCGACGACGAATTCCACCTGCTTGCCGAGCTCGCCGGCCACCTGCCGGACGATGCGCCGCAGGCGCGGGACCAGACGGTCGAAGGGCACCATGCGCGTACGCATCAGGCCTTCCTGCAACTCGGTGTTGACCCGTGCCTGTTGCAGCAGCAGGGTCTCGGCGTCGCGGTTCTTCGCGGCCAGGGTTTCCTTCAGGTCGAGCAAGTCGGACGCGGACTCGAACAGCGCACGCGAGAGCTGCTGCAGCTGCGAGTGACGGTCCATTTCCAGCGGGTCGAAATCCTCGTAGCCGGCACGTTCGGCCTCGGCCTGGTAGCGGCTGAGAATCTGCGCCTGGGTCTCGGTGTCGAGACGACGCAGCTGGTCACGCACACGGTCGATGGTCGCTTCCATCTCGCTCAGGGTGAAGCTCACGTCACTGACCTGCTGCTCGACACGGCCGCGGAAGATCGAGGTCTCACCGGCCAGGTTGACCAGCCCTTCGAGCAACTCGGCAGGAACCTTGACCAGTTCCTGCGGCGCGCGGCGCGCGGCAGCCTCGGCAGCCGCCTCTTCGGCCCGGCGCACGAACGGCAGGACCTTGGGTGCCTGCAGCTGTGTCGGCGCGTCGCTGGCGGCAACGATCGGCGCACTGCTCTGCACCGGCAGCGAGGCAACCTCGACCGGTTCGACCGGCGCGGCAGCCGGCTCATCGGCCAGGCTGGCACTGAGGCGCTGGCGCAGCAGGTCGAGTTCCTGCTGCAGGCCTTCGAAACCGGACTGCACATCGAGGAACAGACTTTCCGGCCACGGTGCGCCCTGCTGCAACGCCTCACTCAGATGCTGTTCGAGGTCGTGGCTCATGTCGCCCAGGCGCTTCTGTCCAGCCAGGCGCGCACCGCCCTTGAGGGTGTGCAGGATGCGCAGCATCTCGTCGATCGGCGCGCTGTCCTCGCGCTGATCTTCCCAGCGTCCGATGGCCGTTTCCATCGCCTCGAGCAGGTCATCGCCCTCTTCGAGGAAGATGTCGAGAATGTCGCTGTCCGCCTCATCGGCGTCGTCGCTCTCGACCACGGCCTTGAGCTGAACGGCCGACGGCATGCTCAGTTGTTCGTCAGGATTGGCGCGGAAGCGTTTGATCGTATCGATCAGGTCCTCGCCCGAGGGCACCGCACGCTGGCCACGCACCGCTTCCAGCATCTCGGCCAGGCGGTCATGACAGGCCTGCAGCAGGGTGAAGAGTTCCGGGCTGGCGCGCAGACGGCCGCCGCCGAGACCTTCGTAGAGGAATTCGAGCTCATGAGCCAGATCGCCGATTTCGCGGATTTCGGCCATGCGCGCACCACCCTTGAGGGTGTGCAGATCGCGCTGCAGGGCTTCCAGCTCCAGGCTGTTGTCGACATCGCCCATCCAGCGCTGCAGGGCTGCGCCCGCGCTTTCGATGATGTCGAAGCCTTCCTCGAGGAAGATCTCGACCAGCTCGGGATCGCGTTCCTCGTGCCAGCTGTCCACGACCTGCGGTGCAGGTGCAGGTTCCGGCTCGGGCTCGGGCTCGGGCTCGGGCTCAGCAACAGTCTCGATCTGCGGCTCCTCAGGCAGTTCCAGCTCCACTTCGTCGACGAGCGGCAGGTTGTCTTCGAGCGGCACGTCGATGATCTCGTCGACAACGACGTCGTCCTCGACCTGGGCCAGAGGCGGCATGTCATCGTCAGCGAGATCGAACTCGAGCGGCTCATCAGCCTCGCTGGCCGGTTGTTCGTCGAGCATCGGCGCCTCGACCTGGGCAACGGCTGCCGACAGGCTCTGCGCCGGGCCGCCCTGGCGGAACTGACGGATCGCCTGGATCAGGTCATCGCCGGAGACCAGCGGCTGGCGCGCCTGCAACTGGTCGAGCATCTGCGCCAGGCGGTCGTGGCTCTGCTGCAGCAGGTTACCCAGCTCCGGTGAATGGTTGTAGCGACGGTCGACCAGGCCCTCGTACAGGGATTCCAGCTCATGGCCCAGATCGCCTATCGGACGAATCGAGGCCATACGCGCACCACCCTTGAGGGTGTGCAGGTCACGCTGCAGCGACGACAGCGGCATGGTGTTGTCCGGCTCGCTCAGCCAGCGCTCCAGCGCCTGCCCCGCGCTTTCCAGAATGTCGACGGCTTCTTCGAGGAAGATCTCGACCATCTCCTCGTCGAGCTCGGCATCGGCCGGGCTGAAGCTCGCGTGCGCTTCAGGCACTGGCTCGGCCTCGATGGTCTCGAACGACTCCCCGGCCAGCTGCGGCTCGCCGGGCTCCTCGCTCGCGGTCGACTGTTCGGCCTGCTCGAGTTCGGCAGTGGCCTGGTCCAGCTCGACGACTTGCAGACCTTCGACATCGGGCGACAGCAACGCCAGGGTGTTCGGGTCGATGGCTTCGGCCAGCAACTGACGCAGCGCCTCAACACGCTCGGGCTGAGGGCTGACCTGCAGCGCGGCGGCCACCTGGTCCATCATGCCGATCAGCGCTTCGTGGGCTTTCTCTGCCTCGTCGAAGAAACGCTCGCTGACGGCCAGGCTGCCTTCCTCGACGGCGCCATAGAGGTCGAGCAAGGCTTCGCAGAGCTCGTCGATCTGCGGCAGTTCGGCCATTTCCGCGCCACGTCCCAGGGTCGTCAGCTCTTCCAGCAGCGCGGACAGCTCCTGGCGCTCGGAGGGGTGCTCGCGCCACTTGCGCAGCAGGTCCTCGGCATCCAGCAGGATGTCCATGCCTTCGGCGAGGAAAATGCTGATCAGTTGCGGATCACGGCTCTCGCCGCTTTCTCCGCTGCGCTCGTCCTCGGCACTGGCGAGGCGATCCTGATGCAGTGCCTGGACCCGGGCAAGGAATGCCTCGGCACCGGGAATCGCTGCCAGTGGCTGGCTTTCCAGGTTGTCCAGGCCGATGCGGAACAGCCCCTCGGCACTGCTCAGCAGTTCCGCAGCGGCGAGGTCGACCTGAATCAGGTTGGTCTTGAATTCCTTGACCAGCTTCTCCAGCGGCGCGGCGATTTCCGCCACGGGGAGAATGCCGGCCATGTAGGCACTGCCCTTGAGCGTGTGCAGGGCGCGCTGCAGGTCGTCGGTTACCGGTTGCGGCAACTCCTGCGCACAATCGGCGAGGAAGCCGACCAGGGTATCCAGATGAGTCTCGGCCTCGTTGCGGAAGATCTCCAGCAGCTGAGGGTCGAGGGGCTCGCCATCGAGGTCCTGATCCACGACGACCGGGGCCTGCTCGACGGCGGCGGTAGCTTCGGTTACGCCCACGGGTTCGGCTACCTGCGGAGCGGCCGGGGCGTCAGATTTTGGGGGCGTTTGCCCCTTGGCCAGGGCGTGCGCCGTGGCGGCCAGCAGGTCGACATCATCGCGCTGACGCTGGGCCTTGGCGGCGAACTCCTCGACCAGTGCCGGCATCAGGGCGACGACATCGAGCACGACCTGCTGCACCGGTGCAGCGGGCTCGATGCTGCGATCCAGAACACGGTTGAGCAGGTTCTCGATGGACCAGGCCAGCTCCCCGATGACCAGCGCGCGCACCATGCGCCCGCTGCCCTTGAGGGTGTGGAAGGCGCGCCGCACTTCGATCAGCGCATCCTTGTTGTCGGTATCGGCCTGCCACTGCGGCAGGTACTCGGCGATGGTTTCCAGCACTTCGCCGGCTTCTTCGATGAAGACTTCCAGCAGCTCCTCGTCCACCGGCTCCTCGTCGGCAGGCGGCGGCAGCAGGCTGGGCGGAACGTCGGCTGCAGGCGGGTTGATCGCCTGTACCGGTGCGGCCATCACATCGGCCATCGACAGCGGCTTGTCCGCCTCCGTCTCGGCGGCTGGCGGCGCAACCTCGGGCGCGCTGGGCAGTTCGACTTCCGGCAGTTCCAGGTCGGCCAGTTCCAGCTCGTCCCACTGCGGCGTCTCGCTCAGTTGCTCGAGGCTCAGCTCTTCCAGCTCAGGTTCCGCCTCGATCTCGATCAGCGCGGCAGGGGCAAGCTCGTCGTCCTGCAGCGACGGCAGCTCATCGAGCTCCGCCAGTTCGAAGGTGAAGCCGTCAGCGGAATCAGCGGCGACCGGCAGCTCCGCGTCGCTCTCCAGCAATTCCAGATCGGCCGGTGCCTCGGCGGCCTGCTCGTCGATCTCGTCGACCTGGGGCGCGATCTCGGCCAGCGGCTCTTCCAGCAGTTCGTCCTCGGCGCCGAGCAGTTCGATTTCCTGCAGCGGGTCGGCCAGTGGCGCCAGGGTTTCTTCCTCCGGCTCGACACGGTCGAGAATCGAAGGCTTTTCCTTGAGGGGATAGCCCAGGGTCTCCAGGCTTTCCTCGGCAACGTCGAGGATCAGATCGCCCTGGGTGCCATGGTCTTCGGCCAGACGCTCGAGGTAGTACTCAACGCTGGTGATGGCGTCGGCCAGGGTATCCAGGCTCTGCCAGTTGGGCACGGCCTTGCGTGCCAGCAACTGCTCCTGAATGTAGCGGTTGCAGGCATTGAGCAGGTCGGCGGCACGCTGCAGCGGAATCATCGCCAGGCCACCACGGACCTGGGTCAGCAGCTCGGGCACGCGCGCCAGGTGTTCGTGGTTCCACTGCGAGGCAATGAACTCGATGATCGCGTCCTTGGCCTGCTCCAGGCCATTGCGCGCTTCCTTGATGACGAGCTGGTGAATCTGCCCGACATCGGTGGTCGGCAGGTGGCTCTGCTCGTTCTGGCTGTCATCGCCCGGGCCGACCATGCCGGCCAGCGTCGCTTCGACGTAGAGCAGCGCTCCAGCCACGTCCATCAGCACCGCGTCGTTCGGTTCGCGCTGGCCGAGGGACAGCGCATGGATCACGTCGATCTGGTCGAGAATGACCTTGCGCGGCTGGCCGAAACCAAGCACCGCGAGGGTATCGGCGATCTGCTTCAGCGGGGCCAGCAGGGCATCCAGCTCGCCCGGACGGCTGCGGTCGCTACGCACGAACAGATCGAGGCTGTCCTTGACCCGCACCAGCTCCTCGCACAGTGCCGCCACCACCGAGCGCATGGCATCGCGGTCGGGGCCAGCCAGGCGGGCACGCTCTTCGTCCACCACCTCGGTATCGGGCAGGGCATCGTCGAGGCGGTACTGCGCCTTCAGGCTACGGATGCGCGGCGATTGCGCCGGCGCCTTGGCCACATAGAACAGCAGGTTCTTGGTCAGTTCGTCGGGAGCGGACTGGTTGATGCCGTCAGCACCTTCTTCGACCAGGCGCTTGAGCTCCTTGTCGACCTGGCGCAGCAGGGTGCGCACCGAGGTGCCGTTGACCACGCTGCCATTGGCCAGCCCTTCGATCAGGCCGGAGGCGATCTGCCACAGGCCGCCCAGCGGGGCGTCCTTGCACAGGTTCTCCAGACGGGCGAAAACCCGCGCCATGTAGCCGAGGTTGGTGGCCAGGTCCTGGTTGCGGATGACGCCGACCAGCGCCATCTGCAGCATCTGCCGCAGCTTGCGCAGCAGCACCGGCAGTTCGGCGGTACGCAGACGCGCCAGGCCACCCTCCGGCAGCGCCGGCAGGCGGACGGACATGTCCGGGGAGAACAGGCTGGTTTCCGACAGCAGCTTCTCGCCACGGGCGGCGCGCAGGTCGTTGAGCAGTGGCAGCACGACCATCGGCAGGTCGCGACGGGCGGTCTGGATGCGGTCGAGGTAGACCGGCAGCTGCAGGATCGCCTGCATCAGCACTTCCAGGGCCTCGCCCTGGTTGGCGACGCGGCCTTCCATCAGTGCCTTGGCCAGCTGTTCCATCTCTTCGGCGAGCAGCGCAGCGCCGTAGAACTCGACCATCTGCAAGGTGCCGTGAACCTGGTGCACGTAGGTCAGGCAGAAGCGCATGCGCGTGGGGTCCTGCGGGTTCTCGACGAACGCCTCCAGGGCCTGCCGCGCCTGCTTCAGGGTTTCCCCGATCTCGCCTTTTACCCACTCCAGGGCGACATAATCATGCCGATCACCCATAGCCACTCCACTCATAAACTTGGCCTTATCCCTTGCGGGTAAACGCCAGAACTCGCTCGTCGGCCACCGGCACCAGGTGCGGGTGCTGCCAACCGGCTACTTCGCCCACACCTACGACCAGCAGGCCACCCGGCGCCAGGCTTTCGGCCAGGCGGTTGAGGATGTCGCGGCGACGCCAGCGGCGGAAATAGATCAGCAAGTTCTGACAAAAAATCACATCCATGCCGGACATTGGCGCCTTGGCCAGTTCCAGCACATTGAGCCTGGCGCAACACACGCGAGCTGCCAGGCTCGGTACAACCTTGAAACGTCCGTCTGCCTGCGCGAGAAAGTAGCGTTCACGCAGTTCATCACCCACCTGCTCCAGGCGCCGCGCCGAGTAACTGGCTTCACGCGCCCGGCTCAACGCACCCTGACTGATGTCGGTACCGGTGACCGCGAAATGCTCCGGCAACTCACTGCCCTGCAAGGTCTCGGCGGCCTGGATGGCCAGCGAATAGGGCTCCTCACCACTGGAGCAACCCACGCTCCACAACTCCCAGGGTTTGCTCAGCCCGGCGGCCAGGCGCTCCTGCAGATACTGCGCGAGCACCTCGAACGACGGCTGATGGCGAAAGAAGCGGGTTTCCTGCACGGTCAGACGATCCAGCAGGGTCGACCACTCCACCGCGCCACGGGGGCCATCGGTGACCTGTCGGTAGTAACTGGCGTAGTCCGTGACGCCCAACTCGCGCATCCGCGCACTCAGGTTGGTCTGCAGAAAGGCACGTCGCTGTTCGCTGATCACCACACCGGTACGCGCTTCGAGCAGCGTCTGCCAGTCGTGGAAATCGGCTTGCGACATGTCGGTCACTGGGCGCAATGCCCAAACGCCCGCTGACTGCATACCTTCGCCCTGGGTCATGGCTATGTCGCGGAGGCTGCAGCCAGCCTCCGCACTCCTTTATCAGGCGTCCGGGAGGGTGAAGCCAGACACCGACTTGCGCATCTCACTGGCCATCTTGGCCAGGTTACCAATGCTCTTCGCGGTGGCGGTGGTACCCGAGGACGTCTGCGAGGTGATTTCCTGAATCACGTTCATGGTGTTGGAGATGTGACCAGCCGACGAGGCCTGCTGACGGGCAGCGTTGGAGATGTTCTGGATGAGGGCCGCGAGGGTCTTCGATACCTTCTCGATCTCTTCCAGTGCCACACCGGCGTCCTGCGCCAGGCGTGCACCGCGCACCACTTCGGAGGTCGTCTGCTCCATGGAGATAACGGCTTCGTTGGTGTCGGTCTGAATGGTTTTCACCAGCGCTTCGATCTGCTTGGTCGCCGCAGAGGAACGTTCTGCAAGGCGCTGTACCTCGTCCGCTACCACCGCGAAGCCTCGGCCTGCGTCACCAGCCATGGAGGCCTGGATCGCGGCGTTCAGTGCGAGGATGTTGGTCTGGTCGGCAATGTCGTTAATCAGGCTAACGATGTCACCGATCTCCTGGGACGATTCACCGAGGCGCTTGATCCGCTTCGAGGTGTCCTGGATCTGCTCACGGATGTTATCCATGCCGGTGATGGTGTTGTGTACGACCTCGTTACCCTTGTTGGCGATGGCTACCGAACGTTCCGCTACCGCGGACGATTCGCTGGCGTTCGCCGATACCTGGTCAATCGACACGGCCATTTCGTTGATCGCCGCGGAAGCACCGGCGATTTCCTGGGCCTGGTGCTCGGAAGCCTCGGCCAGGTGCATCGCCGTGGCCTGGGTTTCCTGGGCAGCACCGGCTACCTGAACGGCGGTCAGGTTGATGGTCGCTACCAGGTCGCGCAGCTGGTCGATGGAGTAGTTGATGGAGTCAGCGATGGCACCGGTGAAGTCCTCGGTTACCGTCGCGGCCACGGTCAGGTCACCGTCGGCGAGGTCGGCGATCTCATCGAGCAGTCGCAGAATCGCCGCCTGGTTACGCTCGTTCTTCTCGGCGGTTTCAGCGAGACGGCGGTTGGTCTCACGCACCATCACCAGACCGATGAGGATGATCGCAGCCAGCGCCAGGGCACCCAGCACGTAGCCGAACAGGGTGTTCATGGCACGGCCGTCGGCCAGGTCTTCGAAGCCGCCGGCCAGATCGGATGCCTTGTCCAGCAGGGTCTGGGAAACGGTGAAGATGGAGTTCGCCGATTCACGCACCTGGAACAGTTCCGGCGAGGTTTCGAGAATCTCGTCCACCGAACCGGATACGAATTCGAACAGCTCGGAAATCTCCGCCAGACGCTCGAGAGCCTCCTCGTCGGTCACCTGGGTGATTTCCATCGCCGCGTTGCCTTCCAGCATCGCAGCCAGTACGCGGCCGAACAGGCTGGCGTCGCGGCCGAACATGTCAGCGGCCTGCACCGAGTCTTCGTCACCCGCCAGTACCTTGTTCACCGAACCCAGGATACGTTCTGCCAGCAGCGACTGACGCTGGGCCACGGAAACCTGAGCGGCCGGCGCACCACTTTCCAGCAGGATGTCGACCACTTCCTCGTACTCGACCTGCAGCTGCGGAATGGTTTCCGCCAGGGTGGCGGCTACCTGGTGCAGCGACAGTACGGTCTGCTCACTGGCGAGAATGGCGTCGGTGTTCTGCCGCAGGCTGTCCCAGTCCTGCTGTACCGTGGCCATCTGCGGCTGTACGGCCTCAGGCGCCGGCGGCAGGCCGCTGGCGGCGTCGCCGTCGGTCAGGTAGCCCCAGCGCTGCTGGAAGTCGTTGCGCGCATCGCGCAACAGGCCGAAGGCCTCGGCAGTACCTGCCGCCGCTTCCGTGGCGTTCTTGGCGATACGCTGGGAGAGTACGCGCAGCTCACCGGAGTGGCCGATGTACTCGGTATCGTAGTTGGATTGGGTGTTGATGTAGGCGAAGTTCGCGAACAACAGCACGATGGAGACGATGAGCACGACGAACAGCGCCGCGATCAGCGTGCTGCTGCGTGCCCCGACCAACAAATTGCCTGTATTGAGTTTTTTCATTATCTGGCCCCCGCCTGGACCGACCGCACTACGGTTCCCATGTAACGCCAAAGGGCCGGAAGAACCGACCCAACCGAATTTCTGTTAGTAGGCAACATCGAGAAACCCCTGATCGGCCGCCAACGCATGCGGGCTGAATACCAACCAGGGTTGTTCTCGCTGAAAGACTCCGTGAATGAACGGTGCAATGCTCGCCTCGAGAGGCGGCAGCTGTTCTGAAAACGCATCCACGGGAAAATGTTGCATGCCGAAGACCTCGTCGACCGTCAGGCCGGCGAAGATCTCCTGGTGGTCGACCACCAGCACGCGTCGCAGCTTGCGCAGCGGCGACAGTTCACTGCCGAAGAACCCGCACAGGTCCATCACCGGCAACAGGCGGCCACGCACGTTGGCCACCCCTTTGACCCAGCCTTTCACACCCGGCAGCAGGGTGTAGCGTGGCTCGTGCAACACCTCACCCACCTCCCCCATCGGCGCGACGAAGAATCGCTCGCCCATGCGAAAGCCGATGCCGCTCCAGGTCTGCACCGCCGTCTGCTGCGACGGCAAGCCGGCCGCCAGGGCTCGGCAACGCTGGTCGATCTCGAGGAGAATCTGGAATGGAGTCTGCACGTCCGCCATGCCGGCCTTGGCCTTTTCTTATCTGCTTCGCGACCTGCCCGGCATCAGCCGGCCAGTACCGCATTGAGGGTTTTCAGCAAGGTTTCTTCGTCAACCGGCTTGGTCAGGTAGTCCTTGGCGCCTTGGCGCTTGCCCCAGACCTTGTCGGTTTCCTGATCCTTGGTGGTGACGATGATCACCGGGATGTGGCTGGTTTCGGCGTCCTTGGTCAGCTGACGAGTCGCCTGAAAACCATTGAGCCCGGGCATGACGATGTCCATCAGCACCGCATCCGGTTTCTCCTGGCGAGCCAGGGCAACGCCATCGGCGCCGTTTTCCGCCTTCAGCACCTGATGGCCATGCTTTTCCAGCATGGCCGTCAGCTTGTACATCTCGGTCGGTGAGTCATCAACAATCAGAATTCGAGCCATGGTGTTTCCCAATACAGAAGAGGCGTACGGCCCTGCAGGCCGACACGTCAGGAGGCTTGTTCTACCGGGGTGAAGTCCGGCACGTGGGCTTTGATCGCTCCGAGCAGCTCTTCTTTGCTGAAGGGCTTGGTCAGATATTGATCGGAACCGACGATCCGCCCCTTGGCCTTGTCGAACAGGCCGTCCTTGGAGGACAGCATGATCACCGGGGTGGACTTGAAAGCACTGTTGTTCTTGATCAGGGCACAGGTCTGATACCCATCGAGACGCGGCATCATGATGTCGACAAAGATGATGCTCGGGTGAGTGTCGGCAATCTTGGCCAGGGCATCGAAGCCATCGACCGCGGTGATGACATCACAACCCACTTTTTTCAGCAGAGTTTCCGCGGTGCGACGAATCGTTTTCGAATCGTCGATCACCATCACTTTCAAACCCTCGGAATGCTGTTCCATGTTCGCCCTACCATCGCCTCGGTGAGTCGTTATATTCGCGTTATCAGTATGCCTGAGGCCCAGTCGCCGATTGGTCTTGCCCCAATCGTCGGGCCTTTTTAGCACACTCTCCACATGCAATCTATAAGGCCGCCAGGGCAGCACCGGCCCTTGACCAAGGCCCCGGCCGACGCCACCCTGACAGCCATTGTTCGGTACGGCCAACCCGGCCTTCACCCTTTATCTCGCGGAGATTTTCCCCATGAGCCTTCGTCTCGGGATCGTCATGGATCCGATTGCCGGCATCTCCTTCAAGAAGGACAGCTCGCTGGCCATGCTGCTGGCCGCTCAAGCACGCGGCTGGTCGCTGTTCTACATGGAACAGCAGGATCTCTACCAGGCCCAGGGCCAGGCCAGAGCCCGCTTGCGGCCGCTGGAAGTATTCAACGACCCGCAAAAGTGGTTCACCCTTGGTACGGAACAGGACATGCAGCTCGCCGAGCTGGACGTGATCCTGATGCGCAAGGACCCGCCCTTCGACAATGAATTCGTCTACTCCACCTATCTGCTCGAGCAGGCCGAACGTGACGGCGTACTGGTGGTGAATCGACCTCAGAGCCTGCGCGACTGCAACGAAAAATTCTTCGCTACCCTGTTTCCCCAATACACACCGCCGACCCTGGTCAGTCGGCGCCCCGACATTCTGCGCGAGTTTGCGATACAGCACCGTGACATCATTCTCAAACCCCTGGATGGCATGGGCGGATCGCAGATATTTCGCCATCGCGAGGGCGATCCCAACCTCTCGGTGATTCTGGAAACCCTCACTCAGCATGGCCAACAGCAGATCATGGCGCAAGGTTATCTGCCGGCCATCAAGGAAGGCGACAAGCGCATCCTGATGATCGACGGCGAACCGGTGCCCTACTGCCTGGCGCGCATCCCCGCCGCCGGCGAGACCCGCGGCAACCTCGCGGCCGGTGGCCGGGGCGAGGCACGCCCGCTGACCGAGCGCGACCGCGAGATCGCCGCGGCAGTGGGCCCGAGCCTGCGCGACAGAGGGCTGATCTTCGTCGGACTCGACGTGATCGGCGAGCACCTGACGGAAATCAACGTCACCAGTCCCACCTGCATCCGCGAGATCGATGCGGCCTTCGACACCCGCATCGGCGACCGGCTGATGGACTGCATCGCGAGCAAACGCGGCCTAAAAGCTTGACGCAGGTGGCAGCCTGGCGCCTGCAACTTGCAGGCGCACACCCCGACCCGGCAGACTGCGCGACATTCGAAAGCAGACCCGAAACGCGATGAACGCAGCAGCCACCCCACCGCCCACCACCTCCGCCACCGTCCGTCCGGCGGATCGCCTGGGGTTCACCCTGTTTCTCGCCGCTGCGCTGCACGTGGCGCTGATTCTCGGCATCGGCTTCGGCCTGGAATCGCCACCGGACATCAGCAAGACGCTGGAAATCACCCTGTCCACCTTCAAGAGCGATGAAAAGCCCAAGGAGGCCGACTTCCTCGCCCAGGACAACCAGCAGGGCAGCGGCACCCTGGAACACGTCGCCGCCCCCAAGACCACGGAGCAGGCGCCGTTCCAGGACAGCGAGGTGCGCAAGGTCACGCCACCGGCCACCCCGCAGCAACCCGCCACCCGCCAGGAAGCGCCCAAGGCGGCGGTGGCCACGCGCGCGCCGCAACAGCAGAAGACCCCGGTCAAGCGCGAGGAAGCCAAGCCAGTGCCGGACACACGCCCGGCGCCGGTCTTCGACTCCGCGCAGCTGTCGGCGGAGATCGCCAGCCTCGAGGCCGAACTGGCCCAGGAAGTCCAGCAGTACGCGAAACGCCCGAAGATCCATCGCCTCAACGCCGCCTCGACCATGCGCGACAAGGGTGCCTGGTACAAGGACGAGTGGCGCAAGAAGGTCGAGCGCATCGGCAACCTCAACTACCCGGACGAGGCGCGCCGCAAGCGCATCTACGGCAGCCTGCGCCTGCTGGTGTCGATCAACCGCGACGGCAGTCTCTACGAGGTGCAGATACTGGAGTCGTCGGGCCATGCCGAACTCGACCAGGCCGCCCAGCGCATCGTGCGCCTGGCTGCGCCCTACGCCCCGTTCACCGGCGACCTGGCCGATATCGACCGCCTGGAAATCATCCGCACCTGGCGCTTCGAGCGCGGCGACCGGCTGTCGAGCAACTGACCCCTCGCCGGGACGATGCACCCGCCTGAGCGGCCGCGCTTGTAGCTTGTCGCCAGCCGCTCCAAACTAGGCGTCATGAACACATCAGCCCCGACCTCGCTCAAGCACCATTTCCTGATCGCCATGCCGCACATGGCCGATCCGAACTTCGCGCAGACCGTGACCTACCTGGTCGAGCACAACGACCAGGGCGCGATGGGCCTGGTGATCAACAAGCCCAACGGCCTCAACCTGGCCGACGTCCTGGAGCAGTTGCGCCCGGACGAGGAGCCCGCCGCGCTGTGCCACAGCCTGCCGATCTTCGCCGGCGGCCCGGTGCAGACCGACCGAGGCTTCGTCCTCCACCCCGCCGGCCCGCAGTTCCAGGCCACCCTGGAGCTTGGCGAGCTGGGCCTGTCCACCTCGCAGGACGTGCTCTTCGCCATCGCCGACGGCAGCGGCCCGGACAAGTACCTGATCACCCTGGGCTACGCCGGCTGGGACGCCGGGCAGCTGGAGGCCGAGCTGGTCGACAACGCCTGGCTGACCTGCCCGGCCGACAGCAGCATTCTCTTCGACCTGCCTTACGACCAGCGCCTGAATGCCGCCGCCGCACGCCTGGGCGTCAATCTCAGCCTGCTCACCTCGCAGGCGGGCCACGCCTGATGAGCGACAAACCACTGCGCCTGCTGCTGGGCTTCGACTACGGCAGCAAGCAGATCGGCGTCGCCGTCGGCCAGATGATCACCGGCCAGGCCCGTGAGCTGTGCGTGCTCAAGGCCCAGAACGGCGTGCCGGACTGGAACCGCGTGGAAGCCTTGATCAAGGAGTGGCAGCCCGACGCCGTGGTGGTCGGCCTGCCGCTGAACATGGACGGCACGCCCAGCGAGATGAGCGCCCGCGCGGAAAAGTTCGCGCGCCGCCTCAACGGCCGCTTCAACCTGCCGGCCTACACCCACGACGAGCGCCTGACCACCTTCGAGGCCAAGGGCCAGCGCCTGCGCGAGGGCCAGAGCGGCGGCTACCGCGAGCGCCCCGTCGACGCCATTGCCGCCGCCCTGCTGCTGCAGGGCTGGCTGGAGGAAAACTGCACGGGCTGAGAACCGGTTGCGCTGCCGGCGCCCGGCAGCCTCGCTCACGCTCTCAGCAGCCGTTTAATCAAGGAGTTTCGCCATGCTACCGAACCCCAACGACCTGCTGCCGGCCATGGCCAGCGCCCTGACCCAGCACCTCAACCAGCGGCAGATCAGCGAGCCACGCTTCATCGGTATCCGTACTGGCGGCGTCTGGGTCGCCCAGGCCCTGCTCCAGGCACTCGGCCGCGAGGACGCGCTGGGCATACTCGACGTCTCCTTCTACCGCGACGACTTCACCCAGAACGGCCTGCACCCGCAGGTGCAGCCCTCGGAACTGCCATTCGAAATAGAAGGCCAGCACCTGGTGCTGATCGACGACGTGCTGATGAGCGGCCGCACCATTCGCGCCGCCCTGAACGAACTGTTCGACTACGGTCGCCCGGCCAGCGTGACCCTGGTCAGCCTGCTCGACCTCAACGCCCGTGAACTGCCGATTCGCCCCGATGTGGTCGGCGCCACCCTGTCACTGGCGGCCAACGAGCGGGTAAAATTGTCCGGCCCCACGCCCCTGACCCTCGAACTCCAGACGCTCGCCAACTGAGACCCCCGCGATGACGCCACTCGCCGCCAAGCGCCCGCTGCAGCTCAATGACCAAGGCCAGCTGTGCCATTTCCTCTCGCTCGACGGTTTGCCCCGCGAGCTGCTGACCGAAATCCTCGACACCGCCGACTCCTTCCTCGAGGTCGGCGCGCGTGCGGTGAAGAAGGTCCCGCTGCTGCGCGGCAAGACCGTGTGCAACGTGTTCTTCGAGAACTCCACGCGCACCCGTACCACCTTCGAACTGGCTGCCCAGCGCCTGTCGGCTGACGTCATCAGCCTCAACGTGTCGACCAGTTCGACCAGCAAGGGCGAAACCCTGTTCGACACCCTGCGCAACCTCGAGGCCATGGCCGCCGACATCTTCGTCGTGCGCCACTCCGACTCCGGCGCCGCTCACTTCATCGCCGAGCACGTGTGCCCGAACCTGGCGATCATCAACGGCGGCGACGGCCGGCACGCCCACCCGACCCAGGGCATGCTCGACATGCTCACCATTCGCCGGCACAAGGGCAGCTTCGAGAACCTTTCGGTGGCCATCGTCGGCGACATCCTGCATTCGCGGGTGGCGCGCTCCAACATGCTCGCCCTGAAGACCCTGGGCTGCCCGGACATCCGCGTGATCGCGCCGAAGACCCTGCTGCCCATCGGCCTGGAGGAGAGCTACGGCGTGCGCGTGTTCAGCGATGCCGACGAAGGCCTCAAGGACGTCGACGTGGTGATCATGCTGCGCCTGCAGCGCGAACGCATGCAGGGCGGCCTGCTGCCCAGCGAAGGCGAGTTCTACCGCCTGTTTGGCCTGACCGAGCAGCGCCTGGCCCTGGCCAGGCCCGATGCCCTGGTGATGCACCCGGGGCCGATCAACCGCGGCGTGGAGATCGAGTCGGCGGTGGCCGACGGCCCGCAATCGGTGATTCTCAACCAGGTCACCTACGGCATCGCCATCCGCATGGCCGTGCTGTCCATGGCCATGAGCGGACAGAACGCGCAACGTCAACTCAACGCCGAGGAGGCCAACTGATGCGTACCGCAATCCTCGGCGCCCGCGTGATCGACCCCAGCAGCGGCCTGGATCGGGTCAGCGACCTGTACCTCGACGGCGGCAAGCTGGTCGCCATTGGCCAGGCGCCCGCCGACTTCACTGCCGACAAGACCCTCGACGCCCAGGGACTGGTCGCCGCCCCCGGCCTGGTCGACCTGTCCGTGGCGCTGCGCGAACCCGGCTACAGCCGCAAGGGCAGCATCGCCACGGAGACCCTGGCAGCGGCTGCCGGTGGCGTCACCAGCCTGTGCTGCCCGCCGTTCACCAAACCCGTGCTGGACACCCCGGCGGTGGCCGAGCTGATTCTCGACCGCGCCCGCGAGGCCGGGCACACCAAGGTGTTCCCCATCGGCGCGCTGAGCAAGAACCTGGCCGGCGAACAGCTGGCGGAGCTGGTGGCCCTGCGCGACACCGGCTGCGTGGCCTTCGGCAACGGCCTGGACAACTTCCGCAACAGCCGCACCCTGCGCCGCGCGCTGGAATACGCCGCGACCTTCGACCTGCAGGTGATCTTCCACTCGCAGGACTTCGACCTGGCCGAAGGCGGCCTGGCCCACGAGGGGCCCACCGCCAGTTTCCTCGGCCTGGCCGGCATCCCGGAAAGCGCCGAAACCGTGGCCCTGGCCCGCGACCTGCTGCTGGTGGAACAGAGCGGCGTGCGCGCGCACTTCAGCCAGATCACCAGTGCCCGTGGCGCCGAGCTGATCGCCGCGGCCCAGGCCCGTGGCCTGCCGGTGACGGCGGACGTGGCGCTGTACCAGCTGCTGCTGACCGACGAGGCACTGATCGACTTCTCCAGCCTCTACCACGTGCAACCGCCGCTGCGCTCCGGCAAGGACCGTGACGGCCTGCGCGAGGCGCTCAAGGCCGGCGTGATCTCCGCCATCGCCAGCCATCACCAGCCACATGAGCGCGATGCCAAGCTGGCGCCCTTCGCCGCCACCGAGCCGGGCATCAGCAGCGTACAACTGCTGCTGCCGCTGGCAATGACGCTGGTGCAGGATGGCCTGCTGGACCTGCCGACACTGCTCGCACGCCTGTCCAGCGGACCGGCCGCTGCACTGCGCCTGCCTGCCGGGCAACTGGCCGTCGGCAGCGCCGCGGATATCGTGCTGTTCGACCCGCAGGCCTCGACCCTGGCTGGCGAGCGCTGGTACTCCAAGGGCAGGAACTGCCCCTTCCTCGACCACCGCCTGCCTGCGGCAGTGCGCTATACGCTGGTCGATGGTCACATCAGCTACCAGAGCTGAGCCCTCCGCGCCCGCCACCCGGCGGGCGCGCGCCTCGCGGGGCGCACCCCGCCCCCCACGCATCGCCCTGAACACGGCCTGTCTCATCCGCGACATGCCTTGCCCGCGCCACGACATTGGACGAATGAGTGACTCGACAGTCATGATCCACGTCAGGTTAGGCAGCCGAGATTTTCCAAACGCCACCGCCCTATGACTCCCGCCCGCGCCCAAGGCGCCGGCCTGGCGTCGCGCTGGCCTTGTTCAGGAGCTTTTGAGTTATGTCGCGCTTACCTGTGATCGTGGGTTTTGGGGGTTACAACGCAGCCGGGCGCAGCTCCTTCCACCATGGTTTCCGTCGCACCGTACAAGAGTCGCTGCAGCCCCAGGCCCGCCAGGAGACGCTGGCCGGTCTGGCGCAGATGATGAAACTGGTGCGCGTGGTCGACGGCCAGTATCAGGATCAGGACGGCCAGCCACTGAGCCTGGCAGACATCGAAAGCCGCTACGCCGAGCAGATCCTCGCCGGCACGCTGGTCCGCCGTATCGAGAAGCAGCACCTCGATCCGGATGCCGCCCACTGGCACAAGAACATCGGCGTCGCGCCCGCCAATGGCACGGCCCTGAGCTTCGTCACCCAGCGCAAGCAGCTGCCCGAACCCTTGCCGGCCAACTGGTCGCTGGAAGCGCTCGACGGCAACGACGTACGCGTCACCCTGCACGACAGCTGCGAATTCAAGGTCGACAGCTACCGCCCGCTGGCCGTGAAATCCGCCGGGCAACTGCCCACCGGCTTCGAGCCGAGCGAACTGTACAACTCGCGCTTCCACCCACGCGGCCTGGCCATGACCGTGGTCGGCGTCACCGACGCGCTGCGTTCGGTGGGTATCGACTGGCAGCGCATCATCCAGCACGTGGCACCGGACGAAATCGCCGTGTTCGCCAGCTGCATCATGAGCCAGCTCGACGAAAACGGTTTCGGCGGCATGATGCAGTCGCGCCTCAAGGGTGGCCGCGTCACCGCCAAGCAGCTGGCCCTGGGCCTGAACACCATGCCGGCCGACTTCATCAACGCCTACGTGCTCGGCAGCGTCGGCACCACCGGCAGCATCACCGGCGCCTGCGCCACCTTCCTCTACAACCTGCAGAAAGGCATCGAGCAGATCGCCAGCGGCAAGGCCCGCGTGGTGATCGTCGGCAGCAGCGAGGCACCGATCAACCAGGAGTGCATCGAAGGCTACGGCGCCATGGGCGCACTGGCCACCGAGGATGGCCTGCGCCAGCTCGAAGGCCGCGACAGCGTCGACTTCCGCCGCGCCAGCCGCCCGTTCGGCGCCAACTGCGGTTTCACCCTGGCCGAGGCCTGCCAGTTCGTGGTGCTGATGGACGACGAACTGGCCCTGGAGTTGGGTGCCGAGATCCACGGCGCGGTGCCGGACGTGTTCATCAACGCCGATGGTTTCAAGAAGTCGATTTCCGCCCCGGGCCCGGGCAACTACCTGACCGTGGCCAAGGCCGTGGCCAGCGCCGTGCAGTTGCTGGGGCTGGATGCCGTGCAGCAGCGCAGCTTCGTTCACGCGCACGGTTCCAGCACCCCGGCCAACCGCGTCACCGAGTCGGAAATCCTCGACCGCGTCGCCGAGGCCTTTGGCATCGAGCAGTGGCCGATCACTGCGGTGAAGGCCTTCGTCGGCCACTCCCTGGCCACCGCCAGCGGTGACCAGGTGATCGCCGCACTCGGCGCCTTCAAGTACGGCATCGTGCCCGGCCTGAAGACCATCGACGCGGTGGCCGACGACGTGCACCAGAAGCACCTGAGCCTGTCCACCGAAGACCGCAAGGTCGGCGAGCAGGCACTGGACGTGGCCTTCATCAACTCCAAGGGCTTCGGCGGCAACAACGCCAGCGCCCTGGTGCTGGCCCCGCACGTGACCGAGCGCATGCTGCGCAAACGCCACGGCCAGGCCGCCTTCGACGCCTACCTGGCACGCCGCGAGGGCACGCGCACTGCGGCAGCGGCCTACGACAATCAGGCACTGCAGGGCAAGCTGGACATCATCTACAACTTCGGCAACGACATGATCGACGACCAGGCGATCTCCATCACCCGCGACGAAGTGAAGGTGCCCGGTTTCGACCAGCCGCTGGTGTTCAGGAAGGACGAGCGCTACAGCGACATGCTCGACTGAGCGTGATGCCCCGGGGAGAGGCTTTCGCCGCGCAAGTCGCCGCTGAAGCGCCTCCCACGGCCACGCCCTGCAGCCTCAGGTAGGGCGGGTGCAACCCGCTACTCCCGCAGAAGATGCCTCAACCTTCCAGATCGCGCGCCAGCTCGATCAGCTCGCCGCGCCACTCGGCCGCAGCCGGCAGCGCCAGGAACGACGGGTTGAGGAAGGACTCACGCACTTCGTAGGTCAGTGCCTCGCCGGCCAGATCAAGCACCTCGCCCCCGGCCCCCTCCAGCACGCCCTGCGCTGCCGCCGTGTCCCACTGCGAGGTGGGCGCCAGGCGTGGGTAGCAATCGGCGTTGCCTTCGGCCAGCAGGCAGAACTTCAGCGAGCTGCCGATATTGGCCAGCTGCGGCGCGCCGAAACGGGCGGTCAAGCCCGCGAGCAAGGTTTCCTGCGCCGGGCTCGAATGGCGCTTGCTGGCCACCAGGGTAAAGCCCCGTGCCGGCGTCAGGCGAACGCTGATCGGGCGCTCGTCACCCGCCACGTCGCTGCACCAGGCACCCAGGCCGGCACCACCGTGGTAGCAGCGGCCATTGGCCGGGATGCCGACCACGCCGAACACCACGCGGCCCTGCTCGATCAGCGCGACATTGACGGTGAATTCCTCGGAGCCGGCGATGAACTCCTTGGTACCGTCCAGCGGGTCGACCAGCCACCAGCGCGTCCAGGCCGAGCGCTCGCTCAGGGGGATGTCAGCGGCTTCCTCGGACAGCACCGGAATGTCCGGCGCCAGGGCCTTCAGTCCGTCGGCGAGAATGTGGTGCGCGGCCAGGTCGGCAGCGGTCACCGGCGAGGCATCGGCCTTCTCCGTCACCGCGACGCCACTGCGCCAGTAAGGCAGGGTCGCCGCACCGGCAGCGCGCACCAGTTCGATCACCCGCGGAACGAGAGGATGGCTCACAGGCTGAACTCCCCGCGTGCGCTCAACAGATCACGCACCAGGTACAGCGCCGCCAGGGCACGCCCCTCGCTGAACTGCTCATGCCGGGCCAGGCTCGACAGTTCGCGCAGGCTGATGCGGTCCACCCGCATCGGCTCGGGCTCGTCACCGGGCAGGCGCTCCTCGAACAGGTTGCGCGCCAGCACCACCTGGATCTTCTGACTCATGTAACCGGGGGACAGGCTCAGCTCGGTGATGTATTCCAGCTCGTGAGCGCCAAAACCCGCCTCCTCCTTGAGCTCGCGGTTGGCCGCCACCAGCACGTCCTCACCCGGTTCGATCAGGCCCTTGGGCAGCGACAGCTGGTAGTCGTCGGTACCGCCGCAGTATTCCTCCACCAGCACCGCATGCTCGGCATCGAGCATCGCCACCACCATCACCGCACCATAGCCCGAGCCCTTGCCGACCAGACGTTCGTAGGTGCGCTCCGCGCCGTTGGAGAAGCGCAACTGCACTTCCTCGACACGAAACAGACGACTGCTGGCGACTATTTCACGGGCGAGTACCGTGGGCTTCTGACGCATGGGCTGACTCCTTGGCGTGACCTGGTCGGTTATCATACAGCGGCTTTTGTCATTGTCCCTGGCCGAGATTGCATCAAGGCGAAACAGGTCGACGGATTCACTCTTTGCACGAGGCCAGCATGCCCGCACTGCCCTGGCACCAGATCGACACCGTCCTGCTCGACATGGACGGCACCCTGCTCGACCTGCACTTCGACAACCACTTCTGGCTGAGCCATCTGCCACGGCGCTATGCCGAGCACCACGGCATCAGCCTGGCGCTGGCCGAGGCCGAACTGCTGCCGCTGTTTCGCGAACATGCCGGCACGCTGAACTGGTACTGCACCGACTTCTGGAGTCGCGAACTGCGCCTGTCGATCCGCGATCTCAAACGCGAGGTCGCCCACCTGATCGCCCTGCGCCCAGATGCCGAGCTGTTCCTGCGCGCGCTGCGCGACGCCGGCAAGCGCGTGGTGCTGATCACCAATGCACACCGCGATTCGCTGTCGCTGAAGATGGAGCGCGTGGAACTGGCGGCCTGGTTCGAACGCCTGATCAGCTCACACGACTACGGCTATCCCAAGGAAGACCAGCAGTTCTGGTTCGCCCTGCGCCAGGACGTCGACTTCGATCCGGCACGCAGTCTGTTCATCGACGACAGCCTGCCGATCCTGCGCAGCGCCGGGCGCTTCGGCGTCGCCCAGTTGCTCGCCGTGCGCCAGCCGGACAGCCAGGCCGGCCCCAAGGACACCGAAGAGTTCGCCGCCGTGGAGGACTACCGCGAGCTGCTGCGGGGGTTGTAGGGTGGAAACCGCGAAGGCTTTCCACCCGAGACCGCCGAAGCCGGCGGCGAGAAGTGGGCTGCGCCCTAGGGGATGCGCAACACCTGGCCCGGATAGATCTTGTCCGGATGGCTGAGCATCGGTTTGTTGGCCTCGAAGATTTTCATGTAGGCGTTGGCGTTGCCGTACTCGCTCTTGGCGATGGCGCTCAGCGTATCGCCCTTCTTCACGGTGACGAAACGCGCGGCCGGGGCGGGCGTGGTCACGCTGATCTGATCCTCGACCTCACCGACGCCGGCCACGTTGCCCAGAGCCAGCAGGATCTTCTCCTTCTCTTCCTGGGTGGCCACCTCGCCGCGCGCGATGACCTTGTCACCTTCGACGCTGACGTCGATATTCGGGTTGCCCAGGCCGACCTTGGCAACATGTTCCTTGAGCGATTCGGCGGCCTGCGCCTCCTGCCCCACCAGTGACTCCCACAGTTTGACCCCAGCATCTTTGACAAAGGCAAACAGACTCATGGCAATTCCTCTCTTTCCTTGTGGATGACCGGGCACAGCTCCCGGAGCGCAAAGTCTAGTTCACCAGGCGCCCCGGATTGGCCCGCGCACATTAGAATCCGCCCAGACCAGGAGTTCCCATGGATATCAAGCAACTGAAATTTCTCGTCGCCCTCGACGAAACACGCCACTTCGGTCAGGCGGCCGCGCGCTGCCACGTGACCCAGCCAACGCTGTCCATGCGCCTGCGTCAGCTGGAGGACGAGCTGGGCCTGGAGCTGGTGCGTCGCGGCCAGCGTTTCGAAGGGTTCAGCGCCGAAGGCGAACGCATCCTGGCCTGGGCTCGCAGCCTGCTGGCAGCCCAGGATGGCCTGCTCGCGGAAGCGGCGGCCTGTCGCGGTCACCTGGTGGGTACCCTGCGCCTGGGCGTCGTGCCGCTGGCCAGCTTCGACCCGATGCGCCTGATCGGCCTGTTCGCCGCCCGCCATCCGGGCCTGCGCTTCCAGTTGCACGCGTTGAGCAGCGAACAGATTCTCGAACAGCTGGCGCGCAATCAGCTCGACCTGGGCCTGTCCTATCTCGACCGTCTGGACCGCGAACACTTCGCCAGCCTGGAGCTGGCCGAAGCCCGCATGGGCCTGCTCTACGACCAGCGCCATTTTCACTTCGCCAGCAGCAGCCTGCGCTGGGAGCAACTGGCCGGCCTGCCCCTGGGGCTGCTGTCGACCGGCATGCACTTCCGCCAATCCATCGACCACAGCTTCCGCGCCCGTGGCCTGAGCCCGCAGGTGCGCGTGGAAGCCGACGCCGTCCATCACCTCACCCAGGCCGTCAGCGCCGGACTGTGCTGCTGCATCATGCCGTTGCCGATAGATGGCACCCCGGCCGAAGGCCATCTGCGCCTGCTGCCCATCGAAGATGCCCACACCCTGGCCCCGCAGGGTCTGATCATGCGCCGCAGCGCGCCAGGCTCGCCCCTGGCCCAGGCCTGTTTCGAAGAGGCTCGGGACTGGCTGCAAACGCCACGATAGATACACTCGATCAAGGTATCAAAGCCAACGATTAGACGCTCCTCGTCCATGAGCCTAGGCTTGCCTGTGTCAATCTGTCACAGAGCACGCCTCGATGGCCAAGCCAGACGCCTCGCCGCAGATTGCCAGTGCCTACGCCTACGCCGAACTTGGTGACGGCCGTGCGCAGCATGCCGCACTCGCCGAAGAATGCGCCCTGGCGATCAGCTACAACGACCTGAACCAAGCCGTGATGATGGTTTCGCCCCATCACCTGGAAGATTTTGCCGTGGGTTTCAGCCTCGGCAATGGTCTGATCTCGTCCATCGACGATATCTATGACATCCAGTTGCGCGGTCTCGGCGACAGCCGCGAAGCCCGCCTGGAAGTCAGCAGCCGCGCATTCTGGGCCATCAAGCAGCAGCGCCGGCAACTGGCTGGCAGCAGCGGTTGCGGCCTGTGCGGCGTGGATGCCCTGGAGCAGGCCCTGCCCGCCCTGCAGGCGCTGCCCGGCGCGCCGCTGCCGCCACTGCAGCACCTGAGCGGGTTGCGCGAGCGCATTGGCGAACAGCAGCAGCTGGCACGCCACAGCGGCGCCCTGCATGCCGCCCTGTTCATCGACGCGGCGGGCGAGATCCGCCTGTGCCGCGAGGACATCGGCCGCCACAACGCTCTCGACAAACTGATTGGCGCACTGGCCCGCGAACGTATCGACACCCGCGGCGGCTTCGCCCTGGTGACCAGCCGCTGCAGCCTGGAACTGCTGCACAAGGCCGTACGTGCCGGCATCGGCACCCTGGTGAGCCTGTCCGCCCCCACGGCACTGACCGTGGAATGGGCGCGACGCCATCGCCTCAACCTGATCCATCTGCCTCATCACAGCACGCCGCGCGTCTACAGCCCGGCGCCTGACGAAGAAGACCGACCATGAGCCTGCAACCCGTCAACCCTCGTTACAAACCCTACAATGGCCCCGCTGCGGGCTGGGGTGCGCTGAACGCCGTCACCCGCTTCTGGCTGGACAGCAAGCAGCCGTTCAAGAACCTGCGCGCCCTGCTCAAGACCAACCAGAATGGCGGCTTCGACTGCCCCGGCTGTGCCTGGGGCGACTCCCCCGAGGACGGCCGCATCAAGTTCTGCGAGAACGGCGCCAAGGCGGTCAACTGGGAAGCCACCAAACGTCGCGTGGATGCGGCGTTCTTCAAGCGCTACAGCGTCAGCCAGCTGCGCGAGCAGAGCGACTACTGGCTCGAGTACCAGGGCCGCCTGACCCACCCGATGCGCTACGACGCGGCCAGCGACCGCTACGTGCAGACCAGCTGGGACGACGCCTTCGCCCTGATTGCGCAGCACCTCAAGGCGCTGCCGAGCCCGGATCACGCCGAGTTCTACACCTCAGGCCGCGCCAGCAACGAGGCGGCGTTCCTCTACCAGCTGTTCGTCCGCGCCTACGGCACCAACAACTTCCCCGACTGCTCGAACATGTGCCACGAAGCCAGCGGCGTGGCGCTGATCCAGAGCGTCGGCATCGGCAAGGGCAGCGTCACCTTCGACGACTTCGAGCACGCCGACGCCATCTTCGTGCTCGGCCAGAACCCCGGCACCAACCACCCGCGCATGCTCGAACCGCTGCGCGAGGCGGTCAAGCGTGGCGCCCAGGTGGTCTGCTTCAACCCGCTCAAGGAACGTGGCCTGGAGCGTTTCCAGCACCCGCAGAACGCCCTGGAGATGCTCACCAACGGCTCCGAGCCGCTGAATACCGCCTTCTTCCGTCCGGCCCTGGGCGGTGACATGGCCGCCCTGCGCGGCATCGCCAAGTTCCTCCTGCAGTGGGAGCGCGAGGCGCAGGCCAAGGGCGAGCCCGCGTTGTTCGACCATGCCTTCATCGCCGAACACACCGATGGCGTCGACGCCTACCTGGCGCTGCTCGACGACACCTCCTGGGAGGCCATCGAGAAACAGTCGGGGCTGAGCCTCAGGGACATCGAGCAGGCCGCACGCATGTACCGCCGTGCCGAGCGGGTGATCATCTGCTGGGCCATGGGCATCACCCAGCACCACCATTCGGTGGCCACCATCCAGGAAATCGTCAACCTGCAACTGCTGCGCGGCAACCTCGGCCGCCCCGGCGCCGGCCTGTGCCCGGTACGCGGCCACAGCAACGTGCAGGGCGACCGCACCATGGGCATCAACGACCGTCCACCGGTTGCGTTGCTCGACGCCATCGAGGAACGTTTCCAGTTCAAGGTGCCGCGCGAGAACGGGCACAACACCGTGGAAGCGATCAACGCCATGCTCGACGGCCACGCCAAGGTGTTCATCGGCCTCGGCGGCAACTTCGCCCAGGCCACCCCGGACAGCCCGCGCACCCACCAGGCACTGCAGAGCTGCGACCTCACCGTGCAGATCAGCACCAAGCTCAACCGCAGCCACCTGACCGTGGGCAAGGATGCGCTGATCCTGCCGTGCCTCGGCCGCACTGACATCGACCGCCAGGTCGACGGTCCACAAGCGGTGACGGTGGAGGATTCGTTCAGCATGATCCACGCCTCCTACGGCCAGCTGGAACCGCTTTCCGGCAGCGAGATGCGCTCGGAGCCGGCCATCATCGCCGGCATCGCCAAGGCGACGCTGGGTGATCACCCGGTGGCCTGGGACGCGCTGATCGCCAACTACGACCGCATCCGCGACCTGATCGCCGACACCATCCCCGGCTTCCAGGACTTCAACCGGCGTGTCGCCAACCCCGGCGGCTTCTACCTTGGCAACTCGGCCGGGGCCCGGCAGTGGAGCACCGCCTCCGGCAAGGCCAATTTCAAGGCCAACGCCCTGCTCGAGGACCTGCTCCCCCCGCAGGTTCGCGAAAGCGGTGAGACCCCGGACCTGATCCTGCAGACCCTGCGCTCGCACGATCAGTACAACACCACGGTATACGGCCTCGATGACCGCTACCGGGGCGTGCGCGGCCAGCGCGACGTGCTGTTCGCCAACGAGGCGGACATCCTGCGCCTGGGCTTCAAGCCCGGCCAGAAAGTGAACATCCGCTCGCTGTGGAACGACGGCGTCGAGCGCTGCGTCAGCAGCTTCACCCTGCTGGCCTTCGACATTCCCGCCGGCCAGGCTGCGGCCTACTTCCCCGAGGCCAACCCGCTGGTGCCGCTGGAAAGTGCCGGTGTCGGCAGCAGCACGCCGACCTCCAAGTTCGTCGCCATCTGCCTCGCGGCAGCGAACGGCAGCAACCTGCTGGGCAGCAGCGCGACCAGCTGACCGGCGGCCTGGAACCTCGAACGGAAATCGCCGGTCAATAGCGTAACCCCTGCCATCTGGCGGTTTCTGCATTCGAGGTGTCCATGAAGTCTCTGCAACTCTTCTTCCTTTCCCTTGGCCTGAGCAGCGCAGGCTATGCCTTTGCCGGCAGCACCGAAGCCGGCCTCGGCGGCGCCCTGGGCGGAGCGGTGGGTGCGATGGTGGGCCAGCAGGTCGGTGGCAACACCGGTGCCGCCGTGGGCGCTGGCCTGGGCGGCGCAGCCGGCAGCATGGTCGGCGCCGATCGCCGCAGCCGTACGGAAGCAGCCATCGGTGGCGCACTGGGTGCGGCGGGCGGCAACGTGGTCGGTCAGCAGGTTGGCGGCAACACCGGCGGCGTGGTCGGTGCCGCGGTCGGCGGCGGTGCCGGTGGTGCGCTGGGCAACTACATGGGCAACGCCAGCTACGATGACGATCGCCGTGGCAAGCATCGCCACTACAACGGCAAGAAGCATCGGAAACACCACAAGCACTGGCACCGTCGCTAACGCACGCCCAGTACCCAGGGTTCGTGGCGGCGACCAAACGCGACATCGACCTGCGCCTTGGACCCTGACTGCTGATAGGCCGGCGTCCAGCCGCGCGCCTGCTCCCGGTAGGCATGGGGAACGCTCAGGCGTCCATTGTCCAGGCGGATGCTGGCGCCATAACCGCCTTGCGCCGAATGGCGGTAGGGCTCGATGCGTCCGGCCAGCAACACCTGACGCCGCCGATCCGGCCAGCGCTGGCGCAACGCCTCAGGGTCCACCCCCGCATCCACCAGCATCAGGCGACTGGCCCGCTGTTCCTCGTGCTCCAGACGACGGCGGCGCTCGTCCCGCTCCTGCTGCAGCAGTTCACTGTCGGGGCTGGCCTGCAACTCGGCCTCGGCCTGGCTCAGCGCCTGGCGCACCTGCTCGACCTGGCGCCGGTAGCTCGGTCCATCCAGCTCCAGCACCAGCCAGACCTCGCGCGCCGGCTGTCGCCCCAGCTCGACCTGCCCGTCGCCGACAGCGAACCCCAGCGCCCTGAGTTTGGCCGCGTCCAGCCAGGGCAGCTGCCAGTCGTCACCGGGGCGGCGCCAGACCAGCTGCAGACGCGTCACGGTGTCCCCCTCATCCGCCAGCCAGCCACTGGAAACGCGCTGCAGCTCGCGCTCGCTGAGCGACAGGCGCGCCTCGGGCTCACCGCTGCGGTTGTACCAGACACCGCCCAGGGTAACGGCGTTGCTCAGCAGCACGATACCCAGGGCCAGCCACAGGGAGCGCTTCATGCTGCACCGCCATTGGCCGTGCGCCGCCAGCGCTGCAGCAGCACCAGCAGCAGCAACGCGATCAGACCGAGCAGAAGGAAGAACAGGTAGCGTGGCAACAGCTGCCACCACCAGTCGAACAGTTTGGCGAACAGCATGATCAGGGCGAAGACCAGCCCGGTGCTGACCACTTCGCTCCAGCCACGGCGAATGCCCAGCCAGATCGCCAACCCTGAAAGGGCGAAGCCGAGGGTCTGATAGAACGCCTCGATCCAGCCCGTGGACCAGCCGAGATAGCTGCCGCCGCCCCAGTAGGACAGCACCAGCACCGGGCCGAGCAGATAGAGCAGCCCCATCACCCGGTAGCAGGCCGCGAACCCCAGGTAGCGGCGCTGATCCCACCCCTGCGGCACGAGCAGCAATGCGGTCAGCGGCATGAACAGCTCCGGTCGCTCCGCCAGCGACCACCAGTGCCAGCCGGCCCAGTCCCCCAGGCGCGCGGCGACGAACAGGCCGAAACAGAGCAGCGCCACCACCAGCAGCAGGCGCTGGCGGCACTGATAGGCCAGCAGCAGGGCCAGCGCGCCCCAGGGCAGCAAGGCCTTGTCGGACGGGGCGATGTTGAAGATCTGCCCGAGCATCGACAGGTTGAGCACGAAGCACACGAACGCCAGCACGGCTGCCAGCCTCGCGTAATAGCCGGAGCTGTCGCGCCGCTGCAGCCAGTGGCACAGCAGCAGGCTGCCCAGGGTGCTGCCGAGCAGGATGGCGACCTGAGCGGAAGCGGCGAACAGCCCCCAGAACTGGTAGAAGAGGAAGAACAGGCCGGCGGCCAGCGCCAGCGCGCCGAACAGCGAGGCCAGGCGCATGCCCAGCGACAACTGGCGGGCACGAACGTCGGCGTCGATGTCCAGCGTCTGGCGAAAGTGCGCCAGCAGGCGTTGATGGTGGCTGCTGACCGCCTGCGCCTGAGCCTCGCTCAGTTGCAGGACCTGCTCCGCGCTCAGTGCGCTCAGCTCCTCGCGGAACGCAGCGATGCGGGCAGCGCGCTGCTGCGCCTGCTCACGCTCGAAATCGGACATGGGCACTCCCTGGCGAATGACTGCCCACAGCCTAGCAGGCCATCGCAGAACTACCTATGCCGGCAAGGTGGCGGTGAAAGCAGCGTCACATCGCGGGTTCACTGCACGTCACCGGCCATCTTCTGCCGGTGCGCCAGCCGGCGCTGCCGATCAGGCGCTGAGCAGACTCGCCAGCGCCGCACGCAAGGCATCGGGTATGGCCACCGGGCGATTGCTCGTGCGCTCGACGAAGACATGCACGAAGCGCCCTGCCGCGCAGGCCTGCTCCTCGCCCGCCCGGAAGATCGCCAGCTCGTACTGCACCGAGCTGTTGCCCAGTTTGCCGACGCGCAGCCCCACCTCGATGGCATCGGGGAAGGCGATGGAAGCGAAGTAGTCGCAACTGGAGCTGACCACGAAGCCCACCACCTCGCCGGCATGGATATCCAGGCCGCCCTCGGCGATCAGGTAGGCGTTCACCGCACTGTCGAAGTAGCTGTAGTAGGTCACGTTGTTGACGTGGCCGTAGATGTCGTTGTCGTGCCAGCGCGTGGTGATCGGCTGGAAATGGCGGTAGTCGCCACGCAGGTGCTGGGGTGGGTTCATGCAGGTTCCTTGGCGCGTCAGTAGGCGGCCTGGTAGATGGCCAGGGCCTGCTGTTCGTTCATCTCACGTGGATTGTTCACCAGCAGGCGCTGCTGCAGCATGGCGTCCGCCGCCAGCGTCGGCAACATGGCCGCGCTGACAGCGGCGTCGCGCAGGCGCGTCGGCAGGCCGCTGCGCTCGCTGAAGGCGGCCAGGGCCTCGATCAGTTGCCCGGTCTGCGCAGCGGCAGAGCCAGGTCGCAGTCGATCGCCAAGCACCAGCGGCGCCAGCTCGGCATACAGTGGTGCGGCAACCGGCGCATTGAATGCCAGCACCTGCGGCAGCACCAGGGCATTGGACAGGCCATGGGGAATATGGAAGTGCCCGCCCAGCGGATAGGCCAGCGCATGCACCGCCGCCACCGGCGCATTAGCGAATGCCTGGCCGGCCAGGCAGGCGCCGAGCAGCATGGCCTGACGGGCCTGGCGGTTGCCGCCATTACCTACCACTTCGTCGAGATTGCCGGCCAGCAGACGCAGCGCCTCACGCGCCAGCAGATCGGAGATGGGGTTCTTCTTCAGCGCGCTGGTGTAGGCCTCGATGGCGTGCACCATGGCGTCGATGCCGGTCGCGGCGGTCACCGTCGGCGGCAGCCCCAGGGTCAGGTCGGCGTCGAGCAGTGCCAGATCAGGTAGCAGCAGCGGGGAGACCACGCCCATCTTGGTCGTCTCGCCGGTGGTGACGATGGCGATGGGGGTGACCTCGGAGCCGGTACCGGCGGTGGTCGGGATCTGGATCAGCGGCAGGCGCCGACCACGCGCGTTGCCCACGCCGTAGATCTGCGCCAGCGCCTGTTCGCAGTCGGGATGCCCGAGCAGCGCCACCAGCTTGGCCACGTCCATCGAGCTGCCGCCGCCAAAGCCGATCACCAGCTCCGCCTGCTGCTCACGGGCCTGGGCCACGGCGGCCAGCACCACCGCCTCGGGCGGGTCGGCCAGCACCTGATCGAATACCCGTACGTCCATCCCGGCACGGGCGAAGCCCGGCAACAGCGGGTCGAGCAGACCGAGCCGGGTGATGCCCGGATCGGTGACGATCAGCACGCGGCGAGCGCCGCGCTCATGGCAGAGTTCGGCCAGCTTCAGGCTGGCGCCGGATTCGCAGAGAATCTGCGCGGTGGTGGTGAAGCTGAAAGGGTGCATGCAGTGCTCCTCTTGTTGTAGTCGTGACCTCGGGTATCACTGACGGTGCAAGCGCCGGCTTGCCGGCCCCTGCACCGTCGCTCGGTCAGAAGGCGAAGCTCTCCTCGGCCATTGCCATCAGGCAGTCCGCACCACCCAGCAGCGCCTCGCGGTGGGCACTGGCGCGCGGCAGCACACGGCGCAGGTAGAACTGCGCGCTGTGCAGCTTGGCCTGGTAGAAGTCCGCCTCGGCACTGCCGGCGTCCAGCGCCTGCTGGGCTCGCGCCGCAGCCTGCAACCAGAAGCCGGCCAGCAGTACGTAGGCCGAGTACTGGAGAAAGTCCACCGAGGTGGCGCCAATCTCCTGCGGGTCGCGCTGGCAAGCCGCGAGCAGCGCCGCGCTCAACTCCCGCCACTCGCCGATTCGGCCCTGCACGACCCTGGCCATCTCCGCCAGGCGTGGATGCTCGGCCTGGACATCGCACAGCTCGCTGAACTCGGCCTGCAGCGCAGACAGTTCGCTGCCGCCATCACCCAGTACCTTGCGGCGGATGTAGTCCAGCGCCTGGATGCCATTGGTGCCTTCGTAGAGCTGGGTGATACGGCTGTCGCGCATCAGCTGCTCCATGCCCCACTCACGGATGAAGCCGTGGCCGCCGTAGACCTGCACCGCGTGGCTGGCCACCTCCTGGCCCATATCGGTGAAGAACGCCTTGACCACGGGGATCAGCAGCGCCGCACGCTTGCCAGCCGCCTTGCGGCTCTCGGCATCCTCGGCGGCGTGTTCCAGGTCCAGCTGGCGCGCGGTATAGGCGGCGAGCATGCGGCAGCCTTCGAGCAGGCTTTTCTGGGTCAGCAGCATGCGCCGCACGTCAGGGTGATTGATGATCGGATCGGCCGGCTTGTCCGGCGCCTGCACGCCTGTCAGCCCCCGCGACTGCAAACGCTCGCGGGCATAGCGCAACGCGCCCTGGAAGGCCGCCTCGCCGATCCCCAGGCCCTGCAGACCGACCTGGAAGCGCGCGTCGTTCATCATGGTGAACATGCACGCCAGGCCCTGGTTGGCCTCGCCGACCAGCCAGCCCGTCGCACCGTCGAAGTTCATCACGCAGGTGGAGGCGCCCTTGATCCCCATCTTGTGCTCGATGGCGCCGCAGCTCAGGGCATTGCGCTCGCCCGGCGTGCCGTCGGCCGCGGCGATGAACTTCGGCACCAGCAACAGGCTGATGCCCTTCACCCCGGCAGGCGCATCCGGCAGGCGCGCCAGCACCAGGTGGACGATGTTCTCCGACAGGTCCTGCTCGCCGCCACTGATAAAGATCTTGTTGCCGCTCACCCGGTAGCTGCCATCGGCCTGCGGTTCGGCACGGGTGCGCAGCAGCGCCAGGTCGGTGCCGGCCTGCGGCTCGGTCAGGCACATGGTGCCGGCCCACTGACCGCTGACCAGCTTGTCCAGGTAGCCCTGCTTGAGCGCTTCGCTGCCATGCCGGTGCAGCGCCAGCACCGCCCCTTCGGTGAGCCCGGAGTACACGCGGAAGGACAGTGACGCGCCCATCAGCATCTCGTGAAAGGCGAACGCCACCAGTTGCGGGAAACCCTGGCCGCCATGTTCCAGCGGCCCGGTCATGCTCGCCCAGCCGTTGTCCACGTATTGCCGGTAGGCCTCGCGAAAGCCCCGGGGCGTCGTCACGCAGCCATCCTCGAGCCGGCAGCCTTCTTCATCGCTGTTGCGATTGAGCGGGGCGACCTCGCCCGCGGCGAAGGCGGCAGCCTCCTCGAGAACCCCGTCGATCAGCTCGCGATCCAGGCCGTTGCCCAGGCGTTCGCAGTGGCCGGCGGCATCGAACAGTTCGTGCAGCACGAAGCGCATGTCGCGCAGAGGTGCCTGGTAGCTCATGCCTTACCCTCCTGAACATCGGCAAAGGTCTTGTGCTCCTGCATCAGGCGCTCGATCAGCGCCGCAGGCTGCCAGTGCGCGCCGAAGCGTTCGGCCAGCAGCAACAGGCGCTCGCGGATGGCGGCCAGGCCCTGAGCATCGGCCCAGCTCATCGGCCCGCCACGCTCGGCGGGGAAGCCATAGCCGTTGAGATAGACCCGATCGATATCCGCGCTGCTGGCGGCGATGTTCTCCTCGAGGATCTTCGCCCCCTCGTTGACCAGCGCCAGCAGGCAACGCTCGACGATCTCCTCGGTGCCGACATCGCGACGGACGAACCCGAGGCGCTCCGATTGCATCTGCACCAGGCCGTCGACGACCGGATCATGTTCCGCCTGACGGCTGCCCGGCGCGTACAGGTAGTAGCCCTTGCCGCTCTTCTGGCCGAAGCGTCCCAGTTCGCACAGGCGGTTATCCACCTGCACGGCCGGGTCGTCCTGGCCCTGCCCGGACAACTCGCGGGCCCGCCACTCCAGGTCGATACCGACCACGTCGTACATACGAAACGGCCCCATGGCGAAACCGAAACCCTGCAATGCCGCGTCTACCTGGTGCGGCCAGGCGCCTTCGAGCAGCAGCATGCGCGCCTCGCGCACGTAGGTGTGCAGCATGCGATTGCCGATGAAACCGTGGCAGTTGCCGGCGACCACCGCCACCTTGCCCATGCGCGTGCCCAGCGCCACGGCGGCCTGCAGCACGGCCGGTGCGGTGCTGGCGCCGCGTACGATTTCCAGCAGTTTCATGATGTGCGCCGGGCTGAAGAAGTGCAGCCCGAGCACCGCTTCGGGGCGCGTGGTGACCGCAGCGATGGCGTCGATGTCCAGCGCCGAGGTGTTGCTGGCGAGCAACGCTCCGGGCTTCATCACCGCGTCCAGCTCACGGAAGATCTGCTGCTTGAGCTCGAGATTCTCGTACACCGCCTCGATCACCAGGTCGGCATCGGCCAGCGCCGGATAGCCATCCACCGCCTCGACGAGGGCACGCCGCGCGGCCGCCTCGGACGCATCGATACGGCCCTTGGCGACGTTGTGCGCCCAGGTCTCCTCGGCCATCTGCAGACCGGCTTCGAGCATCTGCCGGTTGTTGTCCAGCCAGAGCACGCGCAGGCCGGCATTGGCCAGGCTGATGACGATACCGCGGCCCATCGTGCCGGCGCCGATCACGGCGGCACAGCGAAGCGGCGAGACGGTGTTGTTCATTGTTGTTCCTCTCGAAAGCGCCCAAAAGCTTGGGTCACGATAAGCAAGCCGCTACTATTTTTGAAATTTAGTCTTGTGATACGACGTATTCAGCAGATGAATTTCAGCAACTTCGACCTCAACCTGCTGCGCGTGCTCGACGCCCTGCTGCGCGAGCAGAACGTCTCGCGCGCCGCCGAACGCCTGGCGCTGAGCCAGCCGGCCGTGAGCAATGCCCTGAACCGCCTGCGCGAGCTGCTCGACGACCCGCTGCTGGTGCGCGTGGGCAGGCGCATGCAACCCACGCCACGGGCGCTGGCCCTGGAGGCGCCGATCCGCAGCGCCCTGCGCCAGCTGGAGCAGAGCCTGAGCGCCGGCGAGTCCTTCGTGCCCGGCGAGAGCCGCCAACGCTTTCGCATCGCCGTCACCGACTACGTCGAGCTGGTGTGCATGCCTCGCCTGCTCGACCGCCTCAGCCGTCACGCACCGGGCGTCGGCATCGACATTCGCCACCTCAGCCCAAGCCTGCCGATGGAAGCGCTGGACAAGTGCGAGCTGGACCTGGTGCTGGGACGCTTCGACGAGCTGCCCGCACGCTTCGCCCGCCGCCACTGGATGAGCGAGACGCTCAAGCTGGCGGCGCGCAACGACCATCCGCTGCTGCAGGAGCCGCCGGACCTCAGTGTGTTCCTGCGCCTGCGCCACCTCTGGGTACACGGTGGACAGACCCGTGGCATGGTCGATCAGTGGCTCGGCGAACAGGGTCTCTCGCGGCAGATTCTCTACACCACGCCGAACTACCTGCAGGCCGCGCACATCGTCGCCGGCAGCGAGCTGACCGCCGTGCTGCCCACCGCCCTGGCCCGGCATTTCGCCAGCCTGCTGCCGCTGCGGCTGTTCGACCTGCCCTTCACCCTCGGCCCCTTCCACCTGGAGGTGGTCAGCCTGGCGCAGCGCCAGCGTGACGCCGCGCTGCAATGGCTGATCGAGGAGATCATCGCGGTAGCCGGTTGATCAGCATGCCGCGCTATTGCCGCTCACGCGCCCGTGCATCGGCGCGGCCACCCAGGTACCAGCCGAGCAGGCCCCACAGCGCGGCGCAGAACGCGCCGACCACGGCGACCAGCCAGGTACCCTGGCCGAGCATGTCCAGGCCGGCCTTGGCCCAGCCACTGAGGGCATCGCCGCCGCGATAGACCACCGTGTCGATGAAGTTCTTCACCTTGTACTTGCTCTCGGCATCCAGCGGCGCGAACAGCATCTCGCGCCCCGGACGCACGAAGGCGTACTCGCCGATGCGCCGCACGATCATCAGCCCCGCCAGCATGGCGAAGGTCGGCGCCAGCGCCAGGCCGATGAAACCGAGGCTGACCAGGGCCGGCACCAGCGCCAGCAACACCCGCACCCCGAGCCGCTGCGCCAGCCGCCCGGTGATGAACAGCTGTGCGCTCAGCGCACCGGCCTGCACCACGAAATCGATCACCCCGAATACCCGCACCTGCTCGGCACGGTCCGGGAACAGCGCAGCCACCAGACGTGCCTGCTCGAAGTAAAGAAAGGTGCTCACCGAGGTCAGCAGCAGAATGAAGGCGCCGATGCCCAGCAGGTAGCGCGAGCGCAGCAGGCGGGTCAGGCCACTGAACGGATTGCCCGCTACCGGCCGGCGCGGGCTTTCACTGGCCTGCGCCCCGGGTCGGCCGGCGCCCCGTCCTTCGCGCCAGCCCATCAGGTAGCGCTTGAGCGAGATGGCCACGCCCAGCAGCACGGCGGCCATCAGCATCAGGCCCGACTCACCCACGTAGCCCACCAGCAGCGTGCTCAGCAGCGGACCGCAGAGCCCGCCGACACTGGCGCCGGCGGCGATGAAGGCGAACAGGCGGCGGGCCTGGGCCGCATCGAACACATCGGCCATCAGGCTCCAGGCCACCGACACGACGAACAGGTTGTAGACCGATATCCACACGTAGAACACCCGCGCCAGCCAGACGCTGTCGTGATCGAGGCGGAACAGCAGGACGAAGGCGAGCAGGTTGAGGCAGAAGAAGCCGTACACCCAGTCGATGAACTGAATGCGCGGGACCTTCGAGTTGAGCCAGGCGAACAGCGGCACGGCCAGCAACATGACGACGAAGGTGGCGCTGAACAGCCACTGCAGGTTGCTCACCCCGCCCGTGATGCCCATCGCCTCGCGGATCGGCCGCAGCATGAAATAGCCGGCGAACAGGCAGAAGAACAGGGCGAAACCGGCGAGCACCGCCGGCAGTTCCCCGCTTTCGGCATTGACCGCCCGTGCCAGGCGCCGTATGAGCGCCTGCATCTCAGGCGAACAGCTCGACGATGCGCTGGCGCTGGGCCGCGTCGGGCAGCTTGCCCTGCCCGGCCAGCAGGTTGTCGGCCATGTAGCGCGGCGTGGAGGTGGCCGGAATGACCGCCGTCACGGCGGGCTGGGCGAGGATGAACTTGAGCATCAACTGCGCCCAGGAGGTCGCACCCAGCTCCACGGCCACCCAGTCGGGCAGGCTCCTGCCGCGCACCCGGTCGAACAGTGCGGCGCGCTGGAAGGGGCGGTTGATCAGCACCGCGATGCCCTTGTCGGCACAGAACGGCAACAGCTCGCGCTCGGCGTTGCGTTCGCCGATGGAGTAGTTGAACTGGACGAAGTCCACCGGCTCCTGGCGCAGCACCTGCAGCAGGCGCTCATGGGCGGAGTCCAGGTAATGGGTGACGCCGATGTAGCGCACCCGACCCTGCGCCTTCAGTTCGCGCAGCAGGTCGAGCTGGGTGCGGGTGTCCTGCAGGTTGTGCACCTGCATCAGGTCGATGGTGTCGGTGCGCAACGCGGCGAAGCTGGCCTCGACCTGGCGCTCCCCGGCCGCACGCCCCGTGGACGATACCTTGCTGGCCAGGAACAGCCGCTTGCGCATGTCGTCCTCCGCCGCCAGTGCACCGCAGACCGCCTCCGCCCGCCCGTAGCTGGGCGCAGTGTCCACCAGGCTGGCACCGCCATTGGCCAGCGTGCGCAGCACCTCGCGCAGCGGCTCCAGCGCTGCGTCCGTCATGGCGACATCGTGCGTGCGCGACGTGCCCAGCCCCACCACCGGCAGCCGCTCACCGGTGCTAGGTATGGGCCTGCTCATCAGGCCGCTGGAGGCGAAGGCGGATGATGGCAACCAGGGCATCAGGGCGGCGAGCGCCGCCAGGCTGGCGCTACCGTGCAGGAATCGACGACGGCTGGGCATGGCGTGGAACCTCTAACGGTGACCGATGGGTTATAGGCACAGACCACGCCCGGACCAAGGCGTTACATCGATCGACGCATCATCAGCAAAGAGGGGCAGGATGGGCGCAGCCCAGATGAACCGGGGTGCAGGCGTGAAGCGAGGGGGTTGGCAGCGCAATATCCGGTAACCAAAAACGCCGCTGCGCCAAGGCGGGATGGGGGCGCAGCGGTCGGGAAACCTGCTCAGGCAGCGCGCGAGGCGGATTCGCTGATCAGCATGCCGTGGGAGACCAGATAACAGCGTCGCCCGTTCTGCAACGTCAAGGGTGTACGGCTGGAGATCACCCAGCCGCTGCTGAGCAGGTGCTCGATATGAGCACGCAGTGCAGGTAAATGGCGCTGTTCCTTCATGGCCGACCTCTCGTTGAATGGGTGATCTCACACCCGCTGACTCATCCGTGACGCATATCGCAAAATGGTAGTAGCCCTGTGCCAGGGCTGTCAGCGGCGCGATCGTGCATTTTTTTGTAGGACATTCGCTATACCCCCCGCGCCATCAGGGCTGGGCCAGTTCCGCCTGCCCCTCATCCGGCTCCGCCGTGAAGACCAGGTAATCGTCCTCCAGCCTGCCGTAGCGCAGCTGCAGCAGATCCAGCAGGTAGTTCTGGTGCAACTTCCAGGGCACCCGGTCGCCCTGCGCCGGCAGCAGGTGCGCAGCGCGCTCGATGTAGCCGGACTGCAGGTCGAGAAACGGCTGTGGACGCACCTGGCCGTCGCCGTCGCGTGGCGTCACCTGGCGCATACCGGTGGCGTCCATGTGCCGTATCAGGCGGCAGAAGTATTCGCTGGACAGGTCGGCCTTGAGCGTCCAGCTGGCGTTGGTGTAGCCCATCACCACCGCCAGATTGGGCAGATCGCGCAACATGATGCCGCGATAGCCCATGCTCTTCGGCGCCTCGAACGGCACGCCATCGACACTCACGGCAATGCCGCCGAACAACTGCAGCTGCAGGCCGGTGGCGCTGACGACCACCTCGGCCTCGAGCTCCTCGCCATTGCTCAGGCGCACGCCGTGCGCGGTGAAACGCTCGATCTCGGCCGTCACCACCTGCGCCTTGCCCTGCCGCAGCACGCGGAACAGATCACCGTCCGGCACCGCGCACACGCGCTGATCCCAAGGTTTGTAGCTCGGGCTGAAGTGCTGCGGATCGACCGTCCCCAACTGCCGCCGCACCAGTCCCAGCAGCACCCGGCGCACCAGCCCCGGGAAGCGCTTGGCCAGCTTGTAGAAGATCAGTTGCAAGGTCACGTTGCGCCCGCGCGCCAGGCGGTAGACCCAGGTTTCCGGCAGTACCCGGCGCAGCGCGTTGGACAGCGCATCGCGTTGCGGCAGGTTGATCACGTAGCTGGGCGAACGCTGCAGCATGGTGACCTGCGCGCCCGCCTCGGCCAGCGCCGGCACCAGCGTCACGGCGGTCGCACCGCTGCCGATCACCAGCACCCGCTTGCCGCTGCAGTCGAAGCCCTGCGGCCAGGACTGCGGATGGATGAAGGTGCCCCGGTAGGCCTCGCGCCCGGCGAACGCCGGGGTGTAGCCGGCCTCGTAGCGGTAGTAGCCGGTGCACATCATCAGGAAGCGGCAGCTCATGCGCAGCGGCTCGTCCTCGTCACCCCGCTGCACCCGCAGTTGCCAGGTGGCGCTGGCACTGCACCAGTTCGCCTCGAGCACCCGGTGCTGATAGCGGATCAGCCGATCGACGCCCTGCTCACGGGCGGTGTCCTCGATGTAGCGGCGAATCGACGGCCCGTCGGCGATGGCCTGCGGATCGCTCCAGGGCCTGAAGTTGTAGCCCAGCGTGTACATGTCCGAGTCGGAACGGATGCCCGGATAGCGGAACAGGTCCCAGGTCCCGCCCATGGCCTGTCGCCCCTCGAGAATGGCGAAACGCTTGTCGGCGCACAGGCGCTTGAGATGGCAGGCGGCGCCGATACCGGACAGGCCGGCACCGATGATCAGGACATCCAGATGTTCCACGGACATGGCACGCACTCGCGAGAGAAGGACGGTCGACACAGACTCACCTTAGTTCATCGCCCTGTCATCCGACCTTCGATTGGTCCGTCACGGCGTGCGTGTGCCTCGACTGGCCGGCGAGGCCTCTGCGGCGCTAAGCTGTCGCCATGACCACGCCCTACCTGACCCCGCTTCAGACCAGCAGCAAGGATGCCGCCAACGGCCTGCGGATTGGCGGCGACTGGACGCTGGCCCACTACGCCCAGCTCGAACCCCAGGTGCTGGCCCTGCGCGAGCGCCTGCAGGGCGAGGAGTCGGTCGATCTCAGCACCTTGGCCGCACTGGATACCGCGGGCGCCGCGCTGCTGGTGGAGCTGTTCGGCAGCGCGCGCCTGCGCCAGCTCACGGAGCGGAGCGCGCTGAACAGCCAGCGCCGTGCGCTGCTGCTGGCGGTGGCCGATGCCATGGCCGACAGCCAGCAGGCGCAGACACCTGGCGAACCGTCGGTGCTGCGCGAAGTGCTCGGGCATATCGGCGAGGTCGTCGAGGGCATGTGGCACCAGGGGCGGGCGCTGCTCGGTTTCATGGGCCTGACCCTGAGCGGCATGCTCGCCATCCTGATACGCCCACGGCGCTGGCGCCTGACGTCGCTGGCCGCGCACCTGGAGCAGTGCGGGCTCAACGCCGTGCCCATCGTCGCCCTGCTGACCTTCCTGGTCGGCGCCGTGGTGGCCTTCCTCGGCGCCACCATCCTCGCGGACTTCGGCGCCAGCATCTACACGGTGAACCTGGTCGCCTTCTCCTTCCTGCGCGAGTTCGGCGTGCTGCTCACCGCCATCCTCATGGCCGGACGCACCGCCAGCGCCTTCACCGCGCAGATCGGCTCGATGAAAGCCAACGAGGAGATCGACGCCATCCGCACCCTGGGCCTGAGCCCCGTCGAGCTGCTGGTGCTGCCTCGGGTGTTCGCCATGCTCATCGCCCTGCCGATCCTGACGTTCATCGCCATGCTCAGCGGCATGCTCGGCGGCGCCCTGGTCTGCGTAGTGGCGCTGGACATTCCGTCGGCGATGTACCTGTCGATCCTGCAGGACAGCGACCTGCTGCGGCATTTCCTGGTCGGCCTGCTCAAGGCGCCGATCTTCGCCTTCCTGATCGCCCTGATCGGCTGCCTGGAAGGCTTCAAGGTCAGCGGCAGCGCCCAGTCGGTGGGCGAACACACCACCTCGGCGGTGGTGCAGTCGATCTTCGTGGTCATCCTGCTCGACGCGCTGGCTGCCCTGTTCCTGATGGAGATGGGCTGGTGACGCGCGAGGCCATCATCGAGGTGCGCGACCTGAGCAACCGCTTCGGCAGCCAGGTGGTGCACGAGCATCTGGATTTCGATCTCTATCGCGGCGAGATTCTCGGCGTGGTCGGCGGCTCCGGTACCGGCAAGTCGGTGCTGTTGCGCAGCATCGTCGGCCTGCGCCGTCCCAACGCCGGCACCGTGCGGGTATTCGGCGAAGAGCTGCTGAGCCTGCCGGCCGAGAAGCGCTCGCAGCTGGAGCGCCGTTTCGGCGTGCTCTACCAGCGCGGCGCGCTGTTCTCCTCGCTGACCGTCAGCGAGAACATCGCCCTGCCACTGATCGAGCATGCCGGCCTGTCACGTGCCGCCGCAGAACGCCTGGCACGGGTCAAGATCGCCCTGGCCGGCCTGCCACAGGACGCCGCCGACAAGTACCCCAGCTCGCTGTCCGGCGGCATGGTCAAGCGTGCCGCACTCGCCCGGGCGCTGGCGCTGGACCCGGACATCCTGTTTCTCGATGAACCCACTGCCGGCCTCGACCCGATCGGTGCGGCGGCCTTCGACCAGTTGATCCGTACCCTCAGCGACAGCCTGGGGCTGAGCGTGTTTCTGGTGACCCACGACCTCGACACGCTCTACAGCATCTGCGACCGGGTCGCGGTGCTGGCGCAGAAAAAGGTGCTGGTGGCCGACCGCCTGGAGGTGGTGGCCGCCACCGACGACAGCTGGATTCAGGCATATTTTCACGGCCCGCGTGGACGCGCAGCCGCACAGGCCGCGACCGCGGCAGGGAGTCAATGAATGGAACCCAGAGCCCATCACGTGCTGATCGGCCTGTTCACCGTGCTCACGGTGGGTGCCGCGCTGCTGTTCGGCCTGTGGCTGAACAGCAGCAGCTCCGATCGCGCCTTCACCGACTACGAGGTGATCTTCAACGAGGCGGTGACCGGGCTGTCCCAGGGCAGCGCCGTGCAGTACAGCGGCATCAAGGTCGGCGATGTGGTCAGCCTCGGCCTCGACCCGAACGATCCACGCACCGTACGGGCGCGCATCCGCATCGTCGGCAACACCCCGATCAAGCAGGACACCCGCGCCCGCCTGGCGATCACCGGCATCACCGGCCTGGCGGTGATCCAGCTGCATGGTGGCAGCCCGGAAAGCCCCGCGCTGGAAGGCGAGCACGGCCAACCGGGGATCATCATCGCCGATCGCTCGCCGCTGTCACGCCTGATGGCCAACGGCGAGGACCTGCTGGTCAACATCACCCGCCTGCTCAACCGGGCCAACCGCATGCTGTCGCGGGAGAATGCCGAACGGGTGTCGCGCACCCTGGACAACCTGGAGCGCACCACCGCCGGGCTGGCCGATCAGCGCGACGATCTCGGCGCCGCCATGCAGCAGGTCGGCGCCGCCACCCGCGAAGCCGCCGCACTGATGCGCACGGCCAACCGCCTGCTCGACGGCCAGGGCACGCAGGTGATGGAGAACGCCGAACGCCTGATGGCCTCGCTGGAACGCAGCAGCCGCAACATCGAGGAGCTGCTGGCGAACAACCGCAGCGCCCTGGACAACGGCATGCAGGGGCTCAGCGAGCTTGGCCCGGCCATCGCCGAGCTGCACGAAACCCTCAGTGCCCTGCGCGGCTTCTCCCGCCGCCTGGAGCAGGACCCCACCGGCTACCTGCTGCGCAACGACAGCATCAAGGAGTTCCAACCATGAAGCATCTGCTGCCGCTGCTGATGGCCGGCCTGCTCGGCGCCTGTTCGATCCTGCCGCAGAGCGAACCGCTGGATATCTACCTGCTGCCCGGTAGCACGCTGCCGGCGCAGCAGCAGCGCGTCGACTGGTCATTGCGGGTGAGCAGCCCGAGCAGCGGCCAGTTGCTCGACGGCACGCGCATCGTCGTGCTGCCCGAGCCCGGGCGAGTCAACACCTACCAGGGCGCGCGCTGGAGCGAACGTACGCCGCAGTTGCTGCGCGGCCGACTGCTGGACGCCTTTCACGATGACGGCCGGATACAGGCGCTGAGCAACGATGAACAGCGCCTGCAGGCCGACCTGGAACTGGTCAGCGACCTGCGCAGCTTTCACAGCCAGTATCAGGACGGTCGCCCGGTGGCGCTGATCCAGCTCGATGCGCGCCTGGTCAACCCGCGCGATCAGCGCATCCTCGCCAGCCGCCGTTTCAGCACCAGTCAGCCGGCGACCGACACCTCGATAACGGCGGTGGTGGCCGCATTCGGCCAGGCCGGCGATCGTCTGTCTCGCGAGCTGGTGGACTGGACCCTGAACGAAGGACAGCGCAACCGCTGATCGACACCGGGTAAGGCACGGCCACTGTTTTATGTGGCCCAGGCGCCCTGCAGCCACTCACGCACCTGGGCGTAGGGATAGTCCTCCAGCGCGGCGAAACCGGCCAGCTGGCGCGCCTTGAGCCTGGTGAACAGCGGCGTGCTGATGCCACAGAGAAAGCGCGTCAGGCATTCTCGACTCGGCACCTGCCCGGCGTGCTGCACGTGCTTCTCGACGAACGCCGCGCACAGCGCCTGGGCATCACGCCCCTGCAGCGACGGCAGCTCCGGCGGAGCTGGCAGGACGGCGACGCGCCCCAGGCACACCGAGCAATGCCCACAGAGCTCGGGGGCCTGCTCGTCGCCGAAATACAGCGCCAGGCGTCGGCTCAGGCACTCACGGCTCTCGAACAGTCCCAGCATGGCCTGGATACGCGTGATCTCGCTGGCTTCGTGGGCAACGAAATGCGCATGCAGCTCAGCCGTCAGCGCTTCCAGGTCGAAGGCGCCATCGAGCACCGCGTAGACCTCGGTCATCTGCTTGCTTTCCAGTTCCAGCCAGCCCTTCTCCTGGAAGTAGTCCAGCGCCTTGACCACCCGCGCGCGCTCGGCGCCGTGCTCGCGGTAGAGCAGGTCGAAGTCCAGGGTGTTCCAGGTCCGCGCGCGACGCGAGCTGGAGAGAAGCGCTTCGACGAACTGCCGCCGCTCGCCCTCGAACTGCGCCAGCAACGCCTGGTCATCGAGCAGCAACTTGAAGCGATATTCGGCGAAGTAGGCGTAGCGCGGCGCGATCACGCCACGCAGTTCGAGCTGCACCAGCAGGGTCTTCAGTGGCAATGCGCGGATGTTGCTCAGGTCCGCCAGCTGCCCGAGCATCAGCTCCCACTGCCCGCCCGTGCCGACGGCACGCAGATCCTCGAGCACCGCGCGAATGCCGCCGGGCTCCGGCGTATCGCCGTAGACGAAGTTCTCCAGCACGCTCAAACCATCGCGACTGGCCAGCACCAGGCAGTCGGAAGGTTGGCCATCGCGCCCGGCGCGGCCGATTTCCTGGCTGTAGTTCTCCACCGATTTGGGCAGGTCGAAGTGCACCACGTTGCGGATGTCACGCTTGTCGATGCCCATGCCGAAGGCGATGGTGGCGACGATGCACGCCAGCTCACCGGCCATGAAGCGCCGCTGGATCACCTCACGCACCTCATGGCCCATGCCGGCGTGGTAGGCACTGACCGCCAGCCCCTGTCCCTGCAGGTGCTCGGCGACCTGCTCGGCGGTTTTCTGCTGGGTGACGTAGACGATGCTCGCCTGCTCCCGGCGCGGCGCCAGCCACTGCTGCAGGCGTTGCAGCCTGGCGCCGCCGGGCTGTGGCTCGACCAGCAGGTTGAGATTGGCGCGGTAGAAACCGGTGGTGACCACATCGGCCTCGGCGATGGCGAACTTGTCGCGCATGTCGGCGATCACCCTGGGCGTGGCCGTGGCGGTCAGCAGCAGCACCTGGGCGATGCCGAACTGGCGCTGATAGTCCGGCAGCTTGAGGTAGTCCGGACGGAAGTTGTGCCCCCATTCGGAGATGCAGTGCGCCTCATCGACCACCAGCAGGGAAATCGGCACCTGGGCGATGAAATGGCGAAAGCGCTCGTTCTTCAGGCGCTCCACCGAGATCATCAGGATCTTCAGCTCGCCACTGCGCGCACGGTTCATCACCTGCTGGGTCTGCTCGCGGTCCTGCGCCGAATCGATGCTGGCGGCGGCGATACCGTGGGCATGAAGGAAGGCCAACTGATCCTGCATCAGCGCCAGCAGCGGCGAAATGACCAGGGTCAGGTGCGGCAGGTGCAGCGCCGGCAACTGATAGCACAGCGACTTGCCCGAACCGGTAGGAAAGATCGCCGCCGCCGAACGCCCCGCCAGCACGGCGCTGATCACCGCCTCCTGACCGGGGCGCAGATGATCGAAGCCGAAGACACGTTTGAGGGTGGACATGCGCGATCACTCCTTTGAAATGCTTCAGGCGGCAGGCTGAAAGTCTCGTCGGTTACGGCGGGTTGCACCCGCCCTACGGCGAAATGGTGATACGGGTCGTGCGCCTTGCGGCTACGAACCTCGTAGGGCGGGTGAAACCCGCCACATTGGCTACAAGCCTACTGCATTGACTGCGAGCCTGCGGACAACTGCCTTTGCTCTTGCCTGCAGCCCAAAAAAAGAAACCGCCCGAAGGCGGTTTCTTTTGCTTGCACAGCGCTTACAACTGCGGGCCGGCGCTCTTGATGGCGTCGCTGACATCGAACTTGGTGAAGTTGTCGATGAACAGCTTGGCCAGGCCCTTGGCGGCTTCGTCGTAGGCGTTCTTGTCTGCCCAGGTGTTGCGCGGGTTGAGCAGGTTGGTCTCGACGCCAGGCACCGACTTCGGCACATCCAGGTTGATGATCGGCAGGTGCTCGGTCTCGGCACCGATCAGCGCACCGCTCTGGATCGCGGAGATCACGCCACGGGTGGTGGGGATGTTGAAACGCTTGCCGACGCCGTAGCCACCGCCGGTCCAGCCGGTGTTGACCAGGTAGACCTTGGAGCCGAAGGCGTTGATGCGCTTGATCAGCAGCTCGGCGTAGACACCGGCCGGACGCGGGAAGAAGGGTGCGCCGAAGCAGGTGGAGAAGGTCGACTTGATGCCGCCGCCCGAACCCATTTCGGTGGAACCGACCAGCGCGGTGTAGCCGGACAGGAAGTGGTAGGCCGCCTGCTCGTTGTTGAGGATCGACACCGGCGGCAGTACGCCGGTCAGGTCGCAGGTCAGGAAGATCACGGCATTCGGCTCGCCGCCCAGGTTCTTCTCGCTGCGCTTCTCGACGTACTCCAGCGGGTAGGCCGCACGGCTGTTCTGGGTCAGGCTGTCATCGGCGTAATCCGGCGTGCGCAGCTCGTCGAGCACGACGTTTTCCAGCACGGTGCCGAACTGGATGGCTTTCCAGATCACCGGCTCGTTCTTCTCGGACAGGTCGATGCACTTGGCGTAGCAGCCGCCTTCGACGTTGAAGACCACACCCTCGCCCCAGCCGTGCTCGTCGTCACCGATCAGGTAACGCGACTCGTCGGCGGACAGGGTGGTCTTGCCGGTGCCGGACAGACCGAAGAACAGGGTCACGTCACCCTCTTCGCCGATGTTGGCGGCGCAGTGCATCGGCAGCACGTCTTTTTCCGGCAGCAGGAAGTTCTGCACGGAGAACATGGCCTTCTTCATTTCACCGGCGTAGCGCATGCCGGCGATCAGCACCTTCTTGGCGGCGAAGTTGATGATCACGCAACCGTCGGAGTTGGTGCCATCACGCTCGGGCGAGCACTCGAAGTTGGCGACGTTGAGGATCTGCCACTGGTCCCGGCCGGCCGGGTTGTAGGCCTCGGGATTGATGAACAGCTGACGGCCGAACAGGTTCTGCCAGGCAGTCGCGGTGGTCATCTTCACCGGCAGGTAGTGAGCTTCGGCAGAGCCGACGTGCACGTGGGAGACGAAATGCTCCTGTGCATTGTTGAACGCCTCGACGCGATCCCACAGGGCATCGAACTTGTCGGCCGGGAACGGACGGTTGATGTTGCCCCAGGCGATCTGCGCCTCGGTGCTCGGCTCCTGCACGATGAAACGGTCAGCCGGCGAGCGGCCGGTGCGATGGCCGGTGCGTACCACCAGGGCGCCATTGGCGGCCAGTTCCCCTTCACCACGGCGAATGGCTTCTTCGACCAGTTGCGCGGCGCTGATGTCGGTGTACACGGCGTTGTTGGCTTGCGTCATGAGGGTCCCCGTCGGCCGCTGGGCCGAGTCTTCCGAACGTTGTGTAGTCCAGGGGCAACTGGACTACACGGTAAAAAAGTCGCGGGAGTATGCCAGAAAAGCGAACTTCTTGGCATCCTCCGATCCGATAGAGAACTTCTATAAGGTGGAAAAGTTCATCAATGACGGGTCTGCGACGGCGCCTCGCTACCGGCCCCTGCGAACAGCTGGGCGATGTCCGCGGCGTCGAACAGGTAGCGCTCGTTGCAGAACTGGCAGTCGATCTCGACCTGGCCGCCCTGCTCGGCCAGCAGCAGCTCGGCATCGGTCTGACCCAGGCTGATCAGGGCGCTGGCCGAGCGCTCACGCGAGCAGCTGCAACGGAACTGCAGCAGTTGCTCATCGAACAGGCGCACGTTCTCTTCATGGTAGAGACGATGCAGCAGCGTCGGGTTGTCCAGGCCCAGCAGCTCTTCGGCGGTCAGGGTATCGGCCAGGGTCAGCACATGGTTCCAGCTTTCCTCGCGCTCCTGCGGCTCGGTCTGGTGATGCGCGGGCAACTGCTGCAGCAGCAGGCCACGGGCACGCTGGCCGTCGGCCTTGAGCCAGAAGCGCGTCGGCAGCTGTTCGGAGCTGGCGAAGTAGTTGCTCAGGCACTCGGCCAGGTCGACGCCGTCGAGGTCGACAATACCCTGGTAACGCTGGCCCTTGGCCGGGTCGATGGTGATCGCCAGCATGCCGTTGGGCATCAGGCTGTGCAGGTCGGCATCCGCGCCGATCTGCTCGGCGTCGTAGCGGGCGATGCCACGCAGCTCGCGCGCGCTGGAGCACTCCACCATGAGCAGCGACAGCGGCCCTTCCGAGCGCGCCTGCAGCACCAGCAGGCCATCGAACTTGAGCGTGCCGACCAGCAGCGCGGCGGCAGCCATCATCTCGCCCAGCAGTTGCGCCACGGGCTGCGGGTAGGCGTGCTTGGCCAGCACGTGAGCGTAGCTCTCGCGCAGCGCGACCATCTCACCACGCACGTCGGTGTCGTCGAACAGGAAACGTTGGCTGAAGTCGTTCATAGCGGCGGGCTCAGGGTCTGCAAAAAAAGGCTGGCGATTTTATGCACAAATGCCCGCACAACCAAGGGCCAGGCGCCGAGCGTCACCTGCGCGGAAGCCGGGGCCTGCTCTGAACCTGACCTGAACCGAGCACGGAGTCACATTGCATCCTGGCCATAAGGGTCTACCATGCGCGCGCTCGGGTAGAGCTGTCATATTTCTGCAAAGGGACTTCTCATGTCGACCGTCTTTCTCAATACGCAGTGGCGCGTGAAGCCCCTGCTGGCCTGCCATGTCGTCAGCCTGCTGCTGCTCGCCAGCTGGTTGTGGCAGCCCACGCGCCAGCTGTGGGACGCCTTCGATCTGCAGCTGTTCCACCTGCTCAACGACCCGGTGCATGCCGCCGGCCTGTGGGCGCACATCTGGGCCATCGGCAGCATGCGCCCGGTCGACGCCGGTGTCGGCGTGGTGATGCTGGCGGTGATGCTCAAGGCCGGCCTGGTGTTCGAAGGCCCGCAGGTGCGCCGCGCGCTCTACGCCTTCCTGGCGATGCTGATCGTGATGCTGCTGGTCCGCGTGCTGTTTTCCGACCTCGTCGACTACATGGGCTGGCAACGCCAGAGCGCCTCGCTGGCCGTCGAAGGCAGTGCGCGCCTGACCGAGATGTTCCCGGCCTGGGAAGAACGCTGGGACCTGAAGGACAGCGCCAGCCGCAGCTTCCCAGGCGATCACGCCTCGGTGCTGATGATCTGGGCCTTCTTCCTCAGCTTCTTCGCCCGTGGCTGGCGCCTGGCGCTGGTCTGGGCCATTGCCGTGATCGGCATGCTGCCGCGCCTGGTGGCCGGTGCGCACTGGGGCTCGGATGCCTTCGTCGGCGGCGTGCTGCTGAGCCTGACCGGCCTGGCCTGGGGCTGCTTCACCCCGCTGGGCTACCGCGCCAGCGAGTGGCTGGAGAAGATCACCCTGCCGCTCACCTCGCGCCTGGCCAGGCTGCCGCTGCTCGGGCGCATCAGCGTGGTCAGCGGACACTGACCGCGCCGCGCGCTATTCCTCGTCCGCCCAGGGGTGGCGCAAGCCGCCACCCTGCTGTTCGTTGAACTGCTGAATCTGCCGCCGCTGCTTCTTGCTCGGCCGGCCGTCGGTCTGCACGCCGATGGCCCCGGCCTTGCGCATCGCCGCGGCCTGCTCGCGGCGCGCGATGCTCTCGTCCGTCTCGCGATACAGCAACTGCGCCTCGGGCGCCCCCCGGCGCACCGTGGACAGCGCCAGCACCTGCACGGTGCGCTCGTCGAAACCGGTGCGCAGCACGTACTCGTCACCGATCTTCGGCTCCTTGCCCGGCTTGCAGCGTTCACCCCGGTGATGCACCTTGCCACCTTCTATGGCGGCCTTGGCCAGTGCTCGGGTCTTGTAGAAGCGTGCCGCCCACAGCCACTTGTCCAGGCGGACCTTGTCGTCGTCTTTCTCGCTCATCTCACTCTCTGAAGGGATTTCGCATTCGCCAAGCGCGGCAGATGCAGTTGTCACAGCACACAACTAGAATGCGCGGAATCATAGGCGCTGTCGCCTCAGGGGAATACCACTGCCTTGAAGACTTTCGACCAGCTCAGCGTGATCGGCCTGCGCGAGTGGATCAACCTGCCGGAGCTCGGCATCATCGGTTTGCGCGCCAAGATCGACACCGGCGCCAGCACGTCGAGCCTGCACGCCAGCGATATCCAGCCCTTCCAGCGCGACGGCGAGGACTGGGTGCGCTTCACCGCCTACCTCGGCACCCAGGTGCAGCGCCGCCACCGTTGCGAGGCGCAGCTGGTCTCGGTGAAGCGCATCAAGAGTTCCAATGGCCAGGCGCAGAGCCGCTACGTCATCCGCACCCACCTGGCCCTGGGCGATCGCCTGTGGCCGGTGGAGTTCACCCTGGCCTGCCGCAAGACCATGCGTTATCGCGTACTGCTCGGTTCCAAGGCGCTGATCACCGGCCAACTGGTGGTCAATCCGGCACTCAGCTATGTGCAGGAAAAACCCTCTCTCTCCTCGTCCCTTCCAGGTGCCCAATGAAGATCGCCGTGCTGTCGCGCAACCCGCGTCTGTATTCAACCCGCCGTCTGGTGGAGGCCGGTCAGCAACGGGGCCATGACATGCAGGTGATCGACACCCTGCGCGCCTACATGAACATCGCCAGCCACAAGCCGCAGATCCACTACCGTGGCCAGGCGCTGGAGGGCTTCGACGCGGTCATTCCACGCATCGGCGCCTCGGTGACCTTCTATGGCTGCGCGGTCCTGCGCCAGTTCGAGATGATGGGCGTCTACCCGCTCAACGAGTCGGTGGCCATCAGCCGCTCGCGGGACAAGCTGCGCGCACTGCAGCTGCTGTCGCGCAAGGGCATCGGCCTGCCGGTGACCGGTTTCGCCCACTCGCCGGACGACATCCCCGACCTGATCCAGATGGTCGGCGGCGCACCGCTGGTGATCAAGGTGCTGGAAGGCACCCAGGGCATGGGCGTGGTGCTGGCCGAGACGCACAAGGCCGCCGAGTCGGTGATCGAGGCCTTCCTCGGCCTCAAGCAGGACATCATGGTCCAGGAGTACATCCAAGAGGCCGGCGGCGCCGACATCCGCTGCTTCGTGGTCGGCGACAAGGTGATCGCGGCGATGAAGCGCCAGGCCAAGGCCGGCGAGTTCCGCTCCAACCTGCACCGTGGCGGCAGCGCCAGCCTGATCAAGATCACCCCGGAAGAACGCATGACCGCCGTGCGCGCCGCCCGCGTCATGGGCCTGAACGTGGCCGGGGTGGACATCCTGCGCTCCAACCACGGCCCGCTGGTGATGGAGGTGAACTCCTCGCCAGGCCTGGAAGGCATCGAAACCACCACCGGCAAGGACGTGGCCGGCATGATCATCCAGTACCTGGAGAAGAACGCCGAGCCCGGCCAGACCCGCACCAAGGGTCGCGGATGAGCGCTGCGTTCGACGGCCGCGTGGCCCTGATCGCCCCGGCAGCGGCGCTTGCCGAAGATGTGCTCGAAGCGACCCTGGCGCAGCTCGACGTCCTGGGTATCCGCTACCACCTGGGCCGGCACGTGCGCGCTCGGCACCGCTACCTGGCCGGCACGCCGGAGCAGCGCCTGGAAGACCTGCACCAGGCCTTCGCCCTGCCCGACATCGATGCCGTCTGGTGCCTGCGTGGCGGCTACGGCTGCGCGCAGCTGGTGACCGACCTCGACTGGGCCCTGCTGCGCCAGGCCAGCCCACGCCCGCTGATCGGCTTCTCCGACCTGTCGATCCTGCTCGATGCCTTCCGCCAGCACGGCCTGCCGGCCATTCACGGCCCGGTGGCCAGCGCCCTCGGGCACCAGGTGCTGGCGGCGCCAGGTGGCCAGCGCGAGCGCCTGGCCTCGATGCAGGCGCTGTGGCGCCTGCTCGACGGGCAACCGCAGGAACTGCCCGTGCGCCATGTCAGCGGCCCTGCGCAGCACCTTGAGGGCCGCCTGCAGGGCGGCAATCTCACGGCGCTGGCCAGTGCCTGCGGCAGCGCAGCGCAGCTGCACCTGGCGGACGACGCCATCCTGATCCTGGAGGACGTCGGCGAGCCCTACTACCGCCTGGAGCGCAGCCTCTGGCAGTTGCTCCAGAGTTTCGCCGGGCGACGCCCGCGTGCGGTGTGCCTCGGCGGCTTCACCGACTGCCCGCGACGCGGCGTGCACCACAGCCTGGAGCAGATCTTCAGCGAATACCTGACGCCGCTGGGCATCGCGCTCTACAGCGAGCTGCCCAGCGGGCACGGCGACAGCAACTTCCCCTGGCCCTGCGGCCAGCAGGCGCGCCTGGGGGGCAACCGCCTCAGCTGGTGACGCGGCTGTCCATCCAGGCAAGAAACTCGGCCTCGGCCATGGGCCGGCCGAACAGATAGCCCTGGCCCAGCGTGCAGGCCTGCTCGCGTAGCAGCTGCAGCTGGCTGTCGCGCTCGATACCCTCGGCCACGCACTCCAGGCCCAGGTTGCGCGCGATCATCAGGATGGTCTGCACCAGCATGCGCCCGCTGCTGTCGCCATCGAGGTCGGCGACGAAACTGCGGTCGATCTTCAGGCGATCCAGCGGCAGGCGCTTGAGGTAGGTGAGCGACGAATAGCCGGTGCCGAAGTCATCGATGGCGAAGCGCACGCCCTGCTCCTTGAGCCGCTGCATGTTGCCGATGCAGCGCTCGACGTCCTCGAGCAGCACGCCTTCGGTGATCTCCAGTTCCAGTGCCTGCGCCGGCACGCCATGTCGCTGCAGGCAGGCCTCGACGCGTTCCACGCACTCCCTCTGGCGCAGCTCGCGCGGGCTGAGGTTGACCGCCAGCACCAGCTGCGGCCACTGCGTCTGCCAGCGTGCCAGCGCCGCGCAGGCCTGCTCCAGCACCCACTGACCGATCTCCTGGATCAGGCCGGTTTCCTCGGCCAGGGGGATGAACTGGTCCGGGCCGATCTCGCCGCGCTCGGGGTGCATCCAGCGCAGCAGCACCTCGGCACCGGCAACGGAGTCGTCGGCCAGCATCAGCTGCGGCTGGAACACCAGCTGCAACTGCTGGCGGGCGAGTGCCTGGCGCAGCTCGCTCTGCAGCTGCAGGCGCTGGTCGATGGCCGCCTGCATCTCCGGGGCGAAGAAATGCAGGGCGTTGCGCCCGGCGTGCTTGGCCCGGTACATCGCCGTGTCGGCCTGCTTGAGAATGTCCGAGGCCTGCTGCAACCCCAGCGGGTGCAGGGCGATCCCGATGCTGGCGCTGATCGCCAGCTCATGCCCGTCGATCAGGCAGCTGCCCTGCAGGCCGCGGAGCAGCTTCTCGCCAACCGCCGCCGCATGCTCGGCCACGGCCTTGGGCTCCTGGCCGAGGGCCTCGAGCAGCACCACGAACTCGTCACCGCCGAGACGGGCAAGGGTGTCCTCGGTGCGCAACTCGCCCGCCAGGCGGGTGGTGACCTCGCAGAGCAAGGCATCGCCGACCAGATGGCCGAGGCTGTCATTGACCGTCTTGAAGTGATCAAGGTCGATGAACAGCAACGCGCCCAGGCTGCCCTCGCGGTGCTCGCGGTCCATGGCGTGCTGCAGACGGTCGAGCAGCAGCCGGCGGTTGGGCAGGCCCGTCAGCTCGTCGCTGTAGGCCAGGCGCTCGATCTCGCGCTGGTAGCGCTGGCGCTCGGAGATGTCGGTGACGCTGGCGCGGATCAGCAGCTGCTCGCCCGGCATGCGCACCAGACGCACCTCGCAGGGCAGCTGGCGACCGGCGCTGTCGCGGTGGTTCCACTCGAACACCGGCGCCTCGCCCTCGATGGCGCGCTTCAGGTACTCCTGGCCGGCCCGCGAGGACAGCCGCCCGTCGCCCTGGCGCAGCGGACTGATGCTCTGGATCGAGCGCCCGAGCAGCTCCTCGCGGCGGTAGCGGAACAGCTGCAAGGCATTCTCGTTGAACTCGACGATACCGCCATCGGGGCTGAACAACAGGATCGCCTCGGGGGCGTGCTCGACCAGGGTGCGGTAGCGCGCCTCGGCCTCGCGCCGTGCGCTGATGTCCTCGACCAGCAGCAGGAACAGGGTCGGGCGACCGCCAGTGCCACGCACGACGCTCAGGCTGACGCGGGTGTAGACCACCTGGCCATCGCCGCGCAGGAAGCGCTTGTCCATCTCGAAACCGTCGCTGGAGCCCTGCAGCACGGGCTCCAGCCGCGACTGCTCCGTCGGCAGGTCGCCCGGGTGCGACAGCTGCTGCCAGGAGCTGGCGAGGAGTTCGTCGCGCTCCAGCCCGAGGATGTTGCACAGCTTCTGGTTGACCTCTTCCCAGCCGAACGACTGGGTCGTCAGCGCCATGCCGATCAGCGGCGCCTCGAAGAACAGGCGCAGGCGCTCGTCGCGCTCACGCAGTTGCGACTCCGCGCGCTTGCGTTCGCTGATGTCCTGCACCACACCGTAGATGCGTACCAGGGTGCCGTCGGCATCACGCTCGGGAATCCCGCGCAGGCGCACCAGCCGGCCGCCCAGGCGCGCGACCAGGCGCGCCTCGACGTCCAGCTCCTCGACCCCGCCCAGCGCAGCCTGCAGGGTCTGCATGATCAACGTCTGGCTCGGCGTGTCGTAGTAGTCGAGCGCCTGCTGCAGGTCGGGCGGGCCCTGCTGGATGTCGCGCTCGACGATGCGGTAGCAGCCCTCGCTCCAGAACATGCCGTAGTCGCTGAGCTCCAGTACCCAGCCGCCCAGGTTGGCGATGTCCTCGGTCTGAGTGAACAGATGACTCTGGCGCAGCATGGCCAGCCGTTGCCGCTCGACCTGCGACGCCAGTTCCTCGCGCTCGCTGACGTCGTGCTGCAGGCCGACGAAATGACTGATGCCCTGCTCATCGCGCATCGGTGCCAGCACCACCTCGTTCCAGAAGCGACTGCCATCCTTGCGCACGTTGCGTACCACGGCCTGTGCAGCGCGCCCTTCGCGCAGCGCCGTACGCAGCTTCTGCAGGCCGTGCTGGTTGTGTTCATCACCGGCCAGGAACAGGCACTCGCGCCCCTCGGCCTCGGCGGCGGAGTAACCGGTGATCTGGGTGAAGGCCGGGTTGCAGTAGACCAGCGGCATGTCGGCCTGCCGTGCATCCGCGATGGTCACTCCGAGCGGGCTGGCTTCCATCGCCAGGTTGGCGCGCGCCAGTTGCTGCTGTATCTGCGCGCTGAGTGCCAGGGTCTGGCGCAGGTCGCTCAGCGCCCGGCCCACCAGTAGGACCGCGCCCATCAGCAGGAGGACAGCCAGCTGCAACTGGTTGCGCTGCAGGTCCAGGTCCTCCTGACCGAGACTGGTGCGCAGCAGGGGCAGCACCAGGGTCGCGCAATAGCCGAGGATGACGCCGTACAGGGCGCCGACGAACGCATGGCGCAGCGCCAACACCAGCATGCTGATGCCCAGTACCGGCAGGGCGAGCAGCAACGGCAGGCTGCCTAGAAGCACCAGCAGCAGCACGAACACGCCCGCGGCGAGCAACCAGGCGGACGGCGAGACACTGAGCAGCGAGGTCGTCCCGGGTGTCTCGGCCCATTTGCGCAGCCAGCCACGCGCCCGCAGCAGCGGCGTGGCGAAGGCCAGCAGCGGCGCACACAGGGCGAGCAGGTTGATCGCGTCGGTCAGCCAGATCGACAGGCTGGCCAGCGCCCAGCGCTCGCCGATCTGCAGGCCGGTCAGCCACAGGTTGGTCTGCAGCCCGAGGGCCAGCAGGGTGGCGGGCACCAGTACACCAAGGGCGAAGAAACGCAGCAGATCCGACAGGCGCCCCAACGCGGGGTCGAAGACCTGCCGCTGCAGCAACCACCAGCCCAGGGCGACCGCCGCCGTTTCCGGCAAGGCATAGAGCGGCGCCCACTGCCAGGGCAGGCCCCACAACGGCACGCTGAACAGCGCGTTGAGGTAGAGCGCCGGCAACACCCGCGGCCCCCACCAGAGGCACAGCGTCAGGCCGAGCACCAGCGGCAGGTAGCACAGCGCCACGCCATCGTTCAGGCGGGTTGCCAGGGATATCCAGGTGCCCAGGTGAAAGATCGGCAGCGGCAGCCACCAGGTCCAGCTGGGCAAGCGGTCAGGGAAGACGGCGGACATGCAGGCCTCGAATCGATTCGCAGGCACAGCATAGCCCAGCGCCAGAGCGCTTGGCAGCGTATTGCCAGCACGCCGCCGCCGGGCAGGCCGCTCAGCTACACCGCGTCACGCGGCAGCAGCAGGCCGAGCGGCAGCCGCACGCGCGCCTCGAGGCCGCCGCCGCTGCGGTTGCGCAACTCGACACTGCCACCATGCAGGGCCGCGATGCGCTTGACGATGGCCAGGCCGAGACCGGTGCCCCGCCCGCCACGCGCCCGGTCACCGCGAATGAAGGGGTTGAAGATGCTGTCCAGTTCGGTCGGATCGATGCCGTTGCCACGGTCGAGGACGCTCAGCACCACATAGGGCGCGCTGTGGTCACCGGCCAGGCTGGCAACCACCTCCACGGCATCGCCGCCGCCATGATTGAGCGCGTTCTCCACCAGGTTGGTGAGCAGCCGCTTGGTCGAGACGCGGCGCAGCGGGAAGGGAGGAATCGGCTCCAGGCACAGGCGAACACGCTCGCCGCCCTGGTTGTAGGGCGCCAGGGTTTCACGCACCAGCTCGGGGAAGTCCGCCTCCTCCACCGGCTCGTCGCGCCCGTCGCGGATGAAGGCGAGGAACTGATCGAGAATCGCGTCCATGTCCTCGATGTCGCGCACCATGTCCTCGGTTTCCGCATCGTTCTGCATGAACTCCAGGGCCAGACGCAGGCGGGTCAGCGGCGTGCGCAGGTCATGCGAGACACCCGCCAGCATCAGCTCGCGTTCACGTCCGGCCTGCTCGACGTCCTCGGCCATCTGGTTGAAGGCGCGATAGACCTCGGTCATCTCGCTGGGCGTGTCGCTGATCGGCAGGCGCACGCTGCGCCCCTGGCCCAGCTGGCGAGCCGCGTAGACCAGACGCTTGAGCGGTGCGCTGAGCTGGCGCACGAAGATCCAGGCGGCGGCGGTGGACAGCAGGCCGATGCCGAGGAACCAGCCCAGCACGCTCCAGATCCGCTGGCCACGCAGCGGGTGCGGGTACATCGGCACGCGCACCCAGCCGTCGCCGAGGCTGGGGGCATGCACCCACAGCGCAGGCGGTGTGGTGGCACGCACCCGGGTGTCGGTGTCGGGACCGAGTTCGGTCTGCATCTGCCGCTGGAAGATCTCGCTGTAGGGCCAGTGCTGTTCGCTGGCCGGCACCTTGTCACGCGGGATGCGCTTGAGCCCCGCCGCCTGGGCGATGTGGTCGCGGTCATCGGGGTTGGCCGCCCAGTAGGCGCGCAGGGTCAGCGCCGCACCATGGCTGTACTGGCGGTCGACCAGCACGTCCTCGTTCATCATCAGATAAACCAGCGTCAGTGCCTTGGAGAACAGCACGACCACCAGCACCAGCCAGAGGGTGCGGGCGAAGAAGCTTTGCGGGAACCAGACGGGAGTCTTCACGAGCGGCAAGCCTCAAGCCTCGAGCCGCAAGAAGAAGCCGCCCAACCTCCGATCACCTGCAGCGTGTGACTGGCAGCATGCAACTTCACTTATTGCCATCCGGCACGAACACGTAGCCCACACCCCAGACGGTCTGGATATAACGCGGCTTGGACGGGTCCGGCTCGATCAGGCGGCGCAAGCGGCTGATCTGCACATCGATGGAGCGCTCCAGCGCATCCCACTCGCGACCACGCGCCAGGTTCATCAGCTTGTCCCGCGTCAGCGGCTCGCGCGCGTGCTGCACCAGGGCCTTGAGCACAGCGAACTCACCGGTGGTGAGCATGTGCACTTCGTCGCCTTTCTTCAGTTCGCGCGTGGCCAGGGACAGCTCGTAGTCGCCGAAGCTGACGCTCTCGTCCTCGGAGCCCGGCGCGCCCGGCACCACCGGCGCCTGGCGGCGCAGCACGGCCTTGATCCGCGCCAGCAGCTCACGCGGGTTGAAGGGTTTGGCCAGGTAATCGTCGGCGCCCAGTTCCAGGCCCTGAATACGGCTCGACTCATCACCCTTGGCGGTGAGCATGATGATCGGGATCTGGTTGTTCGACTCACGCAGACGACGGCAGGCGGACAGGCCATCCTCGCCCGGCAGCATCAGGTCGAGCACCACCAGGTTGAACAGCTCGCGCGCCAGCAGACGATCCATCTGCTCGACGTTCTCCACCGCACGTACCCGGTAGCCCTGCTCGTCGAAGAAGCGCTCGAGCAGGCGGCGCAGACGGGCGTCATCATCGACGATGAGGATCTTCTCGCCTTCGGCGGCGGGGGCGGACTGGGTCATGGCGTCTCCTTGGACAGCCGTACGATGGACGGCGAGTGGCGGCATTATCGCTCAGGCGCATGGATGGGCACCTTAGCCATTGTTAGCAGATTTTTCCCCGAACGGTTCTCAGCGTCGGTGGATGCGGTGTTTATAATGCGCCGCTTTCGTATCTGGCCGCCCTGGCGCGGCCGCCTTGTCGTACCAGCGTGGGTAGCACTATATGGACAGCATCAACAACCGCATCGCCGAAGAACTGGGCGTGCGCCCGCAACAGGTTGCCGCCGCCGTGGCCCTGCTCGACGAAGGCTCCACCGTGCCCTTCATCGCCCGCTACCGTAAGGAAGTGACCGGCAGCCTCGACGACACCCAGCTGCGCCACCTGGAAGAGCGCCTGCGCTACCTGCGCGAGCTGGACGAGCGGCGCGGGGCGATCCTCGCCAGCATCGAGGAACAAGGCAAGCTGACCGCGGAACTCAAGCGCGAGATCGACCTGGCCGACACCAAGACGCGACTCGAAGACCTCTACCTGCCGTACAAGCAGAAGCGCCGCACCAAGGGCCAGATCGCCCTGGAAGCCGGCCTCGGCGAGCTGGCCGACGCACTGTTCAACGACCCGAACCTGACCCCCGAGCAGGAAGCCGAGCGCTTCATCGACGCCGAGAAGGGCTTCGCCGACGTCAAGGCCGTGCTCGAAGGCGCCAAGTACATCCTCATGGAGCGCTTCGCCGAAGACGCCGCGCTGCTCGACAAGCTGCGCAGCTTCCTCAAGGACAACGCCACCCTCAGCGCCCGCCTGGTGCCCGGCAAGGAAAACGAAGGGGCCAAGTTCAGCGACTACTTCGAACACGACGAAGCGCTCAAGGGCGTACCGTCGCACCGCGCGCTGGCGATCTTCCGCGGGCGCAACGAAGGCATCCTCAGTGCCAGCCTGAAGGTCGGCGAAGAACTGCCCGGCACCCTGCACCCGTGCGAGCTGATGATCGGCGAGCGCTTCGGCCTCGCGAACAAGGGTCGCGCCGCCGACAAGTGGCTGGCCGAGGTGGTGCGCTGGACCTGGAAGGTCAAGCTGTACAACCACCTGGAAACCGACCTGCTCGGCGAGCTGCGCGAGAAGGCCGAGGACGAGGCGATTTCCGTGTTCGCCCGCAACCTGCACGACCTGCTGCTGGCCGCGCCGGCCGGCCCGCGTGCCACCCTGGCACTGGACCCCGGCCTGCGCACCGGCTGCAAGGTGGCCGTGGTCGATGCCACCGGCAAGGTGCTGGACACCGCCACCGTCTACCCGCACGCGCCGCGCAACGACTGGGACGGCACCCTGGCGACCCTGGCCAAGCTGTGCGCCAAGCATGGCGTCGACCTGATCTCCATCGGCAACGGCACCGCCAGCCGCGAGACCGACAAGCTGGCCGCCGAGCTGATCAAGAAGGTACCGGGCCTGAAGCTGACCAAGGTGATGGTCTCCGAGGCCGGCGCCTCGGTGTACTCGGCCTCCGAGCTGGCCGCCCGCGAATTCCCCGATCTCGACGTGTCGCTGCGCGGCGCAGTCAGCATCGCCCGTCGCCTGCAGGACCCGCTGGCCGAGCTGGTGAAGATCGACCCGAAATCCATCGGCGTCGGCCAGTACCAGCACGACGTGTCGCAGCTCAAGCTGGCACGCTCGCTGGATGCCGTGGTCGAGGACTGCGTGAACGCCGTCGGCGTGGACGTGAACACCGCGTCCGCCGCACTGCTGGCGCGCATCTCCGGCCTCAACGCGACCCTGGCGCAGAACATCGTGCAATACCGTGACGCCAATGGCGCGTTCGCCTCGCGCGCCGCGCTGAAGAAGGTACCGCGCCTGGGCGACAAGACCTTCGAGCAGGCCGCCGGCTTCCTCCGCGTGATGAACGGCGACAACCCGCTGGACGCCTCGGCGGTGCACCCGGAAACCTACCCCCTGGTGGAACGTATCGCCCAGGACACCGGCCGCGACATCCGCTCGCTGATCGGCGACTCGGGCTTTCTCAAGCGCCTCGACCCGGCCAAGTTCACCGACGAGCGCTTCGGCCTGCTCACCGTCGGCGACATCCTCAAGGAGCTGGACAAGCCGGGGCGCGACCCGCGTCCGGAGTTCAAGACCGCCGAGTTCCAGGAAGGCGTCGAGACCCTGGCCGACCTCAAGCCCGGCATGGTGCTCGAAGGCGTGGTGACCAACGTGACCAACTTCGGCGCCTTCGTCGACATCGGTGTGCATCAGGACGGCCTGGTGCATATCAGCGCGCTGTCGGAGAAGTTCATCAAGGACCCGCACGAAGCGGTCAAGACCGGCGACGTGGTCAAGGTCAAGGTGATGGAAGTGGACATCCCGCGTAACCGCATCGGCCTGTCCATGCGCATGGGCGACACGCCCGGCGAGAAGGTCGAGGGCGCACGCGGCGGCCAGCGTGGCAACGGCAACCGTGGCGGCAACACGCCGCGCAGCGAGCGTCACTCCAGCCAGGACAAGCCGGCCCCGGCCACCGGCGGCATGGCGGCGCTGTTCGCCAACGCCAAGCAGCTGAAGCGATGAGCGGCAAGCAGGAGGTGGGCGCGAGCAGCGCCTTCTCCCGCCTGCTCGGGCTGGAGATCCTGCAGGTCGGCGGCGGCGAGGCGCGCATCCGCCTGGCCCTGACCGATGACCTGCGCAACCTGCACGGCAAGCTGCATGGCGGCGCGCTGTTCTCGCTGATCGACACCGCCATGGGCCAGGCCAGCCACAGCCTGGGCGACGGCGGCCCAAGCAGCGTCACGCTGGAATGCAAGATCAACTACATCCGCCCGGTTTCCGACGGCAGTGTGCTGTGCCATGCCAAGGTCCTGCATGCCGGCCGCCGCACCCAGGTGGTCGAAGCCGAGGTCTGGCAGGACGACAAGCTGGTCGCCAAGGCACAAGGCACCTTCGCCTGCGTGTAATCCGCGCTGAGCGAACTCGTCTACTGTGGGTGAAACTGTGCCCCTTGCAGAGTGCGGGGGCGATCCCCATATTGTGGCGACTGCCCAGTTAGGAATTGCATCTTGAGCGATCTTCTCTCCCGCCGCCTGGCCCAGCTCGGCGAGCCGGCCAACCTGTCCCTGCTGGGTGAGTGCCTGCATGGTATCGAGCGCGAATGCCTGCGCGTCGACCGTGACGGCCAACTGGCCCTGACGCCGCACCCGCAAGCGCTGGGCTCGGCACTGACCCATTCGCAGATCACCACCGACTACTCCGAGTCGCTGCTGGAGTTCATCACCGGAACGGCCGCCGACCCGGCCGAGACCCTGGGCGAGCTGGAACGTATCCACCGCTTCGCCTACGACAAGCTCGGCAGCGAACTGCTGTGGAGCCCGTCGATGCCTTGCGCCCTGCCGGACGAGGCGACCATTCCCATCGCCCGCTATGGCAGCTCCAACATCGGCCGCCTCAAGTACGTGTACCGCAAGGGCCTGGCCCTGCGTTACGGCAAGACCATGCAGTGCATCGCCGGCATTCACTACAACTTCTCGCTGCCCGAGCGCCTGTGGCAACTGCAGCAGCAGGCCGAAGGCGACACGCTGAGCGCACGCGACTACCAGTCGGCGCGCTACATCGCGCTGATCCGCAACTTCCGTCGCTACAGCTGGCTGCTGATGTACCTCTTCGGTGCTTCGCCGGCGCTGGACAAGGGCTTCATGCGCGGTCGCCCGCACCAGCTGCAGGAGCTGGACGCCAGCACCCTGTACCTGCCCTACGCCACCAGCCTGCGCATGAGCGACCTGGGCTACCAGAGCAGCGCCCAGTCCGGCCTGACACCGTGCTACAACGACCTGGCCAGCTATACCGACAGCCTGCGCCTGGCGGTCGGCACGCCCTACCCGGCCTACGTCGAGGCGGGCACCAAGCGTGGCGACGAGTGGCTGCAGCTGAACACCAACATCCTGCAGATCGAGAACGAGTACTACTCGAGCATCCGCCCGAAACGCGTCACCCACAGCGGCGAGCGCCCGATCCAGGCGCTGACCAGCCGTGGCGTGCAGTACGTGGAAGTACGCTGCCTCGACATCAATCCCTTCCTGCCGCTGGGCATCGACGTGGCGCAAGCGCGCTTCATCGACGCCTTCCTGCTGTTCTGTGCACTGGAAGACAGCCCGCTGCTGGAAAACGGCGAGTGCGGCGACTGCACCCGCAACTTCCTCAAGGTGGTCAAGGAAGGGCGTCGTCCCGGCCTGCACCTGCAGCGCCAGGGGCGCTCGGTGGAGTTGAAGGCCTGGGCGGGCGAACTGCTCGAGCGCATCCTGCCACTGGCCGAGCTGCTCGACCGCAGCCAGGACAGCCAGGCCCATGTCGAGGCGCTGGCCCATCAGCAGGCCAAGGTCGCGGATGTCGAGCTGACGCCGTCGGCGCAGGTGCTGGCGATCCTGCGCCAGAGCACCAGCTTCGCCGAGTTCGCCCTGCAACAGAGCCTGCAGCACGCCGAGTACTTCCGCGCCCAGCCGCTCGACGCCGGGCAGCAGGCTGCCTTCGAGCAGGCCGCGCAGAACTCGCTGGCCGAGCAGGCCGAGCTGGAAGCGCAGCCCGCTGGCGACTTCGACGCGTTCGTCGCCGCCTACCAGGCGAGCATCCTGGCACTGGCGGTGTAACGAAACGGCAATAGTCGACTGCGTCACAAAGCCAACCAGCGGAGCAAAAGCCGGGATGGGCGGCCACACTGCAGGCCGCCCGGCCAGCTAGCATTGCCGGGTAACGGACGAAAGACGAGCAGCGCCCCATGGCCGACGAAGCCACGCCGCAATGGAGCCTGGAAAGCCTGACCAAGGCCTACCAGCAAGGCTATATGGCCGGCCTTACCGGCCAGGCCAGAAACCGCCAACCCTACCCCGACGAAATCCCCGCCGCCGCCTGGGAGGCCGGCTGGGACGACGGCCATGAACAGATGCGCCTGCAGCAGCACAGCGCCTGATCGACGCCTCTCGAGCCTGGTGACTGAAGCCGTTCCCAGCGGTCGCGGCGTTGTGGGTTACAACGCCTTCTCGAACACCTTGGAATTGCGCTGGTAGTTGTACAGCGATGCGCGCGCCGTCGGCATGCGCTCGACGCTGCTCGGTTGGAAACCGCGCTCGCGGAACCAGTGTGCCGTGCGGGTGGTGAGCACGAACAGGGTCTTGATCCCCTGCGCCCGTGCCCGCGCCTCGATACGCTCCAGCAGCTCGTCACCGCGACCGCCATGGCGGTAGTCCGGATTGACCGCCAGGCAGGCCAGCTCGCCGCAGTCGGAATCAGCGATCGGGTAGAGCGCCGCGCAGGCGATGATCAGCCCTTCACGCTCGACGATGCTGAACTGCTCGATCTCGCGCTCCAGCACGTCGCGCGAGCGACGCACCAGAATGCCCTGTTCCTCCAGCGGGCTGATCAGCTCGATCAGGCCGCCGACATCCTCGATGCTCGCCTCGCGCAGCGACTCGAACTGTTCCTGGGCAACCAGGGTACCGTTGCCGGTGCGGGTGAACAGTTCGCTGAGCAGGGCACCATCGGTGGCGTAGCTGACGATGTGGCTGCGCTTCACGCCACCCCGGCAGGCCTGGGCAGCGGCGTCGAGCAATTCGCCCTGGTAGTGGCCGCCCAGGCGCGTCAGGTGCGCGGGCACCTGCTGCGGGCGCAGCTCGCGCACCAGCTTGCCCGCCTCGTCGAGCAGGCCGTCCTCGGCGCCGAACAGCAGCAGCTTGTCCGCCCCCAGGTCGATGGCGGCGCGGGTAGCGACGTCCTCACAGGCCAGGTTGAAGATCTCCCCGGTGGGCGAATAGCCCAGCGGCGACAGCAGCACGATGCTGCGCTCGTCGAGCTGGCGGTTGATGCCCTTGCGGTCGATGCGGCGCACTTCGCCGGTGTGGTGGTAGTCGATGCCGTCGACGACGCCGATTGGCCGCGCGGTGACGAAGTTGCCGCTGGTCAGGCGCAGCCGTGCGCCCTGCATCGGCGAGGCGGCCATGTCCATGGACAGGCGTGCCTCGATGGCGATGCGCAGCTGGCCGACGGCATCGATCACGCACTCCAGGGTCGGCGCATCGGTGATGCGCAGATCGCGATGGTAGTGCGGGGTCAGGCCACGCGCGGCCAAGCGTGTCTCGATCTGCGGGCGCGAGCCGTGGACCAGCACCAGGCGCACGCCGAGGCTGTGCAGCAGCACCAGGTCGTGGACGATGTTGGCGAAGTTCGGGTGGGCGACGCCCTCTCCTGGCAGCATGACCACGAAGGTGCAGTCACGGTGAGCATTGATATAGGGCGAAGCGTGGCGTAGCCAGTTGACGTAGTCGTGCATGACAAATCCGTTAGCGTCGAGACGTAGGGCGGAAATCACCCGCCATGTTCGGTTCGAGAGGTCCGCTCATCGTCGCTGCACGTCTTCACTCCGAATCAGGCAATAGTGTTGGATCAGTTGGCGCAGCAGTGTCACCGTAGGTTCGATACGGGAGAGTGCCAGGTGTTCCCCGGGCTGATGCGCACAGTCGATGTCGCCTGGGCCAAGCACCAGGGTCTCGCAGCCAAGGTGTTGAAGATAAGGCGCCTCGGTGCCAAATGCCACCGCTTGCGCCGCATGTCCGGTCAATCGCTCGGCCACACGCACCAGCTCCGCGTCCGCAGCCTGCTCGAACGGCGGCACGGCGGGAAACAGGGGCCCATAGTCGATGCGTACCTGATGCTTGAGCGCGAGCGGCTGCAGCTTGCCACGGATCGCCTCGCGCAGAGCCTCCGGGTCCATGCCCGGCAACGGACGCAGGTCGAACTCCAGCGCGCACTGCCCGCAGATACGGTTAGGGTTGTCGCCGCCGTGAATGCAGCCCAGGTTGAGCGTCGGTTGCGGCACGCCGAACTGCGGGTTGTTGAACTCGCGCTGCCACTGCGCGCGCAAGGCGCGCAGTTCGCCCATCACGTCCTGCATGGCCTCCAGCGCACTGTGACCAAGGCCAGGGTCGGAGGAATGGCCGCTCTGCCCGAGGATGTCGATGCGCTCCATCATCACCCCCTTGTGCAGGCGGATGGGCTTCAACCCCGTCGGCTCGCCGATCACCGCCGCCCGGCCCAGCGGCCGGCCGGCATCGGCCAGGGCACGGGCGCCGGCCATGGAGCTTTCTTCGTCACAGGTGGCGAGAATCAGCAACGGCTGCTGGAAAGGTTGTTCGAGAAGCGGCCGAACGGCCTCGATGACCAGGGCGAAGAAACCTTTCATGTCGCAACTGCCGAGACCGACCCAGCGGTCGCCGACCTCGGTCAGCTTGAGCGGGTCGCTCTGCCACAGCGCGGCGTCGAAAGGCACGGTGTCGCTGTGCCCGGCCAGCACCAGGCCGCCAGGACCACTGCCATAGCTGGCCAGCAGGTTGAATTTGCCCGGCGCGACCTGCTGGGTCTCGCAGCGAAAGCCGAGATCGCTCAGCCAGGCGGCGAGCAGGTCGATCACCGGTGCGTTGGTCTGGTCCCAGTTCGGCTGGGTACAGCTCACCGAGGGCGCTGCAATCAACGCGGCGAACTGCTCCTGAAAGGACGGCAAGGGCATCGGCGCTCTCCTGGGTCGGAGCTCCCATCATAGGAGCATCCAACCTCAGGGGAAACCGCCGGCGCCGAATCAGACGCCGCCGAACAGCCCGCGCAGGATGAAGAAGAAGAAGATCGACAGCGCGGCGCCGACCGGCAGGGTGATCAGCCAGGACATGAAGATCTTGCCGATCACGCCCAGGTTCAGTGCGCCGATACCCCGGGCGATGCCCACGCCGAGCACGGCGCCGACCAGCGTGTGCGTGGTGGACACCGGCAGGCCGATGGCCGAGGCGCCGACCACGGTGGTGGCGGTCGCCAGTTCGGCGGCGAAGCCACGGCTGGGAGTCAGCTCGGTGATTTCCTTGCCGATGGTGGCGATCACCTTGTAACCGTAGGTGGCCAGGCCGACGACGATGCCGATCGCACCCAGCAACAGTACCCAGGCCGGCAGGGCCGCCTTGGCGCCGACCATCTCGCCGCCGCTCTGGATCACCCCGACGATGGCTGCCAGCGGACCGACCGCATTGGCCACGTCGTTGGAGCCGTGCGCGAAGGCCATGGAGCAGGCGGTGAAGATCATCAGCACCGCGAACACCTTCTCGACGCTGGCGAAGTGGAAGCTCTTGTCAGCCTCCACGTCGATCTTGATGCGGCTCAGCAGGGCGATGCCGATCAGCATGACCAGCACACCGATACCGGCCGAGAGCAGGAAGCCTTCGCCGCCGCTCAGGTGCAGGCCGACGTGCTTGAGGCCCTTGGTGACGGTCATGATCGACACCATGAAACCGGTGAGGAACATGTACACCGGCACGTAGCGCTTGGCGTTGGCGAAGGGCGTCTCGGTGTCGATGATCAGCTTCTGCACGCTCATGAACACGCCGAACGCCACCACCCCGGAGAGCACCGGCGAGATCACCCAGCTGGCCACGATCGGGCCGACGCCACCCCAGTGCACGGCATCCATCGACACGCCGACCGCGGCGAAGCCGATCACCGCACCGACGATCGAATGGGTGGTCGACACCGGCCAGCCCTTGGTCGATGCGACCAGCAGCCAGGTGCCAGCCGCCAGCAGCGCGGACATCATGCCCAGCACCATCAGGTTGGGACTGATCATCGAGGCATCGACGATGCCGCTCTTGATCGTCTCGGTCACCTGACCGCCGGCCAGGTAGGCACCGGCGAACTCGAAGACCATGGCGATGAGGATCGCCTGCTTGATGGTCAGCGCACGTGAGCCGACCGAAGTACCCATGGCATTGGCGACATCATTGGCGCCAACACCCCAGGCCATGAAAAAACCGAAAAGGCAGGCAAGAACGAGCAGAACCAGCCCGTAGTCCGCAATCAGAGACATAATGAATTATCCGTAGATCCCAGAAAGGACACTGGCGCTTAGCGCGCCAGCAGTTGTTCCAGTCGGTTGCCCACTCGTTGGGCACGGTCGGCGACATCGCCGATCCAGTCGATGATCTGATAGAGGAACATCACATCGACCGGGGGAAGGTCCTTCTCCAGCTTGAACAGGTTGCGGCGGACCTCGATCTGCAGGCGATCGGTATCGTTTTCGATATTGCCGAGCTCTTCGATCAGGGTTTCCACCAGCACCGCTTCACGCCCGGCAAAACCGGTCTCGAGCAGCTCATCCAATTCGTTCATCGCCTTCAGCGCCTGGGCGCTGGCATCGACGCTGCGTTGCACGTAGGAAGCCATCAGCGGCTGCAGTGCCTGCGGAATGCTCATCTGACGGCCAAGCATCAGGCCGGCAATGTCCTTGGCACGGTTGGCGACTTTGTCCTGTACACTGAGCAGCTCCAGCAGGTCCGAGCGCGGCACCGGCAGAAACAGGCTCTTGGGCAGATGCAGGCGCACGCTTTTCTTCAGCTTGTCCGCCTCGTGCTCCAGCCGGGACATCTCCTGTTGTACCTGTTCAACCCTGGTCCAGTCTTCGGCCATCACGGCCTCGAAGAAGGGCACCAGGTTCGCCGCGCACTCGTGGGCCTTGGCGATATGCTGCTGCATGGGGCCGATGGGTGAACGGCCGAACAGGCTGACAAAGGGATTGATAGGCATAGGGTAAGCCCCCGTTTTGAGAAGGCCGCAAGTATAGGGACCGACTTCGTCATCCGCCAGCGCGCGTCATCGGTCTGTCACATTTTCATAAAAGGCTATCTAGCTCTCCACCATGGTCAAAGAAACCGAAATCAAACTGCGTGCCAGCCGCGCCACCCTGGCCGCACTGCGCGAACACCCGCTGCTGAAGAAACGCAACAAGAGCGGCTGGCAACGCGTCGAACTGTTCAACCAGTACTACGACACGCCAGCGCGCGACCTGGCCGCCGCCAAGGTCGCGCTGCGCCTGCGGCGTGATGGCGAACAGTTCATCCAGACCCTGAAATCGCGTGGACAGAGCGTCGCCGGCCTGTCCGAACGCAACGAGTGGGACTGGTACCTGAGCAAGGCCAAGCTCGACCTGAGCAAGCTCGATGACAGTTGCTGGCCCGCCAGCCTGGCCGAGCTGGACAAGAAGAGCCTGCAGCCGCTGTTCACCACCGATTTCGTGCGCGAGAAGGCGGAAATCGCCTGGGGCCGCGGCAAGGCCAAAGTCGTCATCGAAGCGGCGCTGGACCTGGGCAAGGTGCTGGCTGGCGAGGGTGAAGAGGAAATCTGCGAGCTGGAACTGGAGCTGCGCCAGGGCGAGCCGGCCGCGTTGCTGGAGCTGGCCTGCGAGCTGGCCGCCGACCTGCCGCTGATGCCCTGCGATATCAGCAAGGCCGAGCGCGGCTATCGCCTGTTCGATGCCGGCAGCTACAGCCTGAGCCTGCCCGCGCCCGCGCTGGATGCCGAGATGAGCCTCGACGACACCGTCGCCGCGCTGGCCTGGCACCTGCTCGGCGCCAGCCAGCGCCTGGCCGAGCAGTACCGCTGGAACGGCCACTGGAGCCTGCTGCAGCAGTGGCTGGAGCAACTGGTCGACCTGCGCGCCCTGCTCGCCAGTCTCGGCCAGGCCGCCCCGCGCGCCAGCTCGCGGGAGCTGCGCGAGGCGCTCGACAGCCTGCTCGATGATTGGCGCCCGCGCCTGGCCGCCGGGCAGAACGACGACAGCATGCGCCGCAACGCGCCGGCCCTGTTCGCCGCCGAGCTGGACGGCTGCCGCTGGGGCCTGCTGTCGCTGAAGCTGTCGTACTGGCTGCTGCAACGCAGCTGGACGGCGGCGCGCAATGCACGGGGCGACCGCCAGGGCAAGGCGGCCCTGGGCAGCTGGCTGCCGACCTTGCTGGCCGAGGAAGGGGCGGCCCTGCAACTGCGCCGCTACCAGCAGCAACCGGAAGACCTGGCCGAACAGATGCCACGCCTGGAGCGCCTGCTGGTCTGGCTGCGCCTGGCGCGCGGCGTGCTGGACGTCGCCGAGGTCGACCGCCTCTACGGCGAGCTGAGCAAGCTGCAGGGGCTGGCCCTGCGACCCCTGGACGACGAGCAGCGCCAGCTGCGCATGACCCAGACTCAGGTCGTGCAGAGCCTCAAGGCCTGGAAAGCGCTGGTGAAATGACCGCCACCCCCCTGTGGCAGGCGCTTTGCCGGCGAGCCGTTCGTCGCGGTTGAAGCCCTGCCGCTCCCCACGAAAAACGGGCCCCGAAGGGCCCGTTTTTCATTTCAGCACCAGGCTCAGCTGTCGCTGCGACGGCTGTCGACTACCTGCTGCCAGGACGGATTGACGCTGTTGGCGGTCTCGTCCATGGCCTGCTGCAGGGCCTTCTTGCGCTTCTCTTCGGCACGCTGGCTGAAGAACCAGGCCAGGAAGGTGGCGAAGGACACCGCCAGCAGGATCAGGCTGGCCACCGCGTTGATCTCGGGCTTCACCCCCAGGCGCACGGCGGAGAAGATCTCCATAGGCAGCGTGGTGGAACCCGGACCGGAGACGAAGCTGGCCAGCACCAGGTCATCCAGCGACAGGGCGAAGGACATCATCGCCCCCGCCGCCAGCGACGGCGCGATCATCGGCACGGTGATCAGGAAGAACACCTTCCACGGCTTGGCGCCGAGGTCCATGGCCGCTTCCTCGATGGACAGGTCCAGCTCACGCAGACGCGACGACACCACCACCGCCACGTAGGCCGAGCAGAAGGTGGTGTGGGCGATCCAGATGGTGGTCATGCCACGCTGCATCGGCCAGCCGATCAGCTGCGCCATCAGCACGAACAGCAGCAGCAACGACAGACCGGTGATCACCTCCGGCATGACCAGCGGTGCGGTGACCAGGCCACCGAACAGCGTACGCCCCTTGAAGCGGGTGATACGGGTCAGCACGAAGGCCGCCAGCGTGCCCAGCGCCACCGCCGCGATGGCGGTGTAGCAGGCGATTTCCAGCGAGCGCATCACCGAGTTCATCAGCTGGGTATTGTCGAGCAGGCCGACGTACCACTTCACCGACCAGCCACCCCAGACGGTGACCAGACGCGAGGCGTTGAACGAGTAGATGACCAGGATGACCATCGGCAGGTAGATGAACACCAGGCCCGCCCAGAGCATCAGACTGGAGAAACTGAAACGCTTCATGGGCGGCCCTCCAGTTCTTTGGCCTGGTTACGGTTGAACAGAATGATGGGCACGATCAGGATCGCCAGCATCACCACCGCCAGGGCGGAAGCCACCGGCCAGTCGCGGTTGTTGAAGAATTCCTGCCACAGCACCTTGCCGATCATCAGGGTCTCCGGACCGCCAAGCAGTTCGGGGATGACGAACTCGCCGACCACCGGAATGAACACCAGCATGGAGCCGGCGATGATGCCGTTCTTCGACAGCGGCACGGTGATGCGCCAGAAGTTGTTGAGGTTGCTCGAGCCCAGGTCGGAAGCGGCCTCCAGCAGGCTGGGGTCATGCTTCACCAGGTTGGCGTAGAGCGGCAGGATCATGAACGGCAGATAGGAATACACCACGCCGATATAGACGGCGATGTTGGTGTTGAGGATCTGCAGCGGCGAGTCGATCAGGCCGATTCCCATCAGCAGGCTGTTGAGCAGGCCGTTGTTGCCGAGGATGCCCATCCAGGCGTAGACGCGGATCAGGATCGCGGTCCAGGTCGGCATCATGATCAGCAACAGCAGCACGGTCTGCTGCGATTTCGGCGCACGGGCGATGGCATAGGCCATCGGGTAGCCGATCAGCAGGCACAGCAGGGTGCTGAAGAACGCGACCTTGAGCGAGCCCAGGTAGGCCGACAGATAGAGTGCGTCCTCGGTGAGGAAGATGTAGTTGCCGAAGTTCAGCAGCAACGTCAGCTTGCCGTCCGCCCATTCGTAGATTTCCGTATAGGGCGGAATCGCGACGTCGGCCTCGGCGAAACTGATCTTCAGCACGATGATGAAGGGCAGCAGGAAGAACATGAACAACCACAGGAAGGGTATGCCGATCACGGCATGCCGCCCCCTGGGCAGATAGCGCAGGAGTTTGCTCGGTTTCATGATTGCAGTACCACGCCGCTGTCATCTTCCCAGTACACCACCACCGGGTCATCCCAGGTCGGACGCTTGCCGCGGCGCTCGGCGTTGGCGATGAAGCACTGCACGACCTGCCCGGACGTGAGCTTGACGTGGTACACCGAGTGACCGCCCAGGTAGGCGATGTCGTGGACGTGGCCATGGCTCCAGTTGTACTCGGGATGCTCGTGGTCGTCCGGCAGGGCGGTGGCCATCAGCAGCTTTTCCGGGCGCAGGGCGTAGCTGACCGACTTGTTCTCGGCACGGGTACTGACGCCGTGACCGATGTAGATCGGCTTGTCCACGTGCGGGCAGTCGATGATCGCGTGGTCGGCTTCGTCGGTGGTGATCTGCCCTTCGAACAGGTTGACGTTGCCGATGAACTCGCACACCAGACGGCTGGTGGGGGTCTCGTAGATATCCACCGGGCTGCCGGTCTGGGCGATCCAGCCCAGGTGCATGATGGCGATGCGCTGGGCCATGGTCATGGCCTCTTCCTGGTCATGGGTCACCATCACGCAGGTCACGCCCACGCGCTCGATGATCTCCACCAGTTCCAGCTGCATCTGCGAACGCAGCTTCTTGTCCAGTGCGCCCATGGGTTCGTCGAGCAGCAGCAGCTTCGGCCGCTTGGCCAGCGAGCGGGCCAGGGCCACACGCTGACGCTGGCCACCTGAGAGCTGGTGCGGCTTGCGCTTGGCGTACTGGGTCATGTGCACCAGCTTGAGCATCTCGCTGACGCGCTCGTCGATCTCCGCCTTGGGCAGCTTGTCCTGCTGCAGGCCGAAGGCGATGTTCTGCGCCACGGTCATGTGCGGGAACAGCGCGTAGGACTGGAACATCATGTTGATCGGCCGCTGGTACGGCGGCATGTCGGTGATGTCCACGCCATCGAGAATGATGCGCCCCTCGGTGGGCCGCTCGAAGCCCGCGAGCATGCGCAGCAGCGTGGACTTGCCCGAACCCGAACCGCCCAGCAGGGCGAAGATCTCGCCCTTGTTGATGGTCAGCGATACATCGTCGACTGCTACTGTCTCATCGAACTTCTTGGTCACCCGATCGATTTTGACCAACACCTCTTTCGGTGTCTGATCCCCCTCGAGGGCTTTTTTGTAGGCGCTGGAGGCAACAGCCATTTAGGAAAACTCCCGGAAGATTGTGCCCGGCCCCTGCGGCCGGGCTGGAAACGATTACTGACCCGACTTGACCTTGGTCCAGGTACGGGTCATCAGGCGCTGTACCTTCACTGGCAATTCAGCGGAGATGTACAGCTTGTCCAGTACGGCCTGCGGCGGGTACACGGACGGGTCGTTGCGAACCTCCTGATCCATGAGCTCGCCCGCCTTGACGTTGGGGTTGGCGTAACCGACGTAGTCACTGACTTCGGCGATCACTTCGGGCTCGAGGAGGAAATTGATGAACGCGTGGGCCTGCTCGACATTCGCGGAGTCGGCCGGGATGGCCATCATGTCGAACCAGAGGTTGGCGCCTTCCTTGGGAATGCTGTAGGCGATCTCGATACCCTTGCCGGCTTCTTCGGCACGGTCGGCAGCCTGCAGGATGTCACCGGAGAAACCTGCCGCCACGCAGATGTTGCCGTTGGCCAGGTCGCCGATGTACTTGGAGCTGTGGAAGTAGGTAACGTAAGGACGCACTTCGAGCAGCTTGGCTTCGGCCTTGGCGTAATCCTCGGCCTTGGTGCTGTTGGGGTCGAGGCCCAGGTAGTTGAGCATGGCCGGGATCATTTCATCGCCGGAGTCGAGGAAGGCGACGCCGCACTCGCTCAGCTTCTTGATGTTCTCCGGCTCGAACAGCACGGCCCAGGAGTCGATCTCGTCGATGCCCAGAGTGGCCTTGACCTTCTCGACGTTGTAGCCGATGCCGTTGGTGCCCCACAGATAGGGCACGGAATACTGGTTGCCCGGGTCGTTGGTTTCCAGCTGCTTGAGCAGGGCCGGATCGAGGTTGTCCCAGTTGCTCAGCTTGGAACGATCCAGCGGCTGGAAGGCACCCGCGCGGATCTGCTTGCCGAGGAAGTGGTTGGAGGGCACCACCACGTCGTAGCCACTACGGCCAGCCAGCAGTTTGCCTTCGAGCGTTTCGTTGGAGTCGAAGACGTCATAGACCGGCTTGATCCCGGTTTTCGCCTCGAACTTGGCCAGGGTCTCTTCGCCGATGTAGTCGCTCCAGTTGTAGATGTGCACCGAAGGTTGGGCCAGGGTGACACCACAGAAGGCGGAAGCCGCCAGGGCGATCAGAGACTTGGGCAGGGTAACTCGCACAGTTTCATCCTCGTTTTTGTGTGCCGCCCGGAAAAAGGCGCGGCACTTTATAGGAAAATCTTCCGACGATCAGCGACCGCTCTTGATTCGTGTCCAGTCGCGGGTCAGCCAGCGCTGCACGTCACGCGGACGTTCCTCGGCGACGTAGAGCTTGGCCATGACCTCGGCGCTGGGATAGACGCCGGGGTTGTCACGCACGTCCTCATCGACCAGCGCGGTGGCCTTGCTGTTGGGGTTGGCGTAGGCGACGTAATCGCTGATCTTGGCGATCACTTCGGGACGCAGCAGGTAGTTGATGAACGCGTGCGCCTCATCGACGTTCTTGGAGTCCTTCGGGATCGCCAGCAGGTCGGCCCACATGGCGGTGCCTTCCTTGGGAATGATGTAGGCGATCTCGTCGGTGCGGCCGGCCTCTTCGGCGCGATCGGCCGCCTGCAGCACATCGCCGGAATAGCCGAACGCGGCGCAGATGTTGCCGTTGGCCAGGTCGGAGATGAACTTGGAGCTGTGGAAGTAGGTGATGTAAGGACGCACCTTCATCATCTGCTCGTAGGCTTTCTCGTAGTCTTCGCGCTTCTTGGTGTGCGGCGACATGCCCAGGTAGTTGACCATCTGCGGCAGCACTTCGTCGCCCGAGTCGAGCAGGGCGATGCCGCAGGAGGCGAGCTTCTCGGCGTACTTCGGATCGAACAGCAGCTCCCAGGAATCCAGCGGGGCGTCCTCGCCAAGCACGGCGCGCGCCTTGGTCACGTTCAGGCCGATGCCATTGGTACCCCAGAGATAGGGCACCGAGTATTCGTTGCCGGGGTCACCCGCGGCCAGGTTCTTCATGATGGTCGGGTCGAGATTGACCAGGTTGGGCAGCTTGGACTTGTCCAGCTTCATGTAGGTGCCGGCACGCACCTGCTTGGCCAGGAAGTGGTTGGTCGGGACCACCACGTCGTAGCCGCTCTGGCCGGTGGCCAGCTTGCCATCGAGGGTTTCGTTGGAATCGAAAACGTCATACACCACCTTGATACCGGTTTCCTTCTCGAAATCGGCGATGGTGTCTGGCGCGATGTAGTCGGACCAGTTGTAGACCTTGACCACGCGATCGGCTGCCTGAGCTACGGACATACCGAGGGCGGCGGCGATCAGGCCAGCCAGCAGGGTAGAACGACGCATAACGTTTCCTCTTCGGGCTTTTTGAGTGCCTGGCGGGCGAACCCGCCAGGCGGCGTTGCTTCGTCGCTTAGCGACCGGACTTGATCTTGGTCCAGCTGCGGGTCATGGTGCGCTGCACGGCAGGCGCCAGATCCGGGAAGGTGTAGATCTTCTTCAGCACTTCGGGAGTCGGGTAGACGCCCGGGTCGGTGCGCAGTGCCTCGTCCACCAGCGGCGTGGCCGCGGCATTGCCGTTGGGGAACTGCACGTAGTTGGTGATGCTGGCCATCACTTCCGGCTTCATCAGGTAGTTGAGGAAGGTGTGCGCCTCCTCGACGTTCTTCGCATCGGCCGGTACGGCCAGCATGTCGAAGAAGGAACCCGCACCCTCTTTCGGGATGTTGTAGCCGACTTCAACGCCGTTCTTCGCTTCTTCGGCGCGCGCCTTGCTCTGGTAGATGTCGCCCGAGTAACCGATGGCGACGCAGATGTTGCCGTTGGCCAGATCGGAGATGTACTTGGAGCTGTGGAAGTAAGCCACCGAAGGACGGATGGAGAGGAACAGTTCCTCGGCCTTCTTCAGCTCGTCCTTGTTGCTGCTATCCGGGGCGTAACCCAGGTAGTGCAGCGCGGCCGGCAGAATCTCGGTCGGCGAGTCGAGGAAGGAAACGCCGCAGGACTTCAGTTTTTCCATGTTCTCCGGCTTGAACACCAGGTCCCAGGAGTCGACCGGAGCGTCGGCGCCGAGCACGGCCTTGACCTTCTCGACGTTGTAGCCGATGCCGATGGTGCCCCACATGTAGGGGATCGAGTACTGGTTGCCCGGGTCGCTCGGCTCCAGGGCCTTGAGCAGGTCCTTGTCCAGGTTCGACCAGTTCGGCAGCTTGGACTTGTCCAGCTTCTGGAATACGCCAGCCTTGATCTGCTTGGCCAGGAAGGGGTTGGACGGTACCACCACGTCATAACCGGAGCTGCCGGCCAGCAACTTGGCTTCCAGCACTTCGTTGCTGTCGAAGACGTCGTAGACGACCTTGATGCCGGTTTCCTTCTCGAAATTGGCCAGGGTGTCTTCGGCGATGTAATCGCTCCAGTTGTAGACATGCAGCACTTTGTCGTCAGCCTGAGCAGCGCCAGCCACGGCCGCGGTCAGGGACAACGCGAGAAGGGTCTTGCCGAATGTTTTCATGCGTACAGCTCCTGTTGTTGTGTCGGTATTCCAGACGTCGCGCAAGCCGCTCGAATCAGGCTGGCCAACGCGCTCTGGCGCAGTCTGGCAAGGTCATGGCACCGCTGACAACTTTCCGTGACTGCGGCTTTTTCAGACCGACAGGTCACGCAAAGTCAGATCCAGGCACTTGCGTGCTTTTTCCACCAGTTCGTCCACTTCCGCCTGGCTGATCACCAGCGGCGGCGCGATGATCATGGTGTCGCCCACGGCGCGCATGATCAGACCGTTATTAAAGCAGTGGCCGCGGCAGATCATGCCCACCGCCTTGTCACCCGGGTAACGGGTACGCGTCGCCTTGTCCTGCACCAGTTCGATGGCGCCGAGCATGCCGATACCGCGCACTTCGCCCACCAGCTGGTGATCCGCCAGCTCGCGCAGACGCTTCTGCAAATACGGTGCCGTTTCCGCCTTCACCCGCTCGACGATGCCTTCTTCCTTGAGGATGCGCAGGTTCTCCAGGCCCACCGCCGCCGCCACCGGATGCCCGGAATAGGTGAAGCCGTGGTTGAAATCGCCATGCGCCTCGATCACCTCGAACACCTTGTCGCTGACGATCAGGCCACCCATCGGCACGTAGCCGCTGGTCAGCCCCTTGGCGATGGTCATCAGGTCGGGCTGCAGA
>MDSZ01030326.1_pt1 | contig 88421 bp, 83 predicted proteins | sample 811201 | NCBI WGS metagenome assembly MDSZ01 (sample SAMN05326647, study PRJNA326480) | marine metagenome | isolation source: seawater | place: Indian Ocean: North | collected 2010
AACAACACACCGACACCAACGCCAACGCCAACGACCAACAACACAGCCAACAACATCATACCAACCAACAACACAACAACAACACCGACAACAACACCGACAACAACACCGACAACATAGAACCAAAGCCTTTCTTTTTTATACATTCTCAATCATACGGACTATTGCTGTCGACGCCACTTTGTCTCACATCAGCCATTAGTCAACTTTGCTGGCCCGACCGTTTGGCTTCTGTCAGTGGCGCGGATATAGTCCACAGTTACCGAATTTTACAAATGACAACCTAAGGAAGTAGCCAATGGAAATGTTAAATAATCTGATCAGCCAGATTAACGGCTTCGTCTGGGGACCACCCATGCTGGGGATGCTGGGCGTCACTGGGGTTCTGCTGACAACCGGTATGGTATTTATGCCCTGGCGCAAGATTGTTTATGCCTTCCGCCAGCTGTTTGCCGCCCATGACGACGGCCATGACGGTGACGTAAAACCCTTCAATGCGCTGGCCACCGCATTATCGGCAACGGTTGGTACCGGTAATATCGCAGGTGTTGCCACTGCAATTGCACTGGGTGGTCCGGGTGCGATTTTTTATATGTGGGTAATCGCTCTGTTTGGTATGGCCACTAAATATGCCGAAGCCGTCTGTGCTGTTACCTACCGCGAAACCGACAGCAAGGGCCGCTTTGTCGGCGGCCCTATGTATTATCTGCGCAACGGCGTCGGCGAGTTTGCGCCGGAGATGGGTAAAACCCTGGGGCTGTTATTCGCCATTTTCGGCGCAGTGGCGGCTTTTGGTATCGGTAACGCAGTTCAGATCAACTCCATGGCTGCGGTAATGCACGACAGCTTCAGCGTACCGACCTGGGTGACCGGTGTCATCGTTGCGGTTCTGGTTGCTTTCGTTGTACTGGGTGGTATCCGCCGCATTGGTGATGTGGCCGGCAAACTGGTACCGGCCATGATCGTTCTTTATGTCGCCGCGTCTCTCATTATTCTGCTGATTAATATCGCCGAGATCCCTCACGCCATCGCGCTGATTTTTACTTACGCGTTTGAGCCAGTGGCAGCCGTTGGTGGTTTCGCTGGTGCAGCCGTTGCCGCCGCCATCCGTTTTGGTGTGGCCCGCGGTGTATTCTCCAACGAAGCCGGTCTGGGTTCGGCGGCCATCGCTCACGCGGCGGCAAAAACCAACAACCCGGTGCGCCAGGGGCTGATCGCCATGCTGGGCACATTCATCGATACCATTATCGTCTGTACCATGACCGCTCTGGTTATTCTGACCTCTGGCATGTGGACCGCAACCGGTGCCGATGGCAATGGTCTGACCGGCGCCATTCTGACTTCTGAAGCTTTCTCTGCCACGATAAGCGGTGGTAACTACATCGTCACCGTGGCTCTGGTAATATTCGCCTTCACCACCATTCTGGGCTGGTCTTACTATGGTGAACGTTGCTGGCAATACCTGTTCAGCGAAAAAACCCTGATCATCTACCGCATCATCTGGGTGATCGCGGTACTGACCTTTGCCAACGTGAAAGTGGACTTCGTCTGGAATCTGTCAGATACCCTCAACGGTCTGATGGCTGTTCCTAACCTGATTGGTCTGCTGTTACTGGCACCGATGGTATTCCGCGTTACCCGCGAATACTTCGCCAAACAGCCGGATTGATGCTTTCCATGACAGCCAGAGCGCAAACAGGTGTTTGCGCTCTGGCTGTCAGCCCCTACTTAACTATCGACTCCTGCCTTAACCTGCCTTTTCCTTAACCTGCCTCTTCCTTAAACAAAGTCCCTCTCCTCCTTCCCCCTTCCCGCTTATTCCCCCCCTGATGGACCTCACTGTTGCCCGCCTGTGCAGGATTTCTGATTCCATGTAAAATGCCCGCCCTGTTCAGATCCAGTAGAAGAGCTCAATCATGGAACTCAGCCTTTACCAGCAAGACATAGCCGCTGCCGTAACCACCGCCCTGCGTGAAGACGTCGGTGACGGCGACATTACCGCACAACTGATCCCGGCTGAGGAACAGGCCCACGCCCGCATCATCACCCGCGACCGCGCCATTATTGCCGGCGTTGCCTGGGTCAACGAAGTCTTCCGCCAGCTCGATGACAGCGTCAGCGTTAACTGGAAAGTAAAGGAAGGCGAATGGGTTGAAGCCAATCAGACCTTATTTGAACTGGAAGGCAGCGCCCGCTCCCTGCTCACCGGTGAACGCTGTGCACTGAATTTTCTGCAGACCCTGTCGGCTACCGCAACACTGTGCCGCCAGTACGCCGATAAAGTGGAAGGCACTGGCGTAAAACTGCTGGATACACGTAAAACCATTCCGGGCCTGCGCATCGCACAAAAATATGCCGTCACCCAGGGCGGTTGTTTTAATCATCGCATCGGATTATTTGATGCTTTTCTGATCAAAGAAAATCACATCATGGCTTGTGGCGGCATCACCCAGGCAGTTTCCCAGGCGCACCAGATTGCCCCGGGCAAACCTGTAGAAGTTGAAGTGGAAAATATGCAGCAGCTGGAAGAAGCCATTAACGCCGGCGCAGACATCATCATGCTGGATAATTTTTCACCGGCACAAATGAAAGACGCCGTAGCGTACAATAAATCTCATACTAATGGCCGAGTAAAATTAGAAGCCTCCGGCGGAATTACCGACGCAACGCTGCGTGATTATGCCGAAACCGGCGTGGATTTTATTTCCATCGGTGCGCTGACCAAAGACTGTAAAGCCGTGGATCTGTCGATGCGGTTGGTCGGATGACGCTGTTCGGAGCCCGGCTGGAAATAAAAACACTGCCTTTCTGGCTGCTGGCTCTGACTATTCTGTTTATCTTTCCAATCAGGGAAGGTTACCCACTACTGTACAGCAGTCGCACAATAAAGATCTTAACCCTGACACTCTGCTGGGGCCTGATCCTTTCTTTTTATCTGACTCAGCCCCGAAATCTGCTGAATCTGAATATCCCCCGGCTGCCGACTTACCTGATTCTGGCGTTTTGCTTACTCAGCCTGTTAACCACCCTGAATTCGTCGCACCCTTGGGGACAGTTTCCACGCTGGATTGAAATCACCTCGTATCTGCTTTTAGGCATAATACTCTGGCACTCTGCTCAGACTGTTCAGGATATGAAAAAACTCATCCTGATTTCCTTTCTGGCAATGAATGGCTGGATCATTCTGCGCTATCTGTACAGCTGGTCGTACCTGGCAGATCCGATAAACCACGATTGGGTGCATAACATTCTGTATGCCAGCAACATTCGTCATATAGGCTATATCTCATCTCTTTGCCTGCCGCTGGCATTACCATTTCTCTTGTCGACGTCACCCCGTATTAAAGTGGCAGCTCTGGTGTATATGACCGTAGGCTGGGCATTCGTATTCTGGATGGGAGGACGTGGTACGTTTCTCTCTCTTATTTTAGCTACAGGACTCGCTATATATATTCAGCCGCGAGTATGGCTACCTGCTGTATTCACCATAGCCACAGGTGCTGCACTTTCTCTGTTGTTCGTTACCAATAATCCGAGCCTTAACCTGGTGCGGATTTTTGAATTATCCCCGACAACGGAAACTATGGATGAGATGTCTTCCGGACGCTTGACAATTTATCTGAATTCTCTGGCAAGACTCTCAGTTAGCGACGGCTCGTTGTTCTTTGGATCAGGTGCTGACGCGTTCCGTTTTCTTACGCCATCAGCGACACAGGTTGATAAGTTCGCCCATCCACACAGCATCGTTGTGCAAATCCTGCTCTCTTATGGTTTGGCCGGATCGTTGATAGCTACGCTTACCATGTTGCTGCTGCTCAGAAACTGGCTGAGACAAATAAGCATGAAACCCGCCGCTACGGATACAGCGTTTATTCTGGCGTCCACTTCAGTTCTGAGCGCCGCAATGATCGACGGCCCTTTGTATCATTCTGTATCCTTACTGTTCGCCGTTATTGTAATAAGTCTCTCCCTCAAAACTTTTGCACCGGGTAACCGATCAGTCCAAATTCAAGGGCTACAACGGGCAGAGTACAAAGAGAAATCCGCTCATCAGTACGGCTGGGGGTTCCTTACTTTTTCGACATTTTGCGCCATAGTAAGCCTCTGGGTGATTTCGACCTTTACCAATCAGGTTTTTGCTGCCCGACATAACAAACCAACAATGAACGAATACGAAACAATTCTGAGTATTCCTTTCTATATTGAACCAAGGCAATGGATAAGGCAGTCCTCCGACCCAGGTGCAAAGCAAAGAATAGCCCGCGAAACCGTCGATTTGAGCGAAAGCCCATGTGCGCTGACCCAGTATTTACATGATCCAATGGCGATAAAAAAATACTGCTACGTATCGGAATATAAAGATCCCGAACACCTGCCAGCTGATCAGAAATAACCCTGTTATGACAATAATTGTCACCATTTGCCGTGACACGACAAGGGCCGTACAAATGATTACAGAAAAGCCCTGAGAAACGTGACGCAGGCCAAAAAACAGGGCTTGATAAGGGTAGGGTTCGTTGGCAAACTCATCTCACCATCATTGATAAATGGCCGGCAGGCTGCAATAAAGCAGCCTTCCCGATAATCAAAAAATCTCATCCGAGAGTGGAGAAAACTATGAACGCTCAAAAAGGCTTCAGCTTAATCGAACTGATGATCGTAATCGCGATTATCGGTATCCTGGCCTCCGTGGCTATTCCTCAGTACCAGACTTACGTTCTGCGTACAGATGCAACGAACTCACTGGCAGTTTCTCGTCCGCTGCAGCTGGCAGTAAGTGAGTACGCTGCCCGTTACTCAGCACTGCCTACTTCTGTAGCAGACCTGACTGACTATACTGGTGTTTCTGCAACTGCTGCTGACCATGCCGCAGGTAAAATCGCTGGTATCACTATCGGCGCTACTGGTACCCTGACACTGACCTTTGATGATGTTAGCGGCACAGTAACAGGCAACAAAGTTCCTTCTGAACTGGCTGGTCAGACTATTGTTCTGGAGCCTGCAATCAACAGCACTAATGGTGTTGTAACCTGGTCCGTTGATACTGCTGCAAGTACTCTGGATACAGAACTGCAGCCAAAAATGAAATAAGCAGCGCTTAGCTACTTTAAAAGCCGGCAACTGCCGGCTTTTTTTATGAGTAACTCATAGTTGAAATTTTCCGTGATCCCTGATGAAAGTAAGAACCGCCCTTGCTCTTTGCTTCCTGCTGATCCTCTACGCTTCTATCTCAAGTCTGGGGATTAGATCTGTAACACCAGGTAACCTCGATCCTGACTGGTCACGGTTCTTTATCTGGCCAATTATCTCGCAATTTTTATTATTCATAGCAGGCCATCTGCTGATTTTATTGGCTATCACCTGCAGCGTCCTGATACCAGCCCAGCCAATCCCTAAAGAAAGACCCACCGCCTACTTCGCCTTTGTCGTACTTCTGAGTATGGCCATTGCTTATGCACTCACAGGATTTGCTGTTCAACATTTCCCATGGCTTGAGATATCAACAGTTTCCGGAAGTATTTCAGGTAACCAAAGGTATGTAATTATCGGCTATCTTGCTCTCTCGGGCTTTGCCTTAACCGTGCTGATCAGCCTGATGTCCAGACGACTGACTCGTTTGAAAAAGTTCGCACTCTTGGTGTCATTTGCTTTTCTGCTTTTCCCATCTGCGAAGACAGGTTTCAACCACAGTCTTCACGCTGAAGCTGATGACCTCACAAACTTTGACGTGCAGGACCTGAATCAATCGCAAGTAACAGAATCAGCCACTCTTTCTAACGTTATTTTCATCGGTCTGGATTCAATAGCTCCAAGACATATTCTTGATAATTCAGGAGAAGTTCCGACTCTGGCCGCCCTTATTTCTTCTGGTCAGCAATATACCCAGGCCTACACCCCCATTGGCCGAACTTTCGCTGCATGGAATACGATTCTCAGTGGCCGCTGGCCCGCCTCTAATAAGGTTCGTTTCAATCTGGACAAGTTCCATCCCGATCAGATTGCAGACATGTTACAGAATAACCTGAAGAAACTAGGTTATTACAACCTGTATGCACTCGATGAACGCCGTTTCAATAACATAAATGAAGAATATGGTTTCGATGAGGTCATAGGTCCACCAGTTGGTGTTATTGACTTTTTTATACCGCATTTTGCCGACAACCTGTTTTCAGCGTATTTTACTGATACTTGGTTTGGTCGCCTGTTCTTCCCCAGCCTTAACGCAAACCGTGCCGCCGGCATCGTTTACAACCCAGATCAATTTGTAGACAACATTCTGTCTGCAACAAAATCAGTGCATCAGCCGCTCTTTTTAGCAAGCCACTTCTGCCTCGTGCATTACCCTTATCGCTGGCAGGCATTCAATCAGGAGCTACTGAATTCTGACGAGGTTAAGCTACATACCGTTGGCCTTAAACGCCTGGATAAGCAAGTGAAAAGACTACTGTCCGGACTGAGAGCGCAAGGTAAACTGGACAACGCCATAATTGTTCTGCTTTCTGATCACGGAGAAGGGTTAGGCTCAGAACCCGGTATCTGGGTTACCAGCGGGAGAAAAGAGCTGTCTGATTTTATCTTGCTACCTCGCGGTCATGGCAACAGCCTTATGGTTACCGATCAGGTAAATGTCATCCTCAATATCCACGACACCAGAACAAATACCACCGATCAGGTATTTGATACTGCAGTATCCCTCGTTGATATCCGCCCAACCGTTCTGAACATGCTTGGCATTGCAGCGGACAGCAACATTATCGACGGTAAGCTCCTGCCTGGCACACAATCTGGTAGCTCGACAGAAGCAACTGCGACGGATCGCTTTTTATACATGGAAACAGCCATGCTTATGCCGCTACCTCCTCCGGACGCCACTCCTGAACAACTATTAGCCTTACTGAAAGACAAGCTGGACGGATATTGGGTGACATCTGAAGGCAGACTGGAACTGACCAGAGAATATGCAGAAGTTGGAATGCAGCGTAAACAATATGCCGTCCTGCATCAGAATCAGATTCTCCTCAGTTCACCAAACTCTAAAGATTACCTTTGGGTCGACACTCTGTCCGGTCAATGGCAGCGTTTTGATCCCAATCAGAGGCAACAAGCAGAAAGACAGGTTATGATATCAAAGCTGCAATGCTATATATCCGGTGACAGATCCTGCTATACAGGTCCATCGAAAGCTGAAGACCAGTAAGAACACATCATCTGGCGCTAAAGAACCCTCTCTGGTATGTTCAGAACGCTCTGGAAAATTATAAATGGGGAATGCTATGGCAATTCTGACCGGCTTGCCGAAACGGATTGTAGAACAGAATCTGATTACAGCCCAACAGGCGCAGGAAGTACTGGATAAAGCCCGGCAGGACAAAGTCAGCTTTGTATCAGCCTTAGTAACATCCGGGCATATTAATGCAAAAGCACTTGCAGTTCTGGCATCTGAGGAATTCGGATTACCCCTGATGAATCTGTCCGCCTTTGATTTTGAGCTTATGCCAGCGGATCTGGTTAATAAAGATCTGATTGAAAAACATCGTGTCCTTCCCCTCTTTCAGCGAGGCAACCGGCTGTTTGTCGCACAGAGTGATCCTTCGGCGATGATGGCCATCGATGAAATCAAATTCAACACAGGTATGTCAGTAGAAGCCGTACTGGTTGAAGAGGATAAGCTGGCCAGTGCTGTAGATAAGTATCTGGCCGCGAACGACAATGCTTTCGACGACCTTGATGGCGAACTGGATGACGTCGACCTGGAAGATCCGAATGCCCGCGAGAAGGAACAGGATTCGGACAAAGATACCGGCGATGATGCGCCAATCGTCCGCTTCGTCAACAAAATGCTGCTGGATGCCATCAAAGGTGGGGCATCCGATATTCACTTTGAGCCCTACGAAAAGCGTTATCGGGTGCGCTACCGTACCGATGGCGTACTGCATGAAGTAGCCAGTCCACCGGTCAACCTGTCCGGTAAAATCGCGGCACGCCTTAAAGTAATGTCGCAAATGGACATATCTGAGCGAAGAATTCCTCAGGATGGCCGTATCAAGATGAAGCTGTCCAAAACCAAAGCCATCGACTTCCGCGTGAACACCCTGCCTACTCTCTGGGGGGAAAAGATTGTTCTGCGGATTCTAGACCCATCGTCGGCCAAGTTAGGCATTGATATGCTGGGCTACGAACCCGAGCAAAAAGCTCTCTACATGGAAGCTCTGGCCAAGCCACAGGGTATGATTCTGGTAACAGGCCCAACCGGTTCCGGTAAGACCGTCTCCCTGTATACCGGTCTGAATATTCTTAACGTGGAGGGCACTAATATTTCTACCGCAGAGGACCCAGTAGAGATCAACCTCGAAGGTATCAACCAGGTAAACGTAAACGCCCGCGTTGGTCTCGATTTCGCTGCTGCACTGCGCTCTTTCCTGCGTCAGGACCCGGATGTGGTGATGGTGGGTGAGATCCGGGATCTGGATACCGCGTCTATTGCAATTAAAGCAGCACAGACAGGCCACCTTGTATTGTCTACCCTGCACACTAACAGCGCTGCAGAAACCCTGACCCGTCTGGCAAATATGGGGGTTCCTGCGTTTAACATTGCGACATCCGTATCTCTGATTATTGCTCAGCGGCTGGCACGCCGCCTGTGCCCAAACTGTAAAGCACCGGCGGATCTTCCACCGGAAGCACTTGAAGAAGCTGGATTCTCACAGGATCAGCTTAAAGATGCCGAAATTTTTAAAGCCGTAGGCTGCAGCCAGTGTAAACAAGGTTTCAAAGGCCGTGTGGGTATTTATGAAGTAGTTAAAATTACTGATGCCATCTCCCGTATTATCATGGAGGGCGGTAACTCAATCGAAATTTCTGACGCTGCGCGGAAGGAAGGATTCCACGACTTGAGAACATCAGCGTTAATAAAAGTTGCACAGGGTGTGACCAGTCTGGAAGAAGCTAACCGGGTAACCACCGATTAACGGTGCTTCGGATAACAGGATAACTGAACAGTATGGCCAAAAAAGACACGAAAAGCGCTTTCACCTGGGAAGGCCAGAATCGCCGCGGTCAAAACGTAAAAGGCGAGATGAGCAGCACCAACCCGGCAATGGTAAAAGCCCAGTTGCGTAAGCAGGGGATTACACCAATAAAAGTGCGCAAAGTCGCTCAACCGCTGTTCGGCATTGGTGGCCCGAAGAAGAAGAAAATCAAATCTTCTGATATCACGTTCTTCACCCGCCAGATGGCGACCATGATCAAAGCTGGTGTGCCACTGGTGCAATCCTTCGATATCGTTTCCGACGGTATCGAAAACATATCAATGAGAGAGTTGATTGTAGAGATCCGCGACAGCGTATCTGCCGGTAATGACTTTGCTTCCGCATTGAAACAACATCCGCAATACTTTGATGATCTGACCTGTAACCTGATCGAGTCCGGTGAACAGGCAGGCGCGCTGGAAGCCATGCTGGATAAGGTGGCTGTTTATAAAGAAAAAACCGAATCGCTTAGAAAGAAAATCCGTAAAGCACTGACCTATCCTGCCGTCACACTGGTCATTGCCTTTATTGTGACAGTAATTTTGCTGGTAAAAGTAGTTCCTACCTTTGCTGAAATGTTCAATAACTTTGGGGCCGAACTTCCTGCACCAACCCAGTTTGTTGTTTACTTGTCTGAACTGGCGCAGGCCTATGCATTGTTTATTATTGGAGGCCTGATCGTTCTCGGCGCAGGCTTTTCTCAGGGGATGAAGCGCTATCCTAAATTCCGCGAATCTGTTGAACGGCTTACGCTGAAGCTCCCTCTTTTCGGTGAACTTATCCGAAAGGCTGCTGTTGCCCGGTACGCCCGGGTACTTTCCACGACGTTCAGTGCTGGTGTACCTCTGGTAGAAGCCCTGGAATCCGTCTCCGGTGCAGTTGGTAACGTCGTGTACAAAGATGCTGTACTGAAAATCCGGGATGAAGTGGCATCCGGTCAGCAGATGCACTTCGCCATGAAATCAACCGGTGTATTCCCCAATATGGTGGTGCAGATGACAAGTATTGGTGAAGAATCCGGTGCTCTGGATACCATGCTGGATAAAGCCGCCAGCTACTTCGAAGAAGAAGTAGACAATGCCGTTGATGCTCTGACATCCATGATGGAACCCATGATCATGGCTTTCCTCGGTATTGTGATTGGTGGTCTGGTTATTTCTATGTACCTGCCAATCTTCCAGATGGGGGATGTGGTTTAATGTCGACCCTGACATTTATCGGCGACCATCTGGTACTGACTTTCATTACACTGATCGTTCTTGGATTATTAATCGGCAGCTTCCTCAACGTCGTTATCCTACGCCTGCCCATCATGATGTTCCGTGAGTGGAAACGCGATACGCTGGAAATGGACACGACGCTGCCAAAGCACCCGGCTCTGGACAATCTCGATCAGCCATTCAATCTTCTAAAGCCGGATTCACACTGCCCTAAATGCGGTGCCAAAGTCCGTGCGTGGCAGAATATTCCGGTCATCAGCTGGCTGTTGCTGAAAGGTAAATGCAAGTCCTGTGGTGAGCCAATCAGCGTGCGGTATCCGATTGTTGAGCTGGCCACGGCGGTACTCAGCGCAGCACTGATCATCCAGTTCCCATGGGGCTGGCCACTGGCTGCCATGCTGGTGTTCACCTGGTTGTTGCTGGCCATGTCGGTGATCGATATCGATTATCAGATTCTGCCCGATACCCTGACACTGGGGCTGTTATGGATTGGCCTGCTGGTCAACTCCCAGGGCCTGTTTACCGATCTCAGCGACGCTGTCTACGGTGCCGCAGCCGGCTACCTGGCCTTGTGGAGTGTTTACTGGATTTTCAAACTTCTGACCGGCAAAGAAGGCATGGGGTTTGGTGACTTTAAACTGCTGGCAGCATTAGGTGCCTGGCTCGGTGTCTCCGCCCTGCCAGTGATTATTCTGCTGTCCTCCGTTGTCGGTGCTGTCGTGGGAATCGCCGGTATTCTGATTCTTGGCCGGGATAAAAATGTTCCGATTCCATTTGGCCCGTATCTGGCTGCTGCAGGCTGGATCGCTGCTATGTGGGGCGATGATCTTACCCGCTGGTATCTTGGGTCGCTTTAAGCTTCACCATGTATGCAGCGGGCAGTTAACCCGTTCGCCGGTTGTTCTGTTAACCTGTGCGTTCTGAAACGGAGCAACCTGTTATGACCTGGGTTCTTGGCCTCACCGGAGGCATTGGCAGCGGCAAAACCGCTGCTTCAGATTACTTTGCTGGTAAAGGCATTCGCGTCGTCGACGCAGATGTCGTAGCACGTGAAGTCGTTGAGCCAAACGAACCTGCATGGCGCGCCATACGCGAGCATTTTGGTGAGCAGGCTCTGCTGGCAGATCAGACCCTCAACCGTGCCTGGCTGAGGGAAAAGGTCTTTAACGAGCCACAGGAACGTCTTTGGCTTGAAGGTCACACCCACCCGCGCATCCGTGAGCGCATTATTCAGCAACTGAACGACGCAACCTCCCGCTACGCTGTTCTGGTCTCTCCCCTGTTGTTTGAATCTTCCCAGCACGCGCTGACACAACGAACACTGCTGATTGACGTTACTGTAGAGTTGCAGCTCAAACGTGCCTGTTCGCGCGACAACAACAACGAAGAGCAGATACGCCGCATTATTCAGGCGCAGATGCCAGCCGAAAAAAAACGCCGGCTGGCGGATGATATCGCTGACAACAGCGGCGATCTGCAGCATCTTTACGCTCAGTTAGATACACTGCACCATTCCTATCTGAAATACGCAGCCGACAATTAAATATCGCTTATGAAAGTACAATGCCCAACCTGCCAGAAAGACGTCGAATGGAAGCCGGAAAACAAATACCGTCCTTTTTGCAGTGAACGCTGCAAACTCATTGATCTCGGTGAATGGGCCAGTGGCGGTCACGCCATTCCGGGGAAATCCGTGCAGGAAGAGATGATGTCAGAAGAATGGGAAGATAAAAAACCCTGGGACAGCTGATCCCGCCCCTGACGCAAAAAGGCCTGCTTTCAGCAGGCCTTTTTATTGTATATTGACCCGTCCTGAAACTCAGGCCATACTGCATGTAAGAAACAGCCGGGGTCAGGACGATTTGGCTTTTTCCATCAGTTTACCGCCCACAGATACAATCGCCACCAGCACCAGTCCGGCCAGACCACCGGCGATCATATTAAACAGCACAAGTAATACGCTCTCGCCCAACGCTGCGAGCCAACTGCCACTGCCGTGAACAAGCGCTTCGGTCATAGCATGATTCAGATGCTCCAGCGCCGGAATTCCGTGCATCAGAATACCGCCCCCCACCAGAAACATGGCGATGGTGCCAACGATGGCCAGCAGCTTCATCAGCTTAGGTGCAGCACCGAGTAATAAGCGTCCGATCAGTCGTTGCGCACCCGCCCCGTCACCTTCCCGCTCGGACAGCCACAAACCCGCATCGTCCATTTTTACGATGGCGGCGACAATACCGTAAACCCCGAAGGTAAATGCCAGCGCCAGCAGCGCGACCACAATAATACGGGTAAGCAGATCAGCTTCTGCTACCGAGCCCAGCGTGATTACAATAATTTCGGCGGACAAAATAAAATCGGTTCTTACCGCCCCACGGATTTTTTCTTTTTCGAAGGCCATTAAATCCTGCGGGGATTTTTCCAGCGCCGCTTTCAGCTGACGCTTTTCATCCTTTTCCGCTTTGGCATGGAACAGGGTGTGTAAAACCTTCTCTGCACCTTCAAAACACAGATAAGCACCACCGATCATCAGCAGTACAATAATGGCCTGTGGCAGAAAGGCACTGATCAGCAGAGCGGCAGGCACCAGAATAAGCTTATTTTTCAGCGAACCTTTGGTTACCGCCCACACCACGGGCAGTTCACGTTCGGCGCGAATGCCGGATACCTGCTGCGCATTCAGAGCAAGATCATCACCGAGTACACCGGTGGTTTTTTTTGCTGCCATTTTCGACATCGCAGCAACATCGTCGAGAACCGACGCTATATCATCAATCAGTGCCAACAGGCTGGAGGCGGCCATACCTAATATCCATATAAAAAAACAGGCAGCACAATAGCGTTGCCTGTCTTTTCCGTCCAGCGACAGTTTAGCAAAAATGCCCGAGAGAAATCAGTGATCTGGCGTACGCAGTACAGCGGTTGTGTCAACACAATCGCCGCCAGCAAAACACAAAGTGAGCGGTAATTCCTGCGCCAGTGGCTGCTGCGGTCCAAACAGCATCAGGTGCAGACCCATAGGTTGCAGCACGACTGTCTCGCCGGCCGGTACGGGCAACGACTGAATCTGGCGCATTTTCATCATGCCGTTTTCATGGATATGGGTATGAATTTCGATCCGTTCGGTCCATGGTGCGGTGGCACTGATCAGCGTTTTATCCTCAGTTCCGGTGTTTTTAATCTGCATAAAGGCCGCACTCATATTGCGTCCTGGCACTGGCTCACGCACATAAGCGCCATCAACAACAACGTCTGCAGCAACATCTGCAGAAACGTCGGCACAGGCCAGCGATGACAGCAGCGCGCCGGCACACAGACTGAGCAAAGAAAAACGTCGGGATCTGATCATGGTTTTATTCCGTATTCTGTTTGTTATTTATCTGATCCAGCGGATTCTACCTGCGCTTTTGCCCGGGGATAGCGACAGAATGCCGCACAATCAGTCGATCTGCTGTGACCATTGATGTGCATCAGCCAACGATGCAATCGGACGGCAGAAATAGTAGCCGCTCATACCATCGACGCCGGTCTGACGCAGTACCTGAACATCTTCGCTCTCTTCCACCCCTTCGCCCAGTACGGCCAGATCCAGATTGTGTGCAATCTGCACCATCGACTGAATAAAGAAGCGCCGGTCCTGAGCTTTATGCAGACCCCGGTTAAAGCTGCCATCAATGCGGATGTAATCCAGTGGCAAGCGCTGTAAGTAAGCAAACGCCATGCTGCCGGTTCCCACCTGATCGACACCAATCGCCACACCAAAGGTGCGCAGCACGGTTGCCATACGGGCAAGCGCTGCTTCCGCTCCGCCCAGTGCAGGCTCAGCAATCTCAATGGCGAGGTAGCCGGCCAGTTCCGGTGCTTCCGTCAGCAGGCCGCGCAGCTGCAGGTGAAATTCATCATCGAGTACTGATGCTGCAGAAATATTCACACAATAACGTACACCGGATTTCGGTGGTGTTTTGACCAGCATGCGCACTACCCGCGCAATAATCGCCAGATCGTAACGCGCAGCCAGGTGGTGCTGTTCAACCATCGGCCAGAAACGGGCAGCGGATATCACTTCTCCCTGCCAGCTCAGGCGACTGAACACTTCATACTGCAGAACGCTGCCGTGATCGCCACTCAGCACCGGCATAAACTGCAGTGACAGGCCATCCGCCGCCAGAGCCTCGGTCAACAGCTGACGCCATTCACCGGCACTCCATTCTTTATCTGAATTTCTGCCGTCATACAGTTGCGCGGTACTTTCCGGATGACGCTGGGCCTGACGCAGCGCTGCATCCGCACAGCTCAGTGCATGGGAAGGATCATCGCGTTCACTCTGCAGGAAAACCGCGCCCACATGGAACACCAGGCCGTAACGCTGGTTCAATACACCGGTGATCAGCTTACCATGGATCTGCTGTAACAGGCCGTCCGCCTGCAGACTGTCAGAACAGGGCAGATACAGGGCGAAATCGCTGCCGGAACGACGCCCGGAAAATGCCTGCGCTGACACCGCAGTAATATCACGCAGCTGCTCCCCGAGCAGCGACAGCAGTTCATCTGCGGCCTGGCGGCCATCATCGCGGTTAACCTCAGCCAGCCCTTCAAGCTGCAGCAGAATCAGCAGACCACTGTGGTCTTCTTCACGCTGCAGAATATGTGCAATACGCTCATCAAAACCCCGCCGGTTCAGCACCCCGGTGAGAGTATCGTGGAAGGATTCTTCGCGCAGCTGCTCCGTCATGGCTGACTGCTCAGAGAAAATACTCTGCAGTTTGAGCACCATTTTATTCATCGCCAGCACCATACGGCGCAACTCCCGCGGACGGGGGATATCCTCCTGAACCTGCCATTCACGGTCACAGATTGCCAGCGCCTGTTTCTCCACCAGCAACACCGGACGGAAAAGCCAGTTGAGTAACAGGTGCAGCAGTGCGAGAGAAACAACCAGCACCCAGGCAAACCAGATTAATTCACTGCGCACCATGGCCCAGAGATCACGATAGGCAAAGTCGGTGTGGCTGGTGACGATAACCGTGCCAAGGCGCTGCCAGCCGCGCGTGACATCGGCCTCAGCCGCCGTCATATCAAAAGTAACAGCGCCCATAAACCATGAAGGTGCAGGCTGCGAGGTCAGTGCTTCACGGCTGCGGCGGTGCAGCACATCGCCCTTCACCGGGTGAAATTCAATGGCAGAGAAAAATCCCCGGTCAAACAGCACATCAATCAGACGACTGAGCTGAACCGTATCCTGCTCCTGCATCTGTGACATCGACAGCGCCAATGAAGTAGCAGCATCGTAAGCCCGGGCGTTCAGCTGCTGCTGGAAATAATCACGGCCATTACTGATGGTCAGCACCAGACTGCCGGCCAGCAGAATCACCACCAGTAATCCGGTCAGCAAAGAAAACTGTTGTCGCAGTGTCATGACGGCATCCTTTTCATAAAATCATTCCGGGTTACAGGTCCATACCAAGTTCATTCATCCGGATCCGCAGATCCGTCCACAGGTCCAGCTTGTTCGGATTGCCCATGCGGATGCCCTGACCTTTCATCCGCTCCAGCCACATACCGTCACCATTAAAACTGTACACCGGCGCCAGATCCAGCCGTTCATTGGCGTACAGAATTTTGCCGGTCAGGTTATCCAGTACCAGAGGGATTGCATCCGGTTCGGGGAAATAGGTCAACACCATATGCGCCTGATTCAGGCGAAGGGCTTTAACATACGTGATGCGCAGCTTTTCTGTGTCGACACCCAGCTGGCGCAGGGAATAGTACTTGGCGATCACATAGTCCTCGCAATCACCGCCACGGGTCACCATGGCCTCGTAAGGCGTCGCCCAGTAATCATCCTGCCCCCAATGCTCGGCATCGGACACATAAGGAATGGCTTTGTTGATAAAGCGGTTCACGCCGGCGAGCTTTTTTTGTTCCTCCTCATCGCTGAGCCGGTGCAGCGCAGCGCGCCAGTCTTTAATCAGATCACCGGCCTTGTCGCCGTAATCGCGGTAAGCCGATTCAATCAATGAATCCGGCACCCAGCGTTCTGCGTCCGCCACCAGACCTGCCCGAACAAACAGCAAAAAAGAAAGCAGCAGCAGTGTTTTCTGCAGCCATGTCTGCGCACGACTGCCAGTCCTTGAGCCCATCAGCGGGAAAAACCGGAAAATGACATGCAGTAAGCGTAGACAGCAGACAGCGATCTCTCTAACCGCAGGGGCAAATAAAATGACAAAAGAAACAACGGCTTCATTGCCCGCCTTACTGCTGCCACTCAATCAGCAGGAAGCGCGGTTCATTGCTACGCTTACTCCACCACTATTGAGAATTTACGCGTATGTCTGAAAGCCAGTCCGCGGCTGACCGTATGAAACAACACTTCTCCCACCGGGTAATTCATCAGGTCCGGCAGATCATTGATCTGTGGCGGCAGCTGCCGCAACGCAACTGGCAAAAGGACGCTCTGACTGAACTCAGTCTCAGTGTCGACAAACTGATCCGCTACGCCGGGCGCTTTGGCGCCAGCAGACATCAGCAGCTGGGCAAAGATCTGCTGCAGTTATTGACGAACATCGCCCCCGGCGAGTGCGCCAACAATACCCAGCTGCAGACCATTAACCGCATTATTCAGAATCTCAGCCAAACCGCCCTGCGTCATACTGACAGTCCGGATGCCACCGCTCTTATTCCACAGAAAAAACCCATTTATATCGCCCTGCAGAATACCGATCAGGCCGTTGTACTCGCCGAACAGATGCAGTACTTCAGCTTCCGCCCCGAATTACAGCGCACACCGCAGGACCTGGTCAGTAGCCTGCAGCAACGCCATCCGGCCGCCATCGTGCTGGATCATAATTTTGGCCGTGAAGGTATGGGACTGGAGATAGCGGCTCAGATACAGCAACAACGGGAAACGCCTCTGCCGGTTATATTCACCTGGGCCGGAACCCCTCCCTGTCTGAAAGAACAGATTCAGGCGCAGCGCAGCGGCAGCATTGCCTTTATGAATGAAACCAACGTGCATGCCCTGATCAGCAAGCTGGAAACCAGGCTGGACTGTACGCCACCACAGCCGCAGAAGGTTCTGGTGGTGGATGATTCGCGGACGCAGAGTGTGCATGCGCAGAATATTCTTAATAAGGCCGGCATGATCACCAGAGTAGTGAATGAACCTCTGCAGCTGCTTGAGGTTCTGCAGGACTTCGTGCCGGACATCGTCCTGATGGACATGTATATGCCCGACTGCAACGGCATGGAACTGGCGCGCATCATCCGCCAGCAACCGGAATACTTTCACCTGCCGATTATTTACGTCTCCGGTGAAGAAGACCGTGACCGGCAACTGGCGGCCATGGCAGAAGGCGGTGACGACTTCCTGACCAAACCGGTCAGTCCGGCGCACCTGGTTACCACCATCAGAAACCGCGTGGACCGTGCCCGTCAGCTGCAGCAACTGATCGCCCGCGACAGTCTCACCGGGCTGTTAAATCACACCCATCTGCAGGAAGCACTGCAACAGGCCATCAGCGCAGCAGGCGGACAGACCCCGCTCAGTTTCGCCATGATCGATATCGATCACTTCAAACAGGTGAACGACCAGTATGGCCATCCGGTGGGTGACAACGTGATCCGCAATCTGTCGCTGTTTCTGCGCCAGAGCCTGCGCAAGAGTGACCCCATCGGCCGCTATGGTGGCGAAGAATTTGCCGTCGTGCTGGTCGATGCCAATCTTGAACAGGCGGCAGCCGTAATGGATAAAATCCGCAAAAATTTCTCCTGCCTGACCCACGATCAGCAGGATCTGAACATCACCTTCTCCTGTGGTGTCAGTGAATGGCAGGGGCAAAGCGTCAGTGAGCTGATTGCCGAAGCCGACAAAGCCCTCTACCGGGCCAAAGACAGCGGCCGCAACCAGGTATGCACAGTCAGTTCACATAAATAGGCCTTCATACCGGCAGAATACGGCGGAAAGCTGGACGATAGCGGGCTTTTTCGGCAAACTCGCGGGCTTTCAGGGCAATTTCTGGCCCACTCTTCAAAGCAGGAACTGACGCAATGGCGAGCATTCTGGTACTTCAGGGCCCAAACCTTAATTTGTTGGGCACCCGGGAACCACACATCTACGGCAGCACGACGCTGGCGGATATCGAACAACAGCTGAGCAAAGCGGCTAATCAGGCCGGATTTGATCTTGAGCAGTTCCAGAGCAATGCCGAGCACGCGTTAATCGACCGTATCCATGCCGCGCGCAATGATGACACTGCATTTATCATTATTAATCCTGCCGCCTTCACCCACACCAGTGTTGCTCTGCGTGACGCACTGGCTGGTGTCGCCATCCCGTTTATTGAGATTCACATCTCCAATGTGCATGCCCGTGAAAGCTTCCGCCACCATTCCTACCTGAGCGACATCGCCGTGGGCGTTATCGCTGGTCTGGGAACTCAGGGCTACGAGCTGGCACTGCAGGCCGCCATTGCCCATATTGGCAAACAGCAGGGAGTGAATAACTGATGTCGTGGATGCAGGTTCGTTTTCATGCTGACCGCTCGCAGGTAGAAGCGGTTGAAAATGCCTTACTCGGCGCCGGTGCCCTGTCGGTAACGTTGCAGGACGATGCTGACCAGCCAATTCTGGAACCCGAACTGGGTACGACCCCGATCTGGGATAACACAGAAGTCATTGGTCTGTTCGAAGCCAGCCGCAACAGTGACGAACTGCTGGAGCAGATCCGCCTGTGCTACGGTGCCGAGGGTGGCAGCGAACTGCCGCCACATAAAACTGAACTGGTGGAAGACAAAGACTGGGTACGGGCCTGGATGGATGATTACCACCCAATGCCATTCGGACAACGTCTCTGGGTTTGCCCGAGCTGGCGTGAGCCACCACAGAAAGACGCTGTGAATCTGATGCTGGATCCGGGTCTGGCATTCGGTACCGGCACCCATCCGACCACCGCACTGTGTCTCAAATACCTCGATCGTGAAGTAGAAGGCGGCGAGCTGGTCGTCGACTATGGCTGTGGTTCCGGTATTCTCGGTATTGCTGCCCTGCTGCTCGGTGCACGCCATATGATTGGTACCGACATTGATCCACAGGCGCTGACCGCTACGCGCGATAATGCCGGCCGTAATGGCGTGGATGACAGCCGTTATGAAATATATCTGCCCAAAGACACCCCGCAGATTGAGGCTGACATCACGGTCGCCAATATTCTTGCCGGGCCTCTGGTGTCACTGGGCGAACACATTGCATCGCTGACCCGCAGTGGTGGCAAGCTCGCCCTGTCAGGTCTGCTGGCGGAGCAGGCACAGGAAGTGTCAGCCGCTTATAGCCAGTGGTTTGATATGAATCCACCGGAACAACAGGACGATTGGGTTGTCCTTACCGGGATTAAACGTTGAGGGAATAACATGGCTGTTCACGTTACCCGCTGCCCACACTGTCAGACCAGCTTTCGCGTACGCGACGAGCATCTCAGTGTTGCCAAAGGCATGGTACGCTGCGGTTCCTGTCTGCAGGTCTTTAAGGCGGCAGAACACTTTATTGATAATCCGCAGGCAGCCAAACCTGTGGTGGCCGCTGCACGGACAGAAAAAGCAGAACAGCCTCAGAGTACCCCTCTCAAGAGCACCCCTCTCAAGCCGGAAGTCAGTAAAGCGGAAGCCAGGCCTGTTAAGCCTGCTGTGACACCGGCAAAAGCTGAAGCCAGTACCGCCGATGACGACGATTTCGGTCTGATCCACGATGATATGGAAGACGATCCTATTCCGGAACGTCTGGCTGACGACCCGTTTACCGACTTCAACCTGCGCACACCGGAGCACCGTTCACGGCCCAAACCACGGGATGATCTGGAACTCGACGAGTCCATTTTTAATATCCGTAATGCTGACCGCGATACCCTCGATTTCATCGGCGGCGGTGGTGACGATAACTATGGCAAAGCGCCGGATGCCGATGAATCCTGGGCCAATGCGCTGCTGGAAGACGATGACAACAGCGTCGATACCAGCAAAATCAGTCTGGATGGTGCTGACGACTTTAATTACGATCTGCCACCACCGGAAGATGACGATTTTCAGGGATTCATGGATGAAGACGAACACCATGACGAAGCGTTTTCACTGAACGGTGATCTGGATATTCCATCCGAAGAACTGTCCATCGAGCTGCCGCCGAACAATGCGCCGATTAATGTTGCAGTGCAGGATGAGCCGCTCGACCTGGGCGAACGCACGCGCCGCAGAATACCCTGGGGCTGGTTGAGCGGTATTCTGCTGATGCTGATAGTGGCAGCCGCACAGACCTTCTATTTTAACTTCGACGAATGGTCGCGCACGCCACAGTGGCGGCCCTGGTACGCCAAAGCCTGTGAACTGGCCGGATGTCAGCTGCCGAAGGTACAGAACATTCGCGACATGACCACACAGAATCTGGTCGTGCGTTCGCACCCGACGCTGCAGCGTGCTCTGGTGGTGGATGCCCTGTTGCTCAACAAGGCTGACTATGAACAGCCGTTCCCGGATATCACCCTGATGTTCCGCGACCTCAATGACAACATGGTCGCCAGTCGCCGCTTTACCCCGGCCCAGTATCTGTCCGGCGAGTTGTCTGGCGAAAACGACATGCCGGTGCAGACCCCGGTGCACATTGCCCTGGAGTTGGTTGATCCGGGCCCGGAAGCCGTCAGCTATTCCATCAGCCTGCAGGCGAATCAGTAAGCCGGCAGCAATGCCGGCCTGATGCAGAAAACAAGCGGCAAATCAAGCCACAGAATTCACTGAAACAGCAAATAACCCTCTTTATTCACAGGGGGGTTATGAGTATCATACCGCGACTTTTCCAGCACATTTTTTGATCAGCAGATAATGCCTTCAATCGGTCCGTACACACTACCTAATCCCGTAGTTCTGGCGCCGATGGCAGGGGTCACCGACCGTCCGTTCCGCCAGCTGTGCCGTCGTCTTGGTGCCGGTCTGGTGGTTGGCGAAATGGTTTCAGCCAATGCCGACCTGCGTAACACCCGCAAGTCGCAGTTGCGCCTGAACCATGATGGTGAACCTGAGCCCATTGCCGTCCAGATTGTTGGCGGTGATCCGCAGACGCTGGCCGAAGGTGCTGCATTTAACGTCGCCAACGGCGCCCAGATCATCGACATCAATATGGGCTGCCCGGCGAAGAAAGTCTGCAACAAAGCTGCAGGCTCAGCGTTAATGAAAGATGAAGGTCTGGTGAAAGATATATTACAGGCCGTCGTAGGTGCCGTAGATGTTCCGGTATCTCTGAAAATAAGGACTGGCTGGGACCCGGATCATAAAAACGGCCCGACCATTGCCCGCATCGCCGAAGATGCCGGCATCGTATCGCTGGCGGTTCACGGACGTACCCGTGCCTGCGGATACAAAAATACGGTGGAATACGACACGATCCGTACCATCAAAAACAGCGTCAGCATTCCGGTGTTCGCCAACGGCGATATCACCAGCGCACGCAAGGCAGCCGAAGTGCTGCGTTACACAGGAGCAGACGGCGTATTAATCGGCCGTGCCGCTCAGGGCCAGCCGTGGATCTTCCGCGAAGTCGCCCACTACCTCAGCACCGGTGAAGAGTTACCTTCACCACCGCTGGCAGAAACCGAACAGATCCTGCTGAACCATCTGCAGGATCTGCACGACTTCTACGGTGAGTATCTGGGTGTCCGCATCGCCCGCAAACACGTCAGCTGGTACCTGCAGCGTCAGCAGGACAGCAATGAATTCCGCAGCCGCTTCAACGGGCTGCAAAGCGCAGCTGAACAGGTCGAGGCCGTTCAGCAGTGGTTTGGTTCGTATCTGCACTGATTTTCAGCGGGTACGACCACAGGAGCAGACAGCAAGAGGGATTTTTTACGATGAACACCGATACATTGAACAGCGAAGCAACAGAAAGAAGGAAGGTTGACACAGTGACCGATTCAGCAGACATGCAGCACAATCTGCGCGCCCCATCCGAGCCGACCCAAACTCTGCGCGACAGCGTAGAAAAGGCTCTCCAGAACTACTTTGACCACCTGGACGGGCAGCCGGTCGTTGATCTTTATGACATGGTTCTGTCAGAAGTAGAAGCACCGCTTCTGGAAACCGTCATGAAGTACACCCGCGACAACCAGACCAAAGCCTCCGTGGTACTCGGTCTTAACCGCGGTACCCTGCGCAAAAAACTCAAGCAGTATGGAATGCTGTAAGTAACGACAGAATTAACAGCGGCCGTGTGCCGCTTTTTCTTTTTTAAATACACTTAAAAATCTGACCATATGAGCAACTTTATTCCAGCAAACGAAACTCCAGCCGACATCACGCCAGTGCGCCGCGCCCTGATCAGTGTGTCCGACAAAAACGGCATTGTAGAATTTGCCCAGTCCCTGCACGCAGCAGGCGTGGAAATTCTGTCCACCGGCGGCACCTACAAACTGCTGATCGACAACCAGATTCCGGCCATTGAAGTGTCTGATTACACCGGTTTTCCGGAAATGATGGATGGTCGTGTAAAAACCCTGCACCCGAAAATTCACGGTGGCGTTCTGGGTCGTCGTGGTCAGGATGATGACGTGATGAACGAACACGGCATTAACCCGATCGATCTGGTAGTGGTCAACCTCTACCCGTTTGCTGCGACCGTTGCCAAACCAGACTGTCACCTGCCACTGGCCATTGAAAACATCGACATCGGTGGTCCGACCATGGTGCGCTCGGCGGCAAAAAACCACGCGTATGTTGGTATCGTGGTCAATACCGCAGACTACAGCATGGTGCTGGACGATCTGAAAGCCCATAACGGTCTGCAATACAAAACCCGTTTTAACCTGGCACTGAAAGCGTTCGAACATACCTCGGCTTACGACGGTATGATCGCCAACTACCTGGGTACCATTGATCAGTCTGCAGAAACCCTGAGCACGGATAATCGCCTGGAATTCCCACAGACGTTCAACAGCCAGTTCATCAAAGCGCAGGACATGCGTTACGGTGAAAACCCGCATCAGAAAGCGGCTTTCTATGTAGAAGCCAACCCAGCGGAAGCGTCCATCGCCACCGCCAAACAGCTGCAGGGCAAAGAACTGTCGTACAACAACGTGGCCGACACTGACGCTGCGCTGGAGTGTGTGAAGTCTTTCGTAAAACCTGCCTGTGTAATCGTGAAACACGCCAACCCATGTGGTGTAGCCGTGGTTCCGGAAGAAGACGGCGGCATCCGTAAAGCCTACGATCTGGCCTTCGAAACCGATACCGAATCCGCTTTCGGCGGTATCATCGCCTTCAACCGTGAACTGGACGCCGAAACTGCACAGGCCATCGTTGACCGCCAGTTTGTTGAAGTGATTATCGCACCAACGGTTACCGCGGAAGCCGCGGCTGTTGTGGAAGCCAAGAAAAACGTGCGTCTGCTGGCCTGTGGTCAGTGGCCTGCTGAACGTGCTGCCGGTTTCGACTACAAGCGCGTCAATGGCGGCCTGCTGGTTCAGGACCGCGACAACGGTATGATCACAGTGGACGATCTGCAGGTCGTCACCAAACGTGCACCGACTGAACAGGAAATTCACGATCTCATTTTCGCCTGGAAAGTGGCCAAGTTCGTAAAATCCAACGCCATTGTGTACGCCAAAAACCGTCAGACTGTCGGCGTTGGCGCCGGTCAGATGAGCCGTGTGAACTCAGCCCGTATCGCTGCCATTAAAGCGGAGCATGCTGGTCTGGCCGTTGAAGGTGCGGTAATGGCATCTGATGCTTTCTTCCCGTTCCGTGATGGTATCGACAACGCTGCGGCCAATGGCATTAAAGCCATTATTCAGCCGGGTGGTTCGATCCGTGATGAGGAAGTGATTGCTGCCGCCGATGAAGCAGGAATAGCAATGGTGTTCACTGGTATGCGTCATTTCCGCCACTGATAACGGTCGGAGCTGTTGCGCTCGGTCTGGCGGTGTTAAAAATTCCTTCGGGATGCTCATGTAGGTTAACTACACTCCGCTCCCTCAGGAATTTTTGCCTGGCCAGACCTTCGCTCACGACGCTCCGGGGCGTTGAAGGCATAACGCTTTCGTACGCGAAAAAACTCCGGGGCGTTGAAGGCATAACGCTTTCGTACGCGAAAAAACTCCGGGGCGCTGTAAGCAAAACTGCTCTCTGGCGCGAAAGACGCCACCGGGCGTTTAAGTAAAAATAAATTTAATGCAGTCAGGCAATTACTATCGGCCTGGCCAGAACCGGGAGATTAAATTTGTCAGAACAAGGCATAAATTGAGGAAAAAGCGGAGCTTAGTGCGCTAAGTGAGCATTTTGACGAAATTTATAACGCCGTGCTGGCGGATTTAAGACCCGGCAACAGGAAACGCTAACTATGAAGATACTGGTAATTGGTTCTGGCGGGCGTGAGCACGCTTTGGCCTGGAAAGCTCTCCAATCTCCGCTGGTTGATAAAGTATTCGTTGCCCCCGGCAACGCCGGTACCGCCATCGAAGACGGTCTGGAAAACGTCGATATTGATGTCATGGATTTCGACGGCCTGCAGAAATTCGCCGAAGACAACAGCATCGGCCTGACCATCGTTGGTCCGGAAGCACCGCTTGTAGGTGGTGTGGTGAATCAGTTTGAAGCGGCCGGCCTGAAAATTTTCGGTCCATCCAAAGGCGCAGCTCAGCTGGAAGGTTCCAAAGCCTTTACCAAGGATTTCCTTGCCCGTCAGAAAATCCCGACCGCGGAATATCAGAACTTTACCGAAGTTGAACCGGCATTGGCTTACCTGCAGGAGAAAGGTGCACCGATCGTGGTGAAAGCCGACGGTCTGGCTGCCGGTAAAGGCGTGATCGTCGCTGAAACTCTCGAGCAGGCTGAGGACGCAGTAAAAGACATGCTTTCCGGCAACGCTTTCGGTGAAGCTGGCTGTCGAGTGGTGATTGAGGAATTCCTCACCGGTGAAGAAGCCTCTTTCATCGTGATGGTGGATGGCAAAAACGTGCTGCCAATGGCCACCAGCCAGGATCACAAACGTGTCGGCGATAAAGACACAGGTCCTAATACCGGTGGTATGGGTGCCTACTCCCCTGCCCCTGTGGTCACTCAGGAAATTCATGACCGCATTATGCGCGAAGTGATTTACCCGACCGTTGAAGGCATGGCTGCCGAAGGCAACGATTACACAGGTTTCCTGTATGCCGGTCTGATGATCGACGCAAGCGGTGCGCCAAAAGTGATCGAGTACAACTGCCGTTTCGGTGACCCGGAAACTCAGCCAATTATGCTGCGCATGCAGTCTGACCTGGTGGCACACTGCCTGGCAGCACTGGAAGGTAAACTCGACAGCGAAACCACTCAGTGGGATCCACGCGCTTCTCTGGGTGTGGTACTGGCTGCCGGTGGTTACCCTGCTGATTACGCCAAAGGCGACGTTATTTTCCTGCCGGACAATGACGGCACTGACCGCAAAATATTTCACGCAGGCACCCAACTGAACTCTGAAGGTCAGGTAGTGACTGCCGGCGGTCGCGTACTCTGCGCCACAGCCCTTGGCAACAGTGTCAGCGAAGCTCAGGCCCAGGCCTATGAACTTGTGAAACAGGTCAGCTGGAAAGGCATGTTCTGCCGCTCCGACATAGGGTATCGTGCAATAGAGCGCGAACAAGGCAACTGATCCCTGGGATCAGATCAGAACATGATGTGAAGGGGAACGGCACAATGAAATCGGGGAGAAAGGCATACCTGCTGGTATTTGGTTGCCTCATGTTGCTCAGCCTCAGGGCTTTTGCCAACAACCCGGTGCTGTTGCCCGACACATCGTTCGACTACTCCATCACCCCTTATGTTTCTGTTCTGGAAGATGCGACCGGTGAACTTGATATCACCACAGTCCTGACCCGCGAGCAGCAACTGCGCTTTACCCCCAGCCACGCTCAGGCACTCAAATTCGGTATTACCGACTCCGCTTACTGGCTGCGCTTCAGTCTCAGTAACCCCTACGGCCATGAGCGCCGTGTCGTCCTGACCCTGTCCGGCAACGAACTGGACACCATAGATTTTTACGATATTTCTGCCGGTGACAGTTACCTCAATATCCGTCAGGAAGATCAGGCCCGCGCCCTGCGTGGCGGTTTCCTGCAGACCCATCCGGTTGAGCTGACCATCCCTGCGCAAAGCACACGCAGCTTTTTGATCCGGATTCATGCCAACGGCATCCTCAGCACCGATCTGCACCTTCTGAGTCTCGACCGCTTTCTGTCGAACGAGCAGCGCATGTTCACCATTCAGGGTGTCAGCATGGGCTGGATTCTGGCGACGCTGGCGTGGTTTATTTTTATTTTCAAACGCCGTCGTCTGCTGTTTGCCGCGGCTTCTGCCGGCTACTGCCTGACAGTAGCCATTTATCAGCCGGCCTGGATGGGCGTACTGCCGCTGCTTACGGATTTATCACCGTCTGCAGCTAACCTGATCGGCGAAATTGCTCTGGCGCTGTCCGTAGTCTTCCACACACTGGCCGCACGCCAGCTCGAGTGGCAGGACAGGTATGCAGCACTGCTGAAACGCTGGCTGCTGATTCTGGCACTGATCCATATTCCTGTGCTGGCCATTACCCTGATATTTTTCACCCCGGCCGCCATGCTTATCGTGGCCTCTGAGGTCGCTATCAACCTGTTCCTGCTGGCGCTGGCGATGGCGCTCGGCCGCTCTGCTTATCCGGTGGCGCAGCGCCGCGTACTGATTGGCGCTGTTGTCGTCGGTTTCGGTGTGCTGATTGCCGTCCTCAGTACCTATAACTTCCTGTCCCTCGATACCTTTACGGCCTGGGCCCCTCTGACCCTGCCATTCGTGATTATTGGCAGTCTGGTGATGGCCACCATGGAATGCCTGAAAGAACCCATTGAAGAGCGACGCAAGCAAAGCCAGCCAGGTCTGCCATTATCTCTGCTGTCCCAGATCAGCCATGAACTGCGCACGCCGATCAATGGCGTGATCGGTATGAACGAGCTGCTCAGTGATACCCCGTTAAGCGCAGCCCAGCGGGAGTTTTCAGAAACTATAACGCTTGCCGGCCGTGACCTGCTGCACATCGCCAACGAAATTTCAGATCTGGCACGACTGCGCAACCGCACACTGGAGCTGGAAAAGCGTCCGTTTAATCTGTCCATGGTGCTGACTCAGGTGATGGCGCATTTCCAGCAGGAGGCCACGCGTAAACAGGTGGAGCTGGTAATGGACATCGCTGATGATCTGCCCGAACAGTTCCGCGGTGACAGCAGCCGCCTGCAGACCATGCTGCATAATCTGGTCAGTCACGCTCTGGCCTACACGGAATATGGCGAACTTGCGCTGCACGCCAGCCCTTACGCTGACAACATCGCCAGCGGTGTGCGCATTCAGCTGCAATTAAGTAATACGCTGGTTAAACCAGAAGAACTGAAGCACGCCTTCCGTATTCTGCAGCAGAAAAATACCACCCCGACCTCCGATGGCGACCCGTGGAATCTGCTGCTGACGCGCCAACTGATTGAACTGACCGGCTCGCAGCTGGCGGTGGAAAGCATGACCGGCCAGGGGGCCTCGCTGACCTTGTGTGTACCGATGAGCGCCACTTACACCGAACGCACAATGCCGCGCGATGAAAGCCTCATCGGGCTGCGGATTCTGGTGGTGGACGATAACGCGTCATTGCGCAGTGTGATTGAAAAACAGGTACGCCGCTGGGGCATGCGTCCGGAATCCACTTACAGTGGTAAAGAAGCGCTGGCCATGCTGCGTAATCAGATCAATATCGGCCAACCTTTTGACGTCATTGTGATTGATCACGACATGCCGGTGATGAATGGACTGCAGCTGGCCGAACGCATTGAAAACGATGCCGATATTACGCCCAAACCTGCCCGCCTGATGCTGACCGGTCTGAGCACCAGCGCCGTCGCTGACGATGCCCGTCAGGTTGGCATTCAGCAGGTGATTGCAAAACCTGCCAGTGGTGAACGTCTGCGTCAGGCATTGCTGGAACTGCGTTACCGCAGACCAGCAGATGACGTTGACGATTAATCGGCTTTAACTGCCCGTTCCTGTGCCCAGGCGCGTAACGCCGCCATGGGCTCAGCCATCACCACCGACAGTGGCCGCGTGCGCTGAATTTCATGCAACAGGGTATCTGTGCTGACCCTCGCGCTGTCGTTACCAGCCACCGAGGCCGAATGCCAGCCGGAGACCACCGCCTGCTCCAGTTCTGCACCCGAGAATCCTTCACTGGCGTCGGCCAATAATTCCAGATCAAAACGTCCTGGCTCCAGACCTCTTTTGTGCATATGGATACTGAGAATCTCTTTGCGCACCTGCTTGTCCGGCAGATCGACAAAGAAGAGTTCATCCAGCCGCCCCTTACGGATCAGCTCCGGTGGCAACTGATGAATATTATTCGCCGTCGCCACCACAAATACCCGTGCATCATGTTCATTCAGCCAGGTCAGCAGCGTTCCAAGAATACGCTGGCTGATGCCGGCATCATTACTGTCAGTGCCTAAGCCCTTTTCGATCTCATCAATCCACAGAATGCAGGGCGACATCGTCTCTGCAAGCGCCAGCGCTTCACGCAGATTACGCTCAGTTTCACCGAAAAACTTGTTATACAGCGTGGCAAAATCCAGCCGCAGCAATGGCAGCCCCCAGGAACCCGCCACCGCTTTGGCCGCCAGACTTTTACCACTGCCCTGCACACCAAACAGTAGCAGACCACGTGGCCGCAGTTTCCGCTCAGCCGTCAGAAATGCCTGCTGACGTTTAGCCAGCCAGTCTTTCATCGCCGTCAGCCCGGCCACTTCGTTAAAGCGTGCGGTATCGTATTCAAAGCTGATAATGCCGTCTTCGGCGAGCAATGACATTTTCGCCCGGCTGACTTCCGGAACATCGTCCTGAGTGATAGCGCCATCGTCGATGATGGCTCCACGGATCAGGCGGCGCGCATCGGAGAACGTCAGACCTTTCAGATTGGCCACCAGCTGCTCCAGCGTTTCACCGTCGGCTTTCACCTTGTGCCCTGAGTCTCTGGCGTAGCGTTGCGCTTCCTCTTTCACCAGCGCCATCAACTGGCCGGAATCCGGTAATTTCAGGCTGAAACGCGCCGCCAGACGCTGCAGTTCCGCCGGCACTTTGAGCTCATGACTGAGCAGAACCAGCGTTTTGCCCTGCCGTTCGTGCTGCAGCGCGATGTCTTTCAGCAGGCGGATCACCAGAGGTTCTTCGAGGAACGGATGCAGATCGCAGAAAATAAACAGGCCACCTTCCGGCCGCTCACGTAGCAGACGCAGCGCATCTGCGGGCTGCTGAGTATCGCCTTTACTGACATCCTCACCAAACCCCAGGCGACGCAGACCGTCGGTCAGGGTCCATTGCTGCAATGCCAGACCGCGCTTAATCGCCAGCCGGGTAAACAGCTCCAGCGCACGGTTTTCTTCATGGCTTTCCACCAGCAGCAACGGAATTTTACGCGCCAGCAATAACTCAAGATCATTCAGGTCCTGCATAACATCCTCCTGTTCTGCTGTCATAGTAACAGTGTTCCGCAGGCAGACACATCCATCGCCACGCGCCTTGATCTGAACAATGCAGAGCCCGGCGATATAGCATAAAATGGAGCAAATTCCGGAGGTTACTATGACTCAACACGCTGCTGCTAAAACACCGGCCCGTCGCTACTCGCTGTTCGACAAGCTGATCCAGAACGCCGATCAGGCGCTGCGTACTCTGGTTCCCGGTGCAGCTCAGGAATACCGCCCTTCCCCTGCCGAAAACCGTGATTATCACGAACTCAGCGAGGCAGAAGCCAAACATGCTGCTGGCCTGATGCGCATTAACCACACAGGCGAAGTCTGCGCACAGGCGCTGTATCAGGGTCAGGCGCTGACGGCAAAGCTACCGGAAGTCCGTGAAGCCATGGAAGAAGCCGCCCGTGAAGAAATCGATCATCTGGTGTGGTGTGAAGACCGGGTAAAAGAGCTGGGCAGCTCCACCAGCCTGCTCAACCCGCTGTTTTATGGCATGTCTTTCGCCATTGGCGCTGCAGCCGGTAAAGTATCGGATCGTGTCAGTCTGGGTTTTGTCGCTGCCACCGAAGACCTGGTGTGCAAACATCTGACCCAGCACATGACCAGCCTGCCGGTGCAGGATGAAAAGAGTAAAGCCGTGCTGCTGCAGATGCTGGAAGACGAGGCAAAACACGCGACCACAGCACTGAGTGCCGGTGGCCATAAGTTTCCATTGCCGGTGAAACTGGCGATGACCGCCGTTTCAAAAGTAATGACCAAGTCGGTTTACCGTATCTGACTCAGCGATTATCCGGCCCCGGTGAACAGGCACGGTTTCTGTTCCCGGGGTGCTGGTGCGGTTGTGAAGAGTGCGGTTGTGCAAGGCGAGGTTGTAGAAGGCGCGGTGATACCAGGCCAGCATACAACTCAGTGCCCTGTTCTGACTCAGAACCTGATTTTATATCCCAACCTGTTTATTAGATTTTTTCGCTGTTAACTCAGCGAAGCGGTAAATCCTCTTTTACGCTGATAGTAAAGGAGGTGACCATGCAGAATCCCCCACCCGAACCGCCAGATCATTCGTCCAACAGACCGCAGAGCAAACCTGCAGTGCTGGATCGCATCCGCCGCTTTTATGGTCTGCCCATAGATTACCCGGAACTGAACTGGACCCGCACGCGGCTTTACCGGCGACGACTGGAGCAGGTGAAAAGCGGCTGGATTATTACCGGGCTGATCATGCTCGCCAGCGGCAGCATTGAATTTATTTTCTTACTCGGAGCCTTTGCCGGTTTTTTATCGCTGGCCTTTCTCGATCCGGAACAGGAATAACTCTGTCGGGCACCATTGGTGCAGTTACCGGCAGCAGAACCCCAGGCACAAAAAAGCCCTCATTAAGAGGGCTTTTTCTTCTGTACCTGTGTAATTACAGGCTCAGAATTTTCTCACCGCGGGAGATACCGGATACGCCTGAACGTACGGTTTCCAGCACACAGCCGGGACCAATCGCTTCAATAAAAGCTTCCAGTTTATCGGTCGCACCGGTTAACTGAATGGTGTACACACTCGGCGATACATCAACGATCTGGCCACGGAAAATATCCGCAGTACGTTTGATTTCCGCACGCTGTGCACCCACGGCTTTCACTTTGATCAGCATCAGTTCGCGTTCAATGTGAGCACCTTCCGACAGATCAACCAGTTTTACCACTTCAATCAGCTTGTTCAGCTGCTTGGTAATCTGTTCGATCTTACGGTCGTCGCCATGAGTGGTCATGGTCAGACGTGACAGGGTGTTATCTTCCGTTGGCGCAACGGTCAGGGTTTCAATGTTGTAGCCGCGCTGAGCGAACAGACCAACAACCCGTGACAATGCACCCGGTTCGTTTTCCAGCAGAATAGAAATAATGTGTCTCATGATCAGGTACGCTCCGTCTTGCTCAGCCACATATCGCGCATGGAACCGGTTGGTACCTGCATCGGATACACGTGTTCGTGTTCATCAACAGCAACATCCAGGAACACAAGACGGTTGTTATATTTACCAAAGGTATCTTCCAGCGCCTGTGGCAGCTGATCACGCTCAGTCACGCGGATACCCACATGGCCGTAGGCTTCTACCAGCTTAACGAAATCAGGCAGAGACTCCATGTAAGAACTGGAATGACGGCCTTCATAGTTCATGTCCTGCCACTGACGCACCATACCCAGTGAGCCATTGTTCAGACACAGAATTTTTACCGGAATGCCGTACTGCAGACAGGTGGAAAGCTCCTGAATATTCATCTGAATGGAACCTTCACCGGTCACGCACACAACCATCTCGTCCGGGAAATTCATTTTCACGCCCATGGCCGCCGGGAAACCGAAGCCCATGGTGCCCAGACCACCGGAGTTGATCCAGCGGTTTGGCTTGTCGAACTTGTAGTACTGGGCAGCAAACATCTGGTGCTGACCTACGTCAGAAGTAACATATGCGTCGCCTTTGGTGGCTTCCCACATGGCTTCGATCACTTCCTGTGGTTTCATCAGACCGTTGTCGTTTTTCTCATAACGCATCGCATGACGCTGACGCCATTCATTGATCTGTTTCCACCAGGCTTCCAGTGCTTCCGCATCCGGTTCTTCACCGGATTCGTCCAGCAGTGCAGTCATCTCATCCAGCACATTACCAACCGGACCAACAATCGGCACGTCAGCGACAATGGTTTTGGAAATGGATGATGGATCGATATCAATATGAACGATCTTGGCATCCGGACAGAATTTATCGGTCGCGTTGGTTACACGGTCATCGAAGCGCGCACCAATGGCGATAATCACATCGGCGTGATGCATGGTCATATTGGCTTCATAGCTGCCGTGCATACCGAGCATGCCGAGGAAGCGCTCACCAGTGCCCGGATAGGCACCCAGACCCATCAGGGTGCTGGTGCATGGCGCATTCAGGCGATCAACCAGCTGACGCAGTTTGTCGGAGCTGCCATCCAGAATCACACCACCGCCGGAATAAATAATCGGGCGCTTGGCTTTCAGCAGCAACTCAACGGCTTTTTTGATCTGACCGGAGTGACCACGCTGAGGCGGCGTGTATGAACGCAGCTTCACTTTTTTCGGATAGACATACTCATAGCGCTCATTCGGCATGGTCATGTCTTTCGGAATATCAATAACCACAGGGCCTGGGCGGCCGGTGCTGGCAATATGGAACGCTTTTGCCACCAGCTCAGGAATATCTTCCGGACGGGTAACAGCAAAGCTGTGCTTCACGATCGGACGTGATACACCCAGCATGTCGGTTTCCTGGAAGGCGTCGTCGCCTACCAGATAGCTCATCACCTGACCAGAGATGACGACCATTGGAATCGAATCAGTAAAGGCTGTGGCAATACCGGTAATGGTATTGGTTGCACCCGGGCCTGAGGTCACCATGACCACACCCGGCTTACCTGTCGCACGAGCGTAGCCATCAGCCATGTGAGCAGCAGCTTGCTCGTGACGGACCAATACATGTTTTACGGCACTCTGACGGTACAGAGCATCATAGACGTGCAGCAGGGAGCCACCAGGGTAGCCGTAAATGTATTCAACACCTGATTCATGCAGTGCACGAACCAGCATTTCTCCGCCGGAAAGTAATTCCACCGTACTATCCTCTTTCACATGCCCCACCATTGGAGCTTGGGTATCTAATTTCAAATACGAATTGAGCCAGAAACAACATTAAGGCTCTCTCAGGCTGGATGATTAACTTGTAGTTATTCATCAGAAGCTCGTTGCCTGGTCGAGGACGCCGAGTCTGAACCGGGACGGAGATAACCGTACCCGAAGCTGTCATTGCCAGAGGCGTTACACTGGTGGATGCGTGCCTGCTGACAAAAGCGGCGTAATTCTAGCATTTTCGCGGTTTATGTCCAGTTCAAATGCCTTTTCAATCCTTGACAAATCGCGCGGTTTTTATGAACGTGAGCGAACAATTAATTCCCGGAGAGCCAACGGATGAGACATTTGAAATCCGTCACATATTTACTGCCTTTTGTGCTTGTTTCACTTTATTCAGCAAGTGCTTCCGCAGAAATTTATCGCTGGGTCGATGACAAAGGTCAGACGCATTTCAGCAGTCAGCCACCGGAAGGCAATGCGCAGAAAGCAGAACGTTACAATGTAAACGTGCAACGTCCGGCAGAAAATGTTGAAGGCTACAAATTACCGTCCTGGCAGACGGAAGATGAAGAAAAGCCTGAAGCTGAACCTGAAGCTGAAAAAGAACAGCAGACACAGGCTGATAAAGAAAAGGCAATGAAAAACTGCCAGCGTGCCCGGGACTACAAAGAGCGCGTGACCACCAATTTTTCCCGCCGCTTTAAACAGCCGGATGGTGAAATCCGCCCGCTCACGGATGATGAGCGCCAGCGTGAAATTGAAAAGGCCAATAAACTGATCGAACAGAACTGCAAATAAGCCGTCAGCAGCTGCGCCAGATCAGGCTGACCTGCCGCCCGGTAACCGACGCGCGCCGGTACGAGTAAAAGCGTTCAGCGTCGGAGAAGGTACAGAAGCCGCCACCGGATATTGATTTCACACCGGCCGCCTGCAGCTGTTCAGCGGCGAGCCGGTACAGATCGGCCTGTAAACGGTCGCCCTGCCCGGCGCGGAAACAGGCATCGGACGCCCAGCCGAACGCCTCGCGCACTTCCGGGCCGACTTCGAACGCATCAGGGCCGATAGCCGGACCGAGAAAGACCAGCACATCGTCCGCACTTTCAAACTCAGCCAGTGTATTCAGCAACACGCCCCCCGCCAACCCGCGCCAACCCGCATGGGCGGCAGCAACCTTGCTGCCGTCAGAGGCACAGAACAGCACCGGCAGACAATCCGCGGTCAGCACAGCACAGCCAAGTCCGGGTTGAGTCGAGTACTGAGCATCAGCAGTACGGATGATGCCGTCATCTCTGGCCTCAGCCACATCACTGCCATGCACCTGATCCAGCCATTGAATATGCTGCAGCCCGCTCAGCGCCGACAGCAGACGATGGCGGTTTTCAGCGACGTGCTGCGCATCGTCACCAACATGAGCACCAAGATTATTGCTGTCATAAGGGGGCAGTGAGACACCGCCGGAGCGGGTACTGACAAACGCAGAAACCCCCTCTGGCAGGGTCCAGTCAGGGACAAATCCGCCTATAACAACAGCTGAATCAGTCATCGGCATCGGCTTCAAGCGCCGCCAGCAGATCGACGAAATCGTCCGGCAGATCCACTTCCCACTCCATAAATTCGCCGCTGACCGGATGCATCAGACCAAGCTTACGGGCGTGCAGTGCCTGACGTTTGAAATTCAGCAGGGTTTCACGCAGATCCGGGCCAATCCCCTTGGTCAGACGGGTACGGGCAGCGTAGGTCGAATCCCCCACCAGCGGGTAGCCGATATGAGCCATATGCACGCGAATCTGGTGGGTTCGGCCGGTTTCCAGTTTCAGACGGATATAAGTATGGGTAGGAAAACGGTGCAGCACCCGGTAATGCGTGATGGCTTCTTTGCCCATCGGGTTAACCGCCATTTTCGTGCGCTGCGTGCCATGGCGGCCGATCGGCTCGTCTACTTTACCACCGCCGGTCATATGGCCCTGCACCACAGCTTCATATTCACGCCCCATGGAGCGGTCCTGCAGCTGCGCCACCAGATTGGTCTGCGCCTGCAGGGTTTTGGCCACCACCATCAGGCCGGTGGTGTCTTTATCGAGACGGTGCACGATGCCGGCACGGGGAATGTTTTCCAGCTGCGGACAATGATGCAGCAATCCGTTGAGCATAGTGCCTTCGTAATTACCGGCCGCCGGGTGAACCACCAGGCCCGCCTGCTTGTTCACCACCAGAATGTCGTCATCTTCATAGATGATATCCAGCGGAATATCTTCTGCCTGCCAGTCACCTTCGGCGGTCAGCTCAGCTTCCAGCGTCAGGGTTTCACCGCCAACGAGTTTGTCACGGCCACGTATGGTTTTGCCATTTACCTGCAGCTGGCCATCCTTGATCCACTGTTGCAGGCGTGAACGTGAATACTCAGGGAACAGCTGTGCTGCCACCTGATCGAGACGTTTATTGCCCATCTCATAAGGAACTTCTGCGGTTTGGGATATCTGATTACTCATACGGCTCCGGCTACTGACTATAGGTTTGCGCGTTAAAGCCAACAGCGTTTGGGGCTGTGACAGGTCTGTGCTTTAATACGGCGCTTTATGAAATTATATCGACATTCAGGTACACACTCCATGAACACCCGCTGGCTGCTGGTTATTCTCGCCGTTCTGCTCTCCGCCTGCTCCTCTTCACCGCAAAAACCGGAAGAAAAAAACGAGCAAACCTTCTATCAGGAAGCACGTGACGCCCTGAACGACAAAAACTTTCTGGTCGCCATCGACCGTCTGGAGCAGCTGGAATCCCAGTATCCGTTCGGCAGCTATGCAGAACAGGCGCAGCTGGAACTGATTTATGCTCACTACATGACCTCAGATATGGAAGCCGTGCTGGCCGATACTGAGCGTTTTATCCGCCTGCATCCGCTGCATCCTCAGGTTGATTACGCTTATTACATGCGCGGCCTTGCAACCTACGAAATGAGCTTTGTGACGGTTGAGCGTTATCTGGACAAAGAAACAGCCAAACGTGATCCTACGCCACTGCAGGATGCCTTTGGTCATTTCTCAGAGCTGCTGATCCGCTTCCCCGACAGCCCTTACACCGCCGATGCCCGTGCCCGCATGGTATTTATCCGTGAGCGTCTGGCATCTCATGAAGTGGAAATTGCCCGCTATTACATGAAGCGTCACGCCTATATGGCAGCCGCCAACCGCTGTACCGATGTGCTGCTGCATTATCAGAAAACCGGCGCGGTTGCTGATGCGGTAGCGATTCAGATTGAAGCTTACGAAGCACTGGGCATGCAGCCTGAAGCGGATAAATCTCTGGCGCTGCTGAAACTGAACTATCCCGATCATCCGCAGCTGGTTGACGGCAAATTTGAGAACTCCGGACTGGCCATGGTTGACCGTCGCTCATTCTGGAACATCATCAGCTTTGGTCTGCTGGATTCCGGCGAAGACTGATACCCCTGCTTAACAAAAAAGCCCGCCCTGAGTTACTCAGCGCGGGCTTTTTTGTTTATCCGAGAGCGTCTGATAAACAAAAGTGTTACCTGTCAGTTCTTGCTATCAGATACCTGCCTTCCAGCCGTTGGTCACCGGATAACGACGGTCGCGGCCAAAACCACGCGGAGTAACGCGCACACCAATCGGCGCCTGACGGCGTTTGTATTCGTTGACGTCCACCAGACGGATAACCCGCATCACATCTTCACGCGCAAAGCCTGCCGCGATAATGGCTTCAGCACTCATATCCTGTTCGATATAGCTTTCCAGAATGGTATCCAGAACCGGATACGGCGGCAGGCTGTCTTCATCCACCTGATCCGGCGCCAGCTCGGCTGAAGGCGGACGATCAATCACGCGCTGCGGAATCACCGGCGAAATGGTGTTACGGTATTCCGCCAGCGCGAATACCTTGGTTTTATAGACGTCTTTTAATGCACCATAACCACCGGCCATATCGCCGTACAGAGTGGCATAACCCACGGCCATTTCACTCTTGTTGCCGGTAGTGAGCACCATGTAGCCAGTCTTATTGGACATTGCCATCAGCAGCACGCCACGACAGCGGGACTGCAGGTTTTCTTCTGTGGTATCCACCGACATGCCCTCAAACTCTGGCGCCAGTGCGGCCATAAATTCGCGGTACATAGGTTCAATAGAAATCGAGCGGTAAATCACGCCCATGATTTCTGCCTGCTCGGCGGCGTCTTCTTTACTCATACCAGAGGTATAAGTGAATGGCATCATCACGGCTTTGACCCTGTCGGCTCCCAGAGCATCCACGGCAATGGCCAGGGTCAGCGCTGAATCGATACCACCACTGAGTCCGAGTAGAACGCCTTTAAAGCGGTTCTTATTCACGTAATCACGTACACCAAGAACCAGGGCCTGATACAGACTTTCCAGCGTATCTTCGTGGGCATCAAAGCTGTCACTGATGGCGGTAAGATCTGAACCATTCCACTCGACGCAGGCAAGGGCTTCTTCATAAGCCGCCATCTGCAGCACTTTTTCACCGCTGGCCGATACCGCAAAAGACGCGCCATCGAATACCAGTTCGTCCTGACCACCAACCTGATTGACATACAACAGCGCAACTTTGTGCCTGCGCGCATGATTCTGCAGGTGTTCGGCACGCTCAGACTGTTTACCCAGATGGAACGGGGAAGCATTCAGGTTAAGAATCAGCTCAGCACCCGCCGCTGCGGCCTGCTCCACCGGTCCCGGATGCCAGACATCCTCACACACGGTCAGCGCAACTTTATGGCCATGCAGCTCTACCACACAAGGCTGACTGCCTGCGGTGAAATAACGCTCTTCATCAAATACCTGATAATTTGGCAGATGCTGTTTGGCGTAATGGGCGATCTGCTTGCCATCGCTCCAGATGCCCGCACAATTATATAACCCACCTTCCGTCCGCCATGGATAGCCGATGGCAATAGCGATTCCCGCAGACGCTTCCGCCACCTGCTGCAAAGCAGCTTCAACCCGCAACTGCAGACTCGGACGCAGCAGCAGATCCTCTGGCGGGTAACCGGTCAGAGCCAGCTCAGAGAAGACGATCAGCTGGTTGCCATCCGCGGCGGCCTTACGCGCCTGGCCAGCGATAATGGCAGCGTTGCCTTCAATATCACCCACGAGAAAATTCTGCTGCGCAAGAGCAATGCGCATCGGACTGTTGTTTGTAGTCGGCATGACGATTTTTAACCGTAAAATTGAGAGAGCGCGATAACTGGTGTGTTATCAACAGCGTGATATAGTTGCGCAGTATTGTCAGGAAAATAGCCGCCGGGCGCAATGTTTGTCGCTCTGAGTCCGACAAAGTCAGGAGTAAATATTGGCCATCCGCTTAAAACCCACTGATCTGGTTGTTCACGGTAACCGGCTGCTGCGCCTGTACAGTTATTATTCGCTGTTTCTCGCCCTGCTGTTACTCATCAGCAACACCCTGGATAAACAGAATGCCATTATTGGCGGAACAGACCCGACCGTATTTCTGATTGGCTGCACAATTTATGTCGTCGCCGCGGCAGCGTTTGCCGTCGTTGCCAACAGGCAGCCGGACCCTCAGATAGCCATCAGTTATGTTTTCGCAGAGATCGCTCTGCTGTCTGCACTGATGTTTGCATCCGGTGGTCTGGCCAGTGGGTTTTCCAGTCTGATTCTTATTCCCGTCGCCATTGCCAACCTGCTTGCCCCGGGGGTGTTAGGTTTCGGTGTCGCCGCCTGGACCACACTGGCGATTTTTTATACCCAGAATTACTGGATGGAAGGCAAAATGACCCATGATCTGATTAACAGCGGATTATATGGGCTGCTTTGTTTTGTTATTGCCGGCATTACCCAGACACTGTCGAAAAGATTAAAGAGCGCACTGTCCCTCGCTACTGATCAGGAAACACGCCTGCGTCGTTTGCACCGTTTCAGCCGTCAGGCATTACTCAACCTGCCAAACGGCATTATTGCCTGTGATAAAAACGACGAAATTCTTTTCTTCAATAATAAAGCCATGGAATGGTTTGACCTTATTGAAGGGGAAAACCTGCCGGACCTGCTGTATGACTCCGGAGAAAACAGCATTATTGAAAGCGGCAGCGACAAACTTTTGCTGAAGCGGGTTCCACTGAATGACTCGGAGCCCGGCGACTATCTGATTTATGTCGAAAATACCGAAATTATTTCCCAGGAAGCGCAACACGTAAAACTCGCTGCTCTTGGTCGTCTGACAGCATCCATTGCGCATGAAATCCGCAACCCGTTAAGCGCCCTGCGCCAGGCTGCCCAGCTGCTTTCCGAAGCACCGGAACTGCAGGAAAGCGAGAAACAGCTGACGCAGATTATTGAGCAACAATGCATGCGCATTAACCGTACCATCGAAGATGTACTGTCGCTGTCACGTCGCAGTCAGTCCACCGCTGAAACACTGCGGCTGTCACCCTGGCTTCAACATTTCGCCAAACAACTGCAACAGGTTACCCAAACCGATCATTACAAACTCAGCATTCTCTGTCCTGACGATATTCAGGTGCGTTTTGATCCCGGGCAACTGCAGCAGATTCTGCACAACCTCTGCACCAACGGTCTGCGCTACGCAGTAAAAGCTGCCGGTGAACGCGCACGACTGGCCATGATTGCCACCATTTCTGACGTCAACAGTATTTATCTCGACATTATCGATAATGGTAACGGCGTCGCACCGGAACAAAGGCCGCATTTATTTGAGCCCTTCTACACCACAGAACACAGTGGCACAGGTCTCGGTTTATACCTTTGTCGGGAACTGTGTGAAGCCAATCATGCGAGAATTCAGTATTATCCCATTCCAAACGGAACCTGCTTCCGTATCATTATGAAGTCTGCTTAAACAATGGATCGCACTATGAGCAAGTACGCCGCACTGATAATTGACGACGAACCCGATATCCGCACGCTGATTGCCATCACTCTGCAGCGTATGGATCTCGATTGCTATCAGGCGGCCAACGTCAGTGAAGCCAAAGCCCTGCTCAACGAGCGCCCTTATCATTTCTGCATCACGGATATGAAATTGCCGGATGGCAACGGGCTGGAACTGATTGAGCAATGCAACGCCCAGCACCCGGATATGCCGGTGGCCATGATTACGGCTTATGGCAATATGGAACTTGCCGTCAATGCACTGAAAGCCGGGGCCTTTGATGTAGTGGCTAAACCGCTGGATACCGAGCGTTTAAGGGAACTGGTCAAAGCTGCTCTGCAACTGACCCGGGTGCCGGCCAATATCGAGAATATTCCGTCCGCCGATGGTCTTCTCGGTGACTCTGTCGGCATGCACGATCTGAAGCAGCGCATTTATAAAGTCGCCCGTACTCAGGCACCGGTATTTATTCAGGGTGAGCCAGGAACCGGTAAAGAGCTGATCGCCCGCCTGATTCATCATCAGAGTGCACGTATGGAGCTGCCTTTTATTGCCGTAAACTGCGGCGCCATTGAACGCGACCAGATGGAAAGCGAATTTTTCGGTCAGGTAAAAGGCGGCATGATTCCCGACCGTACGGACAAACCGGGATTTTTCCGAGCCGCCCACGGTGGCACACTGTTTCTGGATGAGGTCGCCGAACTGCCGCTGGATATGCAGGCGAAGTTACTGCGTGCTATTCAGGAGCAATCCGTAAGGGCCATTGGTTCTGATCAGGAAACACCGGTTAATGTCCGTATTCTCTGTGCCAGTCACAAAGATCTGGCCACCATGGTCAGTCAGGGAAGCTTCCGTCAGGATCTGTATTTCCGTCTCAATGTGATTCAGATCGATGTACCGCGCCTTGCTGACCGGCGCGAAGATATCCCCATGCTGGTACGTCACTTTATTATCAAATACTCGAAAGAGTGGGATATGCCGGAAATTACTCTCGATGCTGACGCTTATCAGGCAATGCTGGATTATGACTTCCCGGGTAATGTCAGAGAGCTGGAAAATATCCTGCAACGCGCCGTAACCCTGGCCGAAGGTGACAGTATTACACTGGCCGATATTCGCCTGCAGCCATCCTCAGGAGAACCATCTGCTGGAGCACGTCCGCAGAGTTCTGCCGGTGAGCAGCGTATCGAAACCAACAACCTGGAAGCCTACCTGGAAAACATTGAACGCTCCGCCATTACCCAGGCACTGGAAGCCACCCGCTGGAATAAAACAGCCGCCGCAGAAAAACTGGGAATCAGCTTCCGCGCCCTGCGTTATCGCTGCAAAAAACTGGGAATCGATTAAATATAGTACCGACGTACTAGTGACTTTTCTGACTAACGCGATAACTATATTCCTCAGGTCAAGGACGACCCTGAGGAGGAACTATGGAACACCTGCGCCGCCATTGCGGTTTTACGCTTTTCGAAACACTTGTCGTACTGATTATTCTGGCGATTACGCTGTCCACAGGCATCCCGGCCTTCCGTAATATGCAGGAAAATGTTCTGGCCCGTAATAAAACCAGCGAAATAGAACGCCTGATAGCTTTCGCCCGCTACGAAGCTATCACCACTCAACAACGGGTTACGCTTTGCCCGATTGATCGCCATGGCAGCTGCCACGCAGACTGGAATGCCGAATTAACAGTATTTACCGATTCCAATAACAACCGCACACTGGATGATTCAGAGCGCACCCTGAAATCTCTGCCTGCAAAAGTTGAAGAAATCGTAGAGCGGGATTTCAATAACAGAGCAATCAGTTTCAACCATAAAGGCTTTTCCGGTACCTACGCCGGGTCCTTCAGCCTGTGCGTTAATGGCAGCAAAAAACGCGGTAGTGCCATGATTATCTCCCGTATGGGAAAAATCCGCTACGGCACAGACCGTAATGGAGATGGCCTTCCGGAGCTGCCAAACGGCGACAACATCCCCTGCTCCTGACAACAGCATAAGGCTGAAGTATGACCCAGTTCGCACTTCCACTGGCCATGCGGCCACTGATTCGGCAACTCAGACCACTGGTCGGCCAGCAGTAGCATTGCCGTACTGCAGGGTTAACCTGTAAGCAGAAAATTCTGCGGGTAAAACGTATGCAGCAAGCAAACAGCAAGCACAGCCGGGCCATGAAATCCCGGAGCCAGCGATCCGAGCGAGGCTCGGCGCTGATCTTCAGTCTTGTCATCCTGACCGTGATCACTATTACTGCCATGGTCGCCATCCAGCGCTCTACTCTGGAGCTGCGCATGGTGAACAGCATGCAGCACAGTCAGCAGGTGTTTAACGCCACCTACGATTATATGTATCAGGGCATGATGTATATGCAGGGCAATATGACGGATACCCGGGTATTACTTAGTAATCTGATCACAGATGACACATCAACGGCGGTTTCTATTTCACTTGAAAACGTCGCTGGCTGGACCCCTCCTGTAGCACCTGGCACGGTGGGGCAGATTGGTGGTCAACTGCGTCTTACTGAAGACACCGCTGAAATTGTGAACAACGGCAGTTATCTGAAAGGTAACAGCGGTAACTCACAGGGCGGATCTACTACTTACTCGTTTGTCTATTCTGCGGCAGGCTCAGACACTGCAGGAAGAATCAGCTCTAACCAGGAAATGGTATTCAGCCTGGAGGGACCTTCGCTATGAAATTTGCACACAATTTAACCAAATTATTCAAATATCCTACCGCGGGGATAATTATATCCTCAGCTGTATTATCCGCAGGTATAAGCCAGGCCGATGACACAGAAATTTATACCAGTGGTGTATCTGTTGGCGTCAAACCCAACCTGATATTTTTGTTTGATACGTCCGGCAGTATGGGTTATTCGGCTGTCGGAAAAGATGGCGTTCCCGGTACACGTTTATCAGTATCTCAGGATGCCGCTATTTCTATTATTAGTGGAATAAGCGACATCAACATCAGTCTGATGCAATTCGATAATGTCGAAAGTGGTCAATACCCCCTTCCTGTTACCATGTATCCGACAAAGGAAGATTATGATGCTGCAAATGATGGTGATTGGCGTACAGGCTATGAAACGAACCGACGAAATAATGGAGGATTCGTTTTGGTTCCAATGGGAGACGTAAACGATCCCGACCAGAAAAGTGCGATGATCAGCAGTATCCAGGGACTTCAGGCAAATGCCTATACCCCGCTTCATGAAGCATACGATGAAGCAGGGCGATATCTACGTGGCGATGATGTGAAGTACGGTAAAAAATACGGCAATGTCAGTTGTAGTGTCGAAGAAAACACAGTCACTGTAGATGGCTATTATGAAGATGTTAAACAATGTCAGGTGTGTAATGTTCCTGGCTACAGCACCAACGACTATAGAATTTCGCCATCCAGATGTTACATAGATGAACGTTATTGGGTGCAGACCGGGCGTTGGTGGTGGCAGGGTGAATACCGTACACAGCGGGTTAACGGCACCCTCTCTACCGTCAGTAATTCACAATGTACAGATTGGTCCCAGAATCCTGGATGGGTTGTTACCGGTGAAAACTGGGTTGAAGGATACACTTATACTGAAACCGTTAAAGACTGTGAAACCACACCGTCAGCACAATATTTCTACGTCAGCGATCCCCGCAGCTATGATGCCACAACCGGCAAATACAACTCGCCCATTGTTAACAGTTGCCAGTCCAATAATATCGTTGTCTTTACAGATGGTGTTTCATCTCAGGATGGTGCGAGCGATGAACGCACTCATGATCTGTTAAACAGTCTTACAGACACCAGCTGGATGGGCTTACCCGGCATGAGCAGTAATTGCTCCACAACCGGCAGCAGCGACAGCTGTCTGGAAGAAATGGCTTACTATCTCGCTCATGCCGACAATATCCCTGACTCCGAGCTGCAGGTTGACGACAATCTGAACTCTGAGTCGATTCAATCCATAACCACTTACACCGTTGGTGGTTTTCTCGACAGCGGCTCGTCGCAAGCCATTCCTCGTCTCCAACGAATGGCAGAATACAGTGGCGGCAAATACTACGAAGCTACCGATTACGACAGTTTAAAAGAGCAGCTTTCCAGCATATTTGAAGAAGTTGCCGAGTCTGCTTACATAGGAACTTCAGCACCAGCCGTGGCAGTTAATGCTTTGAACCGACTTGAAAGCTCGGAAGAGCTGTATTATTCCGTCTATGAACCGAATGTAAAAGCTGCCTGGCCGGGCAACCTTAAGCGTTATAAGTTAGGCAACGATGGCCGCGTTAAAGGTAAAGATGATGAAGACGCTGTAGATGATGCCACCGGTTATTTTTCAGAATCGGCTATCAGCTTCTGGACGGATAGCGATGTCGCACCGGATGGTAAAGATGTCGCTGTCGGTGGTATCGCCAGCCAGCTGACACATGACAGGAAAGTTTTTACCTATCTTGGCTCAGGTTCAGGTCCGATTGACGATCCTCTGGTTTCCGTAGTCGGTAATGAAATAGACGTTGCTGATGGAATTAATCAGGATCTGTTTGGTACAGAACTCGGTGAGGGTGAGTTTTTGAACATGCTCACCTGGGCGGCAGGTATTCAAAAAAACACCGACGGTGAAATTGTGGCCCGTCAGCAGATAGAAGATCCATTGCACAGCCAACCCGTTATTATCAACTATTATGATGATGAAGAAGATCGCCACTGGAGCTCGATCTTCTTTGGCACTAACGCCGGTTATCTCCATGCCTTTGATACTGACGTGGACAGTCCGCGCGAGCATTTTTCTTATGTTCCAGCGGGCTTACTGTCAAATATTGCAGCCTATTACGAGAATGCTGATCAGCTGGGGAAAACCTACGGTATCGACGGGCCAATATCTTCCTTTATCTTTAACGATGAAGACAGGACCGAAACCGGCGATACCATTATCAAACCGCGTTCTGTCGTAGGACCAAATGACAAAGCCTATCTCTATTTCGGTTTGCGTCGTGGTGGCAACAGCTACTATGCGCTGGACGTGACTGATCCGGATAACCCTAAACATTTGTGGGAAATTCATGGTGAAACGACAGGCTATGAACGTCTTGGTCAGTCCTGGTCAGAGATGGTCCCCGTGTTCGTTAACCCAAAAGCCATTGGTATTGACAGTGATCTCGACCGCATTCCTGTACTGATATTTGGTGGAGGCTATGACACCAACGAAGACGAGAAAAGAGATTCTGTTCGTCTGGATCACGACAAAGGCAATGCCATTTATATTGTTGATGCGTTGACTGGCCAGCTTCTCTGGTCCGTATCTCCAGACTCCTATATTGCAAACAGCAACGAAATGACCAGCCCGATTACCAACCGGATTACACCGGTTGATAATGACGGCGATGGTGACGTTGATATTCTTTACGCCTCAGATGTCGGTGGCCGCATCTGGAGGGTGGATCTGTACTCAAACGGCACTCAGGATCTTACTATGCTGGCGGATTTAAATGCCCGCGATGTTACTGGCAACGCCCGTTTCTACACATCCCCAACCGTTTCTTACATGTCTGGCATTCCCTCTGGTCAGGGAGGAGATCGCGGGGCCTATGTGGTTTCCCTGGGTTCCGGTTATCGGGCGCACCCTCTGTCCACTCAGAATCAGGACAGCTTCTTTGTTCTCTTCGATTACGCCAGTGAAGATAATGAAGAAGTGAATGCCGACATGCTTAACAGCTATTCAACAAAATATGTCTGGAATCTTGCCAATTACAGCAATTTTGCCGGCGCCAGCACAGAAATGAGGGAAAATGGCTTTTATTATCAGTTGCCGGATACCGGGGAAAAAGTACTGTCCGACGCAATCGTTGCCAATAACACTATTTTCTTCACAAGCTATAAGCCGATTATAAACACCATGCAAGCCGGAACCTGTTACGCCGCAACCGGTAACGCTTTCCTGTATGCTGCAGATATATCTGACTATGATCCGACCAGCAGTAACCCGGGGGTGCTGTTGGAAAGAACGGAACTGGCGCAATCCGGTATTCCGGCGGCCCCTGTCATTGTTTATACCAGCGAACCAGCAGATCCAGATGATGGAAATAACGGCGGCGTTGATGATGGTGAAGATGGTGGTACAGGCAGTGGAGATGACGGCTCAGATACCGGTGAAGATGGCTCTGAAGGCTCAGGCTCCGGCAGTGGCGACACCGGAGACAATGGTGACGGCGAATCTGGCGGTGATTGCGTAGGCACCACAACAACATCCATCCTGATCGGTAGCGAATCCATTACGAAAGATAAATGTCTGACTGCGCAAAAAGAGTATTGGCATGAGCTTTAAAACACTATGACGTATTCAAGTCATTACAAAAGTCAGGGGGTTACCCTGATCGAATTGATGATCGTACTGATCATCATTGCGGTAGCGTTCACAGTCGGTATGCCTGGCATATCGACCATGAACGCTAATACTCAGGCTGACCGTCTGATTGAAGAGTTACGACTGGATATTGCTTTTGCCCGTAACCAGTCGGTGAGTGTCGCTCAGCAGATTGATATGCAACCCATTGGCGGCAACTGGAGTACAGGCTGGCAAATTATTCAGAACTCTGACAACACTGTTTTACGAGAAAGAGGCAGCGTGGCGAGTCCGGTGGCTGAAAACGGCACCATCACCTCGCCCGACTTTACAAACATAAATAGTGTCAGCTTTGACCGCAAAGGCAGGGCCGTCAATACTGGTAGCTTTAATGTGTTGGTCACTGGCTGCTCTGGTGATCGCTCTTACACCCTGAACGTTAATCAAATTGGCCAACTGGTTGTTTCGGAGGCCGCATGTCCTTAAACAGGCTTATTCCGGTACGGATCGCCGGATTCAGTATGATTGAAATACTGGTAACTCTTGCCATTACCACTATAGGTCTTGTTGGTTTGGCCAGCCTGCAGTTACAGGCAACCAAATCCACCAGTGATGCCGGCAGCCGTTCACAGGCCATCTGGATGCTGGAAGACCTGGGAAATCGCATCCGCGCCAACTCCACTGCCTATGACAGCTATAGCACTGGTGGTGGTGCCTTCAACTGTGGTGGAGGACAGCCAAAGATATGTTCTTCGTACAATAATGGCGCAGCATCGATCACTGCAGATCTGTCCTGCACAAGCCAGGAACAGGCAGCTTCCGATATCTGGGAAGTGGCTTGTGGAACCCCTGCCAACATAAACGGACGTCTGACCCGCTCCAGTGCGGCAGATTTCCTCGCCAACCCCCAGTTGGTACTGACCACAGGCGCAATACCAAAATCAGTCACCGCAACTCTGAGCTGGGATGTCCGTACTTCAGGTGTTGATAGTGATGGTAATGCAATTTATGCCGTCACTAACGACGGCGATGTCAGTCGCTCCTCGATCACAATGGTGTTTTACCCATGATGAAGTTACGTTCACAACAGGGCATGACCCTGATCGAACTGATGATTGCCGGTGTCTTAGGTCTGATCGTGGCCTACTTCATCATGACTATCATGATGAACAGCAACCGTACTTCCATGATTTCCAGCGGTACAGCACAGGCTCAGGAAAATGGTCGTTTTGTGATGAGCTGGTTGCAGGAAGAAGTAAGACGCGCAGGCTATACGCCAATTGTTGGTTCAGACAAGATTGCTCCTTTTGCTCCGGTATGTGGAGGTGCCACCCCTCAGGCGAACTGCACTTATGAGTCAGATGCTGGCTGGAACGACAACGACAACCTGGCCATTCAGTGGCGATTTTCTCCAGAATCAACTCTGGCTCGCGACCGCCAGGATTGTACAGGGGTTGCTATTACGCTGACGGCGGAAGCTATCCTGACCGACGTATACTGGCTGGAAACCGGCAATGCAGACAGTGGTTACGATGATGTGCTGCGCTGCGCTACCTTCCTGGATACCGGTGCACAATTGAATGCTGCTCAGACAATTGCCAGTGGCGTTATTGGCATGCAGGTTCTGTATGGTGAATCCATGACAGAGACCGCAGATGGCACAACGAATGTCACACGATATATCGATGCTGGTGATGTCACGGACTGGACAAGGGTGCAGGCGGTCAGAATTGCAATTCTGACCCGTTCTTTTGCGGACCAAACCTTACAGCAGGCTGACAGAAGTTATATTCTCATGAATGCTTCACCATATAACTTTTCAGACAGCGTCGCCCGTTATATGCAAATATCAACCGTTGCACTGCCAAACATGAACTGAACAGTCTCTTTCAGGAATGGATATTAGAATGACGAGAATAAAGGGCATTACCCTGCTCGAATTAATGGTGACATTAGCCATCGTATCGATACTTGCTTCGGTAGCTATCCCCACCTATCAGTCGTATATGCAGAGAGGGAACCGCTCTGAAGCAATTTCCGCTTTGCAAAGTGTAATGCAGGCACAGGAACGCTTTTACGCAGATGCGGTTAGCTATACCGTAGATCTGTCAGATCTGGGCTTTGCTACAGCAACCTTCGATACTGACAACGGTCTGTACACTATCAGTGCCAGACAATGTGAAGACGGAGCAGGTAATGCTGTAGCGATCACTCAGTGCGTTGAACTTGAAGCAACTGCGCTAGGCACTCAGGATTCAGATGGTGATCTGGTACTGAACAGCTATGGCGCTCAGTCAAGGATTCTGCCTGACGCCTCTGTTGCAGACTGGTAAGAGCAGACTGGTAAGACCAGCCGCCAGTGACAATAAAAAGAAGTACAGCCGGGAAAATTCCCGGCGACAAGAAAAAGAACTCAGACTTCCTGCAATCTGAGTTCTTTGGGCAACGAAAACACCACATTCTCCGGAATACCATCCAGTTCCTGCGGCGCTTCTCCGCCCATAGCGACCAGGGTATCAACCACTTCCTTCACCAGTACTTCCGGCGCGGATGCCCCTGCGGTTATACCAACAGCTTTAACACCTTCCAGCCATTCCTGCTGGATTTCTGCCGCACTGTCGATCAGATAGGCTTTAGCGCCCATACGTTCGCCCAGTTCGCGCAGACGATTGGAGTTGGAGCTGTTCGGCGAGCCGACCACCAATAAAAGATCACAATCCGATGCCAGCGTTTTAACCGCATCCTGACGGTTTTGTGTGGCATAGCAGATATCGTCTTTGCGCGGTCCTTCAATGTTCGGGAATTTTTTACGCAGAGCGTCAATAACCCGGGAAGTGTCATCCATCGACAAGGTTGTCTGGGTTACGTAAGAAAGCGTATCCGGATCAGCAACTTCCAGTGCCGCCGCATCCTCTTCATCTTCCACCAGATAAATGCGGCCACCGTTGGCTTCGCTGTACTGGCCCATGGTGCCTTCCACTTCCGGATGACCTTTATGACCAATCAATACGCACTCACTGCCCGACTGACTGAAGCGGGTAACTTCCATATGTACCTTGGTGACCAGAGGACAGGTCGCATCAAACACCTGCAAACCACGGTCTTTGGCATTTTTCCGCACCGCCTGTGACACGCCGTGGGCGGAAAATATAACGATGCAGTTGTCCGGCACTTCATCCAGTTCATCAACAAAGATCGCACCGCGCTCACGCAGTCCGTTCACCACAAATTTGTTATGCACCACTTCATGACGCACATAAATCGGCGGTTCAAACAGATCCAGCGCGCGATTTACAATATCAATCGCACGATCAACACCAGCACAGAATCCGCGTGGATTCGCCAGCTTAATCTGCATCCTTCACCTCAAGAATCTGCACTTCAAAGGTCAGGGTTTTACCAGCCAGCGGATGGTTAAAATCCACTGTTACCCAGTTTCCCTCGACGCTGTGAATCACGCCGGGTAATTCAGAACCCTGGGCATCAGCAAAAGACACCATCAGTCCGGGGGCTACCGGCATATCCACGGGAAAATCACTCAGTTTCATTTCCTGCATGTTCTGCGGGTTAGGCTGACCAAAAGCTTTTTCCGGTGGAATGGCGAATTCTTTATGATCGCCAGATACCAGACCAACCAGATATTCTTCAAAGCCCGGCAGCAGATTACCGTCGCCCATAGCGAATTCAGCCGGCGCTTTTTCAAAGGTAGAATCCACCACCTGGCCGTCCGGTAATTTAATCGCAAAGTGCATACTTACTTTGCTGCCCTGTTGAATTTCAGCAACGCTCATTGTTCTCTCTCTTCAGGCATTCACGCCTGCTTTTTTTCCTGCTTCATTTCCCGCAAAACATCCATAGCCATCAGCACTGCGCCAACGGTAATGGCGGAATCGGCAATATTAAATGCCGGAAAATAGGATTTGTCCCAGTGCACGGAAATAAAATCCACCACATGGCCGTACACCAGACGATCAAACAGATTACCGATGGCACCGCCAAGAATCAGTGACAGTGCGCTGGGCAAAAGCACCTGACCACGCGGCAAACGCTTCAGCCAGATAATCAGCATCAGGCTCACACCAACAGAAATTGTGGTAAAAAACCAACGCTGCCAGCCGCCCTGATCAGCAAGAAAACTGAATGCCGCGCCTGGGTTATACAACAGGGTAAAATCCAGCACAGGCAGAAGGTTCACTGCCTGGCCGTAATTCAGCATATTTTCCGCCAGCTGCTTGGTGGCAAAATCCACCACAAACACAGCCAGCGCTAACCACAACCAGATCAGCGCAGACTTTTTTGCAGCCATCAGCCGAAACGACGGACTTCGCCGTCGCCCTCAACGTTTTCCACACAACGGCCACACAGAGTCGGATGCTTCTCATCTGCACCAACATCATCTGTGTGGTGCCAGCAGCGTTCGCATTTTTCATGCTCTGATGCTGTTACGGCAACGCGCAGAGAATCCAGCTCAGTAGCATCGCCTGCGTTGTCGTCGAAGTCTTTCACTTCAGCGCCGGAAGTAATCAGGATAAAACGCAGTTCGTTTTCCAGTTTTTCCAGCTGTGCTTTCAGCTCTGGTTTGGCATACAGCACAACATCCGCGCTCAGGCTGGCACCAATGGTTTTATCGCCACGGGCTTTTTCCAGTGCACCGTTGACGGCCTCTTTGGCCTTGATGATGTCATCCCAGAACGCGTCATCAAACAGGCTGGCACCGGTTTGTGGGAAATCGGTATACCACTCAGCCAGCATCACAGAGTCTTCTTTGCGATCCGGCAGGTTTTCCCAGATTTCTTCTGCGGTAAAAGACAGCACAGGCGCGATCCAGCGGCCCATGGCTTCCAGCACATGATAAAGCGCGGTCTGTGCACTGCGGCGTGGCAGACCATCGGCTTTACAGGTGTACTGACGGTCTTTAATGACATCCAGGTAGAAGCCACCCAGCTCGGTCACACAGAAGTTCATCAGGGTTTTTGTCAGGGTTTTAAAGTCATAATCCAGGTAACAGGCGATGACTTTTTCCTGCAGCTTGCGGGTGTAATCCACCATCCAGGCATCCAGTGGCAGCAACTCATCACCGGCGACCATATCCGTTGCCGGATTAAAGCCGTTGATGTTGGCCAACAGGAAGCGACAGGTATTACGTACACGACGGTATGAATCGGCGGTACGTTTCAGGATCTCATCAGAAACGGTCATTTCACCGCTGTAATCGGTATCTGCCACCCACCAGCGCAGAATATCGCCACCCAGCTGATTGATCACTTTCTGTGGTTCAACCGTATTGCCCAGTGATTTGGACATTTTGCGGCCTTCGCCATCCACGGTGAAACCGTGAGTCAGCGCCGTTTTATATGGCGCAGTGCCATACGCCGCCACACTGGTCAGCAGGGAACTCTGGAACCAGCCGCGATGCTGATCCGAACCTTCCAGGTACATTTCTGCCGGGAATTTCAGTTCGTCACGCTGGCGCAATACCGCTGTGTGCGTCACACCGGAATCAAACCATACGTCCAGCGTATCAATCACTTTAACGTATTGATCGGCTTCGTCGCCCAGCAGTTCAGATGGCTCCAGATCGAACCAGGCATCAATGCCCTTCTCTTCTACTTTTAATGCAACTTTTTCAATCAGTGCAGCAGAATCCGGGTGCAGTTCACTGGTGTCTTTGTGTACGAACAGTGCAATCGGCACCCCCCAGGTACGCTGGCGGGAAATACACCAGTCAGGGCGGTCGGTCATCATGCTTTCGATACGGGCTTTACCCCAACCCGGACGCCATTCAACCGTGTTATGTACTTCGTGCATAGCCTGCTCCAGCAGACCATTCTGCTTCATACTGATAAACCACTGTGGCGTCGCGCGGAAAATAATCGGCGACTTGTGACGCCAGCAATGTGGATAGCTGTGCTTGATGTTTTCTTTTTTCAGCAGCGCACCTTTTTCCGCCAGGATACCCAGTACGCGGAAGTTGCCTTTATCGGCGGTGCTCAGGCCGGATAATTCCAGCGCATCCAGAGTTGGATTGCTGATGAAGTTACCGTCACCACCCACCAGCATTTCGTCAGATTTAACGTCAAAGCGTTTTGATACCACAAAGTCATCTGCACCGTGCATTGGTGCAGTATGAACAGAACCGGTACCGGAATCGGCGGTTACGTGATCACCAGTAATAACAGGCACCAGCTTCACACCACCATCAGCGGCTGGCATAAACGGATGCTGCACTTTAAACGGTGCTTCACTGCCCTCTTCCATCTGACCGAAGGCAGCGCCTTTAGCCGTGGCAACGACTTCGAAGCCATCTTCAGCAATGCCGTAACGGCTCATGGCATCCGCCACCAGATCCGCCGCCAGCAGCAGAATTTCGTCCTGCTCTTTCAGCAGTACCAGAGAGTATTCCAGCGTTGGATGCACAGAGACGGCTTCGTTAGCCGGCAGTGTCCACGGTGTGGTGGTCCAGATCACGATGCTGATGGTTTTAGCCGCCAGCGATTCATCCGCGCCAAAAACGTTTAACAGCGCGGCGCTATCAGCAAAGGCAAATTTCACATCAATCGCGATGGATTTTTTATCGTGATATTCCACCTCGGCTTCTGCCAGTGCAGAACCACAATCCGGACACCAGTTAACCGGTTTGAAACCTTTGTGCAGATGACCATTGTCGATGATTTTGCCGAGAGTACGGATGATGTCCGCCTCGAAATTAAAATTCATCGTCAGGTAAGGATTATCCCAGTCACCCAATACCATCAGGCGTTTGAAATCACGACGCTGACCATCAACCTGCTGTGCAGCGTATTCGCGGCAGTGCTTACGGAATTCGGATGCAGTGACTTTATCGCCGACTTTACCGACTTTTTCTTCAACCTTGAGCTCGATCGGCAGACCGTGACAATCCCAGCCCGGTACATACGGCGCGTCTTTGCCATCCAGAGTCTGAGATTTAACGATGATGTCTTTCAGAATTTTGTTAACGGCGTGACCGATATGAATATTGCCGTTCGCATAAGGAGGGCCATCGTGCAGAATAAATTTATCGCGACCTGCGCGGGCTTCACGGATTTTCTGATACAGGCCGGTTTCTTCCCAGCGCTTCAGCATATCCGGTTCGCGTTTTGCCAGATTGCCGCGCATCGGAAATTCGGTGTCAGGCAGGTTCAGCGTCGATTTGTACTGGCTTTCCACTTTATCGTTCATATTCGGTCACTTTTAAAACATCACGATTATGGCTCTGAGATCAGTCGTTCAGAGCGGCAAAATATTGTCTGGCAGTCTGCTTATCGTGTTCGATAGCAGCCCGCAGAGCGTCGATTCCATCAAACTTCTTTTCATCACGGATTTTGTGCGCAAACTCTACCGTCAGGTGCTGGTGATAGAGACTGCCGTCAAAATCAAACAGGTGCACTTCCAGCGATGGTTTGGCATCACCGGTTACCGTTGGTTTCACACCAATATTGGCGACACCCTGAAATTTCTCGCCACTTTCCTCTAACGTGGCGTAAACCGCATACACACCGGTCAGCGGCAGCTTGCGGCGATGCACCATCACATTGGCTGTTGGCGTATCCAGCAGACGACCCAACTGGCGACCGTAAGCGATGCGCCCGGACATGTGATACGGGCGATCCAGCATGTGCGCGGCACGCACCAGATTATTGGCTGCCAGCTCCGAACGGATACGGGTACTGCTGATGCGTTCCGCATCCAGTTCGTGGGTCGGTGAATCCTGCACATCAAAGCCGTACTTATCGCCGTACTCACGCAGCAGCTGGTAGTCGCCGCGGCGATCACAGCCAAAGCGGAAATCGTCACCAACGATCAGGTGTTTGATCCCCAGCGCGCTGATCAGAATGTCTTTGATAAAGGCATCTGCCGACATAGAGCGCAGCGCCTGATTGAATGGCAGGCAGAGAACATAATCGACGTTCTCTTTCTTCAGATCCTGCAGTTTCTCGCGCAGGTTGGCCAAACGGGCAGGTGCCGCATCCGGAGCAAAGAATTCTTTCGGCTGAGGTTCGAACAGCATGACCAGAGTGGGCACGCCATGTCGTTCAGATACGGCTTTGAGCGAATGAATGATGCGCTGATGGCCCAGATGCAGACCATCAAAGGTGCCGATGGTCGCAGCACAGCCTTTGAATTCTGCTGGAATGTTGTGAAGCCCACGCAACAGGCGCATTGATCAATAACCCGGTAAAAATAAAAGGCCGGATTATAGCTAACCTGCCCCTCGGGTAACAGCCATTTGGCCAGTCAGTGACCACTTACCTGCTGTCAGAAAACCGATCCACGCAGATGACGCAGGCGCAGCCCCGCTGCAACCAGTACCGCGAAGTAAGTGACCACACCGGCAACCACGATCACTGTCAGCCACAGCGAGCGATCCAGCGCACTCCATTCAAGCCACTGCCCTGCACTGCCCATCAGCCAGAACATCACGCCGAACAGAGCCAGATTGGCAGCCAGCAGTTTCAGAATAAACGTCAGCCAACCGCTCTGATGCTGATAGGCATCGGTTTTACGCAGCCCGCGATAGAGCATAAAGACGTTGTAATAGGCTGAAAGAGAAGTCGCCAGTGCCAGCCCGACATGCTGCAGCGGAAAGACCAGCGCCAGATTCAGCACCATATTCACCACCATGGCCTGAATACCGATCTTCACCGGGGTTTTGGTGTCCTGACGGGCGTAATAGCCAGGCGCCAGCACCTTAATCAGCATAAACGCCAGTAAACCCGAACCATACGCCTGCAGGCTCATGGTCATCTTGCCGATGTCATAGGCGGTGATTTCACCGTGATAAAAGATGGTCGACATCAGTGGTGTCGCCAGCACCACCAGCGCCAGTGCCGCAGGCAAAGCCAGCAGGAACACCATGCGCACCGCCCAGTCCAATGTACGCGAGAAGGCATCGCCGTCATTGGCTGCATGTTTACCGGAAAGCGATGGCAGAATCACTACGCCGATGGCGATGGCAAACACCCCCAGTGGCAGGTTATTCAGGCGATCGGAATAATACAGCCAGCTGACCGAGCCACTTTCCAGAAAGGAGGCCAGCAGCGTATCCAGCAGCAGGTTAATCTGACTGACCGACACCCCAAACAACGCCGGAATCATCAGCTTACCGATGCGGCTGACACCTTCATCGTGCCGCACATACACAGGTCGCACCAGCAGACCCAGGCGGGCAACAAACGGCAACTGAAACACCAGCTGCACCAGACCGGCCAGGAATACCCCCCAGGCCAGAGCAAACAGCGGCTCTTCAAACCAGTCGCTCATCACCACAGCGGCAAAAATCAGGCAAACGTTGAGCAACACAGGAGTAAAGGCTGGCACAGCAAAGCGGCCGTAGGCATTCAGCACACTGGATGCAAACGCTGTCAGCGAGATAAAAAGCAGATAGGGAAAGGTAATACGCAGCAGGTCGCCGGTCAGAGCAAATTTAGCCGGATCATCGCGAAACCCGGGAGAAAATACCCAGGGCAGATAGTCAGCAAACAACACCGCCAGTACGGTGATAGCCAACAGAGCCATCCCCAGCAGCCCGGACACCCGGGCGATCAACAGCCGTACTTCATCCAGCGGCCGCAGTCGGCGGTATTCGCTCAGGACCGGTACAAAGGCGACGGAGAACGCGCCCTCGGCAAATAAGCGGCGAAAGAAATTCGGGATTTTAAAAGCGACAAAGAAAGCGTCGGCACGGGCACCGAAATACTGTGCCACCACTACGTCCCGGATCAGCCCTAACACCCGGCTGACGAGAGTCATCACACTGACGATGGAGGATGAGCGCAACAGGCCCGGACTGTTTTCAGTGGATGATTTAACCGGCGACTCGGCCATGTTCTGCTTCCTGCCCCTTTATGTCAGAGTGGGCTGATCATACTCTCAGCCCAGAAACAGAAAAACCCGCCAAAGCGGGTTTTTCTGTAGCCTGAAGATTGATCAGAGATCAGCCTTTCAGAGCAAATACCTTAGCGTTCAGACGGCTCTTGGTACGGGCAGCTGCGTTTTTGTGCAGGATGCCTTTGTTTACCATCTTGTCGATATAAGGTTGTGCTTTAGTAAACGCAGCCTGGGCCTGTTCATAGTCGTTTGTCGCTACAGCGGATTGTACTTTCTTGATGTAAGTACGCACCATGGAGCGCAGAGCCACAGTACGGGCACGACGTTTGATAGCCTGACGGGCGCGTTTACGAGAACCAGCGGAATTTGCCACAGTCGGCTCCTCAAATTTGGTTATTCGTTAATTCTGAGAGGGGCGGGATTATGCTGAAGCGGCCCACCCCTGTCAACTAAGGGCGCACATAATACAGGCTGTGCGCTTTTGATTCAATCCATACGGACGTAATCAGTCGATGATTACCTTCTCAAAGGATTTCACCAGATCATCCACTGCCTTCATCTGCGCCAGATATGGCTCCAGTTTGTCCAGCGGCAAGGCACAAGGGCCATCACACTTGGCTTCAGCAGGGTTTGGATGAGCTTCCAGGAACAGACCTGCGATGCCCAATGCCATACCGGAACGGGCCAGCTGGAACGCCTGCTGGCGACGACCATCGGCAGAATCTGCACGGCCACCCGGACGCTGCAGCGCATGCGTGGCGTCAAAAATAACCGGTGCCATGGACTTCATATCATCCATACCCAGCATATCCACCACCAGGTTGTTGTAACCAAAGCTGGAACCACGCTCACACAGCATCACCCGTTCGTTGCCGGCTTCAGCAAACTTTTTGATGATATGACGCATTTCATGGGGTGCCAGAAACTGAGGTTTTTTCACATTGATTGCTGCACCGGTTTCCGCCATCGCCACCACCAGATCGGTCTGACGGGCGAGGAATGCCGGTAACTGGATCACATCAACCACTTCCGCCACAGGTGCAGCCTGATACGGTTCATGTACGTCGGTAATCAGTGGCACATTGAAGGTCTTTTTGATTTCTTCAAAAATCTTCAGACCTTCTTCCATGCCCGGGCCACGGTAGGAATTGATTGAGGAACGGTTGGCTTTATCGAAGGACGCTTTGAACACATACGGAATACCCAGCTTCTCTGTCACTTTTACATAGTGTTCACAGATGGACATCGCCAGATCACGGCTTTCCAGTACATTCATGCCACCAAACAGGGTAAATGGCGCTTCATTGCTGACATCCAGAGCAGCGACTTTCACGTTCTCAATCATGAGATTCCTCGTTGTTATAGCGTTCAGAACCGGCAGTCAGATACAGACTGCGGTTAAACAGAATCGGTTTACAGCGGATACAGCACCGTCAGATTATCGCGGTGAATCATTTCCGGCTCGGCAATATACCCCAGAGCCTTCTCCAGATCACGGCTGTCCGTACGTATGATTTTTGCGGCGTCAGCATCGTCGTAATTAACCAGCCCTTTCGCCACCAGATTGCCGTTTTCGTCTACACAGGCAACCACCTGACCGCGCTCGAAACGACCGCGTACAGCCGATACACCGACCGGCAACAGGCTGCGGCCACCGTCACGCAGGGCTTTGATCGCACCGGCATCCAGCACCAGCTCACCATGGGTCTGCAGGTGGCCGGCAATCCACTGCTTACGCGCAGCCACCGGCTCCTGATCCGCTACCAGCAAGGTGCCCAGCACCTCGCCCTGATGCACACGGGTGATCACATCATCAATGCGACCGCCGACGATCAGGGTATCGGCGCCGGAACGGGACGCCAGACGTGCCGCTTTAATCTTGGTCAGCATACCGCCACGACCCAGTGAGCCGGCACCACCGGCCATCGACAGATAACGCGAATCCGAGGCGCGGCCTTCGGTAATCAGCTCGGCATCCGGATTAGAGCGCGGATCGGCGGTATACAGGCCGTTCTGGTCGGTCAGAATCACCAGCAGGTCGGCCATCACCAGATTGGCAACCAGCGCACCCAGGGTATCGTTATCACCGAAACGGATTTCGTCGGTGACCACGGTGTCGTTTTCATTAACAATCGGCACCACACCGAGTTTCAGCAGCTGACGCAGGGTAGTACGCGCATTCAGATAGCGCTTTCGATCGCTGAGATCATCGTGGGTCAACAGAATCTGCGCGGTGGTGCGCTGATGGGAAGAAAAAGCCGTTTCATAGGCCTGTACCAGCCCCATCTGACCGACAGCGGCAGCAGCCTGCAGCTTATGCACCTCATCCGGGCGGTTTTTCCAGCCCAGACGGGTCATGCCTTCGGCAACAGATCCGGAAGAAACCAGCACCACTTCATGGCCAAGTTCCAGCAGGCGGGCGATCTGGTCTACCCAGCCGCCCATACCTTCGCGATTCAACCCCTGGCCATCATTGGTCAGCAAAGCGCTGCCGATTTTGATCACCCACCGCTTACGCTGTTTCAGCACGGCCCGTGAGGTAAGTACTTCGCCTGTCATGATCTGTCTGTTGCTCCGTCAGCACACAAGAATATGTTTTTATTCGCGGGTATAAATGACTTCGACGTCATAATCATCGTCGTCATCATCATCCTGCTCCAGCTCACGTAACTGGCGACGGCGCTCAGACAGAAGCTCAATGTGCTCGCGGGCTTCAATTTCCACCTGCTCACGCTCTGCCATAATCTGAGCGGCAAAATCTTCATCGTCTGCTGCACGCTGACGACGCTCCTCGATGTAGCGCATGATGTCACCACACAGCGGGAAAGTACCTTCTTTGTTGATCGCCGCAACGCGATAAACAGGCCCGGTCCATTGCAGACGGTCAATCACGTCCTGACAACGGGCATCACGCTCTTCTTCCGGCACCATGTCCAGCTTATTCAGCACCAGCCAGCGGTCACGCTGTGCCAGACCCGGCGAGAACTGTTCCAGCTCGTTGGCAATGGCCTGCACAGCCTCGGCAGGATCGGTATCGTCAAACGGAGCCATATCCACAACGTGCAGCAGCAGGTGAGTACGTACCAGATGCTTCAGGAAGCGGGTACCCAGACCAGCACCATCGGAGGCGCCCGGAATCAGACCCGGAATGTCGGCCACCACAAAGCTGCGGTGATCTTCGATTTTTACCACACCCAGATTCGGTACCAGCGTGGTGAACGGGTAGTCCGCCACTTTTGGCTTGGCCGCCGATACCGCACGGATCAAAGTGGACTTACCGGCATTCGGCAGCCCTAACAGTCCGACGTCTGCCAGAACTTTGAGTTCCAGTTTGATGTTACGGGATTCCCCCGGCTGACCGGGCTTGGTCTGAGTCGGCGCCTGGTTGGTACTGGATTTATAACGGGTATTCCCCAGACCATGGAAACCACCACGGGCAACCATCAGCTGCTGACCGGCTGCGGTGATATCACCCAGGATTTCACCGGTATCTTCATCAATGGCTGTGGTACCGATCGGCACCATCAATACCAGGTCTTCACCTTTGGCGCCGGTACAGTTACGGCTCGAACCGCCCTGACCATTCTGCGCCTGATAGTGGCGGGTATAGCGGTAATCAATCAGCGTATTGATGGAATCGTTGGCTTCCAGAAAAACGGAGCCGCCGTCACCACCATCACCACCATCCGGGCCACCTTTGGGAACAAACTTTTCCCGACGGAAGCTCAGGCAGCCGTTACCGCCCTTGCCCGCCTGAACGGTAATGCGCGCTTCGTCGACAAATTTCATGCTCAACCTCAACAAGTGGCCCTGAAGGCCTTAAAAACAAACAAAAACGCCCCGACTTCAAATTATGGAGTCAGGGCGCCGGGTAAGCGGTTACAGCGGATTAAGCTGCTGGAACGATGCTTACAAATTTACGGTTCTGCGGGCCTTTCACTTCGAAAGTTACAGTGCCGTCAACAGTCGCGAACAGAGTGTGGTCACGACCGATTTTTACGTTGGTACCAGCGTGGAATTTGGTGCCGCGCTGACGAACGATGATGTTACCGGCTTTAGCAGCCTGACCGCCGAACAGTTTTACGCCAAGGCGTTTACTTTCGGAATCACGACCGTTACGGGTACTACCAGCAGCCTTTTTGTGTGCCATGGTGGTCTTCTCCTGTTCTGGGGTCTCTGCAACACTGCGGATGCGTTGATCTGGCCGATCCCCGGACCCCGGGATTAAACGTTAAGTTTGAAGATTAACCAGCGATGCTGGTGATTTTCAGTTCAGTGAACCACTGACGGTGGCCCATTTGTTTCATGTGGTGCTTACGACGCTTGAACTTCAGGATCTTCACTTTTTTGTGACGACCGTGAGCTACAACTTCTGCAACTACTTTAGCGCCTTCAACAACTGGTGCACCGATCTTAACATCGTCACCGTTACCGATCAGGAGAACTTTTTCCAGATCGACAGATTCACCGGTCGCAACTTCCAGTTTTTCAACTTTCAGAGTCTGACCTTCTTCAACGCGGTACTGTTTACCGCCAGTCACTACTACAGCGTACATATCTGTACATCTCCGCTTTATGCCTGATCTGTCAGGCAATTTTATGGCTGCTTCTTAAGCCTGCTTCTACTGGCAACGCTCTGGTTTCCATATGGCAGGGAGCAGAATTTCGGGGCGCGAGACTATACCCCAACAGAATCCCCCGCGCAACCCGCTTGCCGGGCGATTGTAGCAATATTTCAGATTTTCCGCCTGCCCCTCGTTGTCCCGCTGCTGCGCTGCCGCTAAACTTGCGGCCGACCCAATGACAGCTGGCCCAGAGCCGGCTCCGACAAGGCTTATTTGTTCATGCAGATTCAAGACATTCTTGCTGTTATCAGCGAGGAATTTCAGGCAGTAGACCGTCTTATTCACCAGCAGCTGGCGTCCCGTGTGCCTTTGGTGGAGAAAATCGCCGACTATATTGTTTCCAGCGGCGGCAAACGTATTCGCCCCCTGTTAGTACTGATGACCGCCAAAGCATTCAGCGAGTGCGATGAACGCGCAGTAAAGCTGGCCACTGTGATTGAATTCCTGCATACCGCTACCCTGCTGCACGATGACGTGGTCGACACCTCGGATATGCGCCGCGGCAATCCGACAGCCAACGCCAAATGGGGCAACGCCTCCAGTGTTCTGGTCGGTGACTTCCTCTACAGCCGTTCCTTTGAAATGCTGGTTGAGCTGGAAAACCTGCCGGTACAGAAAATTCTCGCCACCGCCACCAGCGTGATCGCTGAAGGTGAAGTCCTGCAGCTGACCAACGTAAAGAACCCGGATACCACCGAAGCTCAGTATATGGACGTGATTCAGGGCAAGACCGCCATGCTGTTTGAAGCCGCTACATGGGGTATGGCCAGCCTGCTCAACCGTTCTGAAGAAGAACGCGAAGCCATGCGCATTTATGGCCGCGAACTGGGTCTGGCCTTCCAGCTGATTGATGACGTGCTGGATTACGACGGTGATGCCGCCGCCATGGGCAAAAACGTCGGTGATGATCTGGCCGAAGGCAAGCCAACCCTGCCGCTGATTCACGCCATGGCCAATGGCAGTGAAGAGCAGCGCAAGCTGGTGCGCAGTGCCATCCGTAAGGGCGGTCTGGAGGACATGAGCGAAGTATTGAACATTGTCCACGAATTAGGCTCTATCGATTATACCCGCACCAAAGCCGACAACTGTGTTGCCGAAGCCCGTCGTCAGCTGAGCATTCTGCCTGAGGGCCCTGCCCGTGATGCGCTGGATGCACTGGCTTTGCTGGCGGTACAACGTAACCAGTAACCTTAAAACGCTGACCAGCCACAGGAGCCTGCGGTGAAACTGCTGACCAATTTGTTTGGCGATAAAAATATTGGCACCCGATTAACCGGCACCAGGCTGATCTGTTCTGTGCTTGCGGGCCTGCTGCTGAGTTTTAATGCTGCCGCCGGGATTCTGGATTCGCTGGCCGGTAACGATGAGCCGGACTTTCTGCCGGTGGATCAGGCCTTCCCACTGCAGTTTGATATTGTTCCCGGCACCCTGACCGCCAGCTGGAATTCAGCTGATGGTTACTATCTTTACCAGCACCGTATTTTCGTTACTCAGGGCGAAGAAAAAATCGAGCCTTCGTATTTCTCTCTGCCGGGTAAAGAAAAAGAAGACGAAGCCTTCGGTCTGGTCACTGCGTATTACGGTCCGCTGGATGTGGAATTTCACCTCACCGGCCTGCAGCCGGGTGAAGCCATTCTGCATTATCAGGGCTGTGCCGATGCCGGCCTGTGCTATCCCCCACAGCGCCAGCCGATTCAGCTCACTGCTGCAGATCTTGAAGCCCCGGCCTCACTGCTGCCGCAAGACAGCACCCAGACTTCCGGCAACGCCATCACGTCAACAGCAACGGATAAACCGGGCGTATCCGGCGATAACAGCTGGTTTGCCAACCGCAGCTTTGCCGCCGTACTGGGGCTGTTTTTTCTGCTCGGACTGGGCCTGACCTTTACCCCCTGCGTACTGCCCATGGTGCCGATTCTGACCAGCGTGGTGCTGGGCCAGGGCAACACCTCCGGACGCAAAGGCTTTGTGCTGTCATCGATCTATGTGCTGGGCATGGCGATCACTTATGCCCTTGCCGGCCTGACGGTAGGATTGCTCGGCGCCGGCGCCAATATTCAGGCCTGGATGCAGACGCCTGCAGTCCTGATCGCTTTTGCCCTGCTTTTTGCCCTGCTGGCTCTGGCGATGTTCGGCGTCTATGAACTGCAGCTGCCCTTCGGCCTGCGTAACCGCCTTAACAGCATCAGCCAGAATCAGAAAGGCGGACAGGCGCTGAGCGTATTTGTGATTGGCGTGCTGTCTGCTCTGGTGGTGTCACCCTGCGTATCTGCCCCATTAGCCGGCGCGCTGGTGTATATCTCCACCACAGGCGATGCCTTCACCGGTTTTGCTGCGTTGCTGGCGCTGGGTCTGGGCATGGGCACACCGCTGATTATTCTCGGTACTACGGGCGCATCGGTACTGCCGAAAGCCGGTGGCTGGATGAATCAGATCAAAGTCTTTTTCGGCATACTGCTGTTAGCCGTTGCCGTGTGGCTGTTAAGCCGCATCCTGCCGGGCAGCATCAGCCTGCTGCTGTGGGCATTACTGGCCATTATCTATGCCGTGGTATTGGGCGCCTTTGAAGCGGCTGCCAGCACAGCACAACGGGTTATCAAAGGCATTGCCTGGGTTCTGCTGCTGTACGGGGTGATGGCCCTGGCTGGTGCCCTGATGGGCAACAGCAATCCGCTGCAACCACTGCAGCTGACCGGCAGTTTCTCATCCGCAGCAACCGCTGCCAGTGAATCATCGCTGTTCTATCGCACGGAATCCGTCACTGATATCGAGCAGAAAATTGCCAGCGCCAAAGGGCCGGTGATGCTCGATCTGTACGCTGACTGGTGCATCAGCTGCAAAGTCATGGAAGATGAGATTTTCGCCCAGAGCGATGTTCAGCAGCGTTTGAGTCATGTGATGTGGCTGCAGCTGGATGTGACGGAAAATTCGCAGCAGCAGATCGACTTTATGCAAAGCCATGCGATTTTTGGCCCGCCAACCATTCTGTTCTTTGATAACGCCAAAGAGCTGCAGCAGATGCGTATCACCGGTGAGCTGGGCAAGGCCGAATTTAATCAGCGGACCTCTGCGCTCTGAACCCGTTTTTCAGCGGGTTCAGACATAAAAAACCGGGTAAAAACCCGGTTTTTTTCTTCCGCTGTTTATTCGTGCCCGATCTTATTCGTGACTGATCTTAGTCCGGCCCACTTTTAATTAGGCCAACTTTTAATCCGCCCCAAACTTAATCCAGCCCACTCATAATCCAGCCCGAATTTAATCCGATTCAATCAGGCCGGCACCTGCTGTGAAATACAGTGCAGGTTGCCACCGCCAAGAACGATATCCCGTGCATCCAGCCCCACCAGCTCATAATCCGGGTAGGCTTCCTGAATCACAGCGCGGGCTTTATCGTCATTGTTTTCATCCAGTAACGGATAAAATATCGTCTTATTGGAAATTAAAAAATTCGCATAAGACGCACCCAGACGCTCACCGGCATGGCGCGGAATATGTTTGTCCGGCACCAGGCCGTTGGCTTCTTCTTCGGTCATAAATAACGGCCCGGGCAGCGGCAGTTCATAGACGCGGATTTCACGCCCCTGCGCATCACGTTCAGAACGCAGCAGCGCAAGTGCCGCCTGAGAAAGCGCGTACTGGGGATCGCTTTCATCCTCACACACGGTCAACATCACTTCACCCGGGCGCACCACGTGCAGAATGTTATCCACATGGCCGTTGGTTTCATCGTCGTAGAGGCCGGTTGGCAGCCAGATCACTTTATCCACGCCCAAATAGTCGTGCATATTCTGTTCGATATCCGCTTTACTCAGATGCGGATTGCGACTTTCATGTTGCAGGCATTCCGCCGTGGTATAGAGCGTACCCTCGCCGTCCACATGAATGGAGCCGCCTTCCAGCACAAACGGCGCCTGATACAGATCCACGCCTTCGTGAACGGCAATCACTGAAGCCACTTTATCGTCGTCACTCCAGTCCGGGTACAGGCCATCAACTTCACCACCCCAGGCATTGAACTGCCAGCTGATGGCGCGCTTCTCGCCGGCGTCATTCACCACAAAGGTCGGCCCCATATCGCGCATCCAGGCATCGTTGTATTTCACCACAACGATTTTCACTTCATCAGGCAGCTGCGCACGGGCAGATGCTTCGCCAGCGGCAGTCACCGCAACGCCTACCGGCGTATGCTGCACCAGCGCTTTAATAAAACGGGCAAACGCTGCCTGCCCGGGAACGCCCTGGTCACGCCAGTTATCGCTGCGCACCGGCCACGCCAGCCACACCCGTGAATGTGGGGCATGCTCAGCCGGCATGCGGAAGCCATCGGCAAACGGGGTTGAGTTAATCAGCATATAAATCCCCTGTTATTTCAGTTGGCCGTCAAGCGTGTTAATCAGTTTGTACTGCTCCGGGCGACGGTCACGGAACAGTCCCCAGCTCTGACGCTGATCGCGCACAGCATCCAGATCGAAGGTGTGAATCAATACTGACTGAGTTTCACGGTCAGCCTGTTGCACAACATCGCCACTGGCGTCGCAGATAAAGGATGAACCATAGAAAGTAACGCTGAGATCCCGGTGCTGTGCGTCTTCCTTACCGATACGGTTGGACGCCACCACTGGCATGATGTTGGTCGCCGCATGACCACACATGGCATTACGCCAGGCTGGCATACTGTCCATCTGCGGCTGACTTGGCTCACTGCCAATCGCCGTCGGGAACAGCAGAATTTCAGCGCCCAAAAGGGCCATTGAGCGGGCGGTTTCCGGGAACCACTGATCCCAGCAGATACCCACACCGACTTTGCCGTAGCGCGTATCCCACACTTTGAAGCCGCTGTCGCCAGGATTGAAATAGTACTTTTCCAGGTAACCGTCACTGTCCGGGATATGCGTTTTACGGTACGTCCCCAGCAGAGAGCCATCGGCATCGATCATGGCAACTGAGTTGAAACGCGCCGGACCGGCCAGTTCAAACCAGCTGAACGGCAATACCACTTCCAGCTCTTTTGCCAGCGCCTGAAAGCGGGCAAAGGCTTTGTTCTCTTCCAGCGTGGTGGCCATATTGATGTATGGCTCGTGGATTTCGATGCAGAAATACGGTGCCTCAAACAACTCCTGAATCAGGATAATCTGCGCGCCTTCAGCAGCCGCTTCACGGATCAGTTGTTCGGCTTTGGCGAGGTTATCTTCAAGGTTCCACGAGCAGCTCATCTGCGTCGCAGCAACGGTTACATTTCTCATAGTTACTTCCTCAGTCTCTGCTGCCATTAAAGTAACCCCGGCCAGGTAAATCTCTATCCCCCGGGAGGTACATTTTCGCCACAGCCACGGAAAAAGCGCTTTCTGTCAGCATTGCCCTTGAATCTTCATAACCAAGGACTCATATAATCGTTTAACAGAGATTTTGAAGAGAACCTGCCATGCATTACACCTGCCCTGCCTGCGGTGCCGTTAACCGTATTCCGGACGATAAACAGAACCTGCAGGGCACCTGTGGACGCTGTAAAAGCGCGCTGTTTGATGCTCATCCGGTGGCCTTAACCGACGGCGATTTCAGCCGCTTTATCAGCAAAAACGATCTGCCGGTCATTGTTGATTTCTGGGCCAGCTGGTGCGGCCCGTGCAAAATGATGGCACCCATCTTTGCTGAGGTGTGCGGCGAGCTGCAGCATCAGCTGCGCTTTGCCAAAGTCGATACCGAGGCAGCTCAGCAGGTCAGTGCGCAATACGCTATCCGCTCTATTCCAACCCTGATCCTGTTCCATCAGGGGCGCGAAGTAGACCGTCTGGCCGGAGCTTTGCCTGCCCCGCAGCTGAAGCAGTGGATCGCCCAGGCGCTGGCCAAAGTCAGTCGGTAATAATGGGAAAAGGAGGCCTGTTAACGAATCCGGCAAAGTGGCAGTAACGGGCCAAAAATACTGAGAAACATTTTGATTTGACCCAAATCAAAACAGGCTCAAAGCAGAGCGATCGCACCGTTTTTAGCCTGACCTGTATCAAGATGCACTCCGGGTTATGCAGGCACTCTGAAGTCATCTAACAAGGAGAAAGCGCCATGACCATAGACAACCACAGCCTGCACAACGATTTTCCGGAAATGGCTGATCAGATTCGGACTCTGAAAATGAAAGATCGCCATTTCGCCCGTCTGTTTGACGAGTACCATGAAATCGACCGCGAAGTCCGTCTTATCGAAGAGGAAACAGAAGCCGCTTCTGATGACCGTCTGGAAGGTCTGAAAATGCGCCGTCTGCATCTGAAAGATGATCTGTTTGCCATGCTGAAAGAAGCATAAGCGCAGGATTAAAAAAGCCCGTTCAGTGCGGGCTTTTTTGTATCAGAAGTTTTTACGTACACCAAAGACGAAGCTCGTATCTGAGTCGTCATCATCACCGGCATTCCCGAACGGGGTTTCATCCGAGATGTAATCTGCTGCGATAAAAATATCCACATGGCCCAGTTCAGGGAAATCGCGGGCTAACTCGGCACGGAACGTAAACGCAGAATCATCAGCATCATCCGGCGACCAGTAGCCGGCAGACAGATCCAGGTAGAGGCGGTAATCGAGGTTTTTCTCGTAGCTGATTTCCGGGTACCAGTACTTGTTTTTCACTCCACGATAGAGCTCGATGGTGACATTGCGTGTCGGACTGGTGCCTATCTTGAATTCCGTTTCATCTGACAGACCATCGGTCAGATAGTTATAGGTCAGGATTTCCAGATCCAGGTTAAAACCGCCGTTAAAGCGCAGGTTGTAGCCGAAGTTCACATCCATCTCCACCGGCAGGCCTTCCGAGTCATCCGGCGTATCAACGTTAGAAAACCACACACTGCCATAGGCGTCGCCATTTTTAACATCAGCACCGCCCTGAATCGCAGGATCGTGATCCGTCATGGTCAGGCCGCGGAACAGGTAGTCAGACACCAGCGCTGCGTTATAAGAAACATTGGCGGCCATGGCTGCAGAGGTCATCAGAAGCGCTGCAGGAGCAGCCAGCAAAGCAATCGGTTTCATGGGATCTCCCGGTTTATTATCATCGGCGGCAATATGTCACAGGCGCTGTGATAAAACCGTGAAAAACCTCCCTGTTATGACAATTCGCGCGCAACGCGCAAAGGTCAGTGTCGCCCAGGGAAGCAAACAGCGGACAAATGCTGATCAACTGCAGGCCCGCTTGTGATAAACTTAGCGACATATTTAGCCGTAAATTTTATCTCTCAATCAGGGCGTAAGACTGCGCACTGTAAGAGCGCCTGAAAGACCCGGACCACTCCGGATCACACAGGCACAGCCCCGTGAGTAAAACCGCATGAGTAAAGAATCCCCAGCCAGTTCCGCAACCGAAGCTCAGAAAGCAGCCCGCAGCGGCGAAAAGTTTCGCAGCGAACACGGATTTAACGCCATTAAAGACGGTATGCGGACCCGTAAAAGCGATGAAGCTGAAGCTCCGGTAACCCGCAAGCCGGCCTGGTTACGCGCGCAATTACCGGGCGGTCAGCGCTTTGAAGCCGTAAAAGCCAACGTACGCAGCCACAAGCTGAGCACCGTCTGCGAAGAGTCCCACTGCCCGAATATGGGCGAGTGCTGGGCCAACGGTACTGCTACCATCATGGTGATGGGTTCAGTCTGTACCCGTGCCTGTAAATTCTGCGCAGTCGACACCGGTAACCCGAAAGGCTGGCTGGATCACGATGAACCGGCCAACACGGCTGAATCCGTCGAACTCATGGGCCTGCGTTATATCGTGTTAACGTCAGTGGACCGTGACGATCTCGCCGATGGCGGTGCCGCGCACTACGCCGCCTGTGTCAGCTCAATCAAGCAACGCACTCCGGAAGTCCGTGTAGAAGCCCTGACCCCGGATTTTGACGGTGTTGAAGAGCATGTCGCCCTGGTAGTGGATTCCGGTCTGGATGTGTTTGCCCAGAACGTTGAAACCGTTGAGCGTCTGACCCATGTGGTACGCGATAAACGCGCCGGTTACCGCAAAACGCTGGACGTACTGGCCTTTGCCAAACGCCACAACCCAGCTGTGATCACCAAGAGTTCAATCATGGTTGGCATCGGCGAAACCGATGAAGAAATTTATCAGACCATGGATGACCTGCTGGCGGCCGGCGTTGACGTACTGACCCTTGGCCAATACCTGCGTCCGACCAAAAATCACCTGCCGGTGGACCGCTACGTAACCCCTGAGCAGTTCAACCGCTACCGTGAAATCGGTCTGGAAAAAGGCTTTATGGAAGTGGCGTCTGGCCCGCTGGTACGTTCCAGCTACCGTGCCGATAAGATGTTCAACAAGAACAATCTGGGCATCGAATTACCGACCATTCCGGGTTCTGAAGCCGGCGCGGCAGACCAGCCGGAAAATCTGATTCCGATCACCCCGGTCAGTCAGTGATTCCCGCACGTAAAAAAGACATAAAAAAGCCAGACTCAGTGTCTGGCTTTTTTATGTCTGCGGTCGCAGCGCTTACCTTAACTGCTGTCAGCCGGCGTCCGCCCCGCCCTCCAGCAGAATCAGCAGCTGGCGCTGTAATTCTTCCTCAACGTCGGCAAACGTCACTGGCTGATCCGTCTCGTTGACGATCTGAGTCATCTCCATACCAGCATAGCCGCAGGGATTTATGCGATGGAAAGGTTCGAGATCCATATCCACGTTCAGAGCCAGACCATGAAACGAACGGCCATGACGGATACGCAGCCCCAGAGAGGCAATCTTGCGCTCGCCAACGTACACCCCAGGCGCATCAGGCTTAGGATGTGCGTCAATTGACCAGCGCTTCAGAGTGGCGACGATAGCGTCTTCAATGGCTGTCACCAGCGCGCGCGGGCCCCAGCCTTTGCGTTTGATGTCGATCATCAGGTACACCACCAGCTGCCCCGGACCATGATAAGTCACCTGGCCGCCGCGGTCGGCCTGCACCACAGGAATATCACCGGGTAACAGAATATGCTCTGCCTTACCCGCCTGTCCCTGAGTAAATACCCGCTCATGCTGCAGAAACCACAGTTCATCTGCGGTGTCTTTGTCGCGCCCGGAAGTGAACGCCAGCATGTCATCGTAAACAGCCTCATAAGGCTGCAGGCCGAGCGAGCGGATATGTGTATCTGTCATCAGATCACCATGTGCACGTATTCGTGGGCCATCAGGTCCTGATGCAGGTTCTGCAGCTGATCAATCCCGGTGGCGGTAATGTACACCGTCAGTGCGCGGAAGCGGCCGTTTTTGCTGTCACGCACGGAAATACGCTCAACATCCAGATCCGGTGCATGAATACGCACAATTTCAAGAATGACGGCTTCGTAGTCGTCCTTGCCATGGCCCAGAACTTTGACCGGGTAGTTGGCGCAGGGGAACTCAATTTTGGGGGCTTCGGGCTGGCTCACAGCAGGATCCTCTCTGAATATCAGAGCGCTATATGGTTATTGCCGGTGGGTAATTCAAGGTGCACCGGGTAAATAGCTTACCCGGTGACAGTCATGGCTGAATCAATCAGCTCAGGCGAACAGTTTTACGAAGAACATCTTGATGCTGCCCATCAGGCGGCCAAAGAAACCGGCCTCTTCGACAGAGGAAAGTGCAACCAGCGGGCGCTGTGCCAACACTTCACCGTCTTTACTGATGGTCAACGTACCCAGCTTCTGACCCGCTGCAATCGGTGCTTCAATAAATTCATCGGTGGCGATGTTCACATCCAGCTCACCTTTCAGGCCGCGTGGCAGAGTCAGAGACAGTGGTTTTTCCACGCCCAGCTCGACACTGTCAGTGGCGCCCAGCCAGACATCAGCAGACTGCAGTACTTCACCACCTTCATAGAGGCTGCGGGTTTCGTAATAACGGAAGCCATAAGCCAGCAGCTTCTGGGTTTCACGGGCACGGGCCTCATCGCTGCGGGTTCCCATCACGACGGCAATCAGACGGGTGTTTTCGCGGATGGCAGAAGCCGCCAGACAGTATCCTGCTGCTTCGGTATGACCGGTTTTCAGACCATCAACGGAAGGATCGCGCCACAGCAGCTTGTTGCGGTTTGGCTGGCGGATATCGTTGTACTCGTAGTATTTCTCAGAATACAGGCCATAGTAATCCGGGTGATCATTGACGATGTGCAGTGACAGCAGCGCCAGATCGCGGGCGGTGGTGTAATGATCATCGGCAGGCCAGCCCGTGGCGTTAACAAAATGGGTATTGGTCATGCCGAAGCGTTCTGCATACTGGTTCATCCAGCCTGCGTAGGCTTCTTCCGAACCAGCAAAATATTCTGCCACGGCGACGGATGCGTCGTTGCCTGACTGCACGATAATGCCGCGCAGCAGATCAATCAGCTTCACCTGCTTGCCAACTTCGACAAACATTTTTGAGCCGCCTTTGCGCCAGGCTTTTTCACTGATCGGCACCAGGGTGTCTTCCGCGACATTGCCTGTTTCCAGTTCATGCACCGCAATATAACTGGTCATCATCTTGGTCAGACTGGCAGGTGGAAGACGCTCATCGGCATTGTGCTCAACCAGAATCCGGCCACTTTCTGCATCCATCAGAATATAAGCAGAGGCATCAAGATCCGGGGCTTTCGGCACGATAACCGCTGCCTGTGAAGTAAAAGACAAAAAGGTAAATAAAGTAACTAACAGAAGACGCATATAGGGACTCAGAACCGTCGTTTGGATACGGGCGCGCATTGTACCACGCTGAATGTTTTTTGCAGGCCGCAAAACGGCCCCGGAGGGAAAGACTGGCTGACTGCGGCTAAGTTCCCGGCCGGAAGTGAAATCCCGGCCGAAAAAACACAATTAATCCGAACTCTGGCGAACCAGCGATGTTTCCCGCGATGGGTGCAGGGTGACAAACGGATTGTTATCCGCGACGGATTCAAAACTGTGACGTAAACGGAAAGTGGTATCCATACGCCGCAGACACAGGGTCAGTCGCACAGTCAGCCAACGATAATCGGCTTTATTCTCTGTATGAATCACCACCGACGCATCGTTGTCCAGGATCGCTTTACACACAGGTTCCAGTGATTCAACGATATCGCGGTTACGGTCGCTGAGCAGTTTATCCTCCACCGGATAAGTGGCTATTGGCGCAGAATCTTCTTTTGCTTCATCCCACAATTCTGTGACTTCGTCCGCAGACACCGCAGCAACTACCGCTTTACTGGCCACAGATTGAGGTGCTGTGGGTTTAGCCACTGCCGGTTTGGCTTCCGCTTTGCTCTGAGTTTTGGCCGCTGCCAGACGCTGAGCCTGAGCCGCTTTTTCTGCTTTTTCGGTGTCGGCACGACGCTGACGCTCTTCCTGCTGACGCCGTTGCTGTTCTTCCGCCGCCTGTTTTTTAGCCTGAGCAGCAAGACGTTTTTCTTCTTCCGCTTTGCGTTTCTGTTCGGCTTCTGCCCGGGCTTTCTCTTTCGCTGCGGCTTCAGCCAGCTGGCGCTGGCGCTCCAGTTCGGCTTTATCCGGCGCGGTATTTTCAATACTGGCGGCCAGCTGAGGCTTGCCCTTAAAGACTTTATCCAGCTTTGCCTGCGCCTCTTCCAGCCCCGGGGTCAACGCTGCAACCAGCCAGACTTTATCCAGGTAACTTTGTGCACGGGCGTAATCTTTCGCGCTGATAGCGCTTTCTGCCAGCTCGACATAAGCTTCGCCCCACTTATAGGTAAGCGGCACAATGCTGAAATCAAACGGATTTTCCTGACGGATGCGGTCAATCTTTTCCAGGGCATTATTGCCAGCAGGACTCGACAGTCGCTTGGCTGCGATGTCGGCTTTGATTGCCCCCAACAGGTCTTCATTGGCAGCCTGTGCTGGCGACGCCAATACAGCGCACACCAGCAGGGCGTGTGATATTAATCCTTTCATGGATCTGCAGCTCTTCGTTGTTATCGTTTTAATAAGGCGCTTTGTATTACGGACCCCAATAAACCTTCTGTGGATTCATTCCGTGGCTCCTTAGGGTAAAATGCAGAGTTTTGGCCTCTATTGTCAAGTTTCTTTAACCCGGAGTGATCTTATGTGGCTGCGTGCCGGATCTGTTTTATTCGCCCTGCCGGGCGTGATTCTTCTTATTTTCTACGGCATCGAGATGTCGGCCATGACCGACTGCCTGCAAAGCGGCAAGCATTTTGATTTCGTTAATCAGGTCTGTGCCGAGACCGAACAGCCCATTGTTACCTATTATCAACGCCATGCACTGCTGGTGAATCTGGGCATGCTGGTTTCTGTGATCGGTATGTTCGCCATGGTCTGGGGAATGCTGATAAAAGGCATGGCACACCCAAAGAATGATCAATAAGCCTGCGGTTACCGGCTGATAATCCGCTGCGGTTTCAGCCGCAGCATTTCTTGAATTTTTTACCACTGCCACACGGGCAGTTATCATTTCGTCCCGGCTGCCAGCGACGGAATTGCGCATCGCCATCAACATAACGCCAGAAGCCATCGTCATCGCGTCTGAATCGCGACGTCTCAGTCAGCTCCTGATAACCATCCTGATCACGGAAGCGCGCGGCAAAACGCACCCTGCCCTCATTGCCCTGTTCAGATGCGTCGTAAATTTCCAGTCCGCACCATTGAGTATCATCGGCAACAAGCTCAGCGGGACGGTTTTCTTGCGCCCAGCTGCGCAACAGATAATCAGTATTACCCATCACAAACGCCGAATAACGCGAGCGCATCAGAGCCTCAGGTGACGACGCCGGCTGACCGTTATGCAGCAGGCCGCAGCAGACAGCAAAATCAAGACCTGATCCACAGGGGCAGAGCGTCACTGCAGTGCTCCGTTAGCGCCGGTGCGCACCATTGAGAATAATTTCTCTACCGCGGCAACCAGTTCCTCACTGCGTTCCGGCGAACCCAGCACCGCCATAAAGTGCGGGCGCATACCGGGCAGCGACAACAGATCACCTACCAGTGCGTTAAACGCACCTTCGCCCTGATCGTTACGTGCCAGACACTCGAGATAGTTCAATAACAGATTGCCGCGCAGGTCACGCCAGCAACGGCTGCCCAGCGCAGCCAGCAATTCGATGGAGTGTTTGGCCGGATGCTGCAGCAGCGCCTGCAGTAACAGAATACGCTGATCGGCATTGACGCTTTGTGAGAGTGCCCGGGCAAAGGCGGCAAGGTCCGCAGCATCGGCGCCCTCAGCCACTACTTTTGACAGGGTATCGTTGATCACTGTGGTCAGTGTCTGCCCGGGCTGCTGACTTTCCAGAAAACCCAGCAACGCATTACGCGGTACCTTTGGCATATGCGGCAGCGCATTCTGCACCAGCAGGCTGTTGTGATCTTCGTCGAGGCGTGCAACGACTTCGGCCAGCCCCTGCAGACCCAGCTGCTGCCATTTATCCCAGCCCATATCACCACTCAGATAGGCCCGTGCGGTGCTGTAATACTGAGTGGCATCCTGCCCCAGAGCGCGCAGCGCCAGCGCATGAAAATACGCCATGCGGTTGGCATCCGGCTTATAACTGCACGGGGCTTCGCCATGCTGTTTTTTCGGTGCAGCAGCAACCTGCAGCCAATGCTGCAGAAAGGCATCGCGGGGGCCGGGCTGCAGAATATTCTGCTCATCCAAAGGCAACTTCAGGAACCAGATATTGTGCTGGCCCGGCTCATCCGGATTCCAGCTGAGAATACCGAGCCATGCCTGCTTCAGATACGGTACAGGATAAGGCTCCGCCAGCGCTTCAAAGCGGGCGAAAAAATCCACCGGGATTTCCTCGATTCTGCGCCCGAGATCAAATACCCGCATTTGTGCGCCACTGTTGGCTACCAGTTCACCGATGGTCACGACCTGCCCCTTATCTGCTGATTTGGCGCGGAGTTTACCAGTTTTTAGCTGGCTTATGCCCGCCACCCTGACAATTACACCCAAAGACCAACGGCTATATAGGTAAACAGGCGAAGCCCGGTGCGTTTTCGGTTATCCTGAGCGGGCTAATTTCCGGGAGAACGAATATGCCTTTTGTTTTTGCAGCTCTTGCAGGTTTTATCATCGGCGGCGGTGTCGTTGGCTACATTTTATCGCAGCGCTGGAAAGCCCAGGTGCAGGAAGCTGAACAGGCACTCAATGAGATCGCTGAACAACACCGCAAAGAACAACAGGAAAGTAGCGCGCTGAAACAGGAACTGGCCGGCATTAAGTTCGAACTGAACCAGACGCGCAATGAATTACGTGCCGCCCGGAAAGCTGACGACTAAAGAAAACCCGGCGACTAACGAACAGCAATGACAGGAGCTGCCGTCCCAAACGTCGGCAGCCCTTATGATTTTGAGCGCCGCGCCAGCAGACTGCTGACCACAAACGCCAGCACGCACACGACAGCAAAGATCAGCAGCATGCGCGGTCCGGAAATATGCTGCAGCGCCTCCTTACCGAGCCAATAGACCGGCAACAGCCAGGCCGCCGCCCAGGCACAGCCGGAAAATATATTAACCCACCAGAAGCGCACTGCCGGCATATCACACACCGCAGCAATCGCCGGAATCAACGGCCTTAACGGTCCGACAAAACGTCCGATGGCAATGCTCACCACACCATAGTCGTGAAAGAAGCGGTAACCGCGCTCCAGCCATTGTGGATGATCCTTGAGCACCGGCCACTGATGCAGCCCCTGGCGGCTGAAACGCCCGATATGAAAACTGATGCCATCGCCGGCAATGGCTCCGAGGGCCCCTGCCAGCCACCACCAGAAAGGGGATACCCCCGCAGCGGCGGCAGCCAGCGTCAGTGCCACCAGCCCGGCCATGCCGGGTACCAGTAAACCAATCACCACCAATGATTCCACCGCCGCCAGCAGACATACCATCACCAGCAATGCCGGTGCGGACTGCATCGCCTGCTGCAGAAATTCGCTCACGCTGTACTCCTCCGTCATGGCCAAAACTGGCACCATGGTCTTTCTGCCCTTCACAGCAGCGGTTAATGACTTTATTCTGCAGTTACCGGATCAACCTATAACAAGAATAATAAAACGTATGCCTTCTCACACTCTGCCCGACAGCCTCACCAAAGACACTGCCGATACCTCACGCATCAGCATCAGCGCCCATTACACCGGACAGGTCTGGTACCGGCATGGTCTGTCGCAGCGCGAATTTGCGACACCGGCGGGCCGCCTCGCCGGCTTCGCGCTGGCGCCGGTTAATGCCTTCCTGCGCTCCGTGGCCGGCGCTGATATTGACACTTTTCTGTTACAGCGCCACATGGTGATCGACCATCTGGTCAGTGATCTGATTGAAAATCACGGCGTCACTCAGGTGGTGGAAATCGCTGCCGGGCTGTCGCCCCGGGGCTACCGCCTGCGCCACAAATACCCGCATATCCGCTATGTGGAGGCTGACCTGCCGGCCATGGCAGCACGCAAAGCCCGGCTGCTCAGTGAACTTGAGTGTGGCCCGGAACATCAGGTTATGCCCTGCAATATTCTGCTGAACGATGGCCCGCTGTCGGTTCACTCACTGCTGAATTCACTGAATCCTGCGGCACGCACGGCCATCGTCACTGAAGGTCTGGTGAATTATTTCGAACTGCCGCTGATCCGTGAAGTCTGGGCGCGCATGGCGGTCAGCCTGAAGAAATTCGATGCAGGATTCTACGTAACCGATCTGTATCCGGATTTTGCCGATCATCCGTCTTACCGCTATGTGAAACTGGCCCAGAAACTGGTGGGTCTGTTCACCCGTGGCCAATGGCCACTGCACTACTCTTCAGACGATGCAATCCGCGCCGGGTTCCATGGAGACGGTTTTGATAAGGTTGAAGTGCATGACCCTGCAGCGTTTTACGATGCGCTGAATCTGCCACGCGCCAGAACAGAGACTCTGGTGCGCCTGATCCGCTGCTCAGTCAATGACTGAGTAAACAGCAGCCAGACGCATCATTAATCAGTAAACGCTGACAGCTGCAGACTGGCACGCTTTTGTTTCCTGAGTTTGGCTAACAGACGCTTCTCAGCATCTTTGGCGTCTTCGCCCGGCGTCAGCCCCATTGATGTGGCGCTCAGCGAGATTTCCGCAAAGGGCTGCCAGGGTTTCTGCTGCAGGCTGCGCTTTATCCGTTCCATCAGCACCATTGCACCGTCCTCGGCACAATGTGGCAGAATCAGCGCAAACAGATCATCCCCAAGACGGAAGACTTCATCACCGGCACGGATCATCTGCTGGGTATTCTGGATGAAATATGGCAGGAACTGCGACATCACCCGATTGCCGTGAATATCAATCAGCTGGCGGTAATCATCAATCGACAATCCAATCAGGCTGACACTCTGCCGCGAATGTTCACTGCGTGCGATTTCACGTTCCAGCGTGTTGAAGAAATGGCGGTGGTTGTAGGCACCGGAAATCTGATCGGTCAGCGCCATACGTTTCAATGAGGCAATTTTAAGCATCATCAGGTAGGCAAAACACCAGGACGAACCCAGCAACAGCGAATAATTCACCCCGGTTCTTAATGCCCGGGCAAACCCTTCGTCCATCCACAACAGAATAACCATAATCACGGCCACCAGCAGATTAATCAGGGTGGCGGCCGCCATTGGCAACGCAAAATAACTGAACATCGGTAATGCAAACAGGCAATGTGTCATCAGCTCCGGATATTCGGGCAACTGATACAGAGCCAACCCGGCCAGCGTGATGGTCAGCGGGTAATTGATCCAGGCGGAGCTGTCGTGATTACGGTTAATAAAGATATAAAGACTGCTGAAAATAAGGACCGGAATTGCAATCGCATTGCTCAGCACCAGCGGATACAGCCCCTGGCGATACTGATCATACATAAGCACAGCAATGGCCGGTGCCGCCAGCAGATACACTATGGTCTGCAGGCGCGGCAGCAATTCTTCCCGGGAAAGGTTATTCAGCATGCTGCAGGTCCTCCGTTAACCGGCTGATCAGGCTGTCGACATCATCGTCCGGCCGGTACAGCTCGGCGTGCAGCGTGAGGTTACAGATCACGCCAGGCTCCTCGTCATCCGCCGTCTGGCGCAGAGATGCCATCAGCTGTTCAGCCTGACGCTGATGACTGTGCGGCATCAGAATGACAAAATCATCGGTGTTGAGACGGTAACAGGCATCATAGCGACGCAGGGCACGACGCAGTTTTTTACCCAGCTGCACCAGTTTCTGCTCATAGTCTTCTTCTTTCAGCCGGCTCCACTCCTGAGGTGTTGCCACGGCCACCAGACACAGGTCACTGCGCTGACGGTCAGCCCGGGTCATCTCTTTATTAAGATCAAGATGCAGCTGGAACTCGTTGTATACCTGAGTAACCGGATCCGTGTTGACGATTTCCCCAAGCGCCCGGTTAGTACGCTCATTAATCAGGGCAAACATCACTGAAAAAGTAAAACAGGCGGCGTAGGTAAACAGCATCTGCAGGCGGGTGTAACTGCTGAAGTCATCCAGAACCAGAATCACCAGCGCCACACTGTAAGCCAGAGTGATATAGCTGGCCGGTTTAAACGGGAAAAGAAAATAAATATAGACAGGTACCAGATAGACCCAATGCGCGACATCCGCATTCTGATGCATACCGAACAGAGTGAATAACAACAGCATGCTGGCCAGCAGCCACTCCGGATACGGCGATGAGCGTTTACGCCGGCGCAACAGCAGATAAGCGGCAAACATCACCAGAAAGAAAGAAAATGCCGCGGCAATAACGGCAAACTGCTTTTTATTTTCCAGCAGATCCAGAGCTGCGATCACGCTCAGGCCCAGGGCCATCAGCAATGAATACAGAACTTTTACCTGCTGCATAATCAGATTGTGAAAATGTGCCTTTTCCATAATAAGGAAGACGTCCCGTCTGCTGAACCATACAGGATGGCGTTATCCTGTACCTCTTGGTGTATACTAGCGCACTTTATCCGTTATTGAGTTCAGGCTTTACTGATGAACGTAGCTGAGTACATGCAGACTCTGGGTCAGAACGCCCGTCAGGCGGCGCGCGCTATGTCCAGAGCCACCACTGAAGACAAGAACAAAGCCCTGCTGGCCATTGCCGGAATCATCGCCGAACAGCGTGACCGGATCAAAGCCGCTAACGAGCAGGATATGGAACAGGGCCGCCGCAATGGCCTCGATGCCGCCCTGCTTGATCGTCTGGAATTAACCGACGACCGCATCGACACCATGATTGAGGGCCTGCACCAGGTGGCCTCGCTGGCAGATCCTGTGGGTGAAATCACTGACCTGAAATACCGTCCAAGTGGCATTCAGGTGGGAAAAATGCGCGTGCCTTTAGGTGTGATCGGCATTATTTATGAAAGCCGTCCGAACGTAACCATTGAAGCGGCTTCTCTGTGTCTGAAATCCGGCAACGCTGCGATTCTGCGCGGTGGTTCTGAAGCCATTAATGCCAACCAGGCGCTGGCTGACTGTATCCGTGCCGGTCTGGAAGCCTCCGGCCTGCCGGCTACCTGTGTACAGGTGGTGGAAACCACTGACCGCGAAGCCGTTGGCCAGCTGATTACCATGCCTGAGTATGTGGATGTTGTCGTACCACGTGGCGGCAAAGGCCTGATCGAACGCATCAGCCGTGATGCCAAGGTCACCGTGATCAAGCATCTGGACGGTATCTGTCACGTGTATATCGACCAGTTTGCCGACAAAACCAAGGCTATCAATATTGCGATTAACGCCAAGACGCATCGCTATGGCACCTGCAACACCATGGAAACCCTGCTGGTGCATGAAGCCGTAGCGGCCGACATTCTGCCGGAACTGGCTGAAGCCTACCGTGGTATTGGTGTTGAGCTGCGCGGTTGCGAACGCACCATGGCGATTCTCAACGACATTAACGCGGCCTGCGCTGAAGACTGGGACACCGAATATCTGGCACCGATTCTGGCGATGAAAATTGTCGACACTCTGGAACAGGCCATGGATCACATCAATGATCACGGCTCACACCATACCGACGCCATCATCACCGAAAACTACACGCTGGCGCGCCGTTTCCTGACCGAAGTGGATTCCAGCTCAGTGATGGTGAATGCCTCTACCCGTTTTGCTGACGGTTTCGAATACGGTCTGGGGGCAGAAATCGGCATTTCCACTGATAAGATTCACGCCCGTGGTCCGGTTGGTCTGGAAGGCCTGACATCACAGAAATACGTGGTGTTAGGTAATGGTGAAATCCGTCAATAATCGCGAAAAACGCTGGGCGGTGCTCGGCGGCACCTTCGACCCGGTGCATATCGGTCACCTGCGGATTGCTGTGCAGCTGCGGGATCTCGGCTTTGAAAAAGTGCTGCTGATCCCCAATCATGTTCCGCCCCACCGGCCCCAGCCTCAGGCCACCGGCGCCCAGCGTCTGGCCATGCTGGAACTGGCCTGCGCCCATCTTGATGGCGTAGATACCAGCAGCATTGAGCTGGAACGTGATGATCTGAGCTACAGCGCTATTACAGTAGAAGCCCTGCATGAGATGTACCCTGACGTCGGCTTTACCTGGGTCATGGGTCAGGACGCCTGGCAGGGCTTTGAACACTGGCACAAACCCGGAGAACTGCTGGATCAGGCAAACCTGCTGGTTATCAGCCGTCCCGGCGTGCGCAATGTCAGTCACTGGCAGGAGCAGCAGCTGGAACAACGGGAATGCAGTATCCGTGAACTGTTAGCCTATGAAGCAGGTCGAATCTGTCTGCACCACTGGCCGGAGCTGGATGTATCGGCTTCCGACTTGCGCCGCGCCCTCAAGCAAGGCGACAATGTAACCTTTCTGACGCCGGACGCGGTGCTGGAATATATTGATCAACAACAACTCTATCGATAGAAATTAATGCAAGCTGACCAAATAAAAGATCTGGTAACCGAAGCGCTGGACGACATGAAAGCGCAGAATATTGTTACCCTCGACGTCCGCGGACGCACTTCCGTTACCGACTGGATGGTCATCGCCACCGGTACCTCTAACCGTCACGTTGCGGCTGTAGCCAACAACGTAGAAGTCAAAGTCAAAGAAGCCGGTCTGCGCCCGAATGGCACAGAAGGGCGCTCTGCCTCTGATTGGGTTCTTATCGATCTGGTGGACGTTGTCGTCCACGTAATGACCGATCAGTCCCGTCATTTTTACGATTTAGAACGCCTGTGGGGTGAACCGGACAGCGGAAGCAGCGACGCATGAAGCTGAGGCTGCTGGCCGTCGGGCACAAAATGCCCGCATGGGTTGAGCAGGGCTTTGCCGAATACGCCAAGCGCCTGCCCGCCGACTGCAGTATCGAACTGGTCGAAATCCCTCCTGGCCACCGCGCCAAAAACACCAGCAAAGAAAAAGCCATGCAACAGGAAGCGGAAGCCCTGCGCAAAGCCATTCGTCCTCAGGACCATGTGGTTGCGCTGGATGTGCTTGGTGCTTCCTGGTCGACTGAAAAACTGGCCTCACAGCTGGAAAACTGGCGTATGCAAGGTGGCGATGTTGCCCTGCTGGTTGGTGGTCCCGATGGCATGACCGATGACGTGCTGGCGCTGGCCAAACAGCGCTGGTCACTGTCTGCCCTGACCCTGCCCCACCCGCTGGTGCGGGTCCTGCTGGCGGAACAAATTTACCGTGCCTGGAGCATCCTCCAGGGCCATCCTTACCATAAGTGAGGCCGGCTGATGTGGGAACATTCATTCAGAGATAAGGTGGCGGAGCACAGCCTGTTCCGCGCCCGGGCCATTGTCCTGGCTGTGTTTATCCTGATTTTCCTCGGAATCCTCGCCTGGCGCATGGCCTATCTGCAGATTACCCTGCACGAAAAATACAAAGACCTCTCCGAAAACAACCGGATTCAGCTCCGCCCTATTCCACCGAACCGTGGCCTGATCTACGACCGCAACGGCGTACTGCTGGCAGAAAATATTCCTGCCTACAGTCTCACACTGGTGCCGGAACGGGTGAAGAATATGGACGAAACCCTGAACTTTCTCGATCAGCTGATTGGTATCAGCGAACGCGATGTCGAGCAGTTTGAAAAGCGCCGTAAAACCCGCCGCCGCCCGTATGAACCGGTAGTGTTGCGCCACAAGCTAAGCGAAGAAGACATTGCCAAGGTAATGGTTAACCGCTTTTACCTGCCCGGTGTGGATGTTGAAGCCCAGCTGGTACGCCATTATCCGCAGGGCGAAGCTTTTGCTCACGCCCTTGGCTATGTCGGCCGTATTACCCAGGGTGAGCAGAAACGCATCGACGCCGATGATGATATGAAACGCCGTTACAGCGCCACCCGGGTGATCGGTAAAATCGGTGTTGAAAAACAGTACGAAAATGATCTGCACGGAGAAGTCGGCTACCAGAAGGTGGAAACCAATGCCCGCGGCCGTATCATCCGTGTGATTGAACAGCAGGACCCGATTCCGGGACAGGATATCACCCTGAATCTCGATTCCCGCCTGCAGAATCTGGCGCGCAAAGAAATGCAGGGCATGCGCGGTGCGCTGGTTGCCATCGAAGTCGCCACCGGCGCCATCGTCAGTCTCTACAGCAATCCCAGTTTTGACCCCAACCTGTTCGTGACCGGCATTTCCCACACCAACTTTTCTGCCCTGCGCGACAACCCGGACCTGCCACTGTTTGACCGTACTGTGCGCGGCCAATACCCGCCGGCCTCAACGCTGAAACCTTTTATTGGTCTGGCGGCTCTCAATGCCGGCACCACCAACTGGAAAGAAACCATTAACGACCACGGCTGGTTCCAGCTGGAAAATGACGAGCGCCTGTACCGTGACTGGAAACGTCAGGGTCATGGCATTGTGAATATGGAACGGGCAATCGTGGAGTCCTGCGATACCTATTTCTATGAAATGGCCGTGCGCACCGGTGTCGATTCCATCTCGCCATTTCTTGGCCAGTTTGGTTTCGGCCGCGACATGACGCTGGATGTGATCAACGCTCTGCCCGGCCTGCTGCCGGACCGCGAATGGAAAAGCCAGCGCCATGGCTCGTTCTGGTATGCCGGTGATACCGTCAATATGGGGATTGGTCAGGGCTATATGCTGGTCACACCGCTGCAGCTGGCCACAGCTACTGCAGTACTGGCTAACCATGGCGTGTGGAAAGTGCCACACCTGATTTACGCCCATAATGACCAGATCGATGAGATCGCCCACGGTGACATTCCCGATATCGAATTACGCGATCCCGCAGACTGGGATCGCATGAGTCATGCTATGCAGGAAGTGGTTTCCGGCCTGCATGGCACGGCCCGACGCCTGTTGCCCAACCTTGAGTATCCGATTGCCGGTAAAACCGGTACGGCACAGGTTGTGGGCATTAAACAGGATGAAGAATACGATTCCGAGGCATTGCGCGAGCGTCTGCGTGACCACGCACTGTTCGTTGCCTTTGCACCGGTAGAAAAGCCGGAAATTGCCATCGCCGTAGTGATTGAAAATGGTGAATCCGCCGGACGCACGGCCGGGCCTGTGGCACAAAGCATTATTAACGAATACCTCGGAGGCGCGGAAGGCTGATGGCGAGTACTGATTTCAGCCGCACCATGGGCAGCGGCGAACACCATTCCGGCTTCGGGCGCAGTCAGGCTATGTTCCGCAAGGTGCACCTGGATCTGCCTCTGACCTTACTGCTGCTCATCCTTGCTGCCGGTGGCCTGTTGATTCTGTACAGTGGCAGCGGCCAGATGATGGGCATGGTCGAACGTCAGGCCATTCACTTCGCTATTGGCATGGTGGTCATGGCCATTGCCGCTCAGATTCCGCCGCGTATTTACCGCAATCTTGCCCCATGGGCATACCTGATCGGCGTGCTGGCGCTGGTTGGCGTACTGGTGATGGGCGTTGGCGCCAAAGGAGCGCAACGCTGGCTGGCACTGCCCGGGCTGCCGCGTTTTCAGCCTTCTGAGCTGGTCAAGCTGGCGCTGCCATTAACCGTTGCCTGGTATATGTCGCGTCATCCGGTGCCGCCGAAATTTACCCATCTGCTGAAAGCCATCATCATCATCGCCATTCCTACGGTACTGATTCTGAAGCAGCCGGATCTGGGAACTTCCATTCTGATTTTTGCCTCCGGTGCGCTGGTGCTGTTTTTTGCCGGTATGTCCTGGTGGCTGATTTTATCCTGCGTCAGTCTGGTAGCCGCCTGTGCGCCGCTGATGTGGTTTTTCGTGATGCGTGAATATCAGAAACAGAGGGTGCTTACGTTTCTCAATCCGGAAAGTGACCCCCTCGGTTCAGGCTGGAATATCATTCAGTCGAAAACCGCGATTGGCTCCGGTGGTATCGATGGCAAAGGTTTTCTGCAGGGCACGCAATCGCAACTGGAGTTTCTGCCGGAAAGCCACACTGACTTTATTATTGCCGTACTGGCGGAAGAACTGGGGCTGATCGGTGTGCTGATTCTGCTGTCTGTTTATTTCCTGATTATTATGCGCTGTCTGTATTTATCTTCCCGCTGTGAAACTCTTTTCGGTCGTCTGTTGTCCGGTAGTTTATCTGTGACCTTTTTCATATATGTTTTCGTAAACATAGGTATGGTCAGTGGCATCTTACCAGTGGTCGGCGTACCCTTGCCTTTGGTGAGTTATGGCGGCACGTCAGTGGTCAGTCTGCTGACGGCATTTGGGGTACTGATGTCGATGGCGACTCACCGCCGCAGTTAAAACGGCAATTACAATAAGCAGGAAAGTGCATGCAAATTATGGGAAAAAAACTGATCGGAATTGGCAGCCTGTTATTTTTCAGCGCGTCATCAGCACTGGCAAATTACGATCAACATGAGCGCACCGAAGAATTCATCGCCGAAGCCAGCAAAGAATACAAACTGAATCCGGATGAACTGCGCAGCTGGCTTTCACAGGCTGAAAAAATGGATTCGGTACTGGAGGCCATCCAGCGTCCTGCGGAAAAAGTCCTCGAATGGGACGGCTATCAGGATATTTTTCTGACCAGCAAACGCATTTCTGCCGGTAAAGCCTTTATGGAAAAGCATGCAGATCTTCTAGCTGCGGCAGAAAAAGAATATGGCGTCAGCAAAGAAATCATTGCCGCAATTATTGGCGTTGAAACCTTCTACGGTACCCGTCAGGGTGGCTACCGGGTTCTCGACTCACTGTCCACGCTGGCCTTCGACTATCCTAAACGCCCGCTGTTCTGGCGCGAACTGAAAGCTTTCTTTGCACTTGCAGAAAAAGAAGGTCTTGATCCGGCCACCATCAAAGGCTCCTACGCCGGCGCCATGGGCTACGGCCAGTTTATTCCCACCAGCTACCTCGCCTATGCAGTGGATGGCGACGGCGATGGCAAACGCGACCTGTGGGGCAACCCGGCGGATGCCATTTTCAGTGTTGCCAACTATTTTAAACGTCACGGCTGGAAAGCCGGTGAAGCGGTAACCCAGCGCGTACATGTGTCCGGTGACAAGTACGAAGAGATCATCAACGACAGTCTCAAGCCTAAATGGACAGTCGCCGAACTGGAAGCGCTTGGGGTTAAGCCGACTGAAGCAATCGCCGGTGACCGTCCAGCCAACCTGGTACGCCTGCAGGGTAAAAACGGCGCGGAATTCTGGCTCGGTGAATACAACTATTACGTAATCACCCGCTACAACCACAGCCGGCTTTACGCGATGGCCGTGAATCAGCTGAGCGAGGCGCTTAAGTGATATTGACCGGGCGCCTTTGCGCCCTGTTCTGCCACCGCTTTATTAATCAGCGCTCAGTGACAGACACTTCAGGCCGGCATTCCGCCCTGCTGGCAACGGTTGCGGCACTGCTGCTGGCCGGTTGCAGCAGTACGCCTTCGCGTTATCAGCACGATCAGGATTTCACGCCATCGCCGCTCACAGAGCAGCATGAAATGACGGAACCTGAGCCCAGAATTGAACCCCGCAGTGCCATGGGTAACCCTGCCAGCTACAAAGTGTTTGGTAAGGAATACCGCGTCATGGACAGCGCAGTGGGCTACAAAGAACGGGGAATTGCCTCCTGGTATGGCATGAAATTCCATGGTCACCGCACATCCAACGGCGAAATCTACGACGTTTACCAGTTCACCGCCGCGCACAAAACGCTGCCTCTGCCGTCTTATGTAAAAGTTACCCGGATCGATAATGGCAAATCCGTCATTGTGCGGGTGAACGACCGTGGCCCCTTCCATGAAGGCCGTATTATTGATCTGTCCTACGTCGCCGCAGTGAAGCTGGGAATAAATAAGCAAGGCACTGCAGAAGTGGAAGTTGAAGTGGTGCAGCCTCCCCATGACGACAGCGTGCGCTGGGTTCAGGTCAGTGCGTTATCGGATATCAAAGCCGCAGAACGCCTGCAGCAGACCCTGCAGCAAGCCCTTATGCCGATGCAGTGGCCGGTGAGTATCACCACTCCGGATACCGTAAAGCCGCTGCACAAAGTCCGTATCGGTCCAGTACCGGAAGGTGAATCTCTCGATGCAGTGCTGGCCCGCCTGAAAGAAATCAACATAACCGATCCCTTGCTGCTCGCGGTTCATCAGCTTTAATGGCTTCTCTGGCTGCTGCGAACTGCGTTTCTGTTCGCTTCGTTCCTTTAACTTCGTTCCTTTAACTTCGTTCCTTTAACTTCGTTCCTTTAACTTCATTCCTTCAGCACCCTTCTCTTAACCTCATCCTTTTCTTCCCCGGCCTGCTGACTCAGACACAGTGGCAGCGAACAGGCGAATGGCAGGTAAATGGCAGGCAAAAAAAAGGGCCACAACCATTGTTGGGCCCAGAGGCAAGGTACTCAGCGCAGAAAACAGGAGGGCTGATGCCCAACGACCACGTTTGCAGCCGCCCCCGGTGCCCTGTCAGCCCGGGGTAAACGACTGACGATTACTCGCCAGTTCCGTGTTTTTGCATATCTTTCTTAACGGCAATGTAAACACCGGCAAAAAAGGCGCAGGTAAGACCTACGATCAATAAACCAGAAATAACCACTTCATCCATAAACATAAGCTTTACCTCTCGTCGCATTTCGCCGGGTCTGTGCCGGGCATGATTGCCGGTATGAAGCTCGTCAACTGGGTTGATCCTGCCCGAACCACTGGGCTCGTCCGGCGTCGTTGAAGTAACTTTAGCAAGGCGCCGGAAGCCGGAATTGACTCAAATCAAGTTAAAAATCGCACTGAACGCACTTAAATCCACACGTTGATTCAGGTCAAATATCCACACTCCAGCAATGGTTAATGGTGCAAAGATTGCTGAGGATGGCGTCGCAAAAACTACTTAATCGGAACAATTACGCCGGATTAGTCACTTTGCCGATTGGTATTTGAGTAAAGTGCGGGCAAACTGGGCTTACGGGGCAAGAACAAAAAGTCATCAAATGACAATCAGGAACACAGGGATTCAGGATGAACATTCGATCATTGTCAGCGACCCTGCTGGCGATTCATATAGTGCTGCCACAGGCGGTTAATGGGGAAGAATTCACCGCTCAGGCCAATAGCGATGCACCACAGGCAGAAGCTGGGGCAGAGGCTGCGACAGACACAAGCCTGCTGGCAACGCTGCAGAAACTGAACGGACTTTTTCGCGCTGACGACTACGACACCGCCTACCAGCTGGCTTCAGATACCGCAGCAGATTACGAAGGCGATGAGAGCTTCGATTTTTTCTATGGTTTCAGCGCCATGCAGTCCGGCCATGCGGATCAGGCCGTTTTCATCTTTGAACGGCTGAGTAACAACTATCCGTACAACCCCAGATACCAGACCGAACTGGCACGCTGCTACTACGCACTCGGTAACTACGCTGAGGCCGAACGTCTGTTCCTGCAGATTAAAGAACTGAATCCGCCGGAAAATGTTGCCCGCAGTGTGGATAAATTTCTCGATGCTATTGAAGAAAAGCGTCGTCAGCAGCAATCCATTGCCTCAGCCCTGATTACTCTGGCCGGCGGTTACGATTCCAACATCAACAGCGCCACGGATCTTGAGGAAGTGGAAGTTCTCGATTTTGTTCAGCCCGTGCTGCTCAACCGCGACTCGCGCGAACAGGACAGTGGCTACCTGCAATTACGCGGCGTGGCCAGTTACTCCGCGCCTATGACCCGCCGCAGCCGCTGGAATATCGGTGCCGGGGTCAGCCGCAAAGACAATACCGACAGCAACGCTTTCGACCTTGATACCGCCAATCTCAACGCCGGCCTGCAATGGCTGCGCGGCACACATACTCTGGGCCTGAGCGCCAATTTCAGCCATTACTGGTTTGGCGGTGACTCGCTGCTGAATGATGGTGGCCTGCGCTTCAGCTGGAAAAACCAGCGGGCCAGCGGTTTACGTTATACCTCAGACATCAGCTATAACCTGCAGCGCAACCGCGTGGATCAGGAAC
>MDSZ01063179.1_pt1 | contig 87313 bp, 92 predicted proteins | sample 811201 | NCBI WGS metagenome assembly MDSZ01 (sample SAMN05326647, study PRJNA326480) | marine metagenome | isolation source: seawater | place: Indian Ocean: North | collected 2010
ATTATGCAAATGGAGATATGGTTGGTCATACAGGCATCATTGATGCAGCCATAAAAGCTATTGAAGCTTTAGATACATGTATTGGTAAAGTAGCAAAAGCTGTTAGAAGTAAAAATGGGCATCTTTTAATAACAGCAGATCATGGTAACGCCGAATTAATGGTTGATAAAAAAAATAAGCAGCCTCATACACAACATACAACTAATCTAGTTCCTTTTTTGTATATGGGTAAGCAAGTAAATATTAGGCCTGGTGGTAATCTCTCTGATATAGCACCCACAATATTAACGCTTATGAATGAAAATATTCCTGATGAGATGACCGGAAAAAATCTGATACTTAAATGATATTTAAAAAAATATATTTCACACAGACACTATTAAGTATTTTTTTATTATTTTCAATGCTTCACTTAAGTGAATCAAAATCTGAAGAATCTGTTAAAGATAATCAATCAGATTTAATGGAAATCCAAAAAAAAATAGATGCTCTTGATAAAACAATAAATCAAAAAAAGAAAGTTAAAAAGGGTTTAACAAAAGAATTAAAAAAAGAAGAAAAAAAAATTAGTAAGACAAAGAAAGAAATATATAAAATAAAAAAACAGGAAAGAAAAAATAAAAAAAAATTATCAAAATTAAAAAAAGATTTATCCGAATTAAAAAAAGATATTCAATTAAGGAAAGATAATCAATCACTTATTTATTACCACAGCTACACCAAAGGACAAACAGGCTCGTTACAAATGCTTTTGGAGGGTATTAATCCCAATCAGATTACAAGAGACCTAAGGTACCTTGGATTTTTTTCAGAGGCACAAAATAATAATATAAAAAAAATAAAAAAGAACTTAAATAATTTAGATGATAAAAAGAAAAAAATTGATAATACAATAAAAAAAATTGCTTCTCTTAAAAAGACAGAAGAAAAGAAAAAGAAAAGATTAGAAAAAGAAAAGAAAAAGAAAAGAAAAGTACTAACAAAGATTAATAAAGAAATTAGCTCGGAAAAGAAAAAAAAGAATAAATTAATTGCCGATGAGAAAAAATTAACAAATATTATTGAAAGCCTCATAAAAAAATCAAAAGTAGTAAGAAAAGAAAGAAAAGTTAAAGAAAAAATTAAAGCTGATAACAAGTCTTTGCCAGACCAATCATTAGATAAACTACACTTTAAAAAATTAAAGAAAAAGTTAAAGCTACCGATAAAAGGTAAAATTATTCATAAATTTGGGAAGAAAAGACCTGATACAGGAATAAAATGGAAAGGAATTTTTATAAAAGCAAATGAGGGTGATCCTGTATATGCTGTTGCAAAAGGAAAAGTTGTATTTTCCGATTGGCTGAGGGGTTTTGGTAATATTATCATTATTGACCATGGTGGAAACTATATGAGTCTTTATGGTAACAATGAGTCACTTCTTAAAAAGCAGAACGAAATGATTCGTGGAGGTGATCAAATTGCTACCGTTGGAAATAGTGGTGGTAATAGTACTAATGGCTTGTATTACGAATTAAGAAAGAATAGCAAGCCTTTTAACCCACTTGCTTGGACAAATTTAAAATAAGTCATTCCCCTATAAGATGAAGCTTTACCTTACGTTTAAAATCTCCGTATCTATGCTCAAAGACAAAAACACCCTGCCACTGTCCCAATAAAATTTTCTTGTTTTGAACGGGGAGAGATAAGTTAGTTTGGGTCAATGCAGTTCTAATATGCGCAGGCATATCATCAAGTCCTTCGGTAGTATGCGTGAAATGATGATCCCCATCCAAAACTAATCTTGAGAAAAAATTCTCTAAATCAACAAGAACATCGCTATCATAATTCTCATTTATAAGAATGCTAGCAGAGGTATGTTGGATGTGAAGGGTTAATAAACCATCTTTTATTGATTGGTTATTAATCCAACTTACTAGATCTGGTGTGATGTCATAAAGTTTTCTACCAGAGGTAGTCTTGATGACATCACCAAAAGACTGTTGCATGAAGATTCCTAATTAAGTACCTACGATTATTCTATCAAAAATTTAAAAAAGGTAAGCAATAGAAATATTTATAGAACGTCCTATACCCGGAACTTGAGATCCATTTACCCTAGATACCCCAGTAGACATAGTAGCTCCTTGGCCAATATATTCTCCACCTAAGGGGTTATCATGCATACGATCAAATATATTTTCTATACTTCCTACAATTTCAAATGATTGTAATTGATAGGAGGTATAAAAGTCTGCCACTGCAAAAGAAGACGTCTCTCTTTCTTGGCGCACTGTGTCAACCTTATCTTTCTTATTTACTAATTTAACCACAAAACTATTTTTCCAGTTATTTTTTTCATGGTTTAATCCTAAGCTTAAATTTGCCGGCATTAAATTATACAAGTCAGTTCTGTTATCAAGATTTCTTCCTCTTTGATAATTAAATTTTGCAAATAAATCATAATTACCTAATGATGTATTTTGAAAAACTTTTCTCTTAGCAGCTATATCAATACCTGCAATAGTTACGTCGTGATTGTGAAACTTTAAATTCCTGTAACCATCTGATCTAGATGCCGATGTATTTTCTGCATCGATATAATCGTTTATATAAGAATAAAAAGGATTAACTTTAAACATCCAATCTCTATTTGGAGATTGATGATCAATTAAAAAACCAATTTTATGTGCAGTTTCAGGCTTTAAATTAATATTACCTATATAGCCATTTCCATCCCCATAAAGGTTATTCATATTTGCAGCCATAGTCCATGTAGACCATGAATATCTTTGATACAAGTTTGGACTTCTTGTTTTCATGGTGTAGCCAAACTCAATCGAAGATGATTTTTTTGGAGAAAATTTACTTAAAATACTTACATCAATATTATGATCTGTTTCAGAGCGGTCAGAGTTATTAAAGGCTGTTGAGTCAGTTGCCTGATTTGAACCCATCATGTTGGTATTGTTGTAGCCTTGAACTTCGCCTGCTTCAGTTTTGACAAGGCCATACCTCACACCAACTGATGAGAGCCAATTTGTTGACCAAACTCTATCAAGTTGAGTGTATAGGTCAAATCGATCGCGTTCACCGTTATTGATATTATAAAAATCATTTCCTGACATCATCCCTTCCCCTGAAGAATTAGATGCCCACTTATCATCAAGACCATATAACTGAAGTTCTCCGCCAATTTTCACTGTGCTCATATCGTTCATAAAGTAATCTACATCTAAAGAAACTCCAAATGTTTTACCATCAGACTCCATTGGCATTCCAAAGCTCGAACTACCCATACTTGTATAGGTAAATTTTTTGTCATCAGCAAAATTATGTTTGTGATTTGTGTCGTCATAATAAACTTGTGAATTTACTTTCCCCCAAACGTAATCAACCTCATGACGAATATTTATTTGATAATTTGTATTACCTACAGAATCCATTCTTTGATTTGGGAATGATTGGTAAGGACTATCCTGATACGAAAGAGTAGCCTCGTAAAAATGATTTTGATCTTTTTTAACCAATGTAAATTTATGGTTCTGGTTCTTAAACCGAGTTGATCCAATCTCATCGCCAGCCAGATAGCCTCTATCACTGGCTGCTAAACCAGCATCTTTAAAAGAAGAGCCAGAAAAAGAGTTTTTTGCCTCTACAAAGGATCCAAAATACTTCACAGCAGTGTCCTGATTTGCTCTTGAAAAAGATAAATTTAAACCAGCTGCATCATTATTACTTTTATAGAAAGTTTGTACTTTTCCATGGATTATTGTTGTTCCACTTTCTGAAAGTTCTATATTATTTGATTTTATATTTATAACACCACCAATATTATCCCCACCCTGACTGACTGAAGATAACCCAGCCAAAACATCAATATCATTTATATTTGCTGGGCTTGTATAGGATAAAGGGGGGTTCATATGGTTTGCGCAGGAAGATATAATATCCATACCATCAATCTTTACCTTAATACGGTCATCCGATAAACCCTGAAGTAATGGTAGGCTTGAGAAACCCCCATTTTTTATGCTATTAGTGCCTAAAAAGTCATTTAAGATATCGCCTGTATCAATATTTAGATTTTTCTTTGTTGCTATTAAATCTAAATAAAGGCTGGTATCCCCGAAAGGTAATTCTTTACTCTCCTCAACACTTATTTTTGGCACATTGATTAATGGCTCAGCAAGGGCAAATAAAGAGTACGAAAATAAAGTTAGTGCAATGATGCTATTGTAAAATTTCATGAAACAAAACCTTTAAAAAATTTATGGGATGCTCTGAAAGAGCTTAAATTTAAAGTTTTGTTGGGGGTGCTTGCCTATGGTAACTAATTAAAGATAAATTTTTAAAAATTTCTTCTTTTTGATTAAATTGAACTCTTGAATCTAATGCATGTAAAGTAAAACAACCATAGCTAAAATTTTCATCCTGAAACTCATGAGTACCAAGATCACAATAACTGCATAGGCTGTTTAAATCTTTTTGATTATTTTGATTTTCATACACTCCATCTGATGCAACAATCTTTATTCCAGTAGAGGTACAAATGACCTCTGAATTATCATCTGTAAAAGTAGTTGATAATGCAGGGCCAATAAACATCATTAATACAGAAAATAAGGCTAAGTATCGGCCAAAAATATTTTTTCTAGAATTTAACATGAAACGAACTATAAAATAAAACCGCTTTTTTTACAAATTAAAAATAATTATAGTTAGGGAGAAAAAGATAAATTTATTAAAAAACTAACTATTTTTTTTCTTCAATGCATCGTAAATTAATAAAATTACCCCTAAAGAAATTGCACTATCAGCAATGTTGAATGCTGGCCAATAAAAGATATTATCAATATGTAATGAGAGAAAATCAACTACATATCCCAAAAATAAACGATCAACTAAATTTCCAATTGCCCCCCCTAATATCAGGGTAAGCCCCATTGCTAAGAAAATATCATGTTTATTTTTTTTAATGTAAAAAGGCAGAGCAATACTTACCACAATAGAAATAGCACTTAAAAAATATCGCTGCCATCCCCCTGCATTATGCAAAAAGCTAAACGCAGCCCCATAATTATGTAAATGTACGATATCAAAGAAAGAAGTTACCTCAACAATATCTCTTAAAGCCATATTAGCTAGAATTATTTTTTTTGAAAGCTGATCAAAAATAACTATAGCAAAACTTATAGCATAAAATCTAAGCATGAATTCTTACTTCACCAGATCCAAATAGATTTGATATGCATCTTTTACAAATGCTCGGGTGCTCCTTATTTTGACCGACAGATTCGCTGTAATGCCAACAACGCTCACACTTTTTATAAGGCGATGGAGTGACTTCAACATTAAGACCATCATCATGTAACATAATTGTCACGTCTGAAGATATAAAAATAAATTTCAAATCATCCTCAAATCTTTTCAAGCTCTCCAAAATATCTTTATTTGCCTGGATTGTTATTTGCGCTTGTAAAGAAGATCCAATTTTACCTTCCTCCCTAACTTCCTCTATTCTTTTATTGACTTCTGCTCTTACCTTAATAATATGATTCCAATCCTGAATATCATCAGGACTTAAACCATGTTTAGGCAATTTATACCAGTAGTCAGAAAATATTGAGTGGTCTTCATCATTACAAAGGACTTCCCATAATTCATGAGCAGTGAAACTCAATACAGGAGCCATAACCCTCATTAATGAGTGACTTATATGATAAAGAGATGTTTGGGCAGATCTTCTGGCAAATGAATCTTCACTAGTGGTATAAAGCCTATCTTTTAGAATATCCAAGTAAAACCCACCTAATTCTTCTGAGCAAAAAGCTACAAATTTTTGTATAGCTAGGTAAAATTCAAATTTTTCATAATGATCTAAAATAACTGATTGAAGCTCATTAACTTTATAAATAGCAAATCTATCTAAACTCAACATCTCATCTGGCTTTACTAGATTTTTTTTATAATCAAAGTCCTCTAAATTTGCGCACAAAAATCTTAAAGTATTCCTTATTCTTCTGTAACTATCTGCAACTCTTTTTATAATTTCGTCAGATATATTTAATTCACCTGAATAATCAGTAGTCGCAACCCATAGCCTAAGAATGTCAGCGCCATATTGATCCATAATTTTTTGAGGAGCAATGACATTTCCTTTAGATTTACTCATTTTATAGCCCTGACCGTCAACTACAAATCCATGTGTAAGAAGAGCTTTATAAGGTGCGTTTTCATTCATCGCGCAGCTAGTTAAAAGGCTAGATTGAAACCATCCACGATGCTGATCAGATCCTTCTAGATATAAATCAGCTTGTGGAGATAAATCGTCTCTTTGTCGTAAAACTGATTCATGTGTAGTCCCTGAATCAAACCAAACATCAAGCGTATCGAATATTTTTTTATAATCCTTAGCATCTTTACCTAAAAATTTTTCTAAATCTAAACTAAACCAAGCATCTATACCATCTTTCTCTATCATTTTTGCAATTTTTTCAAAAAATATAAGAGTATTTGGATGGGGTTCAGATGTTTCTTTGTGAATAAAGATTGGGATAGGTACGCCCCAATTCCTTTGTCTCGATACACACCAATCAGGTCTATTCTTAATCATTGCCTCTAGTCTTGCTTTACCCCAGGTAGGAAAAAAATCAGTGTTTGAAACTGCATCGTCTGACAAATCTCTAAGTGAATATTGATTGGTATTCTTATTATTCATACCAATAAACCACTGAGGTGTGGCTCTAAATATGATAGGTGTCTTATGACGCCAGCAATGCGGATAGCTATGGGTATATTTTTCCTCAAAAACTAAGGCGTTCCTTGATTTCAATAACGAGATAATCACAGCATTAGACTTCCATACACTCAATCCGGCAACATGGGGTATATTCTTTTTAAAATTTCCATGCTCATCTACAGGATTTTCAACAGGTAAATTATATTTTGATCCAACTACATAATCGTCAATTCCATGAGCGGGAGCAGTATGCACCAAACCCGTTCCTGCCTCAGTTGTTACATGATCCCCACATATTATTGGTACTTTTTTATTAAGAAATGGATGGTTAAATAATAATCCTTCCAATTCTTTACCCTTAAAATTATTAATTAATTTAGCAGGGTGCTTGTACTTTAATAAATTTTTATCTGCTAACTCATTAGCAAGAATTATATATTTATCCGAAATCTCATATAAACCATAATTAAGTTTTGGATGAACGCTAATTGCTTCATTTGCTGGGAGAGTCCATGGAGTTGTAGTCCAAATTATTGCTGTAACTGGCTTATTTTTTGCTTCAGAAAATATAGTTTTAGTATTTTTTGGATCAAGAGTAAAAGCAACATCAACTACCTCTGAGGTTTTATCTTCATATTCTACTTCTGCCTCAGCAAGAGCCGATCCACACTCAGTGCACCAATGAACTGGCTTACTTCCTTGGTACAAAAAACCTTTTGCATAAATTTTTGCTAATGACCGAACAATATTTGCTTCTGTTTTTTTATCTAGAGTTAAATATGGATTAGTCCAATCTCCTAAAACCCCTAATCGCTCAAAATCTTTTTTTTGTTTCTCTACTTGCTCTAAAGCATATTCTCTACACAGATGTCTAAATTTTTCCGCATCAATATTTTTACCATACTTCTTCTCTATCACTAACTCAATAGGTAAGCCATGACAGTCCCACCCAGGAACATACGGTGCATCAAAACCAGATAAAGTTTTTGATTTAATAATAAAATCTTTTAATATTTTATTAACTGCATGACCAATATGGATATCGCCATTAGCGTAAGGAGGGCCATCATGCAAAATATATTTTGTTTTACCAGCTCGTGCGTTTCTAATTTTTTTATATATATTACCTTTATTCCAATTAGCAACCCAGGATGGTTCTCTTTTTGCTAAATTACCCCTCATAGGAAAGGATGTATCAGGAAGATTTAATTTATATTTATTTTCTTCAGTCATATTCTTTAAAAAACTTTTTTACATTATCAATATCTATTTGAATTTGCTTCTTAAGAGCATTAATATTTTCAAATTTTTTCTCATCACGTATTTTTTTCAAAAAAGTTACGTGAGCATGTTTACCATATATATTTTTGGAAAAATTAAACAAGTGAACCTCTAGATTAAGCTTTGAAAAACCTGCTATTGTAGGTCTTACTCCCAAATTTGCAACTCCATACATATTATTCAATTTTACAGCAAAGACTCCTTTTAATGGGGGTCGATTGTGAAACATATGAATATTTGCCGTCGGAAAACCGATTTCTCTCCCCCTTTTATCACCATGAACTACTTTACCTGAAATGCTATATGATCTTCCAAGCAATATAGCTGCACGCTTTAAATCACCCTCCGCTAATAAATCTCGAATTATTGTACTTGATACCCTCTCACCCCTATGCTCAATTTTATTCATAACACAGACATTAATTCTACTGTCTTTAAGCTTGTCAATACTTCCTTCACGATTTTTACCAAACCTAAAATCACTTCCTATAATTATTTTTTGAGCTTGAATATTTTTCTTTAAAATTTCAATAAAATCCAAATATGATTTAATAGAAAATTCATCATTAAAATTAACAATAAATACTTGATCAATTTTTGTTTCCTCGAAGTATTCTAACTTTTCTCTTAAGCTGATTATTCTCTTTGGTGCCATTTTTGGTGAAAAGAATTCCCTAGGGTGGGGCTCAAATGTCATGACAGAAGAAAGTATATTGTTATTTCTTGATTCACTTATAAGTTTATTTAAAATTGCTTGATGACCAAGGTGAATACCATCATAATTTCCTATGGTAAGAAAAGATGGGGAGTATTTTTGATTAATATGTCTAAAAACTTGCATACTTAATTAAGATATTTTTTTTGTGAAATCTGATAAATTTATTCCCATTATTTTTAATGAGGCAAAATAAGAAACCATTCCAACCATAATCAAGAATAATAAATTATAAATTTTTTCCCAAGCCGAATAATTTAGCCAAATATCTGATGAATCTTTAAAATAATAAAGGCTACCAGCCATTACAGATAGTCCAAATAAAATTTTGATTAAAAAAACAATCCATCCACCTTCAATTACAAACACTTTATCTTTAATTAAATAAAAAAAGAGTAATCCAGCATTTATACATGCACCTAGCGCAATTGCAAGAGCTAGGCCTGCATGTCCAAAAAAACCTATAAAAATCATATTCATCACTTGTGTACAAAATAAAGTAAAAATTGCAATCTTTACTGGAGTTTTAATATTCTTTTGTGCATAAAAAGCGGGAGCAAGAACTTTAATTAAAATTAAAGCAACTAGACCAATACTGTAAGCAGATAACGCATATTGCGTCATAGTAACATCATACTCCGTGAAGGCTCCATAAAAGAAAAGCGTTGTTATTAATGGAATAGAAAGGATAAATAAACCTAAAGCGGCTGGAGCAGCTAATAATATCGATAACTTTAAACCCCAATTTACTAAACTTGAATATTCCTTATTATTTTTTGATGAGATACTACCAGATAAACTTGGTAAGAGAATAGTACTTAATGCTACGCCAAGAACCCCAACAGGAAATTCCATTAAACGATCTGCATAATACAACCATGAAACACTTCCTACAGCTAAAAATGATGCAAAAACTGTATTTATTAATAACGATATTTGTGTAACTGATACTCCTAGTATTGCTGGGCCCATTAGCCTCGTAATTTTCCAAACACCTGGATCATTAACATGCATATCTAACTTAGGTAAAAAACCGATCTGTTTTAAAAAAGGTATTTGAAATAATAATTGAAGGACACCTCCTATAAAAACTGCCCAGGCTAAAACAAAAGCTGGTTGCGAAAAACTATCTGAAAAGTACAAGGCGCCTATTATAAAACTTACATTCAGCCATACTGGAGTAAAAGCCGGAACCAAAAATTTTCCATAGGAATTAAGAATTCCACCAGCCATAGATACTAGTGAGATAAAAAATATATAAGGAAATGTAATTTGCAACATTTTCACTGTTAAATTAAATTTTTCTGGATCTGAAATAAAACCCGGAGCACTTATATATATAAGCCATGGAGCACCTAACACTCCTAAGATGGTAAGTCCAATTAAGAATAATCCGAGCAATGTTGCAACTTTATTTATCAATAATGCTGTATCTTTTGAGGTTTTATTTGACTTATATTCTGAAAGAATTGGAACGAAAGCTTGGGTAAATGCTCCTTCAGCAGAAATCCTTCGAAGTAAGTTAGGAATTTTAAATGCAACAAAAAAAGCATCTGTAGCAATTCCTACACCAAAAACCCTTGCTATAATGCTATCTCTTAAGAATCCTAAAACCCTAGAAAGAACTGTCATTCCTCCTATACCGACTAAAGATTTCGCTAGGTTTATCATGGTGATTAGTTTATCAAATATGAGATACTGATGATCATAATTATTTTAAAAGATGTAATCTAAATATTTAAATCGTTTCTTCTTGAATATCCAATGGAAAATAGATAGAATACGGGGTTATTTTTAATATGTATATATAAGGAAACCAAATTTATGGCAAACACAGCACAAGCCAAAAAACGTGCAAGACAAAACGATTCACAAAGAGCTCACAACGCTAGCCTTCGATCAATTTTTAGAACTGCAGTAAAAAAAATTACTAAAGTAATTGAAAGTGGTGACAAAAAAGCTGCGAATGAATCTTACAAAGAAAATGTTGCAATCATTGACAGAATTGCAGACAAAAAAATTATTCATAAAAATAAAGCTGCACGTCATAAATCAAGACTTAATTCTGCTATAAAATCTCTTTAATTTTCTTGATAACGCTCTCATTCAATTTGAGAGCCTCTGCTTTAAATGTGAAGCTTTTACTAGTAAATCGTTCAAATTATCACCTGAAACATTAAAATGTGCCATCTTTCTCCCTTTTCTTGGCTCTTCCTTTCCGTACATGTGTAAATAAACCTTAGGCTCATCTATTAAAATGTTAAAGTTAGGTTCACGAAGTTTATTTTCTTTAAACCAAATATCTCCCAATAAATTAATCATAACTGTATTAGAATGAAAATTCGGATCTAATAATTCTAAGTCAGTTAATGTCCTAACTTGTAAATCAAACTGATTATTTGTACAAGCATCTAGACTGTAATGGCCAGAATTATGAGGTCTTGGGGCAATTTCGTTAATATATATATTCCCTTCGACTATAAAAAACTCTACTGCTAAAACACCAACATAGCCAAGTTTAATTGCTATATCATTAGCATAATCTTTGACCTTACAAGCTATATCATTACTCACCCTACCAGGACTTATTGTCGTATCAAGAATTCCATTGATATGCTCATTCTCTGCTATCGGGAAAAAAACATGATTACCCGACATTGATCTTGCAGTTATTACAGAAACCTCAATTTCCAAGGGTAATTTTTTTTCTAAAATACATGGCGCATAATTTGACTTTATAAAGGCCTCTCTTAACTCATTTGAGTTAGCAACGTGGACTTGCCCCTTCCCATCATAACCAAATTGAGCAATCTTTAATATTGCTGGAAAAATATTATCAGGAACTTTACTAATTTGATCCTCTGATTCTATGACATGAAAAGGACCTACTGGAAATTTATTATCAGCTAAAAAATTTTTTTCTTTAATCCTATTTTGCACAATGGAAACTGCCTGTGAACTAGGACGAACAATCAAGCTATTTTCCAAGTATTTTAAAGTCGCAAATGGTATATTTTCAAATTCAGTAGTTACCGCAAAGCAAGTATTTATAATTTGATCCAAAGCGCTTTTATCATCATATGCAGCGCAAATATGAATATCTGCAATAAGTCCAGCTGGACTTTTTTGATCAGGATCTAAAACTGTGACTTGATAACCTAAGTTTTGTGCTGATATTACAAAGAATCTTCCTAATTGACCACCACCAAGCATGCATAACATTCTATTTTTAGAATTTTTCAATTAATTTTTTCCTAATTTCATATTCAACACCATATCAACTTGACTGGATCTAAATTGATTGAGTTTTTTTTGTACCTCCATATCATCACCAGAAATAATTGATGCGCAAAATAAACCAGCGTTCGCCGCACCTGCCTCTCCTATAGCAAAGGTTGCAACTGGTATACCTTTTGGCATTTGTACAATTGATAATAACGAATCTTGTCCTTCAAGATGTTTAGTTGGTATAGGTATTCCTAAAACTGGCAGGGTTGTTTTTGCTGCAATCATGCCAGGAAGGTGGGCAGCACCCCCAGCTCCAGCAATTATGATTTTAAAACCCTCACTTTTTGCATTTTCTGCAAATTCAAACATTAGATCTGGAGTTCTATGTGCAGATACTACTTTTGCTTCATAGGAAATACCAAAATCCTCTAAAATTTTTGCACTTTTTTCCATTATCGGCCAATCACTATTAGACCCCATTACGATAGCTACCAGTGGCTTTGATTTATTCATTTAATCTTCCTCTTTTTCTTATGAAGGATCACCATGTTGTCTCTATGAATCAAATTTGATTCGTTAATATAACCTAATATTGATTCAATTTCATTGCTTGTGTGCCCCATAATTTTTTCGATCTCCTTGTTGCTATAGTTGATTAAGCCTTTTGCTATTTCTTTATTTTTTTCATTAAAACATCGAATAATTTCACCTCTCTCATAAATTCCTTCTGACTTCACAACACCAGCTGACAAAAGGCTTTTACCTTTGAAAATAATAGCTTCTTCAGCACCACGGTCAATGAAAATTTTTCCCTTAGGTTTTAAATGATTAACCATCCATATTTTTTTAGTTACCCTATCATCCTCTCTGCTTTCTAAATGGGTTCCATTAAACTTATTACTCTCCAATGAGAGAAGAATATTGCTTTCTTTTCCAGATACAATAATTGTATCTGTTCCACTTAATGCCGCTCTTTGTGCAGCACGAATTTTAGTAATCATCCCGCCTGTTCCTTGACTAGACTTTGTATCTTTTGCAAATGTTTCTAGCTTGTTATCATCAATAAATGCATGTTGTATTAAATTTGTCTTTTTATTTTTTCTTGGGTCGTCAGAAAATAATCCAGTTTGATCAGTTAGAAGCACCAGATAATCTGCTTCAATTAAATTTGCAACCATAGCAGCAAGTGTATCGTTATCTCCAAATCTTATTTCATCGTCAGCTACAGTATCATTTTCATTTATGACTGGAACTATATTCTGATCAATTAAATTACTTATTGTTGAGCGAGCATTCAAATAACTTTTCTTCATACTTAGATCGTCATGCGTTAATAGGATTAGGGAGGATGTTAGGCCAGATTTAGAGAATAGTTGCTCATAAATTCGGGCTAAAATAATTTGTCCTACTGATGCAGCTGCTCTTAAAACACTCAACTCTTTTGGCCTATCTTTATATCCAAGTTTCTTTAAGCCTGCAGCAATAGCGCCACTTGAAACTAAAACAATTTCCTTTTTTTTAGCAACTAATTTAGCGATTTGATCAACGATATTTTTTAATAAAACATTATCAATGCCATTACCATTTTTAGTAACAATACTTGAGCCAATCTTGATAACTATTCTTTTTGAAGAAGTAAAATTTACTTTATTCATGAATCTCTAATTCCTCAATATGTTTCATTATTTCATATATTAATTCTTTACATCCTTGACCATTAATAGCTGAAATACAAAATATTTTATTATTCCATTTCATTTTACCTACTAATTCCTCTTTTATATCATCCAAATTAGATGTTAAATCTATTTTGTTTAAAACTAACCATCTGTGTTTATTGAATAAACTTTCACTATAATTCTTCAACTCATTAATAATAGATAAAGCTTCTTTAGCTGGATCAACTGTCTCATCAAAGGGAGCGATATCTATAATATGAAGTAAAAGCTTTGTTCGATCTAAATGCCTTAAGAATTGGTGGCCTAAACCATGTCCATCAGCTGCTCCCTCAATCAAACCAGGAATATCGGCTACAACAAAACTTTTTTCATTATCAACTCGTACAACACCAAGATTTGGTTGTAATGTTGTAAAGGGATAATCTGCAACTTTTGGTTTTGCTGCTGAGATAGAACGTATAAAAGATGATTTTCCTGCATTTGGCATACCAAGTAACCCTACATCAGCTAATACTTTTAACTCAAGGTATAACTCAAATTCTTCTCCAGGTTCACCCTCAGTGCACTGACGAGGAGCTCTGTTAGTACTTGATTTAAAATGTACATTTCCTAAACCTCCTTTACCACCCATAGCAAATATTTTTCTATCGCCATGCTCTTCAAAGTCAGCTAAGATTTGTCCAGACTGGACTTCAGTAATTACTGTGCCTACTGGAACTCGTAAAATTAAATCTTCGCCTTTTGCCCCGTAACATTCGGAGCTTCTTCCATTCTCCCCTCTTTTTGCACGATAATTCTTAACAAATCTGAAATCAATTAACGTATTTATATTTTCATCTGATTCTATAAATATAGAGCCTCCTTTCCCCCCATCACCACCATTTGGTCCGCCCATTGGCTCATATTTTTCCCTTCTAAAAGATGCGATGCCATTCCCACCATCACCTGCATATATTCTTATTGTAGCTTCATCGATAAATTTCATTTTGATCCACCAAACAAAAAAGCCCTATCAATTGATAGGGCTTTAAATTTTGTTAATAAAAAACTAAGCAGTTATTATATGCACTAATTTTCTTTTTAATGCGCCCTTTGTTGAAAAGCTTACTTTGCCATCGGCTTTTGCGAACAATGTATGGTCTTTTCCAATTCCAACATTTGATCCTGGATGCATTTTTGTTCCACGCTGTCTTAAGATAATACTTCCAGCCTTTACATATTGGTCACCGGAAGCTTTTAATCCAAGCCTTTTAGATTCAGAATCTCTACCATTTCTTGAACTTCCACCTGCTTTTTTATGTGCCATTACATTAAATCCTTATTTATTTGATTGCAATTTTATCCACTTTAATTTCTGTGAAACTTTGTCTATGGCCTTGTGATTTTTTATAGTGCTTTCTTCGATTCATCTTAAATATCTTTATTTTATCTCTTCGGCCATGTGCTAGAACAGTTGCATTAACTGTTGCGCCCTTGACTATAGGAGCACCAATTGTAACTTTCTCGCCATCAACTAAGGTCAAAACATTGCTAATACTTATTTTTTTGCCAACTTCAGTAGTCAGTTTTTCAATTTTTAGAGTTTCACCTTCTGAAACTTTAAATTGCTTTCCACCAGTTTTTATTACTGCATACATGTTAATAACCCTATTTATTAATATAACCAATTAAGACAGGCGATTATACTGAATAAATATCAATTTATCAATTAAATCTTATATCTTACTACTGCACTATAAGTATGACTTTTTCAACCATCATAAGCCAAACTCTATGATAAAATGGCGCTAATTTCATTTAATCATACTCTTTATCATTACATTGCCAATAGATCCATTAACTTCCATATCAGAAGATTTAATTTTAGTAAATAATGTGATTAAAAAATCACTTTTTTCTGAAATTCCAATCGTTAATCAAATTTCTAATCATATTATTAATAGTGGTGGTAAAAGAATGCGTCCAGCGCTTCATCTTTTGTTTGCAAAATTGTCAGGAGGGGTCAAAACAAGTCATCATGAAATGGCAGCAATTATTGAGTTTATTCATACCGCTACACTTCTTCATGATGATGTTGTGGATCAATCAACTCAAAGAAGAAGTAACAAAACAGCAAATGTAATCTTTGGCAATTCAGCAAGTGTTCTGGTTGGAGACTTTATTTATTCAAGATCTTTTCAAATGATGGCAGAAATAAATAATTTAAATGTAATGAAGATTCTTGCGAATACTACAAATGCAATTTCGGAAGGTGAGATTCTTCAGCTTTTAAATACAAATAATGCTGAAATAAATGAAGACGATTATTTTCAAGTAATTGATTGTAAGACTGCAAAACTTTTTGAAGCATGTGGATCATTAGCCGGTGTGTTGAATAATGCTAATGAAGAAAGGATAGGCGCCATGGCGGAACTTGGAAGATGTTTCGGCATAATATTCCAATTAACAGACGATATTCTTGATTACTCTGGAAAGGAAATTGAAATTGGTAAAAATATTGGGGATGATTTAGCGGAGGGAAAGGTAACTCTTCCTTTGATTTATGCAATGAAAAAAGCAAGCTCAAAAGAAAATAGGCTTATTAAAGATGCCATAAAAATGGGAGACATTAACCATCTTCCAGAAATAATTAAAATTTTACACCAGACCAACGCAATAAATGATGTCCGAGAAAACTTAGATGAACAAATTAACAAGATTGATCTAGTTCTAAATAAATTTGAAGATAACGAAACAAGCAATCAATTGCGTCAATTAGCATCATTTATTGCAAAAAGAAAAAGTTAGGTTATTGGAAAATAATTTTCTCACCACTATCAACAGCATAATAACTCATATGGACATTATTAACAGAATTCTTTAATAAATCCCCGTAAAAAACAGACTTTCCATCAAGATCTACTTGGGCAAATCCGCCTTGATACAGAGTAACTTCGGCATCAATATTACCTTCGCGAAGTAAAAAAGTAGAATAGCTCTCAAATTCATCATTCGAATAAACTTTCCATCCTTCTCTACCTGATAGATCAGTGAGCCATTTAACTAAATCAACCTCTAACTTACAAACAACTGATTCAGTTAGTGATAAGTAGTCTTGATCAAAATTATTATTTATCAAATCTTTTTCAATTTTATTTTGTTTCATATATATAGCTTAAGTTATCATATTATCTTATTAATAATATGGTCATTTTTTATCAAAATTTCAAGGGTAAAATGCATATAATTGGTTTAACAGGTGGAATCGGTACAGGTAAGAGTGAAGCAGCTAAAATTTTTTCTAGTTTAGGTGCAAAAATAATTGATTTAGATGTTATTGCTCATGACCTTACAGCAAAGAATGCACTAGGTTATTCATTAATAGTTGAACATTTTGGAAATAATTTCTTAAATAACAAAAAAGAAATTGACAGAAAAAAACTAAGGAGATTAATTTTCGAAGATAAGAAAATTAAAAAAGAAATTGAATCCATCTTGCACCCATTAATTTTAATAGAATGCCAAAGCCAGATTAAAACTATACATAATGCATTATATCTAGTATTAGTAGTTCCATTATTATTTGAAACCTCTAACTATCTAAAACTAATTAATGAAAGCTTGCTAATAGATTGTAGCGAAGAAATTCAAATTGAAAGGGTTAACAAAAGAGATGGGGGGAGTTCCAAATTAACAAAGCTAATTTTAAATTCGCAAGTAAATAGAAATCATAGAATTACAAAAGCTGATAAAATAATATTAAATGAAGGCTCCTTAGAAAATCTATCAAAAAAAATAAAAAAGTTTCATGAGGATATACTCTCAAGAATAGGCAATTTATGATTAAATACGAATTCCCCTTAAATGAAAGAATCAGAAGATTAATTCGCTTAGAACAACTTTTTAGAAAGACGCAATCAGCAGTTTTATCGTCTCAAAAGTACAGCGAATTTAATATTTTTGAAAGAATCTTTGAATTAATGCAAACTGCATCAAGGACAGATCTTAAGGTTGATTTGATGCAAGAAATTGAGCGAAAAATTATTAGTATAAAGAAAGAAAGTAGAACAAAGAAAAGTGATCAATTATTGATTAAGCTTAAAAAAATAAAAACGAACTTAGAAAAAGCAAAAATACACCCTGGTTTTTTCTTTGGTAATGATAAGTTATTGCAGGAAATTAAAACAAGAAGTGATAGTCCGTTTGGTATAACAAGTATTGATTTTCCTGAATTTCAATTTTGGCTAGAAAATCAAACTCCAAAATACAAAAAAGAATATATTAATAAAAAATTACTCTCCTATTATCCAATAAAGGAGGCAATAACTACGTTATTATTAATCCTCAGAAATAATGCAAAAACAAATAGTGTGATTGCTGAAGCCGGAGTGTACCAAAGAAAATTAAATCCAATTTTAAAAATTGATCTAGTCACAATTACTGCAAAAAAAAGTTTGAGATGTTTTCCAAATATATCCTCAAATAAATATGCTATTAGCATACATTTCAATGATTCTAAAACGCAAAGTCAGGTAAATAAGGACATTAATTTTAAAATAAGTCTGTCATCCTTATAAAAATATGAATATAACTTGCCCAACATGCAAAAAAAATACTGAATATAATTTAACTAATATTTTTAGGCCATTTTGTTCAGAAAAATGCAAGCTGATTGATTTAGGAGCTTGGGCCTCTGAAGAATATAATATACCAGGAGAAGCAAATGCAGAACATAGCGAAGATTAAAATTTTTTTATTTTTTTTATTTTTAAGTCTATTCAATACGCAAGTATATGCACTAGATATAAAATTTGAATCGCCAACTATAAAAGCTCCAAGGCCTGGTCAAAATATTTCTGCAGGTTTTCTAACAATAACTTCTTCAACAAATTTGCAAATTAAATCTATTAAGTCTGAATCAATAAAAAAAATAGAGGTACACAGTATGAAAATGGAAAGTGATGGCTATGGCGGAAAAATTATGAAAATGCGAAAAATTAAAAATCCTCAAATTATTGCTAATAAACCATTTATTTTAAAACCAGGCGCTGATCATTTGATGTTCTTTGGTATGGATAAAAGTATTAAAAAAGGGAAAGAACTACCACTAAAATTTATTTTTTTAGATGAAGGAAAATTGATAGAAAAAACTATTATATTTAATGTTATCTAGGTTTCCCAAATTGCTCTTTGAGAGGCAATCCCAACAGCACCCGTATTAAAAGCTTTTTTTATATCGTTATTTTTCATTCCGCCTAATGCATAAACAGGGATACTACAATTCTGCGTTATTTTACCAAAATCATCCCAACCAATAGGTGTTGCATTGGGATGAGATTGTGTTTTTTGAACTGGAGATAACACCACAAAACTTAAATCCATTTTTATAGCTTTTTCTAAATCAAATGCTGTATGGCATGAGGCACTAACTATTAGATCTTTAGGTTTTTCTGATAATCTATGAAGTAAGGATGAATTTAAATGAATACCATCAGCGTTTAATTTATAAGCTAAGTTTATATCTGAATTAATCATTACTTTTGCATTAAAATTTCCTGCCATTTCAATAATCTCTTTTGTCAGCTCAATATAAGCTTTTTTTGAGATAGCTTTCTCTCTAACCTGGATAAGTCTCAATCCATTCTTTAATTTTTTTTTAACTTTTTTTAAAAAATTTCCAGAATATTCATATTCATTTGTTATTGCATACATGTCTGGTAAAGAAATAGCTTTAAATATTAAATCATTAGCAGGAAGTATTGGGGAAATATTATTTGCATCGGGTGATACCCATGCTAGCTTTTGTTTTTCTTGCGCTTCAATCTTACCGGACCATTTGGTTACTTTATAAAAATGTAAGGTTACCTCATAACCTTCATATGTATACCTTCTAACTATCCATTTCTTGGCATCAATTACTGATATGCCAATTTCTTCTTGAAGTTCCCTTCTTAAAGCCTCTAATGGTGCCTCACCACTTTCAATTTTTCCTCCAGGAAATTCCCAGTACCCACTCCATGTTTTGGAAAGTGGTCTTTTCGCCATCAAAAGCTGACATGATTGACTAAAGATAATGCCTACAGACGCCTCTATATTCACCTTTATTACGTTCTATATTCAGAATTAATTTTCACATAATCATAAGAAAGATCTGAGGTCCACATCACGGATGTGGCCTCCCCTCTTCCCATTTGAATTTTAAGAAATATTTCATTCTTATTCATTTCTTCTTTACCTTTAAATTCTGTGTAATCTTCCGCAACAGATCCCTTTTCTGCAAATAACAATTCATTTAAAAAAATATTTACAATGCTTAAATCAAGATTTTCAATTTGTACATTACCAAGAGCAGCCAGGATTCTTCCTAAATTTGGATCAGAAGCAAAAAAAGCTGTTTTTACTAGAGGAGAATTAGCAATTACTTTTGCAATCTCATGACACTCTTTTTCATTCTTTCCTTGTTCAACTAAAATTTCAATAAATTTAGTTGCGCCTTCACCATCTCGAACAATTGCTTGAGATAAATGCTTGGCATTATCTATAACTAAATCTTTCAATTTATCATAATGCTTATTTTTTGATGTAATTTGCTTATGATTTGCTTTATTTGTTGCCGCAATAATAAAAGAATCATTAGTAGACGTCTCTCCATCTACCGAAATTTTATTAAAAGTTTTTTCTGTTACTTCCTTTGTTAATTCCTGAAGCATTTCAGCATTTATGTTTGCATTCGTTCCAATAAATGCAAGCATAGTTGCCATATTTGGGTTGATCATTCCTGAACCCTTACTAATTCCTGTTACGTGAATTTCATCTTCATCAATCATGCCAGAAGTTGATAGAGCTTTGGGAATTGTATCAGTCGTCATGATTGCTTCGGCTGCATCCAACCAATTATTTGCATTTAAATTATCAACTAAAAAAGTTATGGACTCTTTGATCTTATTAGTGGGTAAAGGGGTCATAATTACTCCAGTTGAAAATGGCAATATATCATCGTCATTAAGCTTTAAGTTATTTGCTAATACCTTGCATATTTCCTTTGCATCATCTATGCCCTTTTTCCCAGTACCTGCATTAGCTGATCCGGTGTTTATGATGAAAGCTCTTTTATAAGGACCTTTATTGAGATGTAATTTAGCGATCACCACAGGAGCTGCTAAAAATTGATTTTTTGTAAATACCCCAGCAACCACTGAGTCTTCGTCTAAAACTATTAATGCTAAATCCTTTCTGTTTTTATATTTGATGCCAGATTCAGCTGTACTTAAATTAATACCAGAAATACTAAGGATATTTTCTCTATTAGGTCTTTTGAGGTTTACTGACATTTGCTATTTTTTTCTCCATATAGTTCCATTAGGGCTATCCTCAAGCAAGATATCATGATCTTCTAAGTATATTCTAATTTCATCAGCGGTTTTATAATCTTTATTTTTTTTAGCCTCTAGTCTATCTTTTATGAGTTGATCAATATCGAGATCTTTGTGAATAACATCTCCCTTCAAAAAAATCTCAGGATCATGCTCTAAAATACCTAATATATTTGCAAGCTGGACAAATAAAATTAAATCAGATTGTTTTGAATTTTTATTGATTTTATTTGATAGGGCATATAAAACAGAAATTGCTTCAGGTGTATTAAAATCATCATCCAATGCTGCTTTAAATTTAATTGCAAAACTGTCTTCCCAATCAATATCTTTTCCTACCTTTTCTGCAAGGCCTCTTGCTGTTAAATACAATCGAGTTAATCCTTGTTTTGCATCCTCTAAATTTTTATCTGAATAATTTAAAGGACTTCTATATTGTGCCTTGAGCACAAAAAAACGAATTACCTCTGGATTAAAATGTTTTAATATTTCTCTGATTGTAAAAAAATTACCTAAAGATTTTGACATTTTCTCATCATCAACTCTTACAAACCCGTTGTGAATCCAATAATTAACCATCTTACATCCGTTGTGAGCCTCTGATTGTGCTATTTCATTTTCATGATGAGGAAATTGTAAATCTTGTCCTCCTCCATGAATATCGAAATTTTTACCAAGAAATTTATTACTCATAGCAGAACATTCAATGTGCCACCCTGGCCTTCCCATGCCCCAAGGTGATTTCCATGCCGGTTCTCCAGGCTTAGATGATTTCCATAGAACAAAATCAAAACTATTTTCTTTGGCATAATCAATTTCAACCCTATTTCCTGCTCTCAAATCCTCCAAAGATTTACCTGATAACTTTCCATAATCTTCAAAACTTGAAACAGAATAAAAGACATCATTATTTTCACCTACGTATGCATTACCTTTTTCAATTAGCTTTTTTATCATGCTAATCATATCTTCAATTGCTTCTGTTGCTTTTGGTTCTATGTCTGGATTGATAACACCCAGAGCTTTTGCATCTTTATTCATCTCATCAATATATTTTTGAGTCAACTCCTCTATTGAAATTTTCTGCTCTTTAGCCCGCAAGATTATTTTATCGTCTATATCTGTAATATTTCTCACATAGGTTACATCAAAACCGCTAGCTCTAAACCAACGTGTAATTAGGTCAAAAACGATTAATACCCGTGCATGACCCAAGTGACATAAATCATAAACAGTCATTCCACAAACATACATTTTTACTTTTCCAGGAGTAATGGGATGAAAAACTTCCTTTTTGTTTGTGAGGCTGTTAAATAGGGTAATCATGTTTATTTTTTTCATTTAGAATGGGTGGTAATAGATAGTCATTTATGATAAATTTCTTAGCATAATTTTTAAAAAATTATACCACGTAGCTCAATAAGTATTATGTTGGGCGCCTTTCTTAAATTAAAAAAAGTTACCGCATAAAAATGAAAAAAATATTTACTTTATTATTTCTTAGTTTGATCTTTGTAAGTTTTAGCTTGAAAGCAGAAACTGTGATCATGGAGACATCAAAAGGGTCAATTATTATTAGTTTAGATAGTGAGAAAGCTCCAATAACAGTGAAAAATTTCTTAAAATATGTAGATGAAAGCTTTTATGATGGTCTTATTTTTCACAGAGTTATAAAAGGTTTTATGATACAAGGGGGCGGTTTTGATCGACTAATGATACAAAAGCCCACAAATGATCCAATAAAAAATGAATCAAAAAATGGGTTACAAAATGAAATGTATACCATAGCTATGGCAAGGACAAATGATCCTGACTCAGCAACTTCACAATTCTTCATCAATCTTGTAGATAATTACTTTCTTGACGATGGGGCGGGCTATTGTGTCTTTGGAAAAGTAATTGAAGGACAAGAAATTGTAAAAGAGATAGGAAATTTATCAACTCATGTTTCAAATGGTATGGGTGATGTGCCTATTAAAACTGTTACTATCAAATCTATAAAAATTTTAGAGAAAGGAAATAATTAAATGATAAATTTTAAAACGAATAAAGGTTCTTTTACTATTGAATTAAATGAAAATGAAGCACCTATTTCGAGCAAAAATTTTCTGAATTATGTTAATAAAGGTTTTTACAAAGGGACTATATTTCATAGGGTTATTGATGGATTCATGATTCAAGGGGGTGGTTTTGATGAGCATATGAATCAAAAAGAAACAGATGCTCCTATAAAAAATGAGGCAAGCAATGGTCTTAAAAATGAGGCTTACACCTTAGCTATGGCAAGGACATCAATTCCAGATTCTGCAACTTCACAATTTTTTATTAATGTTTCAGATAATTCTTTTTTAGATTTCCCTGGTCAAGATGGTGCTGGTTATTGTGTATTCGGTAAAGTAACTGAAGGTAAGGATGTGATTGATCAAATTAAAAGTGTTACTACTGGATCATCAAATGGTCATCAGGATGTTCCTACTGAATCTATTATCATTGAGGACGTTACGCTCTGTTAAAAATTCAAGGCTCAGCAGTTTTTGTATCTGATGTCCATTTATCAGAATCAGAACCAGAAACTATTGCGCTCTTTAACCAATTTTTAACGCAAACGTGTGTCCAATATCAGCAATTATTTATTCTAGGTGATTTATTTGATTACTGGGTAGGTGATGATTCTCTACATTTTAAAAATTTATATAACTCTTTTAAGCAAATTACCAAAAAAACTAGTGTCTTTTTTATATGTGGCAACCGTGATTTTTTGGTCGGCGAAAAATTTTTTAAAGCAACTAATATCCAGCCACTACCTGATATTTCAATTCTTCAAACAAATGATCAAAAGATACTCCTTATGCATGGAGATACTTTATGCACCGACGATAAAGAGTATCAAAAATTTAGAAAGCTAACACGTTCTGTTAGTTGGAAAGAAAATTTCCTGAGTAAATCCTTGGATGAAAGAATGAAAATATGTAAAGAATTAAGAGATAAAAGTGAGAAGGCAAAAAAAAATAAGGAAGAATATATAATGGATGTAAATCCTGGTACTGTTCAAAAGGTTTTTTCTAAATACAACTTTCCACCATTTTTAATTCATGGTCATACCCACAGACTAAAAACACATGAATATATTTTTGGAAAACATGAATGTCAAAGATGGGTTTTGGGTGATTGGCACAGAGAGGGAAATTATATTTCTTTTATAGATAATCAGCTAAAATATGGTTTCCTAGTTTCATAATTGAAGTTCTACTTTGCGATGTTTGTTTGCAGCCTTATTTAAAATTCCATTAACAAATTTAAATCCATCAGTACCACCAAATGATTTTGTAATTTCAATAGCTTCGTTTATAACTACTTTGTAAGGAACATCTAAGGAAAATTTCAATTCGAAAAGTGAGCAATATAAAATTGCTAATTCTATAGGACTTAATTCATTATAATCTCTATCTAAATAGGTCTCAATTTCAGCCTTTAGTAATTCGAAATCTTCATAAACTCCATTTAATAATTTTAGAAATAAAGTCTCATCAGATAATAAGAAGTCGGGGTCATCTTTAATGTCCTTTTTAATTTGATTGAGATCAAAATTGTTAATTAAGGCCCTGTAAATACTTTTCATAACCAACTCTCTGGCTTTTCGTCGATTATTTAAAGGCTTTTTTTTTCGTTTATTCATAATTAGAGATCAATTGTCATAAGGATTGAATTAATGTTGCCATTTCTATAGCATTTAGAGCTGCCTCTTCGCCTTTTATTTTAGTTCTAGCATAAGCTTCCTCACTTGAGTTAGTGGTAATAATTGCATTAATTACTGGAATATTATGATCTAACTGCACCCGCATAATACCTTGAGCTGATTGATCAGACACTACTTCAAAATGATAGGTTTCCCCTCGAATAACTGCACCAACACCAATAAGGACATCAAACTCTTTTGATAAAGCAAAGGCATTTGCTAATAAAGGAATCTCAAGAGCCCCAGGCACTTCTTTATGTACGATATTATTTAGAGAAACACCTTGTGATTCTAACTTTTTAATACAAAAGCTTAATAACTCACGCACCACTGGCGTATTAAAACGCGATGAAATAATACCTACTTTTAAATCCTTCAAAGTATCTTTGTTCACTTCATATGCCTTATTTTAGAGGAATATGATTATACCCTTTTGCAAAGCATTTAAAATACCCCAAGCTATAGGTATTCCAACAACAAGCCATGCTATGGGTAGTAAGATTTTTTGCAATACAATATTCGTCGTAACTGAAGATCTTAATATTTCTGTTTTTTGATTTGCAGCAATATTTTTTTCCTCTTTTAATTCTTGCTCACTCATATGAAATTTCTTATTAACTGGTTTAACTAACAAGTTAAGAATAAAGCCAAGCACCAAAAGTAAAGCAAGTATTTTAAAGCTTGAATTATATGCTTGATCTGGGGGTATACCTATAGATAATTGGTATTCACGTAGGTATGAAATAAGCATTGGGCCGATAATTCCTGCAAGAGACCAGGCTGTTAATAATCTGCCATGAATCGCTCCAACATGTTGAGTCCCAAAAATATCTGCTAAGTACGCTGGAATGGTTGCAAAACCTCCTCCGTACATTGTTAAAATAACTAAATTAATCAAAACAAAAGTAGCAATATACTGGTTTATACCTGCCCATGGTGCGGAAAGATATAAAGCTGTTCCTAGACTAAAAAAGATTGCATATGTTAATTTCCTACCAAGAAAGTCTGAGGATGATGCCCAGAAGATCCGGCCAATAATATTTGCAAAAGATAATAAAGCACCAAAGCCTGTAGCAACTGCTCCTATAATAAGCGGGTCAAAACTACTTTTAGCTATTTCTTGAAACATTGGTTTCGCAACAGCTAAAACTCCAATACCTGCAGAAACATTTAGGCAAAGCACTCCCCATAGCAACCAAAATTGAGGGGTTTTATGCGCAACATTGACATGGACATGATTTGTAGAAATTAATGTGGATGATTTTTTTTCCACAGGCTTCCACCCTTCAGGCTTCCACCCTTCAGCAGGGACTCGATATCCAAATGCTCCGATAGACATTGAAACTAAATAAATACAGCCCATAATAAAAAATGTATTAGAAACTCCATATGTATTAATCAAACTATCTCCTAGTGGCATACCAATCATTGCCCCTCCTCCAAAGCCCATTATTGCCATACCGGTAGCTAAACCTCTTCTGTCTGGGAACCATTTAATTAATGTAGATACAGGAGATATATAACCCAATCCAAGACCTATCCCTCCAATTACGCCCATGCCAAGCCAAATAAGCCATAATTGATGAAACGATGCGCCTAATGAAGTAATCATAAGTCCTCCACCCCAGGCGAGTGCAGCGGCAAAACCTGCCTTTCTAGGGCCAGCTTTTTCAAGCCAATGTCCAAAGACAGCCGCCGACATTCCTAAAAATACAATGGCAATTGCAAAAGTTAAAACAACATCACTTCTTATCCAGTCACATGAGGTAGTAAATATTCTTTCGACAAAAGTTACATCGGGACCACATTCTTTTCCAATTAATTGAGTAAGTTGTACCCAAAAAATACTTACCCCGTAGATCATACCAATTGATAAATGAATAAATAAAGCTGCAGGAGGAACCATCCATCTGTTAAACGATTTATCAGCAACTATATTTTCCCTATCCAAAATACTCATTTAAAACTCTCCTGTTAGTAATTAACTACTAAAATAAAGTATTTATCTAAATTAATCAATGTAAATATTTTGTGAAAAAAATTCTATGCTTTATTGTCATAAAATAGTCATAAAAGTGTCATAATATAAATTGCATACCATTTAAAAAGGCAAAAAATATGGCTGCAAACATATTAATAGTGGAGGATGAAGAATCTATTCTTGAGTTAATTGCAATAAATCTTCATCAAGCTCAATTTAATCCCATCAGATCTCTTAATGCAGAATATGCAGAGAATCTAATTCGTGAAGCTCTTCCAGATCTCATAATATTAGACTGGATGCTTCCAGGAATGAGTGGTGTGGAATTTGCAAAAAGAGTGAGAGGAAATCCTAATACCAAAAATATTCCTATCATAATGCTTACAGCAAAAAGTGATGAAAGTTATAAATTGAAAGGTTTAAATACAGGTGCCGATGATTACATGACTAAACCTTTTAGCCCAAAAGAATTAATAGCAAGAATAAAAGCAATCTTAAGACGAAAAGCTCCTGAATTGATGGATGAGCCAATATCAATCAATGGGTTAGCCTTAGATCCTAACAAGCATTTATTAAAATACAATAATAAAACAATAACAATAGGACCCACTGAATTTAAGCTTCTTAATTTTTTTATGAAAAATCCTGAAAGAGTGTTTAGTAGAAACCAAATCCTTGATAAGATTTGGGCGAATAAATCTGATATTGATGATAGAACGGTTGATGTGCATATAAAACGTCTAAGAGATGCTTTAAAGGTATCTGGGCAAGAATCATTAATTAAAACTATAAGAGGAATTGGATATAGGCTTTCAAAAGATTAATATGATCTTAATTTATACTTAATCTTTCATTAAAGGAAAAAATTGAAAGAAATTAAAACTCATTTTCTGATGTTTGCAGCATCAATAGCCATAGCATTTATTTTAATTAAAAATGTATATAGCTTATATGCTGCTTGTCTTTTTCTTATCTGTATTTTTACTCTTATAATTTTGTATCATACCTTTTGGATCTATAGGCTCAGTAAATGGCTAGATAATCGATCCATAAAAAATTTACCGAATGGTTATGGTGTTTGGGAAAAATTATTTACACAAATATATCGTACAGAGACAAAACAAAAAAAATCTAAGCAAGAATTATTTGAATTACTAGAACAATTTAAATCAGCAGCGGGAGCAATGCTTGATGGAGTTATCGCTATCGATAAAAACTCTGAAATACTTTGGTGTAACAAAACTGCGCAGAAAATGTTAAATATTATCCCAAAAAATGATTACCATCGTCCTATCACTTACATATTTAGAAACAGTATTTTTAAGGAATATATAGAGAATGATGATTATGAGGAAACACTAAAACTAACATTACAGCCCTCCCTACTTCCACTTGAGATAAAAGTTGCTTTTTTTGGTGCTAACCAAAGAATCATCGTATGCAGAGATTTAACGAAAGAGACAGAAAATCAAAATATGAGAAAAGAATTTGTCTCAAATTTCTCCCATGAAATTAAAACCCCTCTAACAGTGATTTTAGGCTTTCTTGAAACTCTCGAAATACAATCAGATAAAAATTCTCACGATAAAAAAATGATTTCTATGATGAATGATCAAGCATATCGCATGAAGAATTTAATTGATGATCTTTTACTTTTGTCCCAAGTAGAGAGTAGCCAAGATATAAATCGCTCTGAAAAAATTAATATTTCAAGTTTGTTGAGTAATATTAAAAATGATCTTATAAAGCCAAGCACGAAAAAACAGAAATTTAAATATTCCATTGATTCTAAATTAGATATCTATGGTGCAAAGCATGAAATTGAAAGTGCTTTTAGTAATCTTATTAATAATGCGATAAGATATACCCCAATTAACGGTGAGATAAGTATTCAATGGAACATCATAAACGGTCTTGCAATTTTTGAAGTGACCGATTCAGGTATTGGTATACCAGAAAAAAATCTTAAACGTATAAGTGAACGCTTTTATCGAGTTGATCCAGATAGAAGTAGAGAAACTGGTGGAACTGGTCTTGGTTTAGCGATTGTAAAAAATATTATCATACAGCATCAAGGAGAAATGAAAATCAGCAGTGAGATAAATGTAGGAAGTTCATTTAAGCTAATTTTTCCAAAAGATCGAATAGTTTCATAAATTATGAGAACCTTAATTCTATTTATTATGCTTTGCCTTTTAACAGCATGTAACGGCTCAACTATTGAGCGAAAAGATTCCACACAATATGACAAGGGATCTTTTAATCAACTTGCAAAACTTGATCAAGATAGAATGGCTGACTATGAAATTCGAGAAAATATAGAAAGCTTAAAGATATTGATGTTAAAACTCTATAAAAGAAATCCTGATCAACTTAAAAAAACAACCTCCGATAATGCAGAACAAGCAGTAAATTGGTTTTTTTTTGGGGGGCATAATTGGAATTTTGAACAAATAAATAGTGCTAGAGATTTCGAAGCAGTTTACCAAGCATTTGATCAAAAATTTGAAGGTGACAGAGTGCTATCACTAATAACAGGGTTATATACTATGCTTGTAAAAGCCCATGGGGATAAAACCGAATTCTTTATAACTGATTCAATTGACCCACAGAATCTTTATAATATGGCTAGGAATATTGAAATTACTATGTGGATGCTTTCAACCAAAAAAAATGAAGAAGGTAGATTACTTTTATTTAGCAATGAAATTAACGAGGAAGTAGCCAATTTATCATTTGAAAGGGAGTTTGGGAAAATGATAGGGAGACTTGATTATTTCGCCTACACATTATCAGAAAAAACCGAAAGAGTAATAACTAGAATGATACAAAACGTAACAACTGGAATATTATTACCCTTTATTTAAGCTAAAGTAATATTTTTTCAATTCCACCATTAGTCGCCTTTTCAACATACTCCTCTAGCCATTGGTCGCCAAGATTATTTTTGGCTAACTCAACAACAATATAATCGGTAGTAGTGCTCGTATCTTCACCATAGCGGGCCAAACCCTGCAGGCACGAAGGGCAGGATGTTAATATTTTGACGGATTCATTCTTATTTGTTGGTGAAATTTCTTTTATTCCTTTTTCAATTTCTTCTTGCTTCCTCATTTTAACTTGCGTTGCTACATCTGGCCTACTAACGGCGAAAGTTCCGGACTCACCGCAGCATCGCTCATTAAGAGTAACTTCTTTGTCCATTAATGACTTGGTAACATCAAGCGAATTATAGGTTTTCATTGGACTATGACAAGGATCATGGTACATATAATGTTGGCCGTTAACTCCTTCCATTTTTACTCCTTTTTCCATAAGGTACTCATGAATATCTAACAGCCTACAGTCTGGGAAAATTTTCTCAAATTCATATTTTTGCAGTTGATCCATACATGTACCACATGAAACAATCACTGTTTTAATATCAAGATAATTTAACGTATTTGCAACTCTGTGAAATTGAACACGATTATCCGTTGTAATTTCTTGACCCTTGTCGTGATTACCGGATGAGGTTTGGGGATAACCGCAACACAGATAACCTGGTGGTAAAACTGTAATAGCACCAACCTCATAAAGCATTGCTTGCGTTGCTAATCCAACTTGAGAGAATAAGCGTTCAGATCCACAACCTGGAAAATAGAAAACAGCTTCAGAATTATCATCAATTATTTGATGATTCCTAATCACAGGTACCGTTTTATCATCCTCAATTCCTAAAAGACCCCTAGAGGTCTTAGTTGGCATGTTTTTTGGCATAGGTCTATTTAAGAAGTGAACAACTTGAGTAGCTACAGATTTTTGACCCACAGTTGGAGGAGGATTTTTCTTAAAATAATTAACTGCCTTTATTTTTTTTAAAAAATTATATCCAAACCTTTGAGCACGATACCCAAAATCAATCATAAATTTACGCATTAATTTGATAGTTAAAGGATCTTTAAGATTAAGATACGACATCCCCAACAATGTTCCTGCATTAAAGCGCTTCCTTCCATGCTCGCGTAAAAAATTTCTCATTGAAATTGAGACATCACCATAATCAATATTTACTGGGCATGGATTTAAACATTTATGACAAACAGTACAATGATCGGCAACATCATTAAATTCATCAAAGTGTTTCAGCGAGATACCTCGTCTTGTTTGTTCCTCATATAAAAATGCCTCTATAAGCAATGAAGTTGCAAGAATTTTATTACGAGGACTGTATAAAAGATTTGCTCTTGGGATGTGGGTGGTACAGACAGGTTTGCATTTACCACAACGCATGCAATCACTTATTGAATCTGCTATTTCACCAATTGCAGATTGTTCCATAATAATTGATTCTTGCTCCAAGAGGCCAAAACTTGGTGTATAGGCGTTTGCAAGACCAGATCCAGCCTGTAATTTACCATGATTGAAATGTCCATTTGGGTCAACTTTAGCTTTATATGTTGCAAAAGTGTCTATAGTATATTCATCCAAAAACTCCATTTTAGTAATGCCGATCCCATGCTCACCAGAAATAACACCATTAAGATTTTTAGCTAAGTCCATCACTCTTGATACAGCTTGTTGCGCATCCTGCATCATTTCATAGTCATCAGAATTAACTGGGATATTAGAATGTATATTTCCATCACCTGCATGCATATGCAAGGCAATAAATACTCTTGATTTTAAAATCTCTTTATGAATTTGAATTATTTTATTTAAGACATCTTCATATTCTCTTCCTGCAAAAATTTCTAGTAGCGGTTCTTTTAACTCTAACTTCCAGGAAACTCTTAACTCATGGGATTGGATTGCTTCAAATACAGTCTGATAATAATTCTTAAATTCTGGAATATTTTCTAACTCATGTGGATTACTATCCAAATTATTTAGAAGATTAGTCCATCTTTTTTCTACCGTATTTATTAGATTTAATGCAAGCTTTTTTTTAGAGTTATGGGTATCGTTATCAACATCATCTTTATTTATTTCAAAATGGTCATCTGATATATATTGAAATATTTCCTTAATAAGTTTGAGCTTATTGTTAATTGAAAGCTCAATATTAATCCGATCAATTCCATTAGAATATTCACCCAATGATTCCAATGGAATAACAACATCCTCGTTTATTTTAAAGGCATTAGTGTGTTTGGCTATAGCAGCAGTTCTTGCCCTATCAAGCCAAAAACGTCTTCTAGCTTCAGGAGAAACAGCAATAAAACCTTCTCCATCCTTGGCATTTGCTATCTGAACAGTCCTTGAGGATGCCTCCCCAACCAGACTCTCATCATCACTAGCAATATCAGCAATAAGAATCATCTTGGGTCTCATAGCCCTGCTAGCTTTGGTACTATATCCCACAGCCTTTATATATCTCTCATCCAAATGCTCTAGCCCAGCAAGATATACATTATCAAAATTATCTAAGTAATTTTTTATTTCGACAATTGCAGGAACAGCATTAGATACGTTACCAAAAAACTCTAAGCATACTGTTCTGATGTGTTGTGGCATTTTATGTAAAATAAAAGTTGCGGAAGTAATTAATCCATCACAGCCTTCTTTTTGAATGCCTGGCAAACCACTCAAGAACTTATCAGTGACATCTTTTCCGAGACCTATCTTTCTAAATTTATTTCCGGGAATTTCTAATATTTCTGGCTCACTAATGGGAGTAACGCCATCTTTTTTTAAGGTAGTAATTTTAAATTTTGCTACCGAAACATCATGTATCTTCCCCAAATTATGATCAATTCTCTCAATCTCTTTCCAAGCTCCATTTGGGTCAACCATTCTCCATGAAGCAAGATTATCTAGTGCTGTTCCCCATAATACCGCTTTCTTTCCACCTGCATTCATTGCAACATTACCACCTATACATGAAGCATCTGCTGAGGTTGGATCTGTAGCAAATTCTAAACCAGCCTTTGAGGCAGTATCCATAGCTTTTCTGGTAACTACTCCCACTTCACAACGTATAGTGGGAACCGGATGACTGACTCCTGGTAAATCTTTGTATTCAACCTTACTGTGTGAATCTAATTTTTCTGTATTAATCACTGCTGAGTATGGCGATAAAGGAATTACACCTCCGGTATAACCTGTTCCACCTCCCCTAGGAATGATCGTTAACTCTAGATCAATGCAAGCCTTAACTATTCCTGGTATCTCACTCTCAGCATCAGGGTGTAACACTACAAATGGTAATTCAACCCTCCAATCAGTAGCGTCAGTTACATGAGAAACTCTGGCCAAACCATCAAATTGAATATTGTGTTTTTTTGTTACTTTTTTGATTTTTGCAACAATCTTTTTTCTTAACTTTTTGGTAGTTTTAAAGTCATCAACAAATTTTGAGATAGCAGCACTTGCAGCCTTGGTAAGTTGTGCAACCTTCATATTTCCAAAACTTCTATCTTCAATACTTTGAACTCTGTGATTCATGGCATCTACAAGCTGTTTTAATCTTTTAGGGTTATCTAATAAATCATCTTGAAGATATGGATTGCGAGAAACCACCCAAAGATCACCTAAAACCTCAAACAACATTCGTGCAGAACGTCCAGTCTTTCTTTCTTGTCGCATTCCATAAATAATATTCCATATCTCTTCACCAAGAAAACGAATAGTAATTTCTTTGTCAGAAAATGAAGTGTAGTTGTATGGTATCTCTCTCACCCTGCTATTTTGGTGGGCTTGAGTCTTCAAAAGATCGGTAGATAAAGGTGCGTTCATTAATTTTTTAAATTGGAATATATAAAATCATAGCATGTAGCCATCTACCTTACAACGCCAATTCATTAGGGTTATTGATAAATTTATGAGAAAATTAACTCAACAATTTTTGGACATTTAATAAAGAATTAGTTCATGCTTTGGTTAAAATCTTTTCATATTATTTTTATGGTAACTTGGTTTGCAGGTTTATTTTACCTGCCAAGACTTTTTGTTTACCATGCAATGAGTAAGGATAAAATTAGTCTAGAAAGATTTGTAATTATGGAAAGAAAACTTTTCTATGGCATTATGACTCCGGGTGGGATAATCACCATAATCCTAGGCTTTTGGTTGCTTGATTATGGCTATAGTGGTTTATGGCTTAATATAAAATTGTTGTTAGTTTTATTGCTTGTAATTTATCATATGTATTGCTTTAAATACTTAATGGACTTTAAACATAATCGAAATAAGCACTCACATGTTTTCTTCCGTTGGTTTAATGAGGTGCCTGTTATTTTGTTAATTGCCATTATTTTGTTAGTAGAATTAAAACCATTATGAAAAATATCTTAATTTGTGGTTCTTTGGCTTTTGACTCCATTATGGTTTTTGAAGATTATTTCAAGAATCATATTTTACCCGACCAAATACATAAACTTAGTGTTTCTTTTTACGTCCCTGAACTAAAAAGAAACTTTGGTGGCACTGCAGGAAATATTGCTTACAACTTATCCCTACTTCAATCTCCCTCATTTATTATGGCAACGGTTGGAGAAGATTTTCTCCCTTATTCAGAGCGCTTAAGTAGACTAGAAGTGGTGCAAGATTATATTAAAACCATTCCTGATAAATTAACTGCACAAGCCTATATAACTACCGATCTTGATGATAATCAAATTACTGCTTTTCACCCCGGAGCAATGATGGAATCGCATCAAAATAATATTTCAAGTGTCACTGAAAAAATGTCATTAGCAATAATTGCTCCCGATGGTAAAGATGGAATGATTAATCACTCAAGGGAGTGTTATGAAAACAATATACCTATTCTATTTGATCCTGGACAAGGCCTGCCCATGTTCAATAAAGAAGAATTAAATGAATTTATTTCTCAAGCTAAATATATTGCACTTAATGGCTATGAGGCTGAAATGTTAATGAACGTTACTGGACTTGACATAAAACAACTATCTGCAAAAGTTGAAGCGTTAATTATTACGAAAGGGTCTCAAGGTTCAATAATATATACCGATAAAGAAATTTCTATTGCCCCTGTCAAAGTGGATACACCTATTGATCCAACTGGTTGTGGGGATGCATATAGAGCAGGTTTAGTTTACGGAATTGTCAATGAATTATCTTGGGAGAAAACAGGCAGACTCGCATCCGTAATGGGAGCAATCAAAATTCAACAACGAGGTGGGCAAAATCATCTAGCAAGTCTTAGTGAAATTGAATCACTTTTTGGTGAGAAACTAAGCTAAATCTTTTAAGTCTGCTTTTTCTTGAAAGATTTTTTTTGTTTCCAGACATAATGCGGTTAAATGCTCCCCCCAAACACACCCACTATCTAATGCAAAACCTAATGGGTGTTTATGAAAACTAATAGCAGACCAGTGCCCTGAAATTAATAATTGGTTATCATTCCTGTTAGTTTTAAATGAGAACCAAGGCTTTAAATTTTCAGGTATTGTATTTAAAGTTCCTTTGTACTTAAAATCAAGGCATTTATTTTTATCTAAGCATCGCATCCTGGTCATTACATTAACTCCTACTCTATGACGTTCATCTTCGTCCAAATCATCATGCCATTGATCAGGTTTATTTCCATACATTGACTTCAAAAGATATTCGGGATTATTTATTAAGCTATTAGTGAATGAATGAGATAGTGAAATTGCATCATCTTTTTTCCATGATGGTAATAATCCAGCATGGGTCATTACATACTCATCATTCTCGTATAATAAAGGAATAGAAAGGAGCCAATCTATGTATGATTTTAATTTAACTGACGAAAGAAGCTTTGAGAGGGTATCCCTTTTAGATAATTTCTTTAAGGAAAAAGCTATGGATAAAAAGTGCAGATCATGATTGCCCAGCACTAACTTTATATTTTGTTGATTGTTATAACACCAGTCAACTACCTCTAAAGAGTTCTGACCTCGGTTGAGAATATCGCCAACCAACCATAGTTCGTCATTACTGGTACTAAAAGAAATCTTTTCTAAGAGTTTATTGAAAGTATAAAAACAACCTTGCAAATCACCAATGGCGTATGTAGCCATTGATAAAGCTTACAAGCTTCCGCCAGATTGATTGGCCATCCATATAACTGCAGCGGCTACCTCCTCGTCAGATAATGCAGCATTGCCACCCTTAGCAGGCATCATATTTATACCTTTAATTGCATGATCAATTAACTTATCTTTACCTTGCGCAATACGAGCCTCCCATTGAGCAGCATCACCTATTTTGGGCGCACCCATTACTCCTGCACCGTGACATAGTATGCAATTAGCTTGGGAAATTTTTTCGCCTGAGATTAATGAATTGTCTTGCGAATTATTATCTGTAGGCGAATTATTTTCAGCTACTTTAACTTCTGCAACAGGCTGAACATTCTCTTCAACTGGTTTATTTTCTACTACCTTTGCTGATGCATCTTCAGAATCACTTTTTGTTGTAGCAAAAGTAATAATAATAACTGCACCTACGAAGGTACCAATAACAACTAAAATTGTTTCAAGAAGAGATCTTAATTCATTTTGCTTGCTCATAAGAATTTCCTAACATAAAAAATTAAATAAATTTAAACTTAAAATAATGATCAATTAAAAGTGCTGTAAATATTAAACCTAAATACAAAATAGAGTATTTAAAAATTTTCATCGATAGTTTATCAGAATAATTACGATAGAGCACCACCACATAATACAGAAAAAAGGCATTTAATATTGTAGCAAAAACCAAATATATAAGTCCTGTCATTCCAACACTAAATGGCATCATTGTAACAATAACAAGAATAATTGTATAAAGTACAATTTGTAATAATGTAAATTGTTCTCCATGCGTTACCGGCAACATCGGCATACCAGCCTTAGCATATTCTTCCCTTCTATACAAAGCAAGGGCCCAAAAATGAGGAGGAGTCCAACAAAAAATAATTAAAAAAAGAACAATAGCCTCAGGCGCAACATGGTTATTTACCGCTGCCCACCCTAGCACTGGAGGCATAGCTCCTGATGCGCCACCGATAACTATATTCATAGGTGTTGCGGGCTTTAAAAAAACTGTGTAAATAACTGCATAAGCAAAAAAAGTAATGAGAGTTAGCCACATTGTTAAGGAATTAACATAATAAAAAAGAATGAATAATCCTATTCCACCAAGAATAGATGAAAACATTACCGTCTCCCTTTGAGAAACCTGACCGGCTGGCAATGGCCTTCCTCTTGTTCTTGCCATCAAAGCATCAATCTTCTCTTCAATCAAACAATTAAAGGCAGCTGCCGCTCCACTGACAAAGGCGATACCAATACTTGCTGCAATAAGGATATCCCAGGGCACCATACTTGGAGTTGATAAAAACATTCCTATGATTGCTGTAAATACAATTAATGCTGTAACTCTAGGTTTACATAGCGCGTAGAAGCTCTTCAAGCTTTCAAATGAGTAAAACGATTTATCTAGAATGCTTCTGTTCATTAACGTGGAGTAATTCTCGAATTCATAATTACTAATATTATAACTAAAAATGCTGCTCCAAGGTTGTGAGCTGTGGCAAGAGCTAGAGGAAGATGTAGTAATAAATTAGCTACCCCAATTGCAAACTGGAAGGCTAAAACAATTAAAAGGAGATTCTTATAAAAACGTAAGCCAGGATAAACGCTAAGGCTAATTGCCATTATCACTAAATACACGCTCAATACAATGGCTCCTAAACGATGAACCCATTGAATCGCGTGAAGTGCTTCTAAAGATAAACTTTCACCACTAGAGGTAAACCCAAGTTCTCTAAAGATAGAAAATGCATTTTTAAAATCCATTGGGGGTATCATAGCTCCATGACATGTTGGGTAATCAGTGCAAGCTAAAGCTGCGTAATTTGTGCTTGTCCAACCACCCAGCATAATCTGTAAAAATAATAAAACCAATGAAAAGCGAACTGCAGAAATTAGGCCTGAGTTTAATGTTATTCGTTGATTAACAGATCCTAAATGTCTATGTGCAATATAAGTGAGGATTCCCAGTATAGTCATTCCTCCCAATAAGTGCATTGTTACGATAGCTGGTTGCAAAAGCATGGTAACAGTCCACATACCCAATGCTGCTTGCATCAAAAGTAATAATACTAAGAAAATAGGCAATGCCACTGGGACAGCCAATTCATTTCTATTTTTGTAAGATGTAAAACCTATGATTAATATAAGTATTCCCAATATACCGGCCAGATATCTATGTATCATCTCAATCCAAGCTTTAGTTGATTCCACAGGACTATCTGGATATATTTGCTGTGCTTTTGTAATAGCCTCAATACTCTCAGGTACTGTCAGAGTACCATAACAACCAGGCCAATCAGGACAACCTAACCCAGCATCTGTGAGACGAACATATGCTCCGAAAACAACAACACAAAGAGTCAAAATTACTGAAACTAAAACAATTCTTTTGTACCAAATCATAATATATTAAATACACCTTATTTATAAGATAAAATAACCCGCAATTATAATTAAAAAAACTAAAAGTTGGACAATGTATGTTAAAAAAATTCTCTATTATTATATTTATATTAATAAGTATTGCGCTTATTCTAATAAGCACTCAAAAAAAATAGTTCCTCAAATTGATATGCTTACTATCTCAGGTGAAACTGTTTCTACAGAAGAGCTAAAAGGTAGTATTTATCTTGTTAACTTCTGGGCAACTGATTGCCCAGGTTGTATAGAGGAAATGCCAGGGTTAATTGATACCTATAATAAATATAAAGATAGCAACTTTACAATCATTGCTGTTTCTATGTTTTATGACCCCCCAAGTAGAGTATTGAGTTATGTTAAAAAGAACAAATTACCATTTCCTGTTACTTTAGATCTTGACAAAAAAATAATGAATAACTTTGAAAATATAAAGCTCACACCAACCACTGTACTTGTCAATAAAAAAGGTCAGGTGGTAAACACTATAATTGGTGTTTTAGATTTTAAAGACCTTCATCAAACAATTGATCAAATGCTCTAAAGTTTAGGGTGCAACTCTAATCAATCTCTCAATATCTTTAATAATACCTTTAGGTTGAGTATCCTTAGGATATTTCATAATAAGCGAACCATATGCATCAACCAGATAAATAGCTTTCTTACTATATCCTTGATAACTTTTAATTAACCGATTTAGTTCCTGGTAGGATTGGCTTCTGTTATCAATAACTTTCTGACCAATAAAATCCTCTTTATAATTATCCCAATCTAATAATTTGTTAGCAATTAGAATCCTTTCTACTTTATCTCTATCTTTACCGATCGCAAGTCGAATTTGTCTTAATTGATAAAGCTTTTCTTGACAATTTTTATCGCAGTCTTCTTCAACAAAAAAGACTAAGGTCCATTTTTTTTCGAATTCTTGTAAATCCTTTTGTCCAATGGCAAAACCATATAATGCTCCAAGTTCTATTGGTGGGTTGATCAAAATACCATGTTGAACACCCACAGCATCTTTCTTAAAATCTGTATAAAAGTTTAAATAATAGGAAAGTAAAATAGGTAAAAAAAACATTAAGGCTATTACAATGAGTATTAACCTTCCTTTATTTTGTTTGCTTATCATTTCTAGTTATCCCCAATCGTAAAAATATTATTAATAAAGTTATTGCAAAGGCAAACCATTGGAAGGCATACCCATAATTCTTTTCAGAATCTGGAACAGGTAATTTAAAATTACTGGTATATTCATCATCAATTAATGGTTCTAGATAAATCATATATGGCAAAAAATTTGCTTGATAAAAGTCATTAATTTCATCTATATTTATTCTTTGAAATCTTGCTAATGAGGAATTAATTATTTCAATATTATTCCCTCCAAGATTAATTCCAGGCACAGGTATTTTAACTGCATAACCTTTAATTTGATATATGTCATCAACATTGTTGATGACTGGAACCTGCTCTCTATTTATAAGATTTTTGTGCCATCCTCTATTGATTAAAATGGTCATTCCTGTTCCATCTATTTTAAAAGGTGTTAAAACATTAAAACCAGCTTCATGTCTAAATATTTGATTATCTACAATAAGATTCTTTTCTTTATAGAATGAACCATTAAGGCTAACTCGCCTCCAAAGAAGTAACTCTTTATCGCTAATGTTATTATGTGTATTTAAATGAACAACATCCTCTGCTTGACGTAACTTGTAACTTTCATTTAAATTCTTTTTTTGATCAGCTCTTTCTAGTTGCCAAAAACCTAATTTTACTAAAATGGAGAAAACTATCAAAAATGCTATAGTTAGAGGCAGAGTAAAGTGAAATCGATATTTTTGCATAACATTTTTTTATTGGATAATTTTTAAGGTGCCTAATATGGACATGCCGGAAATTTTTAAGTTTATTGTTATTTTAGTTTTAATTTTAATTTTATTGTCGCTAACAAAAGGATTTCATTTTCTTATGAAAGAAAAAGAAGAGTCAAAAAAAATGGTAACTACTTTAACCATAAGAATTTTTTTATCTATAGCTTTATTCCTATTTATGTTTTTTGGTTATTTTATGGGGTGGGTTACTCCTATCCATTAAAAAAAAACGCTACTAAAGTAGCGTTTTATTCATTTGAAGATGATTATATCCAGTAGACGAATATAAATAATCCTAACCAAACAACATCAACAAAATGCCAATACCATGCAACAGCTTCAAATGCGAAATGATCCTTCTTGCTAAAATGTCCTTTAATGGATCTAAACATTATCACGGAAAGCATTATAGCCCCCATAGTGACATGAAATCCATGGAATCCAGTTAAAAGGTAAAAAGTTGAACCATAAATTCCAGATGAAAATGTTATACCAAGGTCATAAATAGCATGCTTGTATTCTTCGGCTTGAAAGTAAACAAATATAAATCCAAGGATAACTGTTGCAAGTAACCATAGAATTAAAGCCTTTCTTTTAGCTTCTTTTAATGCCCAATGTGCAAAGGTTACGGTCAAACCACTTAAAAGCAATATAGCTGTGTTTATTGCTGGTACACCAAAAGCAGGAATTACTTCATCATACTCTTGAAAAGCCTTTCCACCTCCTAAAGCATTAGATGGATCAGGTATAACATTAAGAGGCCAAACAGCTTGAAAAGAAGACCATAAAAATTCGTGAGTACCATTTACACCACCCTGTCCTTCACCACTCAGCCATGGAAGTGAAAATACTCTTGCATAATACAATGCCCCAAAAAAAGCCGCAAAAAACATAACTTCAGATAAAATAAACCAGCCCATACCCATCCGAAAACTTACATCAACTTGTTTATTGTAGTTTCCAGCACGACTTTCCGATATTACATCAGCAAACCACCCAACAAACATATAAACTAAAGCAGCAGTACCAACTAAAAATACATATTTAGCGCCAACAGAATTATTAAATAACATCGCGGAACCAAGAAAAAATGTAAAAACAGCTAAGCTCCCAACTATAGGCCATTTACTTCCATGTGGTACATAATAAAGATCATTGCTTGCCATAATACAAATTCCTTTCTATAAATAATTGTCTAAGTATCAGATTTTACCCTAAAAAAAGTGTAAGAAAGCGTCAATGCATCAACGTTTTCAGGTAAATCCTTGTCAACCTCAAATCTTACCAACATCTCTTGTTTTTCGCCAGCCTTTAATAATTGATTGACAAAACAAAAGCATTCGGATTTTTTAAAATAAAGTGAGGCTACACTAGGCGAAACACTTGGTACTGCTTGCCCTATAATATCAGCATTAAATTTATTTTGAACAACATATATTGCCTCATAAAACTTACCAGGTTGAACCCTCATAGTTTTTTCTTTAGGTTTTAAGCTCCAAGGCAAATCTCCATTAATATTGGCATCAAACCTTACTTTCACCCATCGGTCGGAAGGGTAATTCTTAGTATTTTCATTTTCAACAACTCTTTGAGTCTTTCCATTGAGGCCTGTTATTTGACAGAAAACATCATAAAGAGGCACCATCGCATAACCAAAGCCGAACATAAAAACAGTAAAAAATACTAAACTAATTGTTGTTTTTTTAATTTTATTTTTGTTAGCCATTTAGGTGCTGAAGTAAAACAAAAAAAATATAAAAACAGCTAGCTACAATACCAAGTATTATAGCTAGCTTTTTGTTTTTAGAGCCAAGCTCAGATTTTTTAATATCCCTTTGCGACATAAAACCTATTAATGCTCTAGCATGGCTTTAGTAAGCTTTGGAGGTCTTTCAAAAGTATGAAACGGTGCTGGAGATGGAACTGTCCATTCAAGCCCTTTTGCTCCCTCCCATGATAGTGCTTTTGCTTTCTTACCGCCTAACACGCATTTGATGACAATATATACAAATAACAATTGAGTAATTCCGTAAGCAAAACCACCAATGCTTGAAATCATGTTGAAATCGGCAAACTGAATATTGTAATCAGGAATTCGTCTAGGCATACCTGCAAGACCTAAGAAATGCTGAGGGAAGAAGAGGACATTAGCTGTTATGGTTGATAGCCAAAAATGTATTTTACCTAATCTTTCGTCATACATATGACCAGACCATTTTGGCAACCAGTAATATACTGCTGCCATTAAAGCAAAAACTGCACCAGTCAACAATACATAATGAAAATGCGCTACAACAAAGTAAGTATCGTGGTATTGAAAATCAACAGGTGTTATGCCAAGCATCAATCCAGAAAATCCTCCAATAGTAAATAATATAACGAATGCTATCGAGAAAAGCATCGGCGTTTCAAATGTCATTGCACCCTTCCACATTGTTGCCATCCAATTAAATACCTTCACACCCGTTGGCACGGCAATCATCATAGTCGCATACATAAAGAAAAGTTCACCTTTGATTGGAAGACCAACTGTAAACATATGATGAGCCCAAACAAAGAAAGATAGAATCGCTATTGATGCGGTTGCATAAACCATTGATGCGTAACCAAATAATGGTTTTCTTGAGAATGCAGGGATAATTTGTGAGACTATACCAAACGCTGGTAATGCTAATATATATACTTCAGGATGGCCAAAGAACCAGAAAATATGTTGAAATAAAACTGGATCCCCACCACCAGCAGCATTAAAAAAGCTAGTGCCAAAATACTTATCTGTTAATAACATTGTTACCCCTCCAGCAAGAACAGGAAGAGAAGCAACAAGTAAAAAGGATGTTATAACCCACGTCCACACAAAAAGAGGCATCTTCATTAAGGTCATACCTGGAGCACGCATATTAAAGACAGTAACAATAATATTAATTGCGCCCATAATCGATGAAATACCCAAGAAATGAATTGCTAGAATAAGAAATGGGAATGCAGCCCCAGTTTGGAGTACTAATGGAGGATACATTGTCCATCCACCTGCCGGTCCCCCACCTTCCATAAACAATGTGCTTATTAGGAGAGCGAAAGCAAATGGTAAAATCCAAAAACTCATATTGTTCATTCTCGGGAGAGCCATGTCGGGTGCCCCAATCATTAAGGGAACCATCCAATTCGCTAAACCAACACCAGCCGGCATAACTGCACCAAAAATCATAATTAATGCGTGAACAGTTACCATAGAGTTATAGAATTGTGGATCTACAAATTGTAATCCAGGTTGAAACAACTCGGCACGAATAATCATTGCCATTGAGCCACCAACAAAGAACATAGTTAAAGCAAATATTAAATAAAGCGTACCAATATCTTTGTGGTTAGTTGAAAAAAACCATCTTTTTAAACCAGTGGGTTTATGATCATGATCATGATCAGCGTCGTGGGTAATTGCACTCATAAAACATTCCTATTAAAAAAGTTAATATAATTTATCTGACCTCTGCAAGATCTCCGATTGATTTTTTATGTGAATCTTCGCTCGGTTTTAATTCTGCAGTATTCTCCCTTTTTTTGCCACTAGCAGTAATAATGTTCGGTGTTTGTCTTGCTTCCGCAACTTCTTTTGGTTGAATAATATCGCCTGTATTATTTCCCCATGCATTTCTAGTATAAGTAACTATTGAAGCAATATCGATATCTCCAAGTTGTTCGCCAAAAGCAGGCATCAAACCTTTACCATAAATAATCTGATGGATATGTCTTAATCTATTATCACTTTCGACAGCTACAGCACTTCCAGCAATAGCAGGAAACGCCCCTTTAAGTCCCTCGCCATTAGCTTGGTGACAAACCACGCATTGAGCTTTATAAACAGTTTCTCCCTTAGTCATAAGTTCTTCCATGGTTAGAACCATTTCACTCTCGTTATTTTTTGCATCTTGTGCAGCTTTCTGATCTGCAACCCACACTTTATATTCATCCATTGGAACAGCATTAACAACGATAGGCATATAACCGTGCCCTTTGCCACAAATTTCTGCGCATTGGCCGCGGTATACTCCAGGCTCTTCAATGTATGCCCAATTATCATTAATAAATCCAGGGATAGCGTCTCTCTTCCACCCAAGATCTGGAACCCACCATGCATGAATTACATCATTGGCAGTAGTTAGAATTCTAATTTTGGTGTTAGTTGGAAGTACAATTGGATTGTCTACATCTAAAAGGTAATTTTCTGATTCCATTGGATTTAATCCTGAATCTAACGCGCTAACTTCTGTACTCTTTGCATCAAGAGCACTGAATATCGTTAGATCTTCGTCAAGGTAATCATACTTCCATTTCCATTGATATCCTGTAGCTTTCACAGTAATTTCAGTATCAGATGTATCTTCCATCTTAATTAAAAGTTTAGTAGCTGGCACAGCAAGAGAAATAATGATTGCAAGAGGTATTATTGTCCAAATAATCTCAACAGTTGTGCTATGTGAAAATTGAGCAGGTTTTACGCCTTTGGACTTACGATGATTAAATATTGACCAAAACATAATCCCAAAAACAATTATTCCGATTATGGTAACTATCCACAAGGACAACATATGAAGATCATATATTTCTTGACTAATGGGAGTAGCGCCTTTTCTTAGATTAAGATCCCATTCAGCAAATGCATAAGAGGGTAATACCCCTAAAAATAAAATGGTTTTTTGGATAAATGATTTCAATTTGTAAATACCTTTCTTTAAATTAATCATTGATTAGATAAAATCTTTGGAGATATTATCAGTAAGCTTAGAATTATTCAATAAATTTAAATGATAATGTAACAATATTGTTACATTTAAACAAGTGCTAATTAGTATAATAAAAATTGTTGCAATTACTTAAATTTAAAAAATAATTATTGTCAATATTTATGACAAGGTCTTTTTTATAAAGTTTTAAGTAAATTAAATAATGCTTTCCTGTCCTCTTCATTAATTCTTTGTCCAATGAAGATTTTATTTCCACTTTTTGAAATAGAAATCTCTGATGGTTGCAATTTAGTCGCATTCTTAAATTCAAAAGTCGACCACTCTTTTGCGAATTCAAATTTTGATACTTGCTTACCTTTTACAAAAGATATATTAATTTCATGTTCATCTATTAATAATTTTTCATAATATCCACTTTTAAGAGCCGTTATGTAAAGTGCATAGCCAAGGAAAAGAACCTCTATGCCATAAAAGGGTATGGCTAGATATAAATTAAACATACTTAAAACGATTGCAATGACTAAGATAAATAAAGCGAATGCTAGGTAAATTCTTTTGATCAGATACCACGGCATAGATGGATTAGGTCTTACAATAATTTCATGCTTTGTATCATTTAATTGTTTATGCTCGATCATATATATATAATTGCAAAATTGAATTGGTGCCGAGAGTCGGAATCGAACCGACACGCTATTACTAGCGCGGGATTTTGAATCCCGTGCGTCTACCAGTTCCGCCATCCCGGCATAAAGACAGAACATTATAAACTAACTAACACCACACAATGAACATTGATGATTTTAATTATAATTTACCAGAAAATTTAATTGCACAATCTCCATTAAATGATAGACGTGATAGTAAATTGCTAGTAATTGATCCGACAAAGCAAACATTGCAAGATTCCTTTTTTAAGGATTTCACAACACATTTAAATAGCAATGATCTTGTAATCTTTAATGATACAAAAGTAATTAAAGCTAGGCTATTTGGTAAAAAGTTCTCTGGAGGAAAAGTAGAGCTTCTTATTGAGCGTATTTTAGATAATACTAACGCATCAGCATTAATTAAAACCTCAAAAACAATTAAAAATGGTATGGAAGTAATGATTGATGACGAAGTTTTTCTTAAAATAATATCAAGACAAAATAATTTATTTCATATACGGCTCAATAAGGGCTCTTTTGATAACTTACTAAAATCGCATGGACACATCCCACTTCCACCTTATATTAAAAGGGAAGATAAAAAGCAGGATATTATTCGCTATCAAACAATTTACGCAAAAAATGAAGGAGCTGTTGCAGCCCCAACAGCTGGTTTACATTTTACGCAAAATGACTTTAAAGAAATGAAGAAGAAAAAAATAGCGACAGCTTTCTTAACTCTGCATGTTGGAGCAGGAACATTTCAGCCTGTAAAAGTAAGGGATATAAATGACCACATCATGCATGAAGAAATTTACTATATTAATGAAAGCGTTATTAATGCTATTGTTGAAACAAAAGCAAAGGGTGGTCGTATTATTGCAATTGGGACAACAGTGCTTAGAGCTTTAGAAAGCGCTTTTGAAGCAAATAAAATAAAAAAAGATTACAATGTAACAAAAATTTTTATTAAGCCAGGCTTTAAATTTAAGGTGGTTGATGCACTATTTACAAATTTTCATCTTCCCAAGAGTACCCTTTTAATGCTAATTTCAGCATTTGCAGGAAATAAATTTACAAAAAAAGCTTACAATCATGCAATAGAAAAAAAATATAGATTTTTTAGCTATGGTGATGCAATGTTTATTGAACAAAAGGACCAAAATTAAGCCTATATTTTTATACGAACAGTTTGAAAGGATTGAAATGAATTATAAAATTATTCTTCTTGTTTTAACGAGCATATTCTCGCATACAGCAGTAAGCGATATTAAAAAAGATGCGGAACTTGTTTTCAAAATCGTCTTAAAGAAAGCGCCGACCTCCCGGCCCCAGACAGTTGCATACATTCCAGCCGAAAAAAAATATTATATTGCCGACGGTGGGCTTGCACCTATGGGTTCTGCTTACGAGGCTCCAGTCTCAAAATCACTCATTCATACTTACGACGAACAAGGCCAATATCTTGATTCAACCAAACCTGGATTTGATAATCGCTCTATCTACTTTAATAAGAAAACATCCAAGTTAGAAACGGTAACTTATAACGTATCAAGCCAGGCTGGTTTTGCGCCTATGACAGGTATCTTTTCACTTGAGCTTAATGACAAAGGAATGTTAACTGGTAAATCTGATGTTATATCAAATTTTGCTCCTGCTTTTGGAAGCGCCTCTACTATGCCTACATTCGATCATCAAGAAAATGTCTATTACGCTAAACAAGAAAGAGGTAATAAAGTTTTGGTTGTTGATGCAAAAAATTATCAATTAAAGAAAACAATTGAACTCGACTTTAAAACGCCTGATGTTGAACATCACGATGTTGCTGCCAGTTTTATTGCATATACTGGAAAAAAAGGTTACGAATTTATCCTTCTTGATGTAGATCATAAGCGTTTTTTAATTTATGACATTGCTGGAAAATATATAGGTTTTTCAAAATTAGCATCAAGTTTGAAAATACGATCAAAAAATCATTTTAATGGATTGGGTTATACAAACAATGGTTATTATTTCTTGTACATTGATTCAGAAAATGAACATGGAACATATCACGCGTATAAAGTATTAGATTAAGATATTTTAAGGACATCCATAAGTTCATTACTTTCAATAAGGGATGCTTCAGAGGATGATCGGTTCTTGTACTCATATTTACCATCAGCTAATGTTTTTTCACTAACTGTAATGCGATGAGGTATACCCAAAAGTTCTGCCTCACTGAACATAACGCCTGGCCGAAGACCTCTATCATCCAATAAAACATCATAATTATCAGCTAATAGTAGCAAATACAATTCATCTACTGCCTCTTTAACTTTTAAACTTTTATCATAACCGATGGGAGTAATCACAACCTCAAATGGAGCAATAGACTGAGGGAAAATTATGCCATTCTCATCATTTTTTTGCTCTATTGCAGCAGCAACAATTCTAGAAACACCAATTCCATAACAACCCATGATCATTGGACATGGCTTACCTGATTCATCAATAAAAGTTGCTTTCATATCAGTTGAATATTTGGTACCCAGTTGAAAAATGTGTCCAACCTCTATGCCTCTACATGTCTTTAAGTTTTTTTTATTTGGGTGATCTTTTGCAACCTCAACATTAGCCGCAAATTTACTTCCCTCATCATAAATCAGTTCATCTTCACCAGATTCTGCCAACACATGAAATTCATGAGATCCCTCTCCTCCAATAGCACCATTGTCTGCTTGAACAGCTCGGAAATTTAAACCAATTTTTTTAAAAATAGCATTATAAGTTTCATACATTAGCTTATATGTTTTTTTTAAAGAATCTATATCAGAATGAAAGGAATATGCATCTTTCATTAAAAATTCCCTAGCACGCATTACTCCAAATCTTGGACGTATTTCGTCACGAAACTTCATCTGAATTTGATAAAAATTCTTAGGTAATTGTTTATAGCTGTTTAATTCATTTCTAACAATATCGGTAATAACTTCTTCATGAGTTGGTCCAAAACAAAATGGTCGATCATGCCTGTCATTAATCTTAAGCATTTGCGGGCCAAAAACATCCCAACGCCCGCTTTCCTGCCAAAGTTCAGCAGGCTGTATTGCTGGCATAAGAAGCTCTACCCCGCCCACTTCATTCATTTCAATGCGAATTATATTCTCTATTTTTTTTAAAATTCTCAAACCCATTGGCATCCAAGTATAAAGACCAGAACCAAGTCGCTTTATTAGTCCAGCACGGATCATTAGCTGATGACTTATTAGCTCTGCATCAGAAGGCGCCTCCTTGAATGTTGATATATAAAATTTAGATGCTTTCATTTTTTGAATGGATTTTATTAGTTAATGATTGAATATCATGCCACAAAATTTCTTTACTTATTGGATTTTTAATCATTTCAGTTATTGATGTTTTCGAGCCAAAAATATCTGAAGAATCCCATTGTTTTAATAATAAATCCCCCAAGCTACAATTTTTATCAGCCAACAGAAGTACAAATTTTGGTTTTCTTTTTAAGGCAACTAAATCAGATAAGTCACATAGTTTAAATTTTTCTGTTTTTTTATCCGAAATCGAGATCAAATAATTACAAATATTTTCAAACAATTTTTGCTTACTTAATTTTTCTTTATTATTAGTTAGCGCAATAAAAAAAACTGGGTCCTTATCAAAAATCAATTCCTGAAAAAAACAGATACCATTTTTTAGGTTGTTGTTATCTAACCTCTCTTTCCAAATGGGAAGAAGGCCAAGTTCCTTAAATATAAGGGAGTATTCTACATTATCTATCATAATTCAGATCCCATTAAAATTCCATTTTCCCAGCCTGTGTTATTTTTATAATAATTATTTCTAATACCTAATTCATTGAAACCGTTTTTTTCATAAAGCCTAATTGCTTTTTTATTTGAGGATCTTACTTCTAAAAAAATATTTACAATATCTGCATCAACACATATTTTTTTTAAATGAGTTATTAAATAATGGCCATAACCATTATTTTGAAAATCGCTATGTATCGCAATATTTAATAACTGGCATTCATCAGCTGCAAGTAATGCAACATAATATCCAACTAATTTATTTTCAATAAAAAAAACTTTATATAAATTTTGTGCTGTTAATGCATCTTCAAAGTTCTTTAATGACCATGGGCTCAACTGAACCTTATTCTCTATAACAATAACTTCTGTTAAATAAGTAAATTTTGCTTCTTTTTCAATGAGTTTCGGTGGCAATATCTATTGCCCCTCTCGCCGTTCAATAATGGTGTCAGCAACCTTATTTCTAATATAACTAGGTGATGAATTTACAAGATCAAAATCTTTTAAAAATCTATCTTGAGATAATTTAGCAATCACTCCAGCAAGAGCGTAATTTTTTTTATCATAAGAAGGGTTTAAATGGCCATAAATCTCTTTTAATTTGTTAATGTAAAGATTTACACCGGAACCAATAATAATTGGATTGCTTAATTGGTAATCGGGAAGATTATTTGGGTCATAAACCCCCATTTCACCCCTCTTCGTAATTTTAAAATTTTGTGCTTCAAAAGCTCCCAAATACATTTGTTTCATTCTTGCATCAATACAACTTATGGTACTTTTATTAGGATTTAACGCTGCTAATGCCTCCAATGTATTGACACCATTAATTGGAACCTTCTTTGCAAATGCAATACCATATGCTATTCCACATGCAACCCTTACTCCGCTGAAAGAACCAGGCCCTGAACCAAATGCAATGCCTTTAATATTCTCAAAAGTGAGGCCCAATGTTTTGAGAAGAGTTTGAATTTCAATAATCATCCTCTCTGATTGAGTTTTGTTAGCCTCGAATTCTCTTATCTCTAATAATTTATTATTTAAGATTGCAATTGAAAATACTGGTCCAGATGTGTCAAGAGATAAAATCATATGATATTAATTATAAACTTTTTAAAAAATTCGTAACATCTATTTCTTGCCTTGTTCTTTTAAAAGAAGGAAGACTTTTCCAAATTCTTTTTCCATAGGGTTTATCAATAATACGAGAATCACAAATCATTAAAACACCCTTGTCAACTTCATCTCTTATTAATCTACCAGCTCCCTGCTTTAACGAAATAATAGCCTGTGGTAATTGAAACGTCATAAATGGATTTTCTCCCAAACTTTTAAGGCGATTAATTTTTGACTCGAAAACAGGGTCCCCAGGTGATTGGAACGGTAATTTATCAATAATAACTAAAGATAATGAGGAGCCTCTTACATCAATACCTTCCCAAAAACTCATAGAACCAATAAGAACTGCATTTCCGTAAGATTTAAAACGATCAATTAATACTTTTTTTGAATCCTCTCCTTGCGTCAAAATAGGCAGCTCTACCTCTTGCTCATTAAATATATCTTTTAATAACGCCGAAATTTCCCTCATTGCTTTAAGGCTGGTTGATAAAATAAATGTTCTTCCATTAGCCGCATTAATCAACGGAAATATTTTTTTGATCAATGTTAAATTAAAAAGATTGGAGTTAGGGTCAGGCATATTGTTTGGGACATATAGACAAGCATTATCTTTAAAATTAAATGGGCTATCTAATTTTTTTGTAGTCGTATCATTTAAACCTAATGAATTTTGGAAAAAGTCAAAGTTATCATTAACTGCTAATGTTGCTGAGGTAAATATCCAAGAAATTTTGTTTTTATTCCTAAACTTTTCAAAACTCTCTGAAACAGAAAAGGGTGTCATATTAAACTGAACAGATTTTGAAAAAATATCAAGCCAATAAACAAAATCATTATTTTTTTCTGTAAGCCAAGGACTTATTTTTTCTCTTAAATTTATATATCGTTCAAGTATTTTTTTTTGCTCGGGACTTTGGTCATCTAATAATGTAAAAATTTTATCTAATTTAATAAGATTATCATTAATTAAATTGAGATGAGCTGCGAATTCATGTTTATTTTCAATCTTTTCGTAAATAATACGATTATTACTTATTGGGAAAAAATTCCTTAAATTCTTAATTTCATCGAGTACAACAGATGATATTGCCAATAACTTTTTTTTATTTTTTCCTAATTTATCAAAAATAGATTGTGTATCTTGCATTAAATAAAATATTTCATTAGTCGAAAAATTATTACCAAAAAAAATTGAGGCTATATCTGGGACTTGATGAGCCTCATCAAAAACTACAGTGTTTGCTTTAGGAAGAATTTCGGAGATATCTTCATCTTTAAGAACAAAGTCAGCAAAAAATAAATGGTGATTAACAATTACAACCTCTGAACTAAGAGCTGCTTTTCTTGCTTTAAGGAAAAAACAGCTTTTAGAAAACTCACATGACTGTCCTAAACAATGATCAGCGGTCGAGGTTACCATGGGCCATATTGTTGAAAATTCAGGTACATCATGAACCTCGGATATTTCACCCGTTTTGGAATGATCAGCAAACAGTTTAATTTTTTCTAAATATACCCCATCCTCTTTATTCAAAAACTGCCCACTAATTAATGAATCTTCCATTTTTAATTGGCAGATATAATTAGATCTTCCTTTAAGTAAATCAACCTTTACTGGAATATTTAGTGCTTCTCGAATCTTTGGAATATCCTTATTATAAAGCTGGTCTTGAAGATTTTTAGTAGCTGTAGAAATAATAACAGTTTCCCCCTTAACTAGTGCGGGTGCTAGATATGCAAAAGTCTTCCCAATACCAGTTCCTGCCTCCACCACAAGAGAATTTTGATTGTGAATTGCTTCGTCCACTAAATTTGACATTGCAACTTGCCCAGGCCTAATTTGATAGCCAGATATAACCTTACTTAAAGGTCCATCCTTGCTAAAAAAAACATCCATTGGAAATTTATTCATGTTTTTTAATTATATCGTTGTGTCCAAGAGACCTATCTGGATCTATTAAGTCTCTTATTCTCATTTTTATTTCTTTTATTTCTACAAATTTTCCTTCGGTAGTTCTGGAAAAAATAACTTGATCATTACACCATATTTCAAATCTTCCGCCATCACTTGGAACTAATGTCAATGAATTTATGTCCTTAGAGAACGTAATAAAAATTTCTTGTGCCATCCATGTGGATCTTGTAAGCCATCCGCATTGGGTACAAAAAACAATTTTAATTACATTTTGCTTGGTCTTCATAGTTTTATGAGTTAAATTCGTAGTATAGTTCGAAAATTATATTAGATTCATTCAATGTGTAGTTTGAGCTTAATTATTTTAATATTTAAAAAGAAGAATAAAACATGCATTCAAAATTAGAAAAAATTACCCTTATATTTATTGGATCATTCCTTGGCATACTTATTAGCTTTAACTTACCAGTGTTTGCAGACAAAACCAAGTCCCCTAACCTTCCAATAGAGGACCTTAGAACTTTTGCCGAGGTTTTTGGAAAAATTAAAACAGACTACGTTGAAACAGTTGAAGATAAAAAACTTATAAATGAAGCTCTGAGCGGAATGCTTTCTGGTTTAGATCCACATTCTACTTTCTTAGATCTTGATCATTTCAAGGATTTACAACAAGGTACTTCTGGTGAGTTCGGTGGTCTTGGTATAGAAGTTGGTATGGAGGATGGTTTTGTCAAAGTTATTTCACCTATCGAAGATACACCCGCCTACCATGCTGGATTAAAGAGCGGCGATTTAATTATGAAATTAGATGAAACGATGGTGAAGGGTCTGGACTTAAATGAAGCAGTTAAATTAATGCGAGGTAAACCTGGCACTCCAATAAACCTTCAAGTTTTGCGCGAAGGAGTTGATGTACCCCTTAATATTAAGATAGTTAGAGCGCAAATTAAAACAAAAAGTGTAAAATCAAAAATAATAGAGCCTAATTATGGTTATGTTAGGGTTACTCAATTTCAAGAAAGAACTGGTGAAGATCTTGCAAATGCCCTACAAAAGCTTAGCAAAGAAAATAAACATCCACTTAATGGACTTATATTAGACATGAGGAATAATCCTGGTGGCCTCCTAAATTCTGCAGTTGCTGTTTCAGCAGCTTTCTTAGAAGAAGGAGATCTTGTAGTTTATACTGAAGGTAGAGCTGCAGACTCAAAAATGCATTTAACTACTGTCCCCGAAAACTTTATACGTAACAATCCCCAAAAGAATAATTATATTAAAAATCTACCTAAATACTATAAAGATACCCCTCTAGTGGTTATTGTAAATAATGGTTCTGCGTCTGCTTCTGAAATTGTTGCAGGGGCATTACAAGATCACAAAAGAGCGCTTGTAGTTGGAACTAAAAGTTTTGGTAAAGGGTCCGTCCAAAGCATACTGCCAATGGCAAATGGAACTGCCATAAAATTAACCACTGCAAGGTATTTCACTCCTAATGGAAGGTCTATTCAAGCAAAAGGAATTGATCCAGATATTGTAATAGAGGATGGAAACGAAAATATTCCTGTACTGCGTGAAGCGGACTTAACTAACCGTTTATCTAATCCAGATGAAGATAATGCTACTACCCCTAAAGATGCCAATAAACCAACAAGTGATGGAGGGGAAGCATTAAGAAACTTTAAACCCATTGAATTAGGTGGGGATGATGATAAACAATTTGCTGAAGCGGTGAAAATTTTAAAAGATATTGATCGATATCAAAAAAATTAACTATGAGAAATATATATAATGATTGATAGGCTAATCACTGAATTAGATAGGGGTCTCAAAATTCTATCCGTAAAACCAACCTCACACAGACCCCGTCCTGATTTAAACATACTAGAAGCCGATTCCATAAGTACAACTAATAAGAAAATTAATGCCAAATATATGAGGGTTAATCATACTGGCGAAATTTGTGCACAGGCTCTTTATAGGGGACAACTTTTTTTTAATAAAAACAATGAAATTAAGGAAGAGCTTGAAAAAGCAGCAGATGAAGAAATAGACCATCTCGTTTGGTGCGATATAAGAATTCAAGAACTAGAGGGCAAGACAAGTAAATTAAATCCCATTTTTTACTCTGGCTCATTTTTATTGGGAGCCTTTACAAGTTTTATTGACGAAAGGTATAACCTTGGCTTTCTTGCAGAAACTGAAAAACAAGTTACAAAACATTTATCCAATCACTTACAGCAAATAGATAAAAGTGATGAAAAGACTATTAAAATTATTGAAACAATGAGGGATGATGAGGAGGAGCATGCAAATTCAGCTTTAAAAATGGGTGCCAAGAACCTTCCCCCTGCAATAAAAAAAATTATGGGATATGCCTCAAAAGTGATGACAAAAACTACTTTTTATATTTAAATAAACTGTATGCAAAATTTTAAAGATATTTTAGAAACACTCGAAGATGCCTCTCATGTGAAGAGGATAGATTTATTTGATCAAGATAATAATCCAAAAGGCTCTATATTGAGTAAGCCTGGTACCTCAGGCTCTCTCCGTGTTTATCACCATCTATGGAAAACTTTTGGGAAAATAGACGTAAACGCTGCGATAGAGGGTATCGAGTTATTTTCAGAACATGTTGAGGCTGCTGAAAATCATCCCGGAAGGCATCCAAATATTGATAGACTTTTGCAGGTTATTGAGGATGAATCAATTTTAAAGTTAAAAATAATTAAATAATTTTAGTTTTATTAATCGTAAAATCATGAGTTATTTCAACACTTTTACTTAGCATTATTGATGCCGAACAATATTTTTCAGCAGATAAATTAATTGCACGTTCGACCATACTCTCGTCAAGCTCCTCCCCATCGATTACGAATCTTATATGAATTTTAGTAAAAACTTTGGGGATGGATTCTGCTCTTTCTGCAATAATATGTGCTTCACACCCTCGAACGGCTTGTCTAGATTTTTTTAAGATAGTTACAACATCATACGATGTACATCCCCCAATTCCTAGAAGCATTAATTCCATCGGTCTCATTCCCTGATTTTGACCGCCTGACTCTGCAGGTCCATCCATCAGGAGATTGTGACCCGTTTCAGATTCACCCTTAAATTTAACCTGATCAATCCATTTAATTTTTGCTTCCATTTATTGAATTCCTAAGAGCTCTACATCAAAAATTAAATCAGCATTTGGAGGAATTACGTTGCCAGCACCTCTTGACCCATAACCCATTTCAGATGGAATTATTATAGTTCTTTTACCGCCAATTTTCATTCCAGCAAATCCATCATCCCATCCCTTAATAACTTGACCAACACCTAAAACAAAAGTAAAAGGTTCATTTCTATCTTTAGAGCTATCAAATTTATTTCCTTTTTTCTTATCTTCATTTTCATCATAGATCCATCCTGAATAGTGAACGGTAATTGTAAGACCCTTTTCTGCCTCACGTCCCTCTCCAAGCTTTGTATCTACTGTATTAAATTCAGTCATTTTACTTTCCTCTTTTGATGTATTTTCTAATGTTATGTCTATGGCCCAAATTGAGCCAAAACTTAATAATAATGCAATCGTTACAAATAATTTCTTCATTTTTATTCTCTTTATTAATTTAAAAAGGTTAAATCAATTAAATCCTCTATAAAAGGTTGTGCATTTTTTGCTTGCTTATGATTCATCATAAAAACAAATGCCTTCATCTCTTTCGTATCACTTAAAAAAAACCCAGCAATTCCCACAACGTTTTTCAAAGACCCTGTTTTAAAATGACCATTACGGCTAAATTTAGTTTTTTTCATTTTATTTTTTAGGGTACCGTCAATTGAAGCAATAGGAAAAGAAGCTATCATTTCTGGCATAAAGGGATCATTGTATATATTTTGTAAGATTAGTAAAAGTTGATTTACGCTTATTTGTATCTTTCTTGATAGGCCTGCACCGTTATCAATATAAAGTCCTTTATGAGGTAATCCTTTTTCTTTGAGCCATGTTTGTATATACGTATTCACCATATCTTCAGTTGGCTGAACATCTTTTTTTTCTTTAATTACAGTAAGCATGAGATTCCGTGCCATAAGATTCAAACTATATTTATTTACATCTCTTATTAATTCACTTAAAGGTCTTGAAAAATGAGTGCATAAATGTCTTTTGCTCAAATCTTCTTTATATTCTTTACGATAAGATCCATCAAAAAAACCACCATTCTTGTTCCATAGATCCTTAAAAATCTCAAAAAAATAATGAGATTGATCTAATATTGCCAGATCAATTTCTTTTTCATTACAATGCCTGCTGAATCCACCTGAAAATTCTACAGAATTTTTATTATTATTTTCGCTTGCAATAATTCTTAAACGAGATTTCCAATTTCCGCATTTGCCATTAGATATTCGAAGATTTTCACTAACAAACAAATTATTGAGATTTGGATCGGCAATTACTTTTATTTTATTTTTTTGAGTAGATAATTTAAAGTTTATCGTATTGCTTTGAACAGTTATTGCACTTGGCAGAACGTTATAAGCTCTTAACGGATTTTCATCAAAATCTTTTTCTATTGGCATTTTTCCAAAAAAACTATAGTCCAATATTAAATCACCATTGATTTTTTTTATGCCTTTACTTTGAATCCTTCTAATCATCTTCTCCAGATCCTCAATAGAAAATGTTGCGTCTCCACCCCCAGTAAATATAAGGTCTCCGTTAAGTACTTCATTCTCAACTTTTCCAGAATAGTAAAAGTCAGATTGCCATTGATAGTTAGGGCCTAAATCTTTGAGAGATATATAAGTACTTATAATCTTTACAAGGGAAGCTGAATTAAATAAATGCTCTCCATTGTAAATTATCGGTGATGCATTATTATCTGATAAATTTTGTGCTGCAAACGCAAAGCTAGATTCTTCAAACCTGTATTGATCAATCAGTTTTTTAAAATTCTTAGGTAGCTCTGCAAATGCAATATGAGGTATTAAAAATAAAATAATGATGGAATTATAGATATGCTTATACATTTGATTTAATACTTTGTTCAGATACTTTTATCATGTGCAATATTTCAGCGCTATTTATTGAATAGGGAGGCATAAAATAAAAGGTACGATTGATCGGCCTTATAAAAACGCCTAACTGGAGAAATGACTGAGTTACTTTATCTATATCGACTTGACTATCAAGCTCAAATGCCCAAATCATTCCTAAATTTCTGAAGTTGTGAATAGGTAAATTTTTATGGTCTTCAAATAATTTGTTAATCTTTATTGCCTTTTTTTTATTATCGCCTAAGACATCTTTATTTTTAAAAATTGATAAAGTACCTAAAGCTGCGCTACAAGCAAGTGGATTTCCTGTATAACTATGACAATGTAAAAATCCTCTTTCTTTTTCATTATGATAAAAGGCTTTAAAAATGTGCTTTTTTGTTAAGCTTACTGATAATGGAAGGTAACCACCAGTAAGACCTTTTGATAGGCATAAAAAATCTGGTTTAATTTTAGCGTGCTGATGGGCAAATAATTTTCCTGTTCTACCAAAACCAACAGCTATTTCATCAGCAATTAAATGAATATTATATTCATTACAAAGTCTTCTGGCCTCTTTGAGATAAAGCTTATTATGCATTCCCATTCCTGAGGCACATTGCACCAAAGGCTCGATAATAAAACTTGCAATTGCATCACTCTTCTTTTCAAATAATTCTTCAAGCTCTTTAATCTTGTTAAGAGTAAACTCCTTTATACTCTCATCTTCTTTTTTTAAACGTAAATCAGGGGAGCTTACTTGAATATGACGTTTCATTAGCTGACTATAATGTTTTCTAAAAATTGCTAAATCAGTTACAGACAAAGCACCAAGCGTTTCACCATGATAACTATTTTGAAGGTAAACAATTTTATTTTTTTTGGTTAGCCCTTTCTCTCTCCAAAAGTGAACACTCATTTTTAGCGCTATTTCGATGGCATTAGAACCATCGCTTCCATAAAAGCAGTGTCCCAATCCAGTTATTTTGTTGAGTTGTTCTGATAAATTTACTACTGGCTCATGGGTCATTCCAGCTATCATTGAATGTTCTAAAATATTTAATTGTTTATTAATATATGATTTTATAGTGCTATTGTTGTGGCCAAATAAATTGACCCACCATGAGCTTGTAGTATCAAGATATTTTTTCCCTTCAAAATCAATAAGCCATGAACCATTGCCACTCTTAATAGGAATAAGTGATTTTTTTTCATAATCTTTCATCTGTGAGCATGGATGCCATACTGATTTCAAACTTCTTTGAATGATAGTGTTATTCTTCATAATTATGGTGCTGGATTCATACAAGCAAGATGTATATCATCAATCTTTCTCAGACACTCCTTGTCCAATTCAAACTTATATGCATCGATATTCTCCTTTAACTGATTAAGATTTGTTGCACCAATAACAGTGCTTGTCACAAACCATTGGTGATAAACAAAAGATAATGCCAAACAAGCAGGACTAATTCCTATTTCTTCTGCTAATTTTACATATTCTGATACAGCTTTATGCACACCAGGCTTATCAAATCTTTTAGCGTAACCTTTAAATAATGTTACCCTTCCTATTGAAGTTGGATTTTTTATATACTTGCCAGACAAATGACCAAAACCAAGTGGTGAATATGCAAAGAAACTTAAATTTTCTCTGAACATTATCTCGGTCAAACCTAGCTCAGGAATACGATTTATTAAACTAAAATTATTTTGTATATTACAAATAATAGGTAATTTCTTTTCACGGGCGACTCTTAAAAATTCCATGACCCCCCAAGCCCATTCATTTGATAAAGCAATGAAGCGGACTTTTCCATCTTTTACCAATTGCCCAAGCACATCGAGTTGCTCCTCAATCGAAACCCAATTAATTTTTTCCTCACCTTCATATTCTAAACTTGGATCAAATTTATATTCACCAAACATTGGTACATTTCTCTCAGGCCAATGCAGATATAGAAGATCAACGTGATTAGTTTGCATCCTTATAAGAGAATCTTCAACAGATTGTAAAATATTTTTTTTGTTAAACGAGAGATTACCTCCCCTTATCCAATCAATATTTCTTCTTGGTCCTGCAATCTTTGTTGATATTATTAAATCATCTCTTTTTTGTTTAGTAAGCCAATTACCAAAAATTGTTTCTGTTCTAGAACAAGTTTCTCTCTTTGGAGGAACTGGATACATCTCTGCAAGATCAAAACTATTAATCCCCTTTTCTAGTGCGAAATCTAGTTGATGAAAGGCTTCTGCTTCAGTATTCTGATCACCAAAGGTCATGGTTCCTAATGTAATAGGAGATACTTTTAGCGATGTATCGCCAACATTCTTGTAATCTTTCTTGTTAAACATTTCTTAAAAAATAATTAATTTATAAATAATTTATCCGTTTACCCTTGAATTTTATAGCATTCATCCCTATTATTAGCACTCTGTTGATTAGAGTGCTAATTTAACATTAGATTCAATTGAACAGATTAAAATAAACTTAAGAATACACTACTAGGAGAACTAACAAATGAAAATTCGTCCTTTACATGATCGTGTAATTGTAAAGCGCCTCGAAGAAGAGCGTACAACGGCCTCAGGCATTGTAATTCCTGAAAGCGCATCGGCTGAAAAACCAGATCAAGGTACTATTGAAGCTATAGGTAATGGAAAAATATTAGAAGATGGCTCTGTTAAAGTCCTTGATGTGAAGGTTGGAGATAAGGTGCTATTTGGAAAATACGCCGGGCAATCAGTAAAAGTCGATGGTGAAGAGCTTCTGGTTATGAAAGAAGAAGACATCATGGGTATTGTTGAATAAATTTATAACGTATATGGAGAAATAATAACATGGCAGCTAAAGACGTAAGATTTGGTGATGATATTCGCCAGAAAATGGTAAAAGGTGTAAACACACTTGCTAATGCGGTGAAAGTTACAATGGGGCCAAAAGGTAAAAATGTTGTACTTGAAAGATCTTTTGGAGCACCAACAATTACTAAAGACGGGGTTTCTGTTGCAAAAGAAATCGAACTGGAAGATAAATTTGAAAATATGGGTGCTCAGATGGTTAAGGAAGTTGCCTCTAAAACTTCTGATAGCGCTGGAGATGGAACAACTACTGCAACAGTTCTTGCTCAAGCAATTATTCGTGAAGGAATGAAATCTGTTGCAGCTGGAATGAATCCAATGGATCTCAAAAGAGGTGTAGATAAAGCAGTTGAAGGTGCTGTTGCAGAGCTCCATAAATTAAGCAAGCCTTGCAACACAAGTAAAGAGATCGCACAAGTTGGTTCTATATCCGCAAATTCTGATACCTCGGTTGGTCAGATTATTGCTGACGCAATGGATAAAGTAGGTAAAGAGGGAGTTATCACCGTGGAAGACGGTTCTGGTCTAACCAATGAACTTGACGTGGTTGAAGGCATGCAATTTGACAGAGGATATCTTTCACCTTATTTCATTAATAATAATGATCGTCAAATAGCTTTATTAGAAGACCCATTTATTCTTTTACACGATAAAAAAATATCTAATATTAAGGACCTTCTTCCAGTTTTAGAGCAAGTTGCAAAAGCAAGCAAACCGCTACTGATTATTGCTGAGGAGATTGAAGGAGAAGCACTCGCAACTTTGGTGGTTAATAATATACGTGGGATTATTAAAGCAGTTGCAGTTAAAGCTCCGGGATTTGGTGATCGAAGAAAGGCAATGTTAGAGGATATTGCAATATTAACCGGTGGAACTGTGATTTCAGATGAAGTTGGTCTTACTCTAGAAAATGTAAAAATTGAAGATTTAGGGCAAGCTAAAAAAATTGAAGTTGGTAAAGAAAATACTATCATCATTGATGGGGCTGGAGCTCAGGATAATATTAAGTCACGTATAGGGCAAATTAAAACCCAAATTGATGAGTCAACAAGTGATTATGATAAAGAAAAACTTCAAGAACGCGTAGCTAAACTAGCTGGTGGAGTTGCAGTTATTAAGGTAGGTGCAACTACAGAAATTGAAATGAAAGAAAAAAAGGCTAGAGTTGAAGATGCTCTTCACTCTACAAGAGCTGCAGTAGAAGAAGGTATTGTTCCTGGTGGTGGCGTTGCATTAATAAGAGCAAAAAATGCTATACAAAAAATAAAAGGAGATAATGCTGACCAAGAGGCTGGTATTAATATCGTCTTGAGAGCAATTGAGGATCCATTGAGACAAATTGTCTCAAACGCTGGTATTGAATCTTCTGTTGTGGTTAATAACGTAGCAGAAGGTAAAGGTAATTATGGATTTAATGCTGCTAATGAAACCTACGGTGACCTTGTTGAGATGGGTGTACTTGACCCAACAAAAGTTACCCGATCAGCACTGCAAAATGCTGCATCTATAGCAGGTTTAATGCTAACAACAGAATGTATGATCGCTGATCAACCAAAAGATGAAGCAGCAGCACCTGCTCCAGCTATGCCAGATATGGGTGGTATGGGTGGTATGGGTGGTATGGGTGGTATGATGTAAATTCAATTGCTTTAACATTTAACAAAAAAGGGCCTCTTATGAAGGCCCTTTTTTTTATCATTAATATCTAAGGGAGGAATTACAAATAATATTAATGATTTACTGCTTATTAAAGACTAAAAAAATATAAAAAAGTTCTGTTATATATTAATATGATTAGCCTTATTCATGTAGCATATGACCATGACTAAATCATTAAACTTAAATCCTCAAAAAGAAGACCTTAATAAGAGACAAATAGAGGCGGTTACTTTATCTGAAGAATCTGCACTAGTATTAGCAGGAGCAGGAAGTGGGAAAACAAAGGTACTTACCTCAAGATTTTCTTGGCTTATACAAAATCAAATTGCTAGCCCAGGAGGTATTCTTGCAGTTACTTTTACCAATAAAGCTGCAAAAGAAATGTTGCTCAGAATATCAGCTCAACTACCTATAAATACACGTGGTATGTGGGTAGGTACATTTCATGGCCTATGCAATCGTTTTTTGAAAAAACATTATAAAGACGCAAATCTTCCAAAATTATTTCAGATTCTTGATAGCGCTGACCAAAAGTCAGCTGTAAAAAGAGTAATGAAGCAATTGAATATAGATGAAGATCTTCTTCCATCAAAGGAAGTTATATATTTCATAAATGCAAATAAAGAGGATGGAATTCGACCGCATGAATTTAAGGCTTTTGATGATATTTCCGAGAGAAAAAATGAGATTTATAAAGCTTATGAATTGCAATGTTTAAAAGAAGGTGTGGTTGATTTTGCAGAATTACTTTTACGTTGCTTAGAGTTATTTCAAAATAAAATTGCAATCAGAGAACATTACCAATCCATTTTCCATCATATACTTGTTGACGAATTTCAAGATACAAGCAGGCTTCAATATGAATGGTTAAAAATTCTAACCTCTAAAAAAAGCTTTGTTTTTGCAGTTGGTGATGATGATCAATCAATTTACGGTTTTCGGGGAGCTAGGCCAGGAAATATGAAAGATCTTCAAAAAGATTTTAAAATTAAGAATGTTATAAAGCTAGAACAAAATTATAGATCACAAAATAATATTCTTAATGCGGCAAATGCAATTATTGAAAATAATGCTGATAGGCTCGGAAAAAATCTATGGTCAGATGCTGGGGATGGTGATTTAATTAGACAGTACAATGCACTTGATGATAATTTTGAAACTAGCTACATTATTGATGAAATAAAAAGCTTGCATCGAGCAGGTTCGCGTTACGACCAAATTGCTATCCTCTACAGAAATAACGCTCAATCTAGGGTAATTGAGATGGGTATAGTATCAAATAATATTCCTTACAGGGTTTATGGTGGCTTACGTTTTTTTGAGCGTGCAGAAATAAAAAATTCACTAGCATATTTGCGCATTATCGCAAACAAGAATGATGATAATGCATTCTTACGTATAGTTAATTTTCCACCAAGGGGTATAGGGGCAAAATCTATTGAGTTAATTCAAAATATAGCTAAAGATAATCAAACTTCCTTATGGGATGCCGCTTTAACAATTGATTCAGAAAATAAAAATGCAAAAATATCTTTTTTTGTTGGTCTTATCAGAAGCATTGAGGATCAAATTTACGGAAATAACCTGGATGAATCAATTAATGCTATTAATTCATTTTCAAAACTAAAAGAACATTATGCAAAAGATAAAGACGGTAGTTCGCGCATTGAAAATTTAGATGAGTTAGTCTCCGCTGCTAAATCCTTTTTAAATGAGTTTCACGAAGAAAATATAGATGATGAAAATTTAAACAGTCATGAAAAAGTATTAGCAGATTTTCTTGATTTTACCTCTCTTGAAAGTGGAGAATTGCAAGCATCAGCTGGAGATGATGCATTACAACTAATGACTATTCACTCTTCAAAAGGCTTGGAGTTTGACACAGTTTTTATATCCGGGTTGGAAGATGGTTTGTGTCCTCATGAGCGAAGTCTCGCAGAGAATAATGGATTAGAGGAAGAGCGGAGACTTATGTATGTAGCTGTTACGAGAGCAAGAAAAAAACTTTATTTAACCTTGGCGCAATCCAGAATGACATATGGCCAAACAATGTACAACATTCCATCACGTTTCTTAGATGAAATACCTGATGAACTTGTTAAAAGAATTAATGCCCCAAAAAAAACAATTTTGCACTCACATTCAAAGATTGCCCCATACTCAGAAGCTAAACACACTTGGAAAATTGGATCAACTGTTGAACACGCAAAGTTTGGGGTTGGAATAGTTACAGGATATGAGGGAAATGATAACGATCTTAGAATACAAATTAATTTTAAAGACCAAGGAATTAGATGGCTTGCAATGGAGTATGCGAAATTAATTGAGTTATAACTTCAATTTACTTAAAAATTGCTTTGAAAGTTATGCTTTGCAATGCAAAAGTTGATGCAATAAATATGGCCATTAAAATGACAGTTGAAAAGCTTAGAAGAAAGGAAATAAGCATTGATTTTGAGCTCCCAAACAATGATAAAGTCATTGACACCGCAAAGACTAGAATTAGGAAAAGAAACATAATGCCAATAAGAGCGAATGCTATCTGGATTAGATACATTAAGCTTGCGGCAAAACTAGACTTAATCGATTTAATAAAACTATAATTTTTAAATGCTATAAGAAGCGGAGAAAACCAGGTCATCATCATAAAAGGTATAGCTAATATTATAAGCTTAGATAAGATTCCAGAAAAATCACTTACAGTAAATTGATACTCCTTATTTTTTTGTGAAATTTCAACTAAGGAAGCAATATCATTACCAAGTAGCGAACTAAGAAGAATGGCGTAAAAAAAGGAAAAAAGACCAACTAATAAGATAGAAATGATTTTTGGTTTAATCATATCAACACACTGCTCCAATGCAAATAATTTTTGCTCAGCTAATGATTTGTAATAAAAAATAATAAATATCGTAAGAAATGGCCAAATAAATATTGAAAATAAACCCACAAATTGCATCCCGGGGATTGCTGGTAGAATCATATACATTGCCAAATAAAGCATTCCGAAAAAAATAGAAATTTTTAAAGACTGCCTTACGAGTGATATGCTTTGTAAAATCCAACTCCTAGATTGTAAAAAAAGATTTACCATAATGATTTAAATGACTGTCTTTTGAGTAAAATATTTTTAAAATGATTGGGGTCTTTTACAGTTATATCCTCGCCCTTTCTAATATAATGAAAGTCATATAGCCTTGACACCCAAAATCTTAATGCAGCCAGCCTAAGTTTGACTGGTAAAGCTTTAATTTCATCGTCTTCAATTTTTCTTAATGAATCATATCCTTTAATAAAGGATTTCATTTTTCTTAAATCAATTTCCCCATCCTTATCAATACACCAATCATTTAACGCAACAGAAATGTCATAAATATATTTATCGGTACATGCATAATATAAATCTATCATTCCTGAAACCTTATCCTTTTCAAAAAGGACATTATCTATAAATAAATCTGCGTGAATAATACCCTGAGCTAAATTATCATTAAAATTATCTTTTTGAAAGGCAAATTCCTCTTGAATGATTTTATTATCATCTTCCGATAATAAATTTGACAGATTCTCTTGTGTAGTTTTGATCCAGGAAAGATTCCTGCTATTTACTCTATTTTGCGGGAATTTTTCTGCTTTAAGATGAAAATTTGCGAGCGCCCTTCCAACCTCAAAACAATTATTTGAGCCTACATCTTTTTTCTCACTACCATTTAAAAAAGAAACTAATAAAGCAGGCTTGTTTTTTAATAATGATAAATATTTTTCATTTTTATTTAAGATAGGTTGTGGGCACAAAATATGATTTTTAGAGAGAAAAGACATTAAATCAATATAAAATGATAAATCATCAAATTGTGTATCCTCAAAGATTGTTAAAATAAATCTCGCATCTTCAACAGTAATTAAATAATTGGTATTTGTAACACCTGATGAAATTCCTTGAAAATCTATTAAGCTGCCTAGGTTAAATTGCTTTAACCATATACTTAATTCATCAAAATTGATTGAGGTAAAAACTGCCATTAAATTATTAGATAGCTAAAAAGTTAAAATAACCCACTGAGGAATAATTGTTGGATCCTTTTCGTCATATCTTATCCAATCAGACCCGGAGGTATTTTTATATAAATAGTACGAGGGCATATTTTTAGGTGTAACTTTCATCATATATAACTGACCGTTAACCCGATATTCTTCGATAAATTCTCCATCTTTCTTTTTGATAGTAACTTCTGGCTCATCCACATAGTTCGAGTCGTAACTAATGGAAGGTGGAGGTGGGACATCCTCTAAAATTTCGGTATCTTCCGCAAAGCTTATGCTCGAAAAGCCTAAGGCAAAAAGGCAAATAATCCAAAATAAATTTTTCATTTTAATTCCTTAATTATGGTATATAGATTCTAACAAAATCAAGCGAACTCAGTAAGTTAATTAATAAATTCTTTTTGGGTCCAAAAAATAAATACTATTAAGCATTTAAGTTGTTAAAATTTGTTATATGAAAAACCTTCTATTAGTTGATGGATCTTCCTACCTTTATCGTGCATATCACGCAATGCCTGATTTTAGGAATAAAGATAATGAACCTACAGGAGTCATATATGGCGTATTAAATATGCTAAGAAATATTCATGGTCGCTTCCCTTCTGATTACAGTGTATGTATTTTTGATGCTAAAGGGAAGACTTTTAGAAATGATATATATTCAAATTACAAAGCTAATAGGCCTAGCATGCCTGAGGAATTGGCATGTCAAATAGAGCCTTTAAAAAAAGCAATCAGGGCAATGGGTTGGCCAATAATTATTCAACCTGAGGTTGAGGCTGATGATGTAATTGGAACTTTAGCCAAACAAGCTAATGAACTAAATATTAATGTAACTATATCAACAGGTGACAAAGACCTTGCTCAGCTAGTTAATAATAAAACCAAGTTAATTAATACCATGACAAATGAGATCCTTGATGTTGTTGGTGTAGAAAAAAAATTTGGAGTTGGTCCTGAATTAATAATAGACTATTTAACAATCATTGGAGATAAGGCTGATAACATTCCAGGAGTTGAAAAGGTTGGGCCTAAAACAGCTTTAAAATGGTTAAATGAACATGGTAATCTTAACGCGATAATTAAAAATGCTAATAGCTTTAATGGAGTTATAGGTGATAATTTACGTGCTGCACTTGAGTGGCTCCCTACTGCCTATAAACTAATTACCATCAAATGTGATGTAAATATTAAATATTCATGGAATGATTTTCAAAAAAAACCTCAAGATATAAAATTATTAAAGGATATTTATCAAAAATATAACTTCTCAAGTTGGTTAAAAGATCTAGATACAAATTTAGATTCCTTATCCTCACCTCCAAACAAAAAACGTAAAAAAAGTGATGATTTTACGTTTGTAAATACAAGAGATTATGAGCTAATTAATACCAAAGATAATTTATTAAAGTGGGTAAAAAATATAGAAAAAAATAAATTTGTAGCTGTAGATACTGAAACAAATTCACTTGATACTATGAAAGCTGAATTAGTTGGAATTTCACTATGTATAAAGCCAGGGCAGGCTTGTTATATACCCATAAAACATCAAAATCCTTCTCAAGAACAATTAAGACTTGATGATGTATTAACTTTATTAAAACCTTTATTTGAGGATACCTCTATAAAAAAAGTTGGGCAAAATATAAAATATGATTCGCATATATTTTTAAATTACAACATTTCCCTCAAAGGTATAACAGATGACACCATGCTAATGAGTTATGTCTTAGAAAGTAATCAAAATCATGGAATGAACAAATTAAGTACCAAGTACTTAAATCATGATTGCTTAAGCTATGAGTCCTTGGTTGGCAAAGGGGTTAATCAACTTACATTTGATCAAGTGGAGCTTGAGGATGCATTAATTTATGCTGCAGAGGATGCTGACGTAACGATGCAATTATATAAAACAATGCAACAAAAGCTTATGAAAGATAAGTCTCTGTTCGAAATTTATCAAAGAATTGAGATGCCTACTATGGAGGCATTGATTAAAATTGAAAGAAATGGAGTCTTAGTTGAATCAACAATATTAGAGCACCAAAGTAATAAGTTGGGAGAGCAATTGATATTATTGGAAAAGAAAGCTTTTGAACTTGCGGGTCAACCTTTTAACCTTTCCTCACCAAAACAACTTCAAGAAATATTATTTGAAAAATTAGGTATAAACCCAATCAAAAAAACTCCAAGTGGGTCTCCCTCAACAAGTGAAGAAGTTCTCGTCGAGCTTGCTAAGAACTACCCTCTTCCTAAAATTATTTTGGAATATCGAAGTCTAGCTAAACTAAAATCTACTTATACAGATAAATTACCAAAAATGATTAATAACAATACTAAAAGGGTTCATACCAGTTATAACCAGGCAGTTGCTATAACAGGTCGATTGGCAAGCTCAGATCCAAATTTACAAAATATTCCCATCAAAACACCAGACGGAAGAAAGATAAGAGAAGCTTTTGTTGCACCCAAAGATCACATGATACTGTCTGCTGATTATTCTCAAATTGAATTAAGAATTATGGCCCATTTGTCAAAAGATGAAGGGCTTATTAAAGCTTTTAAAAATAACGAAGATGTCCATATCATTACTGCCAGTGAAATATTTAATTGTAAAATACAATCGGTCACTACCGAACAAAGAAGATATGCAAAAGTTATTAACTTTGGTTTAATTTATGGAATGGGTATTTACGGGTTAGCAAAAAATCTTAATATAGAGAGAGCAGCAGCCCAAAATTATATTGAAAGATATTTTACAAAGTATCCATACGTAAGACAGTACATGGAACATACCAAAGAAGAGGCTAGAAGAAATGGTTATGTTGAGACATTTTTTGGTAGAAAGTTGTGGGTTCCTGATATAAATGGCTCTAATGGTATGCGAAGAGCTGCCGCTGAGAGAGCAGCAATAAATGGGCCCATGCAAGGTACAGCAGCAGATTTAATAAAAATGGCAATGGTTGGAGTTTCAGAATGGATTGCAAACGAAGATGACTTAAAAGGAAAAATGATAATGCAAGTTCATGATGAACTTGTTTTTGAAGTTCCTGATAAGGAGATTGAAATATTTAATGATAATGTAAAAAGGATAATGGAGAATATAGCTTCACTAGATATTCCGTTAATTGTCGAAATCGGGAAAGGAATTAATTGGGAGCAAGCACACTAAATGATTAAACCTATTCATGCCATTATAATCGGCGATGAAATACTCTCAGGGAAAAGAAATGATAAACACTTAAATCATATATCAAAAGTATTAACTTCCAACGGTTTATCACTAATAAAAGCTGATTTTATTCCAGATGACTTAAAGGTAATTACAGATACTATTAAAAGTAAATTACAATGTATCGTCTTTTGTTTTGGTGGAATTGGGGCAACGCCTGATGATTGTACAAGGCAGGCGGCTGGGAAGGCTCATAACAAAAAAATCATAAGGAACCCAGAAGCATTAAAACTAATTGTTGATAAGTTTGGTGATAATGCTTTTCCTAAACGTGTAATGATGTCAGATATTCCTGATGGAGCACGTTTAATTCCAAATACTATCAATAATATTCCTGGTTTCTCAATTAATGAACATTACTTTATGCCTGGTTTTCCAGAAATGTCATGGCCAATGGTTGATTGGATTTTAAGTACGTATTATAGCGAACAGCTTAATAATAAAAAATTGGATTCATCTGTTTGGATTGATGATGTCCCTGAAAGTATGTTAATTGATCTAATGAATGAAGTTACTAAAAATAACCCAAAAATAAAGATATATAGCCTCCCAAAATTAGGGCCTAAAATTAAAGTTGAGCTCGGTGTAAAGGGAAATATTCTGGATGTAAAAAAAGCAATAGAAGAAATTAAAATAGGGTTATCAGCTATGAATCACAAATGGTATGAAAACTAATTAAGAAATTTCACTTTGCCAATTTCAATTTTGATTATAAAATAGGCAACTCGTTAATCATTAGAAACCTCATGAAAATTAGTAACCTAAGTATTAAGAATAATTTGTTTTTAGCTCCAATGGCAGGGGTCACCGACAGACCATTTCGTGTGCTTTGCAAAAGTTTTGGTGCCGGTGTTGCTGTAAGCGAAATGGTTACTTCAAATTCACTTTTGTACGGTAGTGAAAAAACAAAAAGGCGAGCCGATCATGAAGGGGAAGTCGACCCAATATCTGTTCAAATTGCAGGTGCAGATCCTAAAATGATGGCAGATGCTGCAAAATATAACAAAGATAATGGCGCTCAAATAATTGATATAAATATGGGATGTCCAGCAAAAAAAATATGCAATGTTATGGCAGGATCAGCCCTGCTTAAACACGAAAAATTAGTAGAAGATATTTTACATTCTGTCGTAAAATCTGTAGATATTCCAGTGACTTTAAAAATAAGGACTGGTTGGGATAAAGATAACCGCAATGCACTAAATATCGCACATATCGCGGAAAATACAGGAATTAAAGCTCTCAGTATTCACGGAAGAACCAGAGCATGTCTCTACAAAGGAAATGCAGAATATGACACTATAGCAAAAGTAAAACAAAATATTGGAATACCAGTGATTGCTAATGGTGATATTACATCCCCTGAAAAAGCAAAATATGTTCTTGATTACACTAAAGCAGATGCCGTGATGATTGGAAGAGCAGCACAAGGAAGGCCATGGATTTTCAGAGAAATTGAACATTTTTTAAAGACTGGTGAACATCTTCCACTTCCCACTATTAACGAAATTCAAATTACTACCATTAAACATGTACAAGACTTATATACATTTTATGGAGAAGAAAGAGGATTAAGAGTTGCGAGAAAACATATATCTTGGTATACAAAGGGTTTGAAAAATTCTGCACAGTTCAGAGCATCAATGAATCAAATTGAGAATTGTGAATTACAAATTGCTGCAATTAATTCCTACTTTGAGAGCTTAAAAGAATTTTCTAAATTTATACCTTATGACGAACCTCAAAACGAAAATGACATGGTGCCAGCTTAATGAGTAAGAATGGTTTAGCCGATAATATTGAATCTCTTCTAGACCAGTATTTTAATGATTTAGCTGGGGAATCTCCAAATGATTTATATGATCTTGTATTAGCTAATGTAGAGAAACCGCTATTATTATACGTAATGCATTACGCTGAGGGGAATCAAAGTAAAGCAGCCGAAATACTTGGACTGAATAGAAATACCTTAAGAAAAAAATTAAAAAATCACAATATTGAAAACTAAATATAAATGATAAAAATTAAAAGAGCTCTTATAAGCGTATCAGACAAAAAAAATGTGATTGAACTTGCTAAGGTATTGGCATCAAATGATGTTGAAATACTATCCACTGGTGGAACTGCAAAACTACTTAAAAAAAATAGAATTCCTGTGATTGAGGTTGAAGAATATACTAATTTTCCTGAAATGCTAGGTGGAAGAGTAAAAACGCTCCATCCAAGAATACATGGAGGTATTCTGGGTATTAGAGAGGATAAAGACCATATCAAAACAATGGAAGAAAATGATATACCACAAATAGATTTAGTGGTTGTTAATTTATATCCCTTTGAAAAAACCATTCAAAAACCTGATTGTACACTTGAAGAGGCTATTGAAAATATAGATATTGGTGGGCCAACAATGATAAGGGCTGCTGCAAAAAATTATAAATCTGTTGCTGTTCTGACCAACCCAGATGATTACACACTTTTAACTGAAAAATTAACAAATAAAAATAATATGTTAGACAAAGATTTTCTTTTTGATCTTTCTAAAAAGGCCTTCTTACACACAGCAGAGTATGATGCTGCGATAAGTTCATATCTTCATAAAGATTCCGATGAGAATTTTCCAAAATTAAAAATACAAGTTTTGACTAAGAAATTGGACATGCGATATGGTGAAAATCCTCATCAAAAAGCAGCTTTTTACTGCGATAAAAACGTACCGAATTCAAGTTTATCTAATTTCTCTCAGCTTCATGGCAAAGAACTGTCTTTTAATAATCTTAATGATGCAAATAATGCATGGGAATGTGTTAAGAGTTTCGACCAACCTACTTGTGTGATTGTTAAACACGCTAATCCATGTGGGGTTTGCTCTGCTTCCACAATTAGCAAAGCATATCTTGGCGCATTTGCAACTGATCCAACATCCGCTTTTGGAGGTATTATTGCCTTCAATAAAGAAATTAATGAAGAAACTGCTTTGCTAGTTATGAATCAATTTGTTGAGGTGATTATTGCGCCAAGCTTTTCCGATAAAGCCATGCAGATTTTTAAAACGAAAGATAACATAAGATTATTGTCTGTACCCATAGATCCTGAAAAAGATATGTATGATTTTAAAAAAATTGCTGGGGGATGGCTTGTTCAATCGACAGATGACCATAAGCTAAATATTAATGAATGTGAGGTGGTTTCAAAATTAAAACCAACAAAAATACAGCTAGAAGATATGTTGTTTGCATGGAAAGTGGGGCAATTTGTTAAATCAAATGCTATTGTTTTTTGTAATAAAGGACAAACATTAGGCGTAGGTGCAGGTCAAATGAGTAGAATCGATAGCACAAAAATTGCCGGTATAAAAGCACGAAATGCAGGGCTCAGTTTAATAGGAAGTGTTGTGGCTTCAGATGCATTCTTCCCATTTCGAGATGGAGTTGATGAGCTTGCAAAATATGGTGCTAAATGTGTAATTCAACCTGGGGGGAGTTTGAGGGACAAAGAAGTTATAGATGCTGCAGATGAACATGGATTAGTAATGATCTTTACAAAAATTAGACACTTTAAGCATTAATTAAATGATTGCGCTGATAATTGGAAGTGGGGGAAGAGAGCATGCGATTGCGTGGAAAATAGCACAAGCATCCAATGTGGACAAAGTTTATGTGGCTCCTGGAAATGGAGGTACAGCTAGTGAAACAAATAAAATTGAAAATATCCCTTATTCAGATTTTAATGAGCTTGTTGTATTTGCCAAAAAGAATGGAGTAGATTTGACTATTGTTGGTCCTGAACTTCCCCTATCCCAAGGAATAGTTGATCTTTTTAAAGAACATAAATTAAAAATATTTGGTCCATCAAAACAAGCAGCTCAACTGGAGAGCTCAAAAGATTTTGCAAAATCATTCATGATTAGGCATGGTATACCCACTGCTATATATGAAACATTTACAGATATTACATTAGCTCATAAATACATAGAAAAAAATGGTGCGCCCATTGTTATCAAAGCTGATGGATTGGCGGCTGGTAAGGGAGTTATTGTTGCTCTTACCAAAGAGGAGGCTCATCAAGCTATAGACTCGATGTTAAGCCAAAATAAATATGGTGATGCAGGAGCTCGGATTGTTATTGAAGAATTCTTGGATGGTGAAGAAGCAAGTTTTATAGCAATTTGTGATGGAGAAAATGTTCTTCCTTTAGCATCAAGTCAAGACCATAAAAGGCTTCAAAATAATGATCAAGGTCCAAACACAGGAGGAATGGGAGCATACTCCCCTGCACCAGTAGTAACAAAAGAAATTCATGAAAAAATAATGCATCAAATCATTCTGCCAACAATTAAAGGCATGAAAGAGGATGGGGTTAAATTTCAAGGTTTTTTATATGCGGGTGTGATTATAGATAATAATCACAATATTAAAACACTAGAATTTAATTGCAGGATGGGTGACCCTGAAACACAACCTATACTTTTTCGTTTGAAAAGTAATTTGTTTAATATTCTTATGGCTGCAGAGAGTGGAGATCTATCCAATATTAAAGCTGAATGGGACGATGGATACGCTATCACAATTGTAATGGCAGCTCATAATTATCCCAACAAACCAAGAATAGGTGACCAGGTACATAACATAGATAAAGATGTCAATGATTGTTACACGTTTCATGCTGGTACTAAAAAAATAGGTGATAAAATTTTCACATCAGGCGGACGAGTTCTCGGTGTAACTGCCAAGGCAAAATCCTTGGATGCTGCAAAGGATAAGGTTTATAAATTAACTTCCAAAATAGAGTTCCTTGGTGCGCAATATCGAAATGATATCGGTCAAAAGGCACTCATTAAGTTTAGTGAAAAATAATAGATTATATAGATATCTTAAGTCTGGAGGAGTTATTGTTTACCCTACAGAATCCTCTTTTGGTATTGGTTGTGACCCCTCTAACTTTATGGCAGTAAAAAAAATAATGGTCATTAAAAAAAGAACTGCTAATAAAAACTTTATACTAATATCTGCATCGATTAAAAATACTAAAAAATATATTCAAAAGTTAACTGAAAAAGAATTAAAAAAAGCTAATAAAAAATGGCCAGGACCACATACCTGGATATTGCGCTCTCACGATAATTGTCCAAAATGGCTTAAAAAAAATGATAAAGTTGCTCTTAGATTACCAAGTTTTAAACCTTGTCTAGATTTGTGTGCATCATTAGGTATTGCCATAATATCAACTAGTGCAAATATAAGTGGTAAAAAATCGTTAAAGCAATATAGAGATGTGTGTCGACTTTTTTACAATAAAAGTAAAATAATCAAAGGTAGAATTGGTAATAGAAGGAAACCATCTACAATACAAGATTTACAAACAGGAAAAATTATTAGGTCATGACTCTTAATCAAGAATCAGTAAACAAGGGCCAAGTTAAAGATTATTTGATAGATTTACAAAATAATATTGTTGGTACCGTTGAATTAGTAGATGGAAAGAATTTTCTTCACGATTCGTGGCAACGAAATGAAGGTGGTGGAGGTACAACCTGTATTATGGAGAATGGTCACGTTTTTGAAAGAGCGGGTGTTGGTTTTTCACATGTTGTTGGATCAAAACTACCTAAATCTGCTACTGATGCTCATCCTAATGTAGCTAATAGAAAATGGGAGGCAATGGGTGTCTCACTAGTCTTTCATCCAAAAAATCCATTTATTCCTACAGTTCATATGAATGTGCGTTTCTTTGTTGCATCTAAAAAAGGATCTCCTGATATTTGGTGGTTTGGAGGAGGAATGGATTTGACACCATACTATCCATTTATCGAGGATGTGATTCATTTTCATCAGACAATAAAAACTGTGATAACGCCCTATGGAAAAGATCTTTATAATAAGTTTAAGGAACAATGCGATGATTATTTCTATTTAAAACATCGTGATGAACCTAGAGGTGTAGGTGGTATTTTCTTTGATGATTTTAATGAAAAAAACTTTAATTACTCATTCAACCTTATTAAATCTGTTGGTGATAATTTCCTTAATGCATACATGCCAATTTTACAAAAACGTAAAGATATAACTTATAACCAAAGACAAAAAGATTTTCAGTTATATAGAAGGAGTAGGTACGTAGAATTCAACCTACTTCAAGATAGAGGAACGCTATTTGGTATTCAATCTAAGGGAAGGGTAGAATCTATTCTTATGTCTATGCCTCCTCTAGTAAATTGGAGTTATGACTGGGTTCCTGAAAAAGATAGTGACGAGGAAAAACTTTATACAGAATTTCTAGTAAGAAAATCTTGGGTATAAAATTATAGATTTAAAATCCAGCGTACCATTAAGTTTAAATCTTCATTTGTAATATTGGGATGTGACATCATTGGTATACTTCCCCAATTTCCACTACCACCTTTTTTTATTTTTTGTGCAAGTACTTGTTGGTTATTAATATTATTTTCATATTTGTTAGCAATATCAATAAAGGAAGGGCCAAGAACTTTTAACTTAACACTATGGCAAGCGAGACAACCATTCTTTTTTATAAGTTTTTTTGCATCATTTGCTAATCCATTATTGGCAACAAATACAAAAATTATAATTAATGAAGAAACAGATTTTTTCATACTTAATTAGTTATTAAATATAATTAAAAGTTCCGCACTGCTTCAAGGGCTAATAAAGAAATATAAATTTTGAAAAAATTTTATTAGTAATCATGAACTGAATACTCAGTTGCAATACTATGTGATAGCTGAGGATAAACTACTATAGAATTTTCAAGTGTATTTGCTGTCTCAACACATACCATTCTGCGCCACTCGTCTTTTTCTCCCATATCGCCCATCTCAATTGCATTATTTTCTCCAGGTGTCCATATTACCGTGGAGTTACTATTTGATTTTTTAACTGTTATAACTCTATTAAATTTTTCATCCTCAATATAACAATCATTACTAGTATTTGAATATACTCTATCAAATGCACCCTTAAAAGTAATCGCATTTTTTTCTATATTACGATTAAAGTTATCAAATTTATCTGTATAAACTGCATTCTCTAGGCCTGTGATCTTTATATTTTCAATATCCGAAATATAAAAATAAGTATGATAGCCCTCACCAATAGTAAATGGATTATTTGATAAATTGGTAGTTTTTAAATTTAAATAAAGTGTATTTCCAACGATAATAGTAAGCTCAAGATCATAATCATATGTTAACTGTTTTGTCGCAGCTTCCGTTGGTAACATTTTTAAAATAATTTTTACTGCACCATTTTTAAGCTTTACACAATCCTCAAGTTTCCATGGAATAACTCTTGCAAAACCATGATTGCAAAAAGATCCATCAGTAGGATGCTGACCAAACCAAGGCCAACATATTGGAACGCCACCCCTTATGGATCGTCCTTTCTCATATCTGGCATTAGTCGAAAGCCATAATACGTCATGTGCAGTTGATTTTGGTCGCCACCAAACGACGTGGCCGCCTTGAAGAGCTATTTTTGCTTCAGCTAAATCATTATCAATTTCAATATACTCAAGACCGTTTTCATCTTTAGTAACTTTCATTATCTCATTGGTCATTTTGAGCTCTTAACTTCTATTTGTGCTATATCCCTTACTGCTCCCTTGGAGGCACTTGTTGCCATCATTGCATAAGCCTTTAAAGCATCTGTAATCCTTCTTTTTCTTGGTTTGGGCTGCCATTTATTTTCTCTTTTTTCCATTGCTTCTCTTCTTAATTTCAGCTCATCATCACTAATTTCCACATTAATTGTTCTATTTGGAATATCAATATTTATAATATCGCCCTCATTAACAAGTGCAATAGCTCCCCCCTCGGCTGCTTCTGGAGAAACATGTCCAATACTTAGGCCTGATGTTCCACCTGAGAATCTTCCATCAGTTAATAGGGCACAAGATTTTCCAAGTCCTTTTGATTTTAAGTAGGCTGTAGGATAAAGCATTTCTTGCATACCTGGTCCGCCTTTAGGGCCCTCATAAGTTATGAGCACAACATCACCTGCCACCACATTATCGCCCAGTATGGCCTCAACTGCTTCATCCTGTGACTCAAATAGCCTTACTCTGCCTTTGAACTTCCAAATTTCCTCATCGACACCAGCAGTTTTAACAATACAACCATCAACCGCAATATTTCCATAAAGAACAGCTAAGCCGCCATCTTTGCTATAAGCAAAGTCTTTACTCCTTATACAACCTTCTTTACGATCTAAATCTAAAGATGGCCATAGCTTCTTTTGACTGAAAGCCTCAGTTGTTCTTATTCCTCCCGGTGCAGCCAAATAAAAATCTTTGATATGTTTTTCTTGTGTAGTAACAATATCCCACTTTTCAATTGCTTCTCCAATGCTTTTATTATGTACACAAGGTACGTCACTATTAATTAAATTAGCCCGCTTTAATTCTCCCAAAATTCCATAAACACCTCCAGCACGATGAACATCTTCCATATGATATTTTTGAGTAGCTGGAGCAACTTTTGATAAACAAGGTACTTTACGAGAGATACGATCAATGTCTTCCATTGTAAAGTCAACCTTAGCTTCTTTAGCAGCAGCAAGTAAATGAAGAACTGTATTTGTTGATCCACCCATAGATACATCAAGGCTCATTGCATTTTCAAAAGCTTCTTTTGATGCAATATTTCTAGGTAAAACACTATTATCATCACCCTCATAGAAACGTTTAGTTATCTCCACAATATTCTTACCTGCATCTAAAAAAAGAGATTTTCTGGCAGCGTGTGTGGCAAGAGTACTTCCATTTCCAGGTAAGCTTAGGCCAAGTGCCTCAGTCAAACAATTCATCGAATTGGCTGTAAACATACCTGAGCACGATCCACATGTTGGGCATGCAGAATTTTCTAAATCTTTTAATTCTGTTTCTGAAATAGATAAATCTCCAGCACCAATCATTGGCGACACCAAATCTATCTTTTGAGTACCTTCTCCCCAATTTACCTTACCAGCTTCCATGGGTCCACCTGAGACAAATATAACTGGAATATTTATTCGCATCGCAGCCATCAACATGCCTGGAGTAATTTTGTCACAGTTAGAAATACACACCATTGCATCTGCCCAATGTGCATTTACCATATATTCCACACTATCCGCAATTAAGTCTCTACTGGGAAGGCTATACAACATACCATCATGACCCATAGCAATTCCGTCATCCACTGCAATGGTATTAAACTCTTTAGCAACACCACCATGTTTCTCAATTTCTCTCGCAACTAACTGTCCCATATCTTTAAGATGTACATGCCCTGGGACAAATTGTGTAAATGAATTTACGACAGCAATTATTGGTTTATCAAAGTCATTTTCAGACATACCAGTAGCACGCCACAATGCTCTGGCTCCTGCCTGATTTCTTCCATGAGTAGTTATTCTTGATCTATAAGCTGGCATTCATTTTCCTTAATGTTATTAATTACGTTTTAACTTATAATTCTATCTATTATGTTTATTCATCCCCAAATTGATCCAATAGCTATAAGTATAGGACCTTTAAAGGTTCATTGGTATGGACTTATGTATTTTTTTGGTTTCTTAAGCTTCATATATCTTGGAAAAAAACAAATTATTACCAAGCCTTGGTTTAACCTCAACGAAAAAATGCTTGATGATACCTTTTTTTATGGTGCGCTTGGTGTCATCCTTGGAGGAAGACTTGGCTACGTTTTATTTTATCAGCCAGTATATTATATTACACATCCAGATGAAATATTTGCATTTTGGCATGGTGGTATGTCATTTCATGGTGGCTTAATAGGAGTTCTTATTGGTATTTATTGGGCAACGAAAAAATATAAAGCCAATTGGCTGCATACTATGGATTTTATTGCGCCTCTTGTTCCTCTGGGACTATTCTTTGGTCGTATTGGAAATTTCATTAACCAGGAACTATGGGGAAGACCAACTGAATTATTTTGGGGTATGATTTTTCCAATCATAGATGATATTCCCCGGCATCCGTCTCAGCTTTATGAGGCTTTTTTTGAAGGCATAGTATTGTTTCTTATCTTATGGATTTTTTCATCTAAAGAGAGGGCTAAAGGACAAATATCAGCGCTTTTCTTGATCCTATATGGATTCTTTCGATTCTGCATTGAATTTACAAGAGCTCCTGACTCCTTTTTGGGGTATGTTTTCTTTGATTTTACTATGGGACAACTTTTATCTATACCGATGGTTTTAGTTGGTCTTTGGATTTTTAGTCGTAGCAAAGCTTAATTAGCAACACCGATTTATGCCACTCCATTTTTCTTCTAATTTTTTCAAATAATATTGTTGTCTAGATAGAGGTTCCTTTATTTGATGCTTTTCACAGTTTTGATGATGTTTCAAATAAATATCATAAGCATCATCTCCACTAATAGTTCTAATAGCACTCCATATTTTTTTAAAATTAAACATTACCTACCTCTTTCAATTTATAATCTTTCTGTTTTGTAGCTATCCTTAATACATCAAATACAACTATCCATAAAATAGAAACCAAAAATATAGTTATTCCTGTATCAAGCTTAAGATTAAAAATTAACTTTTCTAAAATATTAATCTCATCAGGGGACAAATTACCCTCAATTATTTTATTTGACATAGATTGGGCTGATGCAAGGAATCCTATACGAATATCATCACTAAATATTTTTTGATAAGCAGCTGTTGTTGTAATAATTAACAGCCAAGTCAATGGTATTGTAGTTATCCAGGCAAATTTGATTCTGCCAGTCTTTATAAGTATGGCTGTTCCAACACTCAAGGCAATTGCCGCTAGCATCTGGTTAGCTATTCCAAATAGTGGCCATAGAATATTGACCCCACCGTTGGGGTCAATGACGCCAATGTATAAAAAATATCCCCAACATAAAACAACAATTGCGCTTGATAATATTATAGAAGGCAACCATGATGTTTCCCCTAATTTGGGATGTATATTGCTAAACATATCCTGAAGCATAAATCTTCCTACCCTTGTTCCTGCATCTAAAGTTGTCAGTATAAATACAGCTTCAAACATAATTGCAAAGTGATACCACATTGCCAATAAATGTTTTCCAAATGCATTTGCAAAAATAGTTGCCATGCCAACGGCTAAAGAAGGAGCCCCTCCAGTACGAGCAAACAATGAAGATTCCCCTACATCAGAAGCTAATTGGTTCATCTGCTCTAAAGTAACTGAGAAACCCCATGAATTAATTTTTGATATAACTTCTGATGGTTCACTCCCAACAATACCAGCAGGGCTATTGATTGCAAAATATATTCCAGGCTCTAACACGCATGCTGCAACAATTGCCATAATTGCTACAAAAGATTCCAACAACATACCTCCATATCCAATCATTGGAATATGCTTTTCATTATCAATTAACTTGGGAGTAGTTCCGGATGAAATCAAAGCATGAAATCCTGAAATAGCTCCACAAGCAATGGTAATAAAAACAAAAGGGAATATACTACCTCCAAAAATTGGCCCCGATCCATCAGAGAACTGAGTTACAGCTGGCATTTGTATTTCTGGTTGTAAAATTGCAATTGCGATAGCAAGAAAAATAATGGTACCTAATTTCACAAAGGTTGATAAGTAATCTCTAGGGGCCAACAACATCCATATTGGAAGAACTGCTGCAGCAAAACCGTAAATAATAATAGACCAAGCTAAGAAAAGACCCCCGTGATCAAAGTAAACTCTCAAAGTTTCTGACTGATCAATTATGCCACCTAGATAAACTGCCATTAGAAGTAAAATTACTCCCAATAGAGATGCCTCAAGAACTCTACCAGGCCTTACAAACCGCATATAAAACCCCACCAATATTGCAATTGGTATTGTGGCAGCAACTGTTGAAGTTGCCCATGGACTATGCTTCATTGCATTTACAACTACTAATCCTAAAACAGCAATTAAAATGATCATAATTACAAAAGTGCCAATAAGTGATGCAATACCGGCAAGTGGACTTAATTCCTCTTTCGCCATTTGTCCTAAACTTTTTCCATTTTTTCTTACGGAAAAAAACAGGATTGTCATATCTTGTACAGCCCCACCAACAACAGCTCCAATAAGAATCCAAATTGTTCCGGGAAGATATCCAAATTGCGCCGCAAGTGTGGGGCCAATTAGTGGTCCAGGTCCCGCAATTGCTGCGAAATGAATGCCAAACAATACCCATTTATTTGTTGGTACAAAATCTCTATTGTTACTTAATCTTACCGCTGGGGTTTTCCTAAATTCATCAAGAACAAAAACTTTCGTGGCAATCCATGCAGAATAAAAGCGATATGCAACCATATAAATACAGATTGCAGCAGTAATAAACCAAATAGCATTTATGGATTCTTCTCTTTGCAAAGCGATAAGCGCAAAAGCAAAAGCTCCAATCAATGAAATAATAATCCAACTAATTTTTTTCATAAACGCATCACTTGTATTGTTTTAACTTATTAAAAATATATTTTACTCTTTGGAGTCTCAGGTTTTTTTGGGACATACGAAGCTATGTTATCAATTATTTTTTGTGTTGACCATAATACTGCAATTACATCTAAGATATCATCGTCAGCAACATCTTTTCTTAAGAATTTTTCTCTAACCTGACTAAAGTTGAAATGTGGGTAACAACTATTGATTAATTTAAGTCGCTTTTTCCTTCCCTCAACAGTTTTTTTACTATCGCTTAAAACCTTCATATTGTTCATAGCCATAAAACTCAGCTCTGGATGTATTTCAAAAAGTTTTTTATTAGAAGCTTTATCAAGGTAAATTTTACGTGCTTCTTTTATCTTATTAAAGATATTCCATGTTTGTTTGGAAATTTTCTTTCCCACCTCATTATAATTAATTCGACAAGCATCCGTATAGGTTTTAGCATTTAATGTTTTAATTGCTGGAGGAGAAAAAATTGTAGATGCTCTAGAACCTAGGAACGCCCTTGCTTCTTTTTCCGCCATTCTTGTTCCCCTTTCATGAAGCTCAAGTGGAATATCAATACCTACAACTGCAGAATTTTTGTTAATGTTATTTATCTTATCTAATGATTCTATTAGCCAAAAGCTAAGATTTTTATTATCTTCTAATTGAGCAACAAACCATCCGAATTTACATCCATCAATGCCAAAAATTGTATCCATATTTGCTATAATTTAATTTTCAAATACCTTTATATTATCTTAACTATGCTTAAAAAGAAGATATTGCTCGGCGTAACTGGAAGTATTGCTGCATATAAGACAGCAGATTTAATAAGACAACTTCGTCAAAATGATTATTTTGTCCAAGTAATTATGACAAAATCTGCAAAAGAATTTATTACGCCCTTAACATTGCAGGCATTATCTGGGAATCCTGTACTTGAGAACATGTGGGATCCATCTGAGGGTAACGGCATGGAGCATATCAATCTATCAAGAAATGCTGACTTAATATTAATAGCACCATCCTCAGCAAATTTTATTGCAAAACTTGCGCATGGGATTGCAGATGATTTGCTATCTAACTTATGCCTTGCTAGGAAATGTCCACTTCTTGTGGCTCCAGCTATGAATGTAGAGATGTATGGTAATCATGCCACCCAGAGAAATATTAATATTATAAAAAAGGATGGGGTTTTGATTTCTGGTCCTGAGAGTGGTGATCATGCATGTGGTGATCATGGAATGGGAAGGCTTATAAATTTTGAATCTTTGATGCTTGATTTAGAAAAAGCGATAATAAAAAAAATATTTAAAGGTAAAAATATTTTGATTTCATCGGGTGCTACATTTGAAAAAATTGACGAGGCAAGAGCTATAACTAATATAAGCTCAGGATTAATGGGATTAAATTTGGCTAAAGCTGCTTACAAATTTGGTGCTGAGGTTACCGTTATTACAGGTAAGAGTAACTATAAATTTCCGTCCTGCATAAAAACAATAGAAGCTGATAACCATAATCAAATGCTAAAATTTGTTAATGCTGAAATTATGACGAGTGATATATATATTAGCGCAGCTGCTATATCAGACTATAGGCCCAAACCTTTAAATGGAAAAATAAAAAAGAAGAACTCCAAAATTACTATAGATCTATTAAAAACTAAGGATATTCTTGGAACAATAGGATTAAAGAATAAAAATACTTTTTTAGTAGGGTTTGCCGCGGAAACTGAAGATCTTGAAAAAAATGCCAAGAAAAAATTAGTTGAGAAAAAATTAGATATGGTTGTAGGCAATCTCATAAATGAATCAATGGGAAAAACAAGCTCAAAAGTCGCTATTATCGATAAAAGCGGGGAGGTAAAGCTAAAGGTGGGTACTAAATCAGATTTATCTGTAACTATTCTTGAACATATATTTAAAATTTACTCTAAAGAAAAGGAATATGAGCTTATCAATTGACTATAAAATTCTAAACCCCTTAATCAAGGGGCATCTTCCAAGTTATGGTTCTTCAGGATCTGCAGGACTTGATTTGAGGGCCTGTATAGAAAAAGAATTAGTAATTAATCCGGGTGAAACTAAACTTATTCCTAGCGGGATTTCTATTTATATAAAGGATCCAGGTTACGCCGCATTAATTCTTCCACGTTCTGGACTTGGTCATAAGCATGGTATTGTTCTTGGTAATCTTGTTGGCTTAATAGATTCTGACTATCAAGGAGAACTTCTAATATCATGTTGGAATCGTGGAGATAAAGAATTTATTATTAATCCATTAGAGCGGATTGCACAATTAGTACTTGTTCCTGTTTATCAAGCTTCTTTTAATTTAGTAAATGATTTTGAAAGCTCTGAGAGGGGTGAAGGTGGTTTTGGGAGCACAGGAAAAACGTAAAAAAGACTTGAAAAGACAGTGCTTTATATGGTTTAATAGGCGTCTTTTTTAAGAAATGCTAAAGGTAATTAAAATGACTCGAGAATGCGAAGTAACTGGGAAAAAACCTGTTGCAGGAAACAATGTATCTCATGCTAACAATAGAACCAGAAGACGTTTCCTACCAAACCTACAGAACCGTAAATTCTGGGTTGAAAGTGAAAACCGTTGGGTTTCTATGAGAATTTCAAGTGCTGCATTAAGAACTATTGATAAACTTGGTATTGATGCAGTTATAGCAAAAATGAGATCTGAAGGAAAAAAAATCTAAGGAATTGTGATGAGAGAGAAAATACGTTTAAATTCAACTGCAGGCACTGGGCACTTTTATACTACCACTAAAAATAAAAGAACTATGACCGAGAAATTAGAGATTATGAAATTTGATCCTAAAGCCAGAAAACACGTTTTATATAAAGAAAACAAAATTAAATAATAATGTATTATAAAAAAAACCAGCCTATGCTGGTTTTTTTATCTCAACTTATATTATCATTTTTATCGATATGAATAACTCGTTGTGGAAAAGGTATTTCAATATTCTTTTCAGTAAATTGTTTCCAAATTTCCTTATTTATATCAGATCTAAGTCGATAAGTTCCCTCTTCAGCATCTAAAATGAAAAATACAAGTTTTAAATCAATTCCACTTTCACCAAAATTCATTAAATATACAGTGGGTTCTGGATTTTCTTTTATGACTCGCTCTTGAGCATTACAACAGCTAAGCATAATCTTAGTTGCTTCATCAACAGATGAGTTATAACCAATTTGAATATCAATGGCAACTCTTACTTTACGATCTGAGGATGTATGATTGACTATATTTTCAGCAATCAATGTTTCATTCGGGATAATCACTTCTACACCATCTAACTTTCTAAGAACTGTGTAACGAGACTGAATTGAATTTACAATTCCATAGTGTTCTCCAATGGTCAAAATATCACCAATCTGTACAGATTTATCCAATAAGATAGTAAATCCTGAAATATAATTACTAGCAATTTTTTGCATGCCAAAAGCCAAGCCAACACCAAAAGCACCGCCAAACACTGAAAGGAATGTTAGATCAAGCCCTATCGTGTCTAGTGCAATAACAACTGCAATGACATAAAGCGCAATGCGTAAAACTTTATTAATCATTACTCTTCCATTAAGACTCAACTGATTAATTTTCATTAATCTATTTTCTATAAATCGTCCTAATGTCATTGCAACAATAATTGATATAAAAATACCAATAAGCAGTTGAACTACAAGCAAAATAGAGAAATCTTTTTCTCCAAAACTAAATTTTATTGATTCGAGGGTATTTAGAATAGGTTGTAATATTCCAAACAAATATAGTGCGACAAAAATCCATAAAATAAAACTTAAAATATTTTCATAAGCGTTTAATAAAGGATTTGGTTGAAGAATATATCTTACTAAATAAACCATCAAACGAATAAGAATTAATGCCATTGCCAATATTTGCGCAATATCTAACATATATATATCTTGATATACATTTAAAGCATAGCTAGAAATTAAAATAATTATTGAAAAGATGATCGGATTAATAATTTTGCTAAAAGCATCTCCAGCAAATTTCCAATTACCTTTACTTGAATTAGCTACTGATGCAATAGACCATTGATGTAGAAAGAAAACTATGATTCCTGCTATAAGGATAATGCCTAATTCTATAAGAGTGCTAAAAGATAATAGAAACTCAATATTAAAATTATTTTTTAAAATTTCAAATTTATTCATATAAGTACTATAGCAAAACTAATGTTGCCAATCCTAAAAATATAAAGAAACCTCCACTATCTGTCATTGCTGTGATTAATATACTTGATCCTACAGCGGGATCCTTACCAAATTTACTTAATAAAAGTGGGATCATAACACCCATAACAGCTGATAAAAGTAAATTTAAAATCATTGCACCTGTCATCACAAGTCCTAAAAATATATTTTCATATAGCATAAAGGCAAAGACGCCAAGTACACTTCCCCACAAAATTCCGTTTAATAAGGCTACTCCAAGTTCTTTGTAAATAAGTCTTTGAATATTTGTTACATTTACCTGACCAAGAGCTAAGCCTCTTACTATCATGGTGGTAGTTTGATTACCTGAATTTCCTCCAATGCCAGCCACTATTGGCATTAAAGCAGCTAGAGCTACAACTTTTTCAATGGATCCCTCAAAAACACCAATAACCCTAGAAGCAACAATGGCAGTAACAAGATTAATCGCTAACCATGCCCATCTATTTTTTACTGACTTCCAAATAGATGAAAATAAATCTTCCTCTTCTCTTAATCCGGCCATTGATAGCTTTTCATTTTCAGCATCTTCTTTAATAAAATCAACAACCGAATCTACTGAAAGTCTGCCAATAAGCTTATTATTTTTATCTACGACTGGTGCTGTAATTAAATCATATCTTTCAAAGGCATCGGATGCTTCCTCAGCTAAATCATCTGGGCCAAACAATACAGGGTTTGATGACATAACATTCTTAACTTTTGCCAATTGATCGCTAACTAGTATAGCCTTAAGTGGAAGAATACCTAAAATAATACCATTCTTATCAACAACGAATAATTTATCTGTATTACTTGGTAATTTTCCTAATTTTCTTAAATAATTTAAAACAACCTCAAGATTTACATTGTCACGAATAGTAACAACATCATAGTCCATTAGAGCACCTACTGTGCTCTCTGGGTATGATAAGGCTGACTCAAGAAGCTCTCGTTTTTGAACATCAAGATTCTCTAATAAATCTTTTAACACGTCATCCGGAAGATCTTGAGCAATATCAGCTATTTCATCCGTATCGAGATACTCTGTAGCAGCTAACAATTCAGTAGAATCCATATCTGCAATCAATGTTTGTCTTACTGCATCTGATACCTCAACAAGAATATCTCCATCACTCTCTACCTTAACTAAATCCCAAACAATTAATCTTGCCTCAATTGGTAAAGATTCCAGTATATCTGCCATATCTGCTGGATGAAGGTTAGCAAGTAAACGTTCAAGTTTATTAATATTTTGCTTATTTACTAAGTTTTTAATGATTTTTTGTTTTGGGGCGTCTTGTTTTTCTACCAAAGTCTCAACAATTTTGTGTTTCTCAAGTAAGGTATTTATTTGCTCAATTACTACACTTAAGCTCTCTTTTCTTTCGCTCTCATTTTTCATCTGGTCATTTTTTTTTGTTGAAGGGGTTTATCTACATTCTACATTCAAATAGATAAAAAAAAAGCCAGTAAAAACTGGCTTTAATAATTCATAATGCTTGCTACTCCTTAGCTGCCTTTTTCACTGCAGGTTTCGCTGCCTTTTTCACTGCAGGTTTCGCTGCCTTTTTCACTGCAGGTTTCGCTGCC